>Ga0075421_100003424_pt1 | contig 18953 bp, 16 predicted proteins | sample SoiMetdeltSBSDD5_FD_75292 | JGI IMG/M metagenome (GOLD analysis project Ga0075421, IMG submission 75292) | Bulk soil microbial communities from a Populus tree surrounding site in Tennessee, USA - Soil MetaG P. deltoides SBSDD5 | ecosystem: Environmental > Terrestrial > Soil > Tree plantation... | reverse complement strand
TGAGCAGTCCGGGGGCGGCGCGCTCATGGACATGGGTTGCCACGGCATAGCGTGGTTCCGCTGGATGATGGGCGGCGATCCCAGGGTCGTCAGCGTCTATGCGCACATGCAGGGTGGCCTGATCCACGAAAAGCGCACGCGGGCCGAGGTGAATTCGCTCTGCGTGGTCGAGTTCGAGGGCGGCGCGATTGGCGTGGCCGAGAACAGTTGGTCCAAGCACGGAGGCATGGACGATCGCGTGGAGGTCTATGGGACGGGCGGCGTGGTTTACGCAGATTTATTTGTCGGCAACTCGGCCCTGACCTACAGCGAGAAGGGTTACGGCTACGCGATGGAGAAGGCCGGTTCCACGAAAGGCTGGACCTTCACCATCTTCGAAGAGGCATTCAACCAGGGTTATCCACAGGAGCTGAAACATTTCATCGAGTGTGTGCGTACGGACCAACCACCGCTCGTCACGGGGGCAGACGGCCGCGCCGTGCTCGAAATCATGAACGCCGCGTATCAATCGGCGCGTACCGGACAGAAAGTTCCGCTGCCCTTCCGGCCCAAAGCGAAGAAACCGATTGATCTGTGGCTCGGCACGGAGTGATGGAGTAGCGGAGAATTGGAGCAAATCTCCGAGCACCGAAGCGACCGACGCTCTCGAACGGATCAGGCACCGGGCTGCTCCATAGCCAGAGCGTCAGTTCGCCCGCGGAGTCGCGGACTTACTTCTCGAGTTGCGCTTCAATCCCAAGTAACTCATCGCGCGACTTTGCCTGGGGCACGGGCCCGCGGAACCTGCCACGCACGCGGACGAAGTAGAAGATCGCCATCACAGCGAACGTCCCGACGAAAATGTAGCCGGTCAGTTCATTCGGTGGCAGGACGAAGAGAACGGTGATGAAAGCGATCCAGCCAAGCGCGATGACGTTCACAGGCATACTCCAGTTGCCGAGACTCCACGGGCCGTTGGCGCGGTCCGTCCAGACACCACGTCGGACCGCGCGTCGCTTAAGGAACAGCGGGATCCCGTAGGAAAGGTAAAGCCCGATTGTGCTGATGCCGGTGACAGCCGGATAAAGCTTCGAGAAGTCGAGGCGCTTCGGAAAAGCCGCGGCAAGTCCGAGGATCAGGCACGGGAGGACGAACGCAAGAGAGACCGCGAGCCATACCGCCGCCGCCGGCGTCCGCCAGCGTTTGCTCACGTTTGCCCAGGTGGACGAGAGCGGCATGCCGCGGTCGCGGGCGAAGGCAAAGATCATGCGAGAAGTGGACGTCACACACGAGAGGCCGCAGAACCACATGGCCAGCGTCACGATCCACAGCACCGCGCGTCCGAACGTGCTGCCGAGCGCCTGTTCGAAGATATAGATGAATGGATTCGCCGCCGCTGCGGTGGCAGCGAGGTCTTTGATGGCGAGCGTCACGAACGCCAACATGATGTAGCCAAAAACTCCGGAGATCGCCACCGACAGATAGATGCCCCAGGGCGCGCTCACGCGGGCGTTCTTCGTTTCCTCGATCGTGTGCGCCGAGGCGTCGTAGCCGGTATAAGTCCATTGCGCCTGCAGCAGTCCACCCAGAAACGCGAACCAGTACGGTGTGTCGGGCATCGTCGTGAACGTCTTTGTGAAAAGGTAGGAGATGGGTTGACGGGGAGCGAAAAACGCCAGCGCCAGCACTACGACAACCACGCCGACGACGTGATACACGGCGCTGAAATCGTTCAATCGCGCCACCGTGCGGATGCCAACATGATTCAACACGGCGTGCGACAACAACAGGATTCCGAACACGAACATGAAGTTTGCGGGCGTGTCCTTCAAGCCGAGCAGCGGGACCATGAATTGCGCGCAGCCGTAATCAATTCCCGCGATCGCCGCAATCAACCCGACCAGGTTCAGCCAGGCGGCCATCCATCCCCACATCGGCCCTCCGAGAAACGATGCCCAGTGATACAGCGCGCCCGACGTAGGGATCGCCGACGCCAGTTCCGCCATGGCCGCCGCGACGAAGAGCACGAAAAACGTGACGAGCGGCCAGCCGATGCCCATGACCACGGGCCCGCCTGCATTCAGGCCCACGCCGTAGAGCGTGACCGCGCCGGTAAGAATGGAGATGATCGAGAAGGAAATCGCGAAGTTCGAGAACCCGCCCATGTCGCGCAACAACTGCTGCGCATAGCCGAAACGGTGCAAGACTTCCTTGTCCGAGGCCGCAGCCGGTTCGGCGTCGCTCATCGTTTCTCCTTTCCGATGAAGCTTTCGTGATGATCCTCGCGGAATTCCTCCACGCTTCGGGCGGCCTTGCGACCGAGGAGAAAGGCGCACGCCGACACGAGCGCCAGCAGTCCAACGCCAAGGACTATGCCAAATGGTTCCATCACGAGCCCAACAGGGGAGCGGCGCCGACGCTACCGGCGCGGGCGTGGCAGCGCAAGCGCGGAGAGCGCGCGACGCACGAAAATTTGGAAATCCTCAGGGCGGCCATTGGAGGGCACCGGTGGCGAGAACCTTGGTCCGTCTGTGCGGACGCGGGATAGAGGATTGGGAACAGCGGCGAAGTCCGCGCGGTCAGCTGGCCAGCCATAAGATTCGCGCCGTCGGCATGGCTATTCGAATCCCCGCCGCGCCCGCTTCCGGTTGAACTCGACGACGTCGGCGTAACGCACGCCTCTGCCGCCGAAAATGTCGAGCGCCGAGCCGATGGTGAGATCGATCCTCCCTTTCCCGATCCGCGTCACTTCTTCCAGGTCCGACAATGACCGCGCGCCGCCGGCGTACGTCGTCGGGATCGGCGACCATTGCGCCAGCCTCTCGACAAGCTCCAGATCGACGCCGCGACAAAGACCCTCGACATCCGCCGCGTGTACGAGGAACTCGTCGCAATGCGCGGCGAGGGATTCTAAACCCTGTTGGTCAATCCTGAACTCCGTGAACTTCTGCCAGCGATCGGTGACGACCCAATACTCGTTGTCCTTGCGTCGGCAACTGAGGTCGAGCACGAGCCGCCGTTTGCCGATGGCAGCCGCCAGCGCGCGGACCCGATCCAGGTTCACTTTCCCGCCCTGGAACACCCACGAAGTGACGATGACATGTGCCGCGCCTGCATCGAGCCAGCTTTGCGCGTTGTCGAGATCGATGCCGCCACCGACATGCAATCCGCCTGGATAAGTGGCAAGCGCCTCGCGCGCGGCGGATTCGTTGCCCGCACCGAGCATGACGACGTGCCCGCCCTTCAGTCCGTCGCGTTTGTAAAGCTCCGCGTACCAGGCCGCCGGCTTGTCCGAGACAAAGTTGGTGCGCAGCTTCGCCGAGTCGTCACTCAGCGTGCCCCCGACGACCTGCTTTACTTTGCCTTCGTGGAGATCAATGCAGGGTCTGAACACGGCAAGAAACTAATGGGCCAGAGTCAGAGAGTCGAGGATTGAGCCATTGCGACCTGACACTACACGGTCCCCGGGATTCCATTTCAACGGGAATGCCGCCCTCGCCGGCATTCGCCAATCCCCGGGGTGACAAGCACCGAATATCCTCCGCCGATCAGGACGGCGTGAATTTCACGCATCGCGCGTGAAATTCACGCACAATTTGTCCGCAAGGTTGTTGTCGCATGCCTTTCATGCGACGGGGTTCAATCCGCAGCTTGATGGTCCGTGCCCTTAAGTGAGATTCCCGTATTGGGCGTGAATTCCACGCATCGATTCCTTCGACGAGTGTCCCAACTCGAAGAACAAGCACTTGAAAAACGCTCCCCTTCGAAGAAGCTGAATGACGCCTGCCTGCAGCAGTATCGACGCATGCAGTATCAATTAGATCCTGTTTTGAGGCTTTCGCCAACGTGACTGAAATCCCTGGCATACTTATTGCCGCTTTTAATCGAGGACTCGGAGAAATCACGAACTTGAGCGGATTGAACCGTTGCTCCGGGTCTGGAGGGTCAATCAGATGAAGAAAGCCATCTCATTAGTCTGCATTTCTCACCGGAGCGCGGCAGTGTCGTCCTCGACCAGCCGCAGCAGCGTTGTTCCCCGCCAGTGCTGCGGCTGGTCTGCGACACAGCCGCGCTCCGACACGGTGCAGCCTTCAGCCGCTCGTCGTGAGAAATGCGGGCTGCAGCTGCCGCACCTGGTCGTTCTAATTGGAACTCTGTGTGCGGCGATCGGCGTTCCCGCAAGGGCCGACACGAATTCACCGGTTCAAGCAGTCTCTTTGGCGGATCGTTCTCTGACCGCTCCAGCCGGGGGAAACAGCGATTCCATGGCGTCGATCATCAGCGCGGACGGCCGGTTTGTTCTCTTCGTCAGCTCCGCCGACAATCTGGTTACCAACGACGGCAACGGTCTGACGCTGGACGTGTTTCTCCGCAACCGCACCAACAACACCACGACTCTCGTCAGTGTCAATGCGACCGGCGCCACCGGCGGCAACGGCCATTCCATTTCCCCAAGCATGTCAGCAGATGGACGCTTTGTGGTTTTCGAGAGCGCTGCGAGCAACCTTGTCAGCAACGATTCCAATGGAACGAGCGACATCTTCCTGCGCGACCTGGTTTCCGGCACGACCACGCTCGTGAGTGCGGATGCTTCCGGCTCGAACAGCGGCAACGGCGCTTCTTCGTATCCGGTGATTACACCCGACGGCAGTTTCGTGGTTTTTGAAAGCGCGGCCCACGATCTGACCGCAAACGACACGAATGGCATCCCCGATATCTTCGTCCGCGACGTTCTATCGGGGACGACGAGACTGGTCAGCGTGGGCGCCCGGGACGCTGCGCGGGGGGCGAGCGTGTCGCATTCGCCTGCGATTACGCCGGACGGCCGCTACGTCGCGTTTGTCAGCACGGCCACCAATCTTGTGGGGGGCGTCACGAACATTTACGGCGAAGTCTATGTCCGCGATATAGCGGGCAACACGACGTTTTGGGCGGGAACCAACGTTGCCGCGATCATGGCTGGTGTTACCAACCAGCAACGCCTGATTTCCTGCTATAATCCAGTCATTGGCGAGGATGGCAGATACGTGGCGTTCAAGGCGACTGGCGCCGCCCCCCTTATTGTCCGGCACGACCTACAGACGGGGGCAAGCGATCTCGTAACCGCGAACGTGGTTGGGAATTCCATTGACATCCAGGACCTCTCCGGACCGGACATGACGCCGGACGGCCGTTACATCGCATTTGTCGGCAGCACCAACTCGGCAGATTTGGGCAACGTGTATCTCTGGGAGGCGCAGGGTGGAACGACCACTCTGGTCAGCGTCAATCTCAGCGGCGCCACCAGCACCAATGGATACTCGGATACACCCGCCGTCAGCGCCAATGGCCGCTATGTCGCGTTTCTGAGCAACGCCACGGATTTGGTCACCAATGTCACCAGCGGAGAGTTTCATATTTATGTCCGTGACCTCCCGAGCGCTGCCACCAAGCTCGTCAGCGCCGACGCGGAGGGCAATGGTTCCGGCGAGGCCGTCGGCGTGATTCCCACGATCAGCGCCGACGGTCGTTTCATCGCGTTCGACAGCCAGGACGATGCCTACGTGCCGAATGACAACAACCTGTCTTACGACGTTTTCGTGCGCGACACAGTCGGAGACACGACGGAACTTATTTCACAAAGGCATCCGTCCCTCCAGTCACTCACAGCCAACAACTTCAGCTCTGTTTCGGCCAATGCTATCAGCGCTGACGGGCGTTTCGTGACCTTCGTGAGCATGGGCAACAACCTGGTGCCGAACGACACCAATGGCTATCAAGACGTGTTCGTCCGAGACCTTGAGGTTGGCACAAACATTCTGCTGAGCGCCAATGCCGGCGGCACCGGCGGGGGTAACGGCTTCTCCGGCAATCCGGTCATCAGCGGCGATGGGCGCTACGTGGTCTTTGTCAGCAGAGCCGGTGACCTGGTTGCCAATGACACGAATGGCGTCGATGATATTTTCGTGCGCCAGTTGCAAACGGGCGCGACAGCTCCGGTCAGCATCAACGTCGATGGCACCGCGATGGGCAACGGACCCTCGTCTGCGCCGGCGATCAGCGCCGACGGCCGATACGTGGCATTCCTGAGTCGCGCGTTGAATCTGGCGCCCGGCTCCGCCGGGTCGTCGGACCATGTCTATTGGCGCGACCTTCAGACCGGAACGACAGTTGCCGTCAGCGTCAATGGTCGCGTCGTGGCTCCTCCCTCGATGAGCGGTGACGGGCGGTATGTCGTCTATTCAGCCATTTTCCCGCAACAAATGTTCATCTGGGATTCACAAACTCGCGCGACCATCTACACGAACACGTCCGCAAACCTCTCCAACTATCGAATCAGTTCGGGCGGAACGTTGCTGGTGTTTCAGGCCGGCAGTCAACTGCGCGCGCACGACCTGGGAGCGAATTCCGAGATCGTGATCGGAGCAACCACGTCGTCGGTGCGATCGGATCCGCAAATCAACGGGGATGGGCGCTATGTTGCCTATGTCAGTGCCGCGACGAATACAGTGCCGAACGATGTCAACGGCGCCGCCGACGTTTTCCTTTACGATCGTCAGGCCGCCACCGTCACGCTGGTGAGTGTCAACCGCGACGGCACAGGCACTGGAAACGGGGCGTCGGAGTCGCCGACCTTGAGCGGCGATGGCCGGTTTGTCGCCTACCACAGCTTTGCCACGGACATCACGGATGGCGATGATAACGATGAGCCCGACATCTTTCTGTTCGACCGGTTGACGGGCAGCAACACACTGGTCAGCCACGGCCGTTCCGGTTCAGGGACGGCAAACCATCGTTCCGCCACACCTGTCATCAGCGCCAACGGCAAGGTGATTGCATTCAGAAGCTTTGCTTCGGATCTGATCGCCAGTGATTTCAATGAGACCCAAGACGTTTTCATTTATGCAGTCAGCGCCCGGACGGGCGTAGATTCAGACGGCGACGGCATGGACGATAGCTGGGAGCAAGCCGCTTTCGGAAATCTCTTGCACAACGGCCTTGCCGACACTGACGGGGACGGCTTCTTCGACCTTTACGAATACCGGGCCGGCACGAATCCGAACGACGCCAAGTCTGTGCTCCAGGGCGAGCTAGTCCGTCAGTTGATCACAGATGACGTAACGTTGAATTGGATCTCTGCGCCGGGCCGGGTGTATCGGGTTCAGTATAAGAACAGTCTGAGCGACACACTCTGGACCGATTTAGCTGGCACGGTCGCCGTTAGCGGTTCAACAGGGTCTATCCTGGACGACACGGCGGGATCAGTCAGCCAGCGGTACTATCGGATTACGCTGGAGGAGTAACGCGCACAAGGAGAGGAGCGGTTGTTTTTTTGCGCCTCCACTCCAGCAGTTCAACGCGAGGCGCGTTATTCTTTGGACTGCCTCTGTTCCTCCGACAGTCCGGTCACAATCCGCGCGCCGCGTTTGTAGGTGAAGTAGGAATAAGCCCACTGGAGGAGCACGGCGAGTTTGTTGCGGAATCCGACCAGGAAAATAAGGTGGATGAACAACCACGCCGCCCAGGCCAGGAACCCGTCAAATTCCAGGCTGCCGATCTTCGCCACTGCCGCGGAGCGGCCGATCGTCGCCATCGTTCCCTTGTCCCAGTACTGGAACGTGGGCCGCGTGGCCGGTTGCGAACCGAACGTCAGTTCGTCGTGAACGATGCGCGCCACGTGCTTCGCCATCTGCATCGCCGCCGGTGAAACGCCGGGGACCGGCCTGCCCTCGTCGTCCACCACCAGCGCCATATCTCCGATGGCAAAAACTTCCGGATGGCCGGGCAGGCTCAGGTCCGGCGCGACCTTTACGCGTCCAGCCCGGTCCAGTTCCACGCCCAGCTTCCGGGTCAACGGACTCGCCGATACGCCCGCGGCCCAAACAATGTTTTCGGCTTCGATCGTTTGGCCGTCTTCGAGTTCGACGCGACCTTTGCTGATGTTCCTGACTTTGGTGTTGGTCCGTACTTGTACACCCATCGTTTCTAGCTGACGCCGGGCGTTCTCCGAAAGCTCCGGAGTGAGATGCGCCAGGATTCGCCCGCCGGCCTCGATCAGAATCACCCGCGCCTGGCTCGGATCGATGTGGCGGAAATCACTTTTCAACACGTGCCGCGCCAGTTCGGCGAAGGCGCCGGCCAGCTCCACCCCGGTCGGCCCACCGCCCACGACGACGATCGTCATCAGGGGATCGCGCGACGCCGGGTCCGGTTCGGTCTCCGCCTTCTCGAAGGCGAGCAGGACGTGGCGCCGGATGCGAATGGCGTCGTCGAGAGATTTCAGGCCGGGCGCAAACTGTTCCCATTCGGGATGGCCGAAGTAACTCGTCACGCCGCCGAGCGCGAGGACGAGATAGTCGTAGGTCAGCGTGTTCTTTTCGAGGACGACCTTTTTCGCGGTGAGGTCGAAATCGACCGCGTTGTCGAGCAGTACCGTGACGTTTGGATGATCGGAAAGAATGGACCGGATCGGTTGAGCGATTTCGGGCGCGGACAGTCCGGCCGTCGCGACCTGATACAACAGTGGTTGAAAGAGGTGATGGTTTTGCCGATCAACGAGCGTGACCCTGGCGCCCGGGTGGTTAAACACCTGGCAGAAGGTCAGTCCACCGAAGCCGGCGCCGAGCACGACGATATGAGGAATCTGGTTGTCCATCCGCCCGTAGTGTAACGGTCAGCAGGGTCGAAACGCAAATTCGCCGGCGTTATGAGGCCAGCAGCAAGACTACTCACGGGAACCCGTATCCGAGAGCCAAGCCGTACTCATTCACTCGAAACCGCAGATGAAGCTGTCCGGCGGAGCCGCAATCGATCGGAGTGCGTCCGTCCCCGGACGCAGGAACGCCCAAATCGCCAACGGTGTCGGTGGGATCCTGAGCGCCATCCCCCAGGAGGTTGCTGCGGCCGAGGACGGCCGCACTCCGTCCTGCGGTCGCAGGATGCGCTTCCGGCGAAAGATTTTTCGGGATAGCAGCGCAAGGAAACCGAGCTGGACGCGAATTGCGCGAATTTTCGCGGATGAAAAACAGCTCTCTCTCAATTCGCGTAAATCAGCGCAATTCGCGTCAGTTATTGTTGTTTATCTGCGTTTGTTGTTGCGACGCGGCGCAAGCCGTTCGTTCAGGGCACGGCCAGCCTCTGCACTTCCAGGTCAGGATCGCGCTCGGCCCGGCGAAGCAGCGTATAGGTGGAGGTGCGCGAGATCTTGTCCCCGACGATCATACGGTGAAGTGGCCCGAGCATTTCCAGCTCTACGTAAGGCAGCGGATCCGGGTTGGTGTAAATCTCCGCGCTGCTTTCCTGGTCCGGATAGCGGGAAGCGAACTGGCGCGCCGAATCGATGCGGACCACTTCATTCGCGCCAACCCATACGAGGGTACTCGAATCGGTGCCGATTTTGTGCGGCGCCTTCGGATCGCGGGTCAACGAGAGGAGACCGTTCCCAACCTGCAGGTTGGCCGGCAATTCTTCGGATTGACGGTTGTAACCATCTCGATAGCGCGTGAAGTCCGGCACGATCGCATACGCTCCCACGGGATGTTTCAACTGGGTGATGACCCACACGCCAACTTCCTTTGGCTGGCCGCTCATCTTTTCGAAGGTGGTCGTGATCGTCATGACGGGCCGGTCAATGTCCAGTTCGATCCTGCGACGGGTACGGATGCCATAGTGGGGATCCACAGCGGAAACGAGCGTGACCACGCGACCATCGAGCTCGGCCTCGACTGGCATGGCGTCGAAGGCCTCCGGAGGCGGCCATTTCCGCGGCGTCGTGCGCTCCCAGTCGGCCTGCGGCGACGGCCAGGCCTTGTCACCCCCAAAGTTGCCCCACTCGGCGGCCTTCGGGTCGGGTGCTTTGCCGAAGAGGGCCGGGTTTTCCCAGAACGGCCCGTCCGTCTCGCCGGCAAAGCGAAGCTGCATTACGCGTCCAATGGAGGGAACGATGATGACTTCGGCCTTTCCGTTGCTCACGAGGATTGAATTGGTCCAGCCGTGGTAGTTGGTGCGGACGGTAAAGCCGAGCGGCTCCCGCAGGGGAGCTGGCGGACCGCTGAAGTATTTCGGACCCCAGAAGGTTTTGTCCGACGACGCGCAGACGGGCCAGAACACCCCGGACGCGGCCATCGTCGCGGCGGTGGTGAAGGCCAGGGCGCGTTTTTGAATTGAAGTCATAGCGATCCTTTTTCTCGTTGCTGTTGGTTGGAGTTTTGGTTGGAACCGGTGATCTCGTTCAGGAGTTCGAAGAACGCACGCTTCCGTTTCGAGCTGATGCCCCAGTTGACCGGCACGCTCTGATAACCGTCGTTGAAGCCTTCGCCGTTCATGCGGAAATCGAAGTAGCCCCACGATGCGTGTTCGCCGATGGCGGCGACGAAATTGTTCTCCGATTTGTCGAAATCGAAATGATCGTCCTCATTGAACAGAATCGGCTGTCCGCCGTAGCCGGGCACCTTGCGCGTCTTGCGGACCATGTCGGCAATCCGGCCGGGTTCGGAAACGCCGTTGCCGTGAATCAAGAGGAAGTCGGAGGCGCGGACAACATTTTCCATGGGAATAAACCCACCACCGTAAGAAGTGCCGGCCAGCAGGCGCCGTCCGTCGCGCGACGCATTCTTCACGCGCTCGATCAATTCGTGAACGCGCTCCGGCTTCAGGATCGGGTGGTCGTAACGGACGTTGCATTCGTTGTTGATTTCGACGAGCACGTTGCGATAGCCGCGGTCGAAAACCCACTTTGTCGCGTTATCCGTGGCGCGAATCACGGCGGCCTCATCCTGCAGGCGCTGATCCTGCCCGAAGTAGAAATAGCCGAGAATCACCGCCATGCCGAGTTCGTCGGCCCGGTCGATGATCCGTTCGAGGCGTTTCATGTAGTCCGCGCGCAGGGAACCGTCTGCCTCGATCGCCGAGTTGTGCCACGGTTGTTCCTTCGAGTAGCCCTGCGGCGAGCCGCCCTGAAGATTGATCGTGAAGGCGAGCAGCCCATGCTTGCGCCACTCCGGCATGGCGGCGATGAATTCGCGTGTGTTGCGCTCCGCGTCCCATTTGCCCGTGTCCGCATACGCCCACTGGCCCACGGTCTCGGGATTGCGATCATCGAAGATGCCCTGGACCATGCGCGAGTTGAGGAGCAATCCCTGGATTTTATGTCCGCGCCATGTGCGGCCTGCGCAAGTTGGCTTGCCGTTGACGTGGAATTCATCTCCGACGATGGCGACCGTCGTTATTCGAGGCCGGCTGGAGCCGTCCCGAACGCGTTCGCCCGCGGGCGCGTGAAGAGCGGGCAACACGGCCAGGAGAGCGAGAAGCGGTGTCGGGAACCCTCGGCGAACCAAATTGAGTTCTGCTCTCATGGAAATGCGTCGGCATAGTAGCCCTTGTTTCTCCCTGCGCAAAACCAAAAATCCGAAAAGCCGGTCCGTCCAGGCCGGCCATGGATGCCACGACGGGTTCTACTTGAATTGCGGATGCTGCTCCAATCTTGCCCAGGTTTCCGATGACAGCCGCGCCTGGCGATAAATCGGCTCCTGCAGTGGTTCGGCGCTGGTTGAGCGTCGTGCGCGCTGGAGCCATTTCGGTTCGAGCGGCTCGTCGATCAAGTCAAGCGTGTTGGCCGCGATCGTGGTTTCCTCCTTTTCGCCCGTGGCATGCCCGGCGCCGACATAAAAGCCGGCCAGCAGCAGCGTCACCCGCAGCATCGTGCTGCGGGAATAGGTTGGCATCGCGCACGGCCGTTGCGGATCGAGAAGCTGGAACAGCCGCGTAAACAGCGGCAGGGTCCACATCGGCGGATTCTTCGCCGGCGAAAAGGCGTCGAACAGGATGGCGTGGGGCTTCGGCAGGTTGCCCGCCGCGGAGGTCGTCAACAGGGTCGGGAAATCGGCCAGGCACAGTTCCCACTCGACGGCCTGTCTCCCGTCGACAAAGGTCACTTCGTGGCGCTCGGCCAGCCTTTTCAGTGGTTCGGCGTACCCTTCGACGTAGCCGAGCGCCTCAGTGTGCTCCAACGCAAATCGCAGCGGCTCGACGGTGCGATCGAAGCTGACCAGCCGCACGGCGCAAGAGATGTCGCGCGCGGCGCGCAATACCGTCACCGCGTTCGCCGCCGCGCCAAGGCCGATATCCCAAATGACAAACTGGCCGGCCTGCCCGCGAAGTCGCTGACACAGCTTGAGCTGCTCCACGTAGAGCGCCTTCGCCTCCGCTACGGGTCCGACGACCGGATGAAACGTCTCGCGGTGCTCCAGTGAATGAACGCTGTGGACGCCGCTGGCGAGCTTGACGAGCTTATAGCCGGCTGACGGCATGGCATGGCACGCTAACAAAGCGCCGCCTCAATGCAAGCTGCCTGCTCGCGCGGTCGAGCGCCTTCTTCCGCTTGAGCCGCAACAAGCCGTTGACAAAGCCCGTCGTTTCGCTACGGTTGCCCGCTCTAAATCAAAGAACCGTTATTGATATGCCGAATACGAAGTCAGCCGAACGCCGCATGCGCAGCAGTTCGCGCAAACACCTGCACAACGAAAGCATCAAATCGCGCCTCAAGACCCTCGAAAAAAACTACCTGGCGCTCGTGACCGCCGGAAAAAAGGACGAAGCCACCGCCGCCTTCCGTGCGGCCAGCTCGGCCTTCGACAAGGCGGCCAAGACCGGTGTTCTGCACGCGAACAGCGCAAGCCGGAAGAAGTCGCGGCTCTCGGCGCGGCTGGCACGGCTGAAGTGAGTTTCTGTTGACGAAGGACAAGGGCGTCCGTGATGGGCGCCCTTTTTTGCTTTCGGCAAACGAAAGCGGGCGATGCCCGCGCGGGCTTTCGGCCGCGAAGCCAGCGGAGCGCTCAACCCTTGTAAACGATCATCACGCCGAAGTCGGTCATCAGCTTTTGCGAACCGATGTCCAGGTGCGTGTAGGAGAGGGTGTTGATGCTGACGATGTTTTCGTTGCCGATCTTGCCAAGGAATTGCGTGACGATCTCATCGAAGCGGTCGTGGCCGACTTCGACGCAATCCGTCCGCTTGATGGTTTTGACGCGGATCTTTTTGTCTTCTTCCTTGGCGGCGACTTCGAGCGGCGGCGGCGGTTTCTGGATCAACACTTCTGAAGGCTGGTCGTGCACCGGCACGACAAAATGCTTCTCTTCTTTCGCCGCGGCGGAAGTGGCGATGGGATTCAGAGTGCGGACGTTTGATGGATCCACCGCGGGAATGGTAATGTTCACATTGCAACTGGGACATTGAATCTGCGTCCCGGCCAGTGAAGCGTCCGCGGCCAGTTCCTGTTTGCAGCTCGGGCAAGTGAAAACGACATCCATAATTACCTCGGTGGTGCGGTTGAAACTTGCCCAGAAACTAAAACCCCGTGCCTGATAATTCTAGCGAAAAGTTGGGTGATTTTCGTTCCCGAAGCCGCGCTGGATCACGGCCGATTACACCGAGGCGAGAAAAGCCGGCCTTTCCCCGCGGCTTACTGGTAGTTCTTTTCGAGCTGCTTGATGCGCGGATAGACCGGCGAGTTGGTCGGGGTCCGCTGCTTGACGAGGGCGAAGACCTGCCGGGCTTCCTTGATATTGCTCGCCCCCACTATCACCACGTAATCAAGTTCAATGGCGGCCAGGCGCGGATCAGTCACGTACGAGCGGTAGGCCTTCAGCCAGTTTTTCAACCCGGCGGCTCCCTGCTTTTGCGCGGTCTGAAGCGAAGATTCCAGCCCGGGCGGCAATCCGGGCAAGGCCGCCGGGACGGCGGGGGTCGACGCCGGCGCACCGCCCTCCTCGGCCAGCTTCTTCGCCTTCACCTGGTCCCAGTGCAATTGGAGTTGTCGGACTCCCCAGATAGCACCGATAACCAGCAAAATGGCGATTAACTGCTTCATGTTTCTTCGACTCGTTCGATACGCGCGCCCAATCGTCTCAGCTTCTCATCAATTTTTTCGTAGCCGCGGTCCAGGTGATAAATACGCTTCACCAGCGTGCTGCCTCGGGCAACCAGCCCCGCGATGACCAGGGCCGCGGACGCGCGGAGGTCGCTGGCCATCACCGGCGCGCCGCTCAGGGGTTTTCCGCCTTTCACGATTGCGCTCGGCCCTTCGATGGCAATGTCGGCTCCCAACCTGGATAATTCGCTGACGTGCATGAAGCGCGATTCAAAAATCCGTTCCGTGATGATGCTGATGCCCGGCGTCAGTGCCATCAGGACCGTCATTTGCGCCTGGGCATCCGTCGGGAAACCGGCGTAGGGCAGCGTGGTAATGTCCACCGGCTTCAACCGCCCGCCGCGTTTGACGGTGAGCGCGGCGCCGCGCCGGTCCACCTTGACGCCGGCTTCGCGTACTTTATCGAGGACTGCATGCATGTGATCGGGCCGCGCGCCGAGCAAAGTCACTTCACCGCCGGTCGCCGCCGCGGCAATGGCAAACGTGGCGGCTTCAATCCGGTCGGGAATCACCTCGTGCTCGGCGCCGTGAAGCTCCTTGACGCCGGTGATGGTGAGGGTGGGACTCCCGGCGCCGGTGATTCTGGCCCCCATCGCGTTCAGGAAGTTCGCCAGATCCACGACCTCCGGCTCGCAGGCCGCGCTCTCGATAATGGTCACACCTTCAGCCAGCGCGGCGGCCATCATGACATTGCCCGTGCCGAGCACGGTCGGCCCCGCGCGGCCGCCGAGGAAAACATCGGCCCCGACCAGGCGGGGAGCGGCAACGCTCACGTAACCGCCCTCGATGGTCACGCGCGCGCCAAGTTTCCCGATTCCTTTCAGATGAAGATCGATCGGCCTCGGTCCGATCACGCACCCGCCGGGGAGCGAAACACGCGCGCGGCGCAAACGCCCGAGCAACGGGCCGAGGATGCAGATCGAGCCGCGCATCTTGCGGATCAAATCGTAGTCGCCCACACCCTTGACCTTTGCCGCCTGCACGATGAGCGTGTCATCTTCGAACTTAACCGACGCGCCGAGTGAAGTCAGAATCTCGCCCATGAACTTGACGTCGCTCAAGTCCGGGACGCGGTGGATAATGCACGGCTCGGCGGTCAACAGCGTGGCCGCCATGATGGGAAGCACCGCGTTCTTGGCGCCGCTGATGGTCACCTCGCCGTTCAACGGCACACCGCCTTTGATCAATAAACTATCCATGAAAAATTCTTTGCTGAGCCTGGACTGAGATAACCCCGTTCATCCGCTACCTGCGAGCCCTCAGGATTCTCGGCTTGCCACTGTAATCGGCTTCCACGCTTTCGACAATCCAGTTGTGTTGGACGAGAATCTCGCGGACCTGCTCCACCTGTCCATCGCCGAACTCCAGCAGCATCCGGCCTTCGGAACGAAGAAAACCAGCCGCTTCAAGTGCCAGTCGCCGGTAGAAATCAAGTCCGTCAAGGCCTCCATCCAGCGCCCGGCGCGGATCATAATCCCGAACCTCCGGCGAAAGCGTGTCGATCTCGGCGCTGGGGACGTAGGGCGGATTGGAGGCAATCAGATCGAAAGCCAGACCCGCAGGCAAACCGGAGAAGCCGTCGGTCGAATGAAAGCGAATACGTTCCGAGACGCCGTTCATCGCCGCGTTCTCGCGCGCGACGGTGAGAGCCTCAATGGAAGCATCCAGCGCATGAATCTCCGCGACGGGACACTTGACGGCGAGGGCGATCGCGATGCAGCCGCTACCCGTTCCATAATCCAGCGCCGCGTGCCGCCGGGCCGCGCAGCTTGAGAGATGTTGCCATGCACGCTCGGCCAGCAGTTCCGTTTCCGGGCGTGGCACGAGCACGTGAGGACTGACTTTGATTTCCAAACCGCAAAATGAAGTCGAGCCAAGGATGTGCTGAAGCGGCTCGCGGTCGCCGCGACGCCTGACGAGTTCACGAATCGCACCCAGCTCCATCTCCGAAAGTTTCCGGTCGAAGCTCAGGTAGAGGTTGAGTCGCGGCACCTGGAGAACGCTCGCCAGGAGCCATTCCGCCTGCAAGCGGGGCGAATCCACGCCCTTCTTCGCCAGAAACCCGGCGCTGCGTTGAATCACTTCCAGAACGGTCACGGCGACAAAGTAGATTCAACTGGCCAGGTTCAAAGACCAAAATCGATCGACTCCGCGTTGCGGCGCATCTGACTCCTTCTGAACTCTGCGAGAGGCGGCGCCGTGTGGACCTCCCTCTCCCCTCAATGGGGAGAGGGATCGAGGGTGAGGGGTGAGAAGGTTCAAGGACATCGATTGGATTGCGGTCGTGGTCGCGCTCACCCCACCCTGGCCTCGTTGAGGAAGAGGGAGACCGGCCAGCGCCTCCCTCGTACGTAGGATGCGCGCCCCCGCGTTTGGAGGCGGCACTTTGAACCTTGAAGTCTCCCCGGCGCGCTCCTATTTTTCGCACTATGAAACGATTTCCTCCGCTTCTTGCCATCGCCTTGTGTTTGAACTGGCTGCCGTTTTCTCTGGCCGCGCAGGACGACGCCGCGTCCCGGGCCGCCGCCATTGCCGAACGGGAGGCGGCCGAGGAGCGCTACAAGCGCCTCAATACGGCCGTCGAGGGATTGCTGTCCGCTCAGGCGGATAATCAACGTAGATTGGCGGCGCTGGCGGACGAAATCAGAACCGTGCGCGCCGAAAATACCCGGACCGACACCAGTAAATACGCGACGCGAGAAGAGCTCGCCAGACTGGCGGAGGCCCTCAAGGAAATCGATCGAAAGCGGGAGGCTGACAAGAAACTCATCCTTGATGAATTCGAGGAGTTGAAGAAGGACCTTCGAAAGATTCTCAGCACTCCGCCTCCTTCGGCTGCCCCCAAAAAAGGCAGGACTGCCGCCGACGCCGAGAAGGGCGGTGGCACGGCATCGGAGAAAGCCACGGAAAAATCAGGAGCGAGTGCCGCCAATCAGGAGGGCGTCTGGTACACGGTAGAACCTGGAAACACCCTCTCGGCCATCGTCACGGCGCACAACAAACACTTCGAGAAGGAGGGAAAGAAGACATCCCTCAAACTGCTCCAGGAGGCCAATCCCGACGTCAAACCGACAACCCTGAAGCCCGGCCAGAAAATTTTCGTTCCCCTCGTCGCGCAATGACACCGGGGTGATTGCGGCGGAGATGCGCCAACGTTCTCGCGCTTCGGGCGCTCCGGCGACAATGAGGTCCCGTCAACAACGCCAGAAATGAAACTGCTTCGCCGCGCCCACCTGTTTCTCGGATGTTTCTTTGCGCCGCTACTTCTCTTTTACGTCGCTACGGGCTGGTATCAAACCGTCAATCCCGACCGCCGCAAAGGGGTGAACGACTCGTTGGACGTGGTGAGCCGCCTGAACCGCGTCCATGTCGAGCAGTATTATCCCACAGAAGCCGCTGCCGGTTATTCCACCTACGCGTTTCGTATCCTCGTGGTCGTGATGTCGATTGCCTTGATTACAACGCTGGCCCTGGGCATAATCCTGGCGTTCCGCACCAGTCGCAACAAGTGGCCCGTCTGGCTCTCGCTCGGTCTGGGCATCCTGCTTCCCGTAGTCCTGTTGTGGCTTGGACAGAAGCGGTAATCCGCTGATGAAAACAGCCATGCTGTGGGTGCTGGCCGGGGTGGCCGTCTTCGGTGTTGCCCTGGCTCTTGTCACGCGACTGCGATATTCCATCACCGACTGCCACGTCAAAGTCACGCTGTTCGGTCTCTGCCTGCGGCGGGTTCGCTTGGCCGACATCGCCTCCGTATCGAAGCGCCGGGTGAGCTGGGCGGAGCGCTGGCCCAACACGTTGCAGCCTTCGCATCGGGTGCTCGTCATTCACCGCCGGCGAGGCGTGTTCCGAAACTTCGTCATCACGCCCGCCAACCGCTATGTCTTCAAGACCAAACTGGAAACCGCCGCGGCGAAGGCGCAACGACAGGAAGAGCCCGTAGCCTCATAAGGCTCGTGCTGTTTCCGCGGCAGAGCAGCCTGCGGGGGCACGCGCGCCGCCTCCAGCAGCGTAGTCACTTGCTCTGGTCTCTCGTTAACCTCGCCTTGGCTTGTCCTCATTCCGGCACAATTCCGCTAATAGTCTCTTCGCCGCTTCATTCCCTTGCCGGGCTGACTCCTCAAGCCAGTGTTTCGCTTGAACCTTATCTTTGGGTGTTCCCTCACCATACAGTATCATGGTGCCAAGATTGTATTGGGCGTCGTCATCTCCTGCCTTCGCAGCCATTGAATACCATTTAACTGCTTCTTTCTCGTCCTTAGGGAAGCCGTCATCTCCGGTGGCGTAACTGACACCGAGAGCATGCTGCGCTGCCGTTGATCCAAGTTCTGCTGCCTTGATAATGAGTGCGGATTCACCCGGGCGACAATACGAGGCCCAGCGGAAGAGCGCGTCAGGATGATTCTGCTTCGCGGCTTTTTCCATCCACCCGTATGCTACTTCATCTGTGATGTTTGCACCTTCATAAGATAGGCACGCCAATCGATATTGCGCCTCGGCGTCTCCCGCTTCGGCTAATGGAATCAGGAGCTGCCACGCGCGGTCAAAATCACCGGTTTCGATGGCTTCTCTAACTTCATTGTACGTTTCCTCATTTTGCATGTTTCTCAGAGCGGAGTACACTTCGCCAAGCAGTGTCCGGTATGGGTCCACTGCTTGTTTCTTAGCCAAGTTCGCCGCTGTTTGGCAATCCCCTGCTTCTGAAGAAGTATGCAAAAACCGACAGAAGTCAGGGTGAGGAGAAACGCGACGCAACCGGTGGAGGGCTGCAATCAAGTGAACATGCGGCCCTGTGAACCTCGACCTTGATAACCCGCGCTCTGACTGCTAGTTTGCGCGTCCTTTGAAAAGCTGAAATGGATTACAAAGACACCTTGAATCTGCCGCGAACGGACTTCCCGATGAAGGCCGATCTGGTGGCGCGTGAGCCGGAACGCCTCAAGAAATGGCGGGAGACGAAACTCTACGAGAAGATCCAAGCCGCACGCGCCGGCGCCGAGAAATTTGTGCTGCACGACGGCCCGCCGTTTGCCAATGGCGATGTTCACATCGGCACCGCGCTGAACAAGAT
>Ga0075421_100003423_pt1 | contig 18957 bp, 15 predicted proteins | sample SoiMetdeltSBSDD5_FD_75292 | JGI IMG/M metagenome (GOLD analysis project Ga0075421, IMG submission 75292) | Bulk soil microbial communities from a Populus tree surrounding site in Tennessee, USA - Soil MetaG P. deltoides SBSDD5 | ecosystem: Environmental > Terrestrial > Soil > Tree plantation... | reverse complement strand
GACGGCGATGGTTGCATAGCAGAGGCCGAGCTCGCGCGCGAGCGCCGCTTCGGGCATCCCCGTCATCCCGACCATGTCCGCTCCGTCGCGCTCGAGTCTCGTGATCTCGGCCGCACTTTCCAGCCGCGGTCCCTGCGTGGCCGCGTACGTGCCGCCTGCGAGCAGCGGCTCTCCCGCCGCCTCCGCGGCACTTAGCAGACGCTCGCGCAGCGCCTCGCAGTACGGCTGCGTGAAATCGACATGCACCACACCCCGATCGGTACCGTGGAAATACGTGAATTCGCGGCCGTGCGTGTAGTCGATGATCTGATCGGGCACGGCGAGAGCACCGGGGCTGAGATCTGCGCGGATGCCGCCGACGGACGCGACCGACACCACGTATTTCACGGGGAATTGCGCGATCGCCCACATGTTCGCGCGGTAGTTCACTCTGTGCGGCGGGATCGTGTGCCCGTAGCCGTGGCGCGCGAGGAACGCGACGGGCTCACCCCGGATGTTGCCGAACGTGATCGCACCGGACGGATCGCCGTACGGCGTGCGCACGACCTCGCGCCGGATTACGTCGAGATTCGCGAGCTGCGTGAGGCCGCTTCCTCCGATGATCGCTAACATGACAAAGCTGCAGGAAGCAGGCGGCAGCCGCTGGCAGCGGCCCGGTTCAGGTTCGGCATCACCCCTCCTTCAACGCGTAAATCGCGGGGAGGTTGCGCCATGCGCCGTGTACGTCCATGCCGAAGCCGAATACGTATCGATTCGGAACGATGATGCCCACGAAGTCCGGGTTGATCGGTTTCGCGCGCCCGGTGTCTTTTTCGGCAAAAACCGCAGCATGAAATTCGGTCGCGCCGGCCTCCATCAGCTTTTCGCGCACGGCCGCAAGCGTATGGCCTTCGTCCAGTATGTCGTCGAGCACGAGGACGACACGGCCGGCGACAGCCGTCCCGGGGCTCACTTTCCACGTGATTTCGCCGCCGACGGTTGCCGAACCGTAGCGCGTCACGTCGAGATAATCGAAGTTGAGCGGGAAGCGCAATTGCGGCAGGAGCTGCCCCGAAAAAACGACGCTGCCGCGCATCACGGTGAGCACGAGCGGGTGACGCTTACCGAGCCTCGCCGTGATCTCCCGGGCAAGCCGCGCCACTTCGTCGACGACGCACTCCGCGGAACAAAGCTCATCGGCCTGTTCGAGGATACGCCAGGCTTCATCCGGAGTTAGGGTCATTCCGCTGCTCAGCGAAGCGCGGACGCAGCCGCCGCCCACGAGGCAACGCACGCGCGACGGGTGGGCTTCAGTCCTCGACCCGACATCCCATCGACTTGAGGTAACTGCGAAACTCGGCGCCGATCTCCGGATGCTTCACCGCAAACGCGAGGTTTGCTTTCAGATAATCGAGCTTGCTGCCGCAGTCGTAGCGGACGCCGTCGAACTCGTAGGCAAAGACGTCCTCGTCCTGCAGCAGCGCCGCGATCGCATCCGTCAATTGGATCTCGCCTCCAGCGCCGGGTGTCTGATGTTGCAAGTGGTAAAAAATGCGCGGCGTGAGTATATACCGTCCGACGACGCCCAGCGTCGACGGGGCTTTATCCGGATCAGGTTTCTCGACGATGCCCCCGATGCGATGCGGAGACCGCGACTGCGGCTCGGTCCGCACGATGCCGTAACGCTTCGTTTCCTCCCGCGCGATGTTCTGGACCGCCACGATCGAGCGTCCGCAACGGCTGTAGATGGACGCCATCTGGGACAGCACGGGTGTCTTTGCATCGATCAGGTCATCCGCGAGCACGATGGCGAAAGGATCGTCCCCGACGACGGGCTGCGCACAGAGTATCGCGTGGCCGAGTCCGAGCGCCTGCGGCTGGCGCACGTACACGCAGGAGACGTTCCGCGGCAGGATGTCCTGCACCGTCTGAAGCAGGTCGTGCGCCCCGCGCTGCGAAAGCTCCGCCTCGAGCTCCGTCGCCTTGTCGAAATGATCTTCGATGGCGCGCTTCCCACGCCCCGTCACAAAGATCATTTCCGTCATTCCGGCGGCCACTGCTTCCTCGACGGCATATTGAATGAGCGGCTTGTCCACCACCGGCATCATCTCTTTCGCGCTCGCCTTGGTCGCAGGCAGAAAGCGGGTACCCATCCCCGCCACGGGGAAAACGGCTTTGGTGATCTTGTTCATGCGAGCTTCGGTTTCAATGGCCGAGCAATTTTAGCAAGTCCCGTTCCTCTAGCACCGCGACGCCCAGCTCGCGCGCTTTTTCGAGCTTGCTCCCCGCCTCCGCGCCCGCGACTACATAGTCTGTTTTTCTCGAGACGCTTCCCGTGACACGGCCGCCTTGTGCCTCGATGCGCGCCGTCGCCTCGTCGCGCGTCAAATTCGGGAGCGTGCCGGTAAGAACGAACGTGCGTCCGGTGAGCTTGCCGGCTGTTCGGATTCGGCGCGCAATGGTTTCCGGCCTGACGCCGGCATCGAGCAGGTCGCGGATGACGTCGCGATTGTGCTGCTGTGCGACGAAATTACCGACGCTTTGCATGATTTCCGGGCCGACGCCTGCAAGCACGGCGTCGAGAAGCGCTTCGCCGCGATTCCTGCGCCGTGTGTTCTCTTTCTGCACGCGCTCCTTTTCTTCGATCAGCGTAGCCCAGTCCGCGTCCAGCAGGGCTTCGATGGACCCGAAGTGCTGCGCAAGGATCTTGGCGATCTCCTCGCCGACGTGGTGCATCCCCAAGGCATAGATGAATCGTGCGAGCGTGCGGTTTTTGCTGCCTTCGATGGCGGCGACCACATTCGCCGCCGATTTTTCGGCCATGCGCTCGAGCTTTGCGAGCGTCGGGACGTCCAGCCGGTAAAGATCGGCCGGCGTATGCACGAGGCCGCTCTCGACCAGCTGGTCTACCAGCTTCTCGCCCAGGCCCTCGATATCCATCGCCCTTCGCGATGCGTAATGCAGTATGGCCTGCTTGCGCTGCGCCCCGCAGTAAAGTCCCCCGGTGCAGCGGTGCACCGCCTCGCTTTCGATACGCTCGACCTTCGATTCGCACACCGGGCAGCGCATCGGCATTTCGAACTCGGGCGCCCCGGCCGGGCGTTTATCCACGATCACCCGCACGACTTCGGGTATGACGTCTCCTGCCCGTCTCACGACAACGGTATCTCCTGCGCGCACGTCTTTCGCGCGGACCTGATCGAGATTGTGCAACGTCGCGCTCGTGACGGTGACGCCGCCCACGAACACAGGTTTCAGTTTCGCGACGGGCGTCAGTGCGCCCGTTCGCCCCACCTGTACTTCGATCGCCACGACTTCGCTCGTCGCTTCCTCAGCCGGAAATTTGTGCGCAAGCGCAAACCGCGGCGCGCGCGCAACGTGCCCGAGGCGTTCCTGTGCTGCGAGCGCGTTCACTTTGTACACGACGCCGTCGATGTCGTAAGGCAGCGCGGCGCGCTTGCCGCCGATCGTTGCGTAATATTCGAGGAGGCCCTCGACCCCGGAGACGACATCGCGCTCGGCGGCCACACGGAAGCGGCTGGCCGCGAGGTACTCGAGCACGTCGCTGTGCCGCGTGAACTGCCGCGCGCCCTCGACGTAGCCGACGCCGTACGCGAAGAATGTGAGGGGACGTGTCGCCGTCACGCGCGGATCGAGCTGCCGGACAGCTCCCGCAGCCGCGTTGCGCGCATTCACGTATTCGCGCTCGCCTTTTTCTCGCTGTGCAGCGTTGAGGGCGTCGAAATCGCGCTTGAGCATGAGCACCTCGCCGCGGACTTCGATCACCGAAGGCGCCGGACTCGCGGCAAGTCTCAACGGAATCGCGCGAACCGTGCGCAGGTTCAAAGTCACGTCTTCGCCGACGAAACCATCGCCGCGCGTCGCACCGGTCGCCAGCGCGCCGTCGATGTAGGTGAGGTTGATTGCCAGTCCGTCGAACTTCGGTTCTGCCGCATACTCGATGCGGTCCAGCCCGAGATTCTCTCGGGCGCGCCGATCGAACCCGGCGACTTCCTCATCGTCGAACGCGTTACTGAGCGAAAGCATCGGTGCGCGATGGCGCACCTCCGCGAACTGGTTCTGAGCGTCCGTGCCGACACGCTGCGTCGGGGACTCCGGCGTGATGAGCTCCGGATATTTCTGCTCGAGCGCCTGCAGCTCGCGGAAAAGCACATCGTACTCGGCGTCGGAAACGAGCGGCGTGTCGAGGGCGTAGTACTGGTGGTTGTGCCGCTCGATGTCTTCGCGCAGCGCGGCGGCACGCAGGCGCGCTTCGCGCGGCACCGTCATGAGAACAGGCGCAGAGCTCGCTCGCTGCCGGCGGGCATGCCCCGCGCATCCATTTTCGCGTGTATCGCCTTGAGTTGCTGCTGGATCGCGCGCACCGCATTTTCCGTGAGCGGCACGCGATTGTCGTCGACGAGTGTGCCGTCAAGCTCGCGTGCGAGCTCGCGGCCTATGCCGACCATGAGATCGAGAGCGGCGTGACCGTCCGCCACGCGCGCAACGTCGAGCAGCAGCGTCATGCCCTCGGTCGTAAGGTGCTTCATCACCTCGGGCAGGAAGGGCTGAGGCTCGTGGTTGTCGATCGTAAAAAGCGTGCGGCGGGCGTCGTCGCGATAGTGGAACAGGCCGTCTGACTCGAGCTTGAACCCCGCGGCTTCAGCCAGGCTTCGGATGCGCGTTCCACTGAACTTGCCGCTCCCAGCGACGACATTGATGCCGATCGCGACGTCGACGTCGGCGCAAAACGCGTCGAGCTCGCGTGCCTTGGCGAGGCTCGCTTCGATGTCGGGACACGTAGCCGTCGCGGAGTAGCGCTCCGCACATTCCTGCGCGGAAGCGCAGAACGTCGTCAGCGCGCCAAGATCGACGATCCCGCCGCGATTCACCATCTGCAAGGCCAGCCTGAGATGTGCGTACCGGCCACCGCTCAGCCTCCCGGCCTCCTCCCACGCATGCGCCGCGTGACTGTAGCCGACGACGCGAAAGCGGCGCCCGCATGACGCTGCCCGCGTGTGCAGCTCGGCCAATCCTGCGGCGCTGATCGGTTCCGCGGCGTCCAGCGCAACGATGTAGTCGATCGCGGCATCGAAGTCGGGCACGGGCGGCAGAAACGCGGGCTCTCGGGGCAGCGGCTCGGCACGCGTGGCGGGCGAAATGACCGGCGAGGCCGGTAGAGGATTCACGGGAGCGGCCCCCGCTCGCTCCGCCGGCGCGATCTGCGGCTCGAGTCGAGGCTGCTCGCGCAGCGGGTCTTCGCGCAGCAGCACGTCTTCGTGCTTGTCGCCGAAAGCGTGCTCGAGCTTGCGGCGCAGCCGCCACTGCTGGAACCAGTTGAACGCGGTCACTCCGCCGACGACGATCACGCCTATGATCAACAGGCTGACCTGCAAGTCGCTCATGTAAGCGCCCAGAAGGAAAGGAGGTTACGGAGGGAAACCAGCCCGCGGACGGCGGAGCAGTGCCTGCCGCGTAGCGGGAGGTGCGACCCGGTAGCGGGCTGAAGCGCGCGCGTTGAATCCGCGGGCTCGTGCGCGCTTTCACGGTCGCATCCCCGCAAACGGGGCCCCTGCTCAACGTTCAAGCGCGCTGGTTTCCCTCTGTTCGTAGGCTGCGAGGCCCGAGCCATTGGCGAGCGCAGCCGTTATGCCGCCTCTTCCGTGAGCTTCATCGCTTCTTCGATATCGACTGCGACGACGCGCGAGACACCCGGCTCCTGCATCGTGATGCCGAGAAGCTGATTCGCGATCTCCATCGTGATCTTGTTGTGGCTGATGAAGAGAAACTGCGAGGTCTCCGACATCTGCCGCACGAGATCGCAGAAGCGGCCGGTATTGTGATCGTCGAGCGGCGCGTCGACCTCGTCCAGCAGGCAGAACGGCGCCGGGTTGAGCTGGAAGATCGAGAAGACGAGCGAAAGCGCGGTCAGCGCCTTCTCGCCGCCGGAGAGAAGATGGATGGAGCTGTTCTTCTTGCCGGGCGGCTGCGCGATCACCTGCACGCCGCTGTCGAGGATCTCTTCACCCGTCAGCAGGAGCTTCGCATTGCCGCCGCCGAAGAGCGCCGGGAACATGCGCCCGAAATGTGCGTTGACTTCGTCGAACGTCGTTTGCAGCCGCTCGCGCGTCTCGCGGTCGATGCGCCGGATAGCGTCTTCGAGCGTCGCCATCGCCTCGTTGAGATCCTGCGACTGCGTATCGAGGTAAACCTTGCGCTCGCGTGCCGCTTCGAGCTCTTCCAGCGCAGCGAGGTTCACTGCGCCCAAAGCCTTGATCTCGTCGTTCAGTCGCGCGATCTCCGTCTGGAGGGCTCCGGAGCGCGTGCCTTTTTCGAGAACGGCGCGCAGCGCGTTCTCGTCCGCGCCCGAGTCCACGAGCTGCTGCGCGTACTGCTCTTCCGTAAGCCGCGCTTCCTGTTCCTTCAGACGGATCTCGTTCACGCGCTCCCGCAGCGGGTCCAGCCGCTGCTCCGTGGCGAGCCTTTCGTGCTCGAGCTCTTTCAGCTGCGTCTCCAGACCTTCCAGCGCGTCGCGCGCATTCGCAAGTGCCTGTTCGCGCTCCGCCCGCAACGCAAGCGCCTCCTGCAGCTGCGTCTGCCATGGCGTCTCGTCGCAGTGACGCAAAGCTTCCTCTTCCTCGGCCAGCGTGGCGGCGAGCGAGTTGCTTTGCTCCTCGAGCATGCGGATGGCGTTTTCCGCTTCCTGTATCTTGCCTTCCGCGCTGCGCGCCTGATACGACGCATCCTGAAAGGCATGCTGCGCCTGGCGCAGCGCCTCACGCTGCAAGCTCAGCACGGCGTCAGCTCTCTGGTAGAGCTCCGTGGCAAGATCGAGCTGCGAACGCAACTCGGCGCTTTCGCCGATCAGTCGTTGCTGGTTCGCGGACGCTTCTTCGCGATGCGCTGTCTCAGTGTCGACGTGCTCCGCGATCTCGGCGAGCTCGGAGCCGATCCTCTCCCCACGTTGCGTAAGGCGATGGGCTTCCTCGGAAAGCCGCAGCACCTCCATCTGAAGCGCGTGATGCCGCTGCTGGGTTTCGGCGAGGGCCTGGCGCGCATCGGCGAGCGCGGCCTTGTGGTCGGCAATTTCGTTTTCAGCCGTTTCCAGCGCGCTCTGTAGCGCAGGGACGGCTTCATGCGCCGAGGCCGCTTCTACTTCGAGTTGCTCGATCTCGCGCTGCCGCGTCAGCACGCCATGAAGCTCGGAATCCGGCGCGTGGAAGCTTACGCTGCGGCGTGTATAGATATGTCCCTGCCGGCCGACCAGCATGCCGCCCGGCGGAAGACTCTCACGCAGTGCGAAGCCCGATACGTCGTCCGGCAGCACAAAAACCTGGTACAGCCAGTCGCGAAGTACCGGCTCGAGCCGAGGATCGCGGCATGTGACATAGCGCTGCAGGGGCTCGGCACCTTCCAGCGTGTAGCCGGGCACTCCGTTCGCTGCGTCGCCCGTATCGACGACGGTCATCTTGCCGGGCGGCGAATCGGTTACCCACGCGCGTGTCTGTTCCATGTCGGGCAAAGCGATCGCGTTCAGCCGCTCCCGCAACACCGCTTCGAGCGCGTCTTCCCAGCCCGGCTCTATGCTGATGCCCTGCCACAAGCGTGGCGCCGCATCGAGTCCCCGTGCGGCAAGCCAGTCCTGCAGCCCCGCGCCGCGTGCGATCGCGTCCTGGAGCTGCGAAAGCGCCGAGACGCGCGCTTCGATCGCGGTGACACGCTGGTTCGCCTGATCGAGCCCGTCCACGTGCGAGCGCAGCCGTTCTTCCAGCTCGGGCAGTGCCTGCTCCTTCTCCGACAGCTTCGCCCGGTGCATCTCGAGAGCCTGGTCGGTCTCGGAGAGCTCCTGCCGGAGCCGCCCGAGCGCGGCTTCGTCGGGGCTGGGAAGAGCCGACTGCTCCTCGTTCAGACGCTCCTCGCGACGGGCAAGCTGTTCCAGCACCCGTTCGGCATGTTCGACTTTCGTGCGCTCGACCTGCAATGCCTGCTCGCTTTGCGATAGCGCACGCTGCAGCTCGTCACGGCGCGCGTGGCTCGCGCGATACGCTTCTTCAGCCACCGGAAGCTTCCCGGTCTCTTCAGCAAGCGCGGAATCGTAGGTCGTGAGGGCAGCCTGTGCTTCGGCGCTCTGCTCGCGGGATTGTTCCAGCCGCTCGTGGGCGGCAGCGAGCTGCGACTCGCCGTTCGCGAGCTGCGCGCGAACGCTCGCGATCTGGTGCTCGATGCGCTGACGGTTATCGCGCAGATGCTGGATCTGCTGCTCGAGCCGCGCGACTGCGGCGTTGGATTCGTAAAGCGCGCCCTGGGCCGTGTGCATCGCATCGCCCGCGCGGTAATGTTCCTCGCGCAGCGCTTCGAGCCGCTTTTCGGCTTCACGCAGCGCGGCGGTCTGCGCCTCGAGCTCGACACCCAGCCGCTCGATCTCCCGCGCATGCCGCGCCCGCGCAGAGGCGGCTTCCTGCCTGCGCGTGAGCCACAGCAGCCCCTGCGTCGTGTTGAGCTCGCCCTGGAGCTCGTGGTAACGCCTGGCTACTTCCGCCTGCGCGTGCAGGTGCTCGAGCTGTTTGTCGAGCTCCTGGCGGATGTCGTCGACGCGCATGAGGTTTTCGCGCGTGTCCTTCAACCTCAACTCGGTTTCGCGGCGCCGCTCGCGGTATTTCGAGACTCCGGCGGCCTCCTCGAGGAAGATGCGCAGCTCTTCCGGCTTCGCCTCGATGACCCGCGAGATCATGCCCTGCTCGATGATCGCGTAGGCGCGCGCGCCGAGCCCGGTGCCGAGGAAGATATCCGCGATGTCTCGCCGGCGCACGTGCGCGTTGTTGATGTAGTAGGACGAGTCACCGTCGCGCTGCAGGACGCGCTTGATCGAGATTTCTGCGTATTGCGACCACTGCCCGGCCGCCTTGCCGAGGCTGTTGTCGAATACGAGCTCGACACTGGCGCGATTCACCGGCTTGCGCTGACCGGAGCCGTTGAAAAGCACGTCCTGCATGGTCTCGCCGCGAAGATGCTTCGCGGAGGTCTCACCCAGCACCCACCGCACGGCGTCGATGATGTTCGACTTGCCGCAGCCGTTGGGACCTACGATGCCGACGAGCTGACCTGGGGTGGGAATTCGGGTGGGATCTACAAAGGATTTGAAACCGGCGAGATTTATCTGGGTGAGGCGCACTGTTTCGGCTACCGGTGAAGTTTATAATTCACGAGCTTCGGAATCTCCGTAGCTTCCTCGCGTGCCGGATTTTAACTGATTTCCCCGCCAGTTCCTCATGCCGAGCAAGTCGAGCAAAGCACTCGAAACGTTCCCCAATCCGACGCCACGGCGCGACTATCGGATCCACATGGAGATTCCGGAGTTTACGTGCCTCTGTCCGAAAACGGGCCAGCCGGATTTCGCGACACTCGTGCTCGACTACGTGCCCGACCGCTTATGCGTCGAGCTGAAAAGCCTGAAGCTCTACATCTGGTCGTATCGCAACGAAGGCGCGTTCCACGAAGCCGTGACGAACCGCATCCTGGACGATCTCGTCGCCGCCACGCGCCCGCGCTACATGCGGCTCACCGCGCGCTTCTACGTGCGGGGCGGCATTTTCACGACGGTCGTCGCACAGCACATGAAGCCGGGCTGGAAAATCGCGGCGATGCCGGAGATCGAAGACTCGCCGGCTCCGCGCAGCGTGCGTTGAAGCGGGGAAACTCTCTATAATTCCGCGTCTTTCGGCGCGGGCGCGCGTCGGTTTTCCACCTGTAACCAGCGCTTAGCGATAGCGATCTCTCGTGAACCCTCGGCTCGACCGGCTGCAGACCTACCCTTTTCAGAAGCTGAGCGCATTGCTCGAAGGCGCTCAGCCGAAACCGGGGCTGCGGCCAATTCCGCTCTACATCGGCGAGCCGAAGCACGACACGCCGGCGTTCATCAAGCAGACGCTCTGCGACAGCCTTTCGGGACTCGCGGGTTACCCGGCCACCATCGGCACGCCGGAACTGCGGCAGGCGATTGCCGGATGGCTCAAGCGGCGGTATGGGCTGAACGAGATCAACGCGAACACGCAGATCGTGCCCGTCGCGGGCACCCGCGAAGCACTTTTCGCCATCGCCCAGGCCGTTGTCGACACGGAAAAAGACGTGTATCCGATCGTCGTCTCGCCGAATCCCTTCTATCAGATCTACGAAGGTGCGGCGATCCTCGCGAACGCGCAGCCGGTATTCCTGAACAACGTTCCGCAGAATAAGTACGCGTGCGAGTGGGACTCGCTGCCAAGCACGGTGTGGCAGCGCGTTCAGTTGATCTACGTATGCTCGCCGGGGAACCCGACCGGGCACGTGATGGATCTCGACGAATGGCGAGCGCTCTTCGAGCTCTCCGACAAATACGGCTTCGCCATCGCGTCCGACGAATGCTATTCGGAGATTTACTTCGATGAAGCGAAACCGCCGCTCGGCGCGCTGGAGGCGGCGCAGAAGCTCGGGCGTACCGGATACCCACGACTCATTGTTTTCTCGAGCCTCTCGAAGCGTTCCAACGTGCCTGGCATGCGCTCGGGGTTCGTCGCCGGCGACGCCGCCATAATGAAGAAGTACCTTCTCTACCGCACGTACCAGGGTTGCGCGATGAGCCTCCCGATCCAGGCTGCGAGCGTCGTCGCGTGGCAGGATGAGGCGCACGTGGTGGAAAACCGGCGGCTCTACCGCGAGAAGTTCGACACCGCGCTGGCGATCCTCGAACCTGTTCTTCCGGTCGAAAAACCGGAGGCTGCTTTCTACCTGTGGGTCCGCACGCCCGGATCGGACACCGTGTTTACGCGACGGCTCTTCGAATCGCAGGCAGTGTCCGTGCTGCCGGGAAGCTATCTCGCGCGCGAGGCCCACGGTGTCAACCCGGGAACCAATCACGTGCGTATCGCGCTCGTGTCCTCGACCGAGGAATGTGCCGAATCGGCCCGGCGCATACGCGATTTCGTCACCAGCCAATAGAAGCTTTTCTCGCGAGGTACGTAAAGCCATGCAGCCGTTGCAAGAAATCATCGATGCCGCGTGGGAGGGCCGCGCCAGCCTGACGCCGTCCTCGTCAGAGTCGAAGGTTCGCGAGGCCGTGGAGGAGACCGTGAGCCGACTGGACGAAGGCGCGCTCCGTGTCGCCGAAAAAAAAGACGGCACGTGGGTCACCCACCAGTGGATCAAGAAAGCCGTGCTGCTCTCGTTCCGCCTGCGGGATAACGAAGTGCTGTCGGACGGCTACTCCCAGTACTACGACAAGGTGCCGTCGAAGTTCGCCGGATACGAAGCCAGGAAGTTCGAAGAAGGCGGCTTTCGCGTAGTCCCGCCGGCGGCTGCGAGGCGCGGGGCCTACATCGCGAAAAACGTGGTGCTCATGCCCTCCTTCGTCAACATCGGCGCCTACGTGGACGAAGGCACAATGGTGGATACGTGGGCGACGGTCGGTTCGTGCGCCCAGATCGGCAGGAACGTCCACCTGTCCGGAGGCGTCGGGATCGGCGGGGTGCTCGAGCCGCTGCAGGCGAACCCGACTGTGATCGAAGACAACTGCTTCGTGGGTGCGCGTTCAGAGATCGTCGAAGGGGTCATCGTCGAGGAAGGCAGCGTGATTTCGATGGGCGTATTCATCGGCGCGAGCACCAAAATCTACCGCCGGGACACCGGGGAGATCCTCTATGGGCGCGTGCCCGCCGGCTCGGTCGTCGTCCCGGGCTCCCTGCCCACGGCCGACGGCCGCTGCAGCCTGTATTGCGCGGTCATCGTGAAGCAGGTCGACGCGAAAACCCGCGCGAAGACCAGCATCAACGAGCTCCTCCGCAGCGACTGACCCTTGGTCGCCGCCGACTGGTGCTCGGGCGGCCGCGACTGACACTTGGTCGCCGCCGACTGATGCTCGGGCGGTCGCGACTGACCCTTGGTCGCCGCCGACTGATGCTCGGGCGGCCGCGACTGACCCTTGGTCGCCGCCGACTGATGCTCGGGCGGCCGCGACCGACACTTTTGTCATACCGGGGCGCCGCCCGATCCGGCACAATTCCCCGGATATGTGGCGCAGAGGCCCGGCAGCAGCCGGGGCGTGAAGACCAGTGGGAAGCTCCGTCATGTTCGTAAGAACGCTTTTCAAGCTGATGGCCGATTCGCAGGCTTCCGACCTGTTCTTCACTGCCGGTGCGCCCGTCCAGATCAAGATCAAAGGCGAGCTCGTCCCGGTCGACGCGAACGTCCTCGATGCGGCGACGATGAAGAAAATCGCCTACGAGGCCATGACCGAGGAACAGGTCACGCAGTTCGAGCGCGACATGGAGATCAACTTCTCGTTGATCGAGAAAGGCATCGGCAGCTTCCGCGTGAACATCTTCAAGCAGCGCGGCGCGTGCGGCATGGTGATCAGGCATATCAAGGTCAACATACCGACGGTCGAGGAACTGCAGCTTCCGCCGATCCTCAAAGACCTCGTGCTGGAGAAGCGGGGCTTGATCCTGGTCGTCGGCGCGACGGGCTCGGGCAAATCGAGCGCGCTGGCGGCGATGATCAATCATCGCAACCAGGTGACTTCGGGACACATCCTGACGATCGAAGACCCGATCGAGTTCATGTACAAGCACGCGAAAAGCATCGTCAACCAGCGGGAGATCGGTATCGACACGAAGTCGTACCAGAGCGCGCTGTCGAATGCCATGCGCGAAGCGCCGGACGTGATCATGATCGGCGAGAGCCGCGACCGCGAGACGTTCAGCGCCGCCCTGCAGTACGCGCAGACCGGGCATCTCTGCCTTTCGACCGTGCACGCGAACAACAGCTATTACGCACTCAATCGTGTCATCGCGATGTTCCCTCACGACGCGCGGGCGAGCCTGCTCATGGATCTGTCGGTGACGCTGAAAGCGGTCATTTCCCAGCGCCTCATTCACGACGTCAACGGGGATATAGTACCGGCCGTCGAGCTCATGCTGAACACGAAGCATATTCAGGATCTCATCAGGAACGGTGACATCGATCAGATCAAGGACGCGATGGAGCAAAGCCTCGCCCCGGGATCGCGCACGTTCGAGCAGTCACTCTACGATCTATTCAAATCCGGGCGAATCACGCTGGAGGAAGCGATGGCGAACGCCGATTCGCCGACGAACCTCCACTGGCTCATCAATAACGCTTCGAAAGCCCCTCCCACGCAGAGCGCAGTGAGCCCCGCGCCAGCCGCTTCTGCGCGCACACCTTCGGCGCAGGAAGACCTCTCCAGCATCAAGCTCAATCTGGATGCGCTCGGCTGAGCGCCGGCACGCGCCCGTAACCACGCTGCGCAAACTTCTGCGCGAAGCTGCGCGGCAGCTCGACGCGGCCGGGCTCTCCTACGGCCATGGCACGACAAACGCGCGCGACGAAGCCGCATGGCTCGTCCTTCATGCGCTGCGACTGCCGCCGGACGCCGGCATGCTCGATCTCGACCGGCCGGTCAGTGCCCCGCAGGTGCGCGCCGCGCGGGCGCTCATCGAAGAACGCATACGGTCTCGAAAACCCGCCGCCTATCTCACGCACGAAGCCTGGCTTGGCGAACATCGGTTCTATGTCGATCAGCGAGTGATCGTTCCGCGCTCGTACATCGCGGAATTGCTCCGCGAGGGCCTCGCGCCCTGGCTTGCTCCCAAGTCGCCGGTCCGACGCGTCCTCGATCTGTGCACCGGCTCCGGTTGCCTGGCAATTCTCGCCGCGCTCGAATTCCGGGGTGCACACGTCGACGCGGTCGACATTTCCCGCCCAGCGCTCGATGTGGCAAGGCGCAACGTCGCGGCGTATCGGCTGCAGCGTCGCGTAGAGCTCGTCGAGTCGGATCTCTTTGCTGCGCTCACCGGCCGCCGCTACGACCTGATCCTGTGCAATCCCCCTTACGTGACTGAAACTGCGATGCGGAGACTTCCTAGGGAATACAGGCGCGAGCCTCGACTCGCGCTTGCCGGCGGGCGCGACGGGCTGGATTTGGTGCGCCGCATCCTCGCAGAGGCGCCACGCCACCTCACCTCCGGAGGCCTTCTGGTCGTCGAAGTCGGACACGCTCGGCCGCGCATGGAGCGCGCCTTCCCACAGTTACCTCTGATCTGGCCGGAGACCAGCGGCGGTGACGATTGCGTGTTCGTTATCGAGCAGAACGCTCTGGCTGGGCGGGAGCGTGCTGGTCGAGCCACTCGAGCAGGCGCTTCACCTCCGGGGCGGGCAATGCGCTCACCTGCCCGCGCTTCAGCCGCGGCGGCAACGAAACGACGCCGAAGCGCACGCGCATCAGGCGACTGACAGTCAGACCCAGCGCTTCGAACATCCGCCGCACCACGCGGTTGCGCCCTTCGCGCAGCACGATGCGATACCAGTGATTGCTGCCTTCGCCGCCTGCGTCCTCAACGGAAAGGCACGCGGCGGGCCCGTCTGACAGCTCGATGCCGCTCGTCAAACGAGTGATCTGCTCGGCGTTCAGCTGCCCGACGATCCGTACGGCGTATTCCCGCTCGACCGCGAATCGCGGGTGCATCATTCGGTTCGCGAGCTCGCCGGAAGTCGTGAAAATCAGCAGTCCCGACGTGTTGTAGTCGAGCCGGCCGACCGCAAGCCATTTCGCTCCCCGAAGTGCCGGCAAGCGCTCGAAGACACTGGCGCGGCCTTCGGGATCGTCGTGCGAAACGATCTCGCCTTCAGGCTTGTGGTAGAGAAGCACGCGCGGCAGCCGCTGAGACGCAGGCCAGCGCACGACTTTGCGCCCGATGCGGATGAGATCGCTGGGCACCACACGTGTGCCGATGCCCGCGACGCTGCCGTTGACGGTGACCTTTCCTTCGCGGATCCATTCCTCCATCGTGCGCCGCGAGCCGAGACCGCTTTGTGCCAGCACCTTGTGCAGCTTCTGGGAAGGCGCGGTGATCTGAACGTCTTCGGGGCGCGCACGATTCGACCCCCGGGGGGCGCGAGTGGCGGTCCGCTGGCTTTTCGCCGCGGGCGAGCGTAGCGGGCCCCTGCTTCGCGTACGCGTGCGCTTCATCGGCTTTCGCTGGGCCATCGTGGGGTCCGGATCAGATATCGCGCCGCTCGTGAACGGCTTGCGCGAGCGTGCCGCTGTCGACATGTTCGAGCTCGCCGCCGACCGGCAGGCCGCGCGCGATACGGCTCACACGGATGCCTTTCGCGCGCAGGAGCTCGCTTATGTAATGCGCCGTGGCTTCACCTTCCACGGTGAAATTGGTGGCGAGTATCGCTTCCCGCACGAGACCGTCCGTAGCGCGCTTCAGCAACCGGTCGAGATGGATATCGCGTGGACCGATACCGTCGAGCGGCGAGAGCGCGCCCATGAGCACGAAATAGAGACCGCCATAGCATTGCGCCTGTTCCATCATCAGGAGATCGCCGGGGCTTTCGACCACGCAGAGGAGCGACGGATCGCGCCGCGGCGAGCGACACAACGCACACACCTCTTCTTCCGCATAGCTGTTGCACTTCTCGCACTGGCGGATTCGCTCGAGCGCAGATTCGAGGGCGCTCGCGAGGCGCTGCGCGCCAGGCTTGTCCCGCTGAAGCAGATGGTAGGCCATGCGCTGCGCGGATTTGGGACCTACTCCAGGGAGACACCGGAGCGCAGCGATCAGCTCTTCAAGCGAAGACGGCGTTTTCAAAACGGCATTTTAAAGCCCGGCGGCAGCGGCAGCCCCGCCGTCACCCCGGCCATCTTTTCCTGCACGGTGCTCTCCACCCGTCGCACGGCATCGTTCACCGCGGCCGCGATCAGGTCCTCGAGCATTTCCTTGTCGTCCTTGAGCAGGCTTTCATCGATGGTGATGCGTTTGACGTCATGGCGGCAGGTCATCACGACTTTGACGAGCCCCGCACCGGACTGTCCCTCCACTTCAGTCGATGCGAGCTGCTCCTGCATCTTCTTCATGTTTTCCTGCATCTGCTGCGCCTGCTTCATGAGCCCGGATAGCTGTCCCTTCATGTTCGTCCCCGTCACTGTATGGGTTTGATCGAAGCCTCGTTCACGCGCGCGTCGAAATTCTCGACGAGCTCCCGCACGAATGGATCCTGCTCGATCTCGGCGATCGCGCGCACCTGATTGCGCTGACGCTCACGATCCGCGATTTCGGCAGGTGAGTTGCCGCTGCTCTCGCCCACCGTGATCGCGACATGCACGGCCGCGCCGTAACGCTTCTGAAGCGCAGCCTTGAGCCGCTCCTGGTACCCCTTTTCGAGCAGGCGCTCGTGCGCGCGCGGAAGCTTCAACTCGATGCGTCGAGGGTCGAGCTTGACGAGCTCGCAGTGCTGCGCGAGCATGCGCGCCATGCCGGTCACGCCGAGCGTTTCCACGATCTCGCTCCAGGCGCTGACTTCGGCTTCGTTTGCGGCAGCCGGAGCGTTCTCCGCGGCGGCAACCGAGCGCTGAGTACCCGAAACATCCGGGGCCGCCACGGCCGGAGCAGCGCTCCCGTGAGAGACCGCACGTGCCGGGCGCGGTTCCGCTTTGTCGCCCGTTTGTCCCGAGGTGGGCGCGAACGCGAGCATACGCAGAAGCGTCATCGTGAATCCCGCGTACTCGTCGGGCGCGAGGCCGATTTCGCTCCGTCCCTGCACGGCGATCTGGTAATAGAGCTGGAGCTCGTCCGCACTGAAGAGTGCCGCCAGCTCTCTCAAGATCGCATGATCGGGATCGTCGTCACTCGCCGCCTGTGGCACGATCTGCACGAGCGCCAGCCGGTGCAGAAGCGTGGCGAGCTCCTGCAGCGCCGTTTCAAACGACAGACTGCGCTCGTTCATACGATCGGCTTCCGCGATGAGCGCAGCCCCGTCGCCCGACGCCAACGCCCGCAGGATCGCATGAAGATAGGTCTGATCGACCGCGCCCAGCATTGCGCGCGCCGATCCGAGCTCGACCTTGCCGCCGCCGTGAGCGATAGCCTGGTCGAGCAGCGATAGCGCATCGCGCAAGCTGCCCTGTGCCGCGCGCGCGATCAGCGCGAGCGCCGGCACCTCGGCCGGGATGCCTTCGGCTTTCAGGATAGCCTCCAACCTCGCCTGGATCTGCGCCTGCGGTATCTGCTTCAGATTGAACTGGAGGCAGCGCGAGAGCACCGTCACCGGGATTTTCTGGGGATCGGTCGTGGCAAGCACGAACTTCACGTGCTCCGGCGGCTCTTCCAGCGTTTTCAACATCGCATTGAAGGCATTGCGCGAAAGCATGTGCACTTCGTCGATGATGTAGACCTTGTAGCGTCCGGCCGTCGGCGCATACATCGCGTTTTCGAGAAGCTCGCGCATGTTGTCGACCTGCGTGTTGGACGCCGCGTCGAGCTCGATCAGGTCGACAAACCTGCCGCTGTCGATTTCAGTGCACGGGCCGCACCGGCCGCAAGGCCGATCGGTCACGCCAGTCTCGCAGTTCAGCGCTTTCGCGATGATGCGAGCGAGCGTGGTTTTGCCGACGCCTCGCGTGCCGGTGAAAAGATATGCGTGATGCAGCCGCTGCTCGCGCAGCGCATTCGAGAGCGCACGTACGACGTGCTCCTGTCCGACGAGCTCGTCAAAAGTGCGTGGGCGCCACTTGCGGGCGAGAACCTGGGTCACTGGAACATCCGTAGCCGTAAGCCACGAACCGTCGGCGGGGGGAAAAGCCTCGCCGACGAGCTCGCGAGATGACCTATTGTACCGTGCCTCGCGTACCGTCCGCGGCTCCGCGCCGACGGCTTACGACTTCAGAAGTGGTACTGCAGACGTATCTGGTGAAAGTTGATTCCGGGATTCGGACGCTTGATGCTGCCGTTCGACAGATGCTGGAAGCGATAGGCAAGCTCGTAGTGATTCTTCGCGCCGAAGCGGTAGCCCAGGCCGATGTGATCGCCGAACTGGAAAGCCGTGCTCATCCGGCGATCGCCGATCGACGTGTGGGACAGCAGATGGAACCCGATCGCCGCTTCGATGAACGGACCGACGAGCCCGTTCGGCTGGAGGCGAAACACCGGTGTAAAGCCCAGGTCGAAAAGATCCTCGTGTTCGCCCGCGCGTACGTTGCCGCGGTTCCAGTAACCCAGTGCGAGGTCCCAGTAGCCTCCCAGGTGCCAATCGGAAAACTGAAGCAGCCGGCGCTTCCAGTCCCATTGCACGCTTATCCGGCCCATGTCGACACCGTCGCCGCTGCCGATCTCGAACGCGACACCGTCGATCGCGTGCGCAGGTGCAGTTGAAAACGCGGCAAGCGCGCTAAGCAGAACGGCAAGGCGGCGAAAGGTCATCTCGATTCGGCTTTTTGGGTTGTGGTGAGACGGGGTGGCGAGCCGTACCCCCGGCACTTGCAGAGAATAGCTGTGGCTGCTTCCTTCCGGACCTGACCAGGTTCACTACCATGCAATGCGGGGCGGCCCGCCGTAATCAAAAAAAGCGTAAGTATGCCTGCGTCGGCGAAGCCCCGCCACCTGCCTTTACAAGGCATGCTTTTAGTGCTTCCATTTCACGCTATTGTCTGGCTCGGAAAAGCGTGTCCGAGAAAACGCTGCCGGGCACGTGAAACACCGTCACTCAAATCTCGCCGTCGGAGGAATGCATGTCGACCATCGAATCAGTGCTGCAGGAAAACCGCGTCTTTCCGCCGCCGCCCGAATTCGTGAAGCAGGCGAACATCTCCGGCATGGATGGCTATCGCAAGCTCTGCGCCGAAGCCGAAAAGGATTTCAACGGCTTCTGGGCGCGGCTCGCGCGCGAGGAAGTCATCTGGAAAAAGCCGTTCAGCGCGGTGCTCGACGAATCGAAGGCACCGTTTTTCAGGTGGTTCCACGACGGCACGTTGAACGCGTCGTACAACTGCCTCGACCGGCATCTCGAGACGCAGCCGGACAAGACCGCAATCATTTTCGAAGCCGACGACGGCCAGGTGACGCGCATCACCTACAAGGAGCTTCACCGCCGCGTGTGCATGCTCGCGAACGGCCTCAGGTCGCGCGGCATTCGCAAAGGGGACCG
>Ga0075421_100003422_pt1 | contig 18962 bp, 23 predicted proteins | sample SoiMetdeltSBSDD5_FD_75292 | JGI IMG/M metagenome (GOLD analysis project Ga0075421, IMG submission 75292) | Bulk soil microbial communities from a Populus tree surrounding site in Tennessee, USA - Soil MetaG P. deltoides SBSDD5 | ecosystem: Environmental > Terrestrial > Soil > Tree plantation... | reverse complement strand
CCAGCCGGCGCGCCTCCTCCGCGGTGCTGACCTGGCGCAGCTTCAGATCCACCGTCTGCCCCGCGCGCTGCTCGAGCGTGCGCACCAGCGCCGAGGTCTCGGGGCCCGCGTACGCGATCTTGGCCTCGAAGAGGCGTTCTTCGGGGAAGATCGTGTTGTAGAGGATCGCGAGGACCAGCGGAGTCAGGAGCGACACGAGTACACGCGAATCGCGCACCGCGTCGACGACGTCCTTGCGGAAGATCGCGGCGACGATCGGGAGGCGCATCACAGGCTCCGGCCGGCGAGCGCCACGAAGACGTCCTCGAGCGTGCCCTCCTGCGAGTGGACGGTGAGCACCTGATCGGCGCGCATCCAGTCCGCGAGCCTGGCGGCGTCCAGCGGATCGTCCAGGCGGATCGTCTGCTCGGTGCGGTCGCGCAGCAGCACGACGGCGGTGCGCTGGCCGTATCGAAGCTTGAGCTCGCGCGGCGTGTCGAGCGCGACGATCTTGCCCTGGCTCAGGAACGCGACGCGCGTGCAGAGCTCGTCGGCCTCCTCCATGTAGTGCGTGGTGAGGAAGATCGTCGTCCCGCCGCGGGCGAGCTGTGCGACGAGCGCGCGGACCTCGCGAGCCGATGTCGGATCGAGTCCACGTGTCGGCTCGTCCATGAACAGGACGCGCGGCGTGTTGATCAGCGAGCGCGCGATCATGAGGCGCTGCTTCATGCCGCTCGAGTAGGTCTTGGTCTTGCGCTTTCCGGCGTCGCGTAGTCCGACGAGGTCGAGCAGCTCGTCGGCGCGCGAAGCCTTCACGCCGTAGAGCGTCGCGAAGAAGCGCAGGTTCTCGATCCCGGCGAAGCGGTCATAGAGGTTCACGTCTTCGAAGACGGCGTTGATGAGCGGCTTCACCCGGTCGCGATCGGTGACCGCGTCGATGCCGGCGATCATCGCGCGCCCGGCGGTCGGACGCGCGCGCCCGGTCAGCATCCGGATCGTCGTCGTCTTGCCCGCACCGTTATGCCCGAGCAGGCCGAAGACCTCGCCCTCGGCGACGCTGAACGAGATGCCATCGACCGCGCGGACCGCGCCGTAATGCTTTTGCAGGTCCTGGACCTCGACCGCGGCGGCCACGCTCAGCGGCGAAGGCGTTCGATGAAGCCGCTCAGCTCGCAACGCATGTTGGGGCGGGCGGCGAGCCAGGTCATGAATAGGATCGACGCGAACCAGTAGAGGGCTTCAGAGAGCGTCTGGAGCGGATCGCCCAGCGGATCGACCCAGAGGCGCCGCGCGACCGCCAGAAGCCACGAGGCTCCTCCGTACAGGACGAGAGCGAGAGCGATCCCCGCGAAGCCCAGATCGCCGCGCGGTCCGCGCATCCACGCGTCGAACGCACCGCGTGCGATGTCGAGCGACACTGACGGACCCACGCCGCGCGATTCCAGGACCGCGAGGAACTCGTTCTCGTAGCGGTGTCGCCACGCCGGCGGATACAGGCGCACCAGCCACCTCATGCGCGACTCAGCCTCCGTATGCCGGTGGAGGTGAGCCGCCGAAGACCTGAGAGCTGCGCTTCGAGCGTACGGCGTCCGCCATCCGTCAGCCGATATGGCACGCGACGGTCGCGCGCCGGCAACGCTTCGATGTAGCCAAGACGCTCGAGGCGCCCGAGCGCGCCGTACAGCGTCCCGGGTCCGATCGTCGCGCCGGAGAGTGCTTTGATGTCCTCCATCATCGCGTAGCCGTGCTTCGGTCCCTCCGCGAGACTGACGAGGATGTGCAGAGCCGGCTCGGTGAAGCGCCCGAGGTCGAGGGTGTCATGTTTCACGTTATATCGCCAAACGTAATAGCAGCCTGGTCGTGCTGTCAAGCCTGAAGGTTCCGGTCGCCCGCCGGCGCCGGCTGGCTGCAGCGATGCGTCGCGCTCCGGGCCCGGCTACTCGATCGTCGCCGCGTGCACCGAGGTCACGTACGGGAGGTACCGCGCCGCGGCCTCCCAGGTCTTCCCCTCGTCGCGGCTCGCCCACACGTCGCCGTTCGCCGTGCCGAAGTACACGCCGAGCGGGTCGAGGAGGTCGGTGTGCATTCCCTCGCGCACCGACTCGAGCCGCGCGCCCGGAGGCAGACCTTTGTCGTTGCGCTTCCACGTCGCGCCGCGGTCGTTCGTTTCGTACACCGCGATGCCCGGAGCGACCGCCGTCCGCTCGGTGTCGTGGAGCGGGATCGCGTACGCCGTCGCTCGGTCGCGCGGATGCATCGCCGCGGCGAACCCGAAGTTGGTTGGCAGCCCCTCGGTCCGGTTGCGCCAGGTCGTCTCGCCCGGCTCGCGCCAGAACACATCGACGTGGACGCGCATGAAGCGCACGCCGCTCACCTTGGGGTGGGCGAGCAGCTTATGGATGCAGTAGAAGACGTCGGGTCGGTCTTCCTTGCCGCCGGTCTGTGCGTTGTCCTGCACCCAGCTCGCGCCGCCGTCGGTCGACGTGTACACGCCGCCGACGCTGATGCCGACCTGCATCTTGTTCGGATCGTCCGCGTCGATGGCGATGGAGTGCAGGCCCATGCCCCCGAAGCCCGGCACCCACTTCGCCCGTGAGGGCTGGTCGTCCAGCGCCTTGTTGAGCTGCCACGTCTCGCCGCGGTCCTCGCTCTTCCACAGCGCGGCCGGCTCCGTGCCGGCCCACACGACGTTGGGCGTCTTTACGTGCCCGGGCTCGATGTGCCACGTCTGGGAGAAGGTGCGATCCGAGCCCTCGGGGAATGCGGGGTTCTTGGACTTCTCCCAGGTCTTTCCCATGTCGCGGCTGTAGTCGATGCGCGAACCGCCCCAGGTCATGTTGATCGCGGCGTACATGGAGCCGTCGCGCGGGTCGTAGGTCGCGTGGTGGATCGGAGCGGGCGCGGAGTACGGACCGTCCTGCGTCCACTTCTTGCGGTCCGCGTCGCTGCGCAGCGTGTAGAGACCCTTCTTCGTTCCCACCAGTAGGACAACTCGCTTTGCCATCGCGTCCCCTCCTGTATCTATCCGCCCGACAGGGCGGGTATCACATGCACGATGTCGCCGTCGCTGAGCTTGGTGTCCTCGCCACCGAGGAAGCGCGAGTCCTCTTCGTTCACGAAGAGGCTGAGGTGCCGGCGCAGCCGGCCGTGTTCGTCGCGCATCCGTTCCTTGAGCGAAGGGTGTGCCTGCACGAGTGCCTCGAGCGCCTCGCGCAGCGTCGTCGCCTCGAGCGTGACGTCGCGCGCTCCATCCGCGAAACCGCGATAGGCGCCGTGCAGGAGGACCTTCACACGAGCACGACGAACGGTTTCGGTCATTCTCGACAGCCTAGCGAGGACGAGGGCGCGAGTCGCAACTCGCGCATGAGGACGAGCGACGGCTGTATGGCATACAGCCTAGCGAGGACTCGCGAGGCGCCGCTCCAGCAGCGCTCGCTCGCCGGGATTGCCGGTGAGCTCGAGCGCGCGCTCGTCCGCTGCGCGCGCGTCGTCGGGTCGACCGAGCGCGCGAAGCAGCTCACCGCGCGTGGCATGGAACAGGTGGTACGTGCCCAGGTCGTCCGCAAGATCGTCTACCTCCGCGAGCGCCGCCGCGGGGCCCTCGACATGCCAGAGGGCGATCGCGCGATTGAGCCGCACGACCGGCGTGTCCGAAAAGCCCAGCAGCACGTCGTACGAGCGGACGATCTCGTTCCAGCGGGTCGTCTCCCAGCTCTTCGCGTCGGCGTGCGCGCCCGCGATAACGGCTTGCAGCTGATACGGACCAGGCCGTCGCATACGGACGTAGCGTCCGACGAGTGCGAACGTCGCGTCGATCTTCGCGCGGTCCCACTTCGAGCGGTCCTGGTCGCGAAGCAGCACGATGTCGCCGCCGCTGTCGAAGCGTGCGTCCGCTCGGGCGAGGTTGAAGCGCATCAGCGCCAGCAGCCCGAGCACCTCGGGTTCGTCGGGCATCAGCTGCGCCAGGAGGCCGGTGAGCCACTCCGCTTCGGTCGCGAGGTCCCGGTCCGCGACGCCGCGCGATCCCGTGGCGAGGTAGCCCTCGTTGAACATCAGGTAGAGGACGGCGAGGACCTCTCCGAGCCGCTCCGGTAGCTCGTGCGCCTCGGGCACGCGGAACGGGATCTTCGCGTCGACGATCTTCCGCTTCGCGCGGACCAGACGCTGCGCGACCGTCGCCTCAGCCTGGAGGAACGCGCGCGCGATCTCCGCGGTCGTCAGTCCCGCGACGGAGCGCAGCGTGAGCGCCAGCTGCGCCTCGCGCGCGAGCGCTGGATGGCAGCAGGTGAAGATGAGCTCGAGACGCTCGTCGGGGAGTGAACTCGCCTGTGTCATCGGTGTCTCCTCCAGCTGCGCGACCTTTTCGCGGTAGCGCGTCTCTCGTCGCAGCCGGTCGATCCCTCTTCGGTGCGCGGTGGTCATGAGCCACGCGCCCGGGTTCTCGGGGATGCCCGAGCGCGGCCAGTGCTCAAGGGCGGCGACGAGCGCGTCCTGCACGCACTCCTCCGCGAGGTCGAAGTCGCCGAGGCGTTTCACGAGCGCCGCGGTGAGCCGCCCCGCCTCTTCGTGGAAGACGGCGGCCACCGCGTCGCTCGTGACCGTTGTCAGGCCGATCAGCTCAGCCCGCCGAGTGGTCCACGATCGGACGCACTTCGACGTCGCCGCCCGGCCAGCTCTTGGCGACCGCGATCGCCTTGTCGAGATCCTCGACCTCGATCATCGCGAAACCGCCGACGGACTCCTTTGATTCGACGAACGGTCCGTCCGTGACCTTCATCGCTCCGTTCACCCGCCGCACCGTCGTCGCGGTGCGCTGCGGCTTCAGCTCCTCGCCGCCTTTGACGACGCCCGACTTCACGAGGTCGTCCCACCAGGCCATGATCCGGCCGTAGTTCTTCTCGCGATCCGCTTTGGGCTGCGACTCCCACTCCTGGTCATCGCCAACGAACATGAGCACGTACTTCGGCATCTCGTTCCTCCTCACCGTGGCCGCTGTTCGACGATCTCGCGGATCTCGATGGCGTAGCCCGGCCAGGTCTTGGCGAGGGCGATGGCCGCGTCACGATCCGGGACGTCGATGATGGAGAAACCGCCGATCGACTCCTTCGATTCGATGAACGGTCCGTCGATCACGCTGACCTTTCCGCTCCGCTTGCGGATCGTGGTGGCGGTTCGCGTGGGCTGCAGCTCGGCGCCCCCGTCGCTGATCTTCGACCCGTTGGTCTCGAACCACTTGAAGATGTCTCCGTAGGTCTTCTGCTGCTCCGGCGTGGGCTCGCCCTGGTAGTCCACGCCGTCGTCGATGAACAGGAATGCGTACTTGGACATCGCTCGTTCCTCCCTTGGCCGTTGTACCTGTACGACGAACGGCCCCGCCCGGAATAGACAGGCTAGCGACGATCGGTGCGCCGGCCGTGCTAAATGCGCGACAGATGAGCCGGCGGCCACCCGCCCCTGGGTACCGAGCCGCGCTCCAGCTGGAGGAGGCGGCGCTTCGCGTCGAGGCCACCGGCGTACCCGCCGAGCGTCCCGTCGCTGGCGACCACGCGGTGGCAGGGCACGACGATCGGGATCGGGTTGTCGCCGATCGCTCCCGCCGCGGCGCGGTAGGCCTTGTCGTTGCCGGTCTGGTGGGCCACCTTCGCGTAGGTGATCAGCTCGCCGTAGGGCACGCGCGCCGTCACCGCGAGGACCTTCCGCTGGAACGGCGTCAGCGGCGAGAGATCCACGGTCACGTCGAATTCGCGGCGCTTGCCGCTCCAGTACTGATCGAGCTCGCGCGCGACCGTATCCACCCGCTTCGCGTCGGGCAGGACGCCCGGCCCGTAAGCCCGGACGATGCGGCGAAGCTCGAGCGGCGACGGCTCGGCGCCGTAGTGGATGTTCAGAAGCCCGCGTGGTCCGACGGCGACCCAGAGCGGTCCGAGCGGTGAGTCGACGACCCGGTAGCCGACCGTCTCGAGCCCCTCGCGCCGCGCGCGGGCCATGAGTCGTTCGCGGGCGTCCGTGACAAGCCCATCGAGCTCGGTCATCGCATCGCCTCCTTCACTTTCTTCATCGCTACAGCCACGCGCGACCTCGCCGCGTCCTCGCTGCACTCGAGCGCGTCGGACACCTCCGCGTACGACAGCCCTTGCACCTTGCGCAGGACGAACGCCGCGCGCTGACCCGTCGGCAGCGTCTTCACCGCCATCGCCAGGTCCGCGACCGAGACGCCGTCGCGCTCCGGCGCGGCCAGCGGCAGATCCCCGAGGCGGACGAGCCGCTTCGCGCGCCGGCTGCGATCGATCGCCTTGTTGGTCGCGATCCGGTACAGCCACGCGCGCTCGTTGCCGCGCCGCGGGGGCGGCCACGCGCGAAACGCCGCAAGGAACGTGTCCTGATAGACGTCGTCGGCGTCATCGCGGTCGCCGGTGAGCCGCAGCGCGTACGCGAAGATCTCGCGTTCGTGTTGCTCGAGCAGCTCGCCGAAGGTGGTCGGATGTGTCATTCGCTCTGTATAGAACGTTGACACGGTCCGGGCTGTGAGATGCCCTAAGGTTGCTAGGTGGTGAAGAGAAGCTCAGCGGTCCTCGCGCTCGCGCTCGTGATCGCCGCGGCGTGCGGCGGAACGGCGACCTCGGGCACGACGGGCGCGAACGCGACCAGCGCCGCCACTACGACGGGCGGCACCGCGAGCGGCGCCCCGACGTCGGGCAGCCCGTCGTTCGGCCAGATCCTCGGCTCCTCAAAGGCAAGCGAATACAAGGTGACCTACACGCTGACGGCGACGGGTGGGGCCGCGGGCTTCAACGGCGAGCAGTCTTGGTACTCCAAGCCACCGAAGTCGCGCTTCGACTTCAGCAGCAGCGCCTCCGGGCAGACCGCGACGGTCTCGCTCTTCACGCTGCCGGACGGGGTCTTCATGTGCTTCGGCGGCACCGGCCAGACCGCGCAGTGCATCGGCATGAGCGGCGTCGACACAGCGCTCCAGCAGAATCCCGCCGCGCTCTTCCAGGAGTCCATGACCAAGCACCCCGACCAGTGGAATGGCGTGCTCGTCGAGACGCGTCAGATCGCTGGAACGCAGGCGCACTGCTACGACGTCAAGCCCGTCAACGCGACGCTCGCCGTCGGCCTCACGGATGGCCGCTACTGCTACAGCGCTCAGGGCATCCCGCTGCTGCAGCGCTTCTCGGTACAGGGCGGGACGTGGTCGATGGAAGCGACGAAGCTTGCCACGACGGTCCCGGACTCGGACTTCGAGCTGCCCTCGAAGCCCACCATCCTCGGCAAACCCTAGAACGGCGGCGCCCTACCCTTCGCGCGTGCGCTGGGACCTCCACACCCATTACTACCCCGAGGCGTTCTTCCGTCTGATCGAAGAGGTGGGCGGCGCGTTCTCGTTCGGCACCGATCCGACCGGTCGCACGATCATCCGCTACCGCGGGTCGCGCTTCTTCGGCATCACGCCACCGATGACCGACGCCGCGAGGCGCCTCGAGGACATGGACCGCGTGGGCATCGACGTCGAGGTCCTGTCGCTCTCGACGCCGAACGTCTACTTCGCGCCGGCCGAACGGCAGGCCGAGGTCGCGCGACTGGTGAACGACGCGTACGCCGAGCTGACGGCGCGCCACCCAACGCGATTCAAAGGCTTCGCGTCGATCCCGATGGACGATCCCGATGCGGCGCTGCGCGAGCTCGACCGCACGCAGCGCGAGCTGCGCATGAACGGCGTCGTCGTGCTCTCGAACATCAACGGCCGGGCGCTCACGGATGCGCGCTACCGGCCGTTCTTCGAGGAATGCGACCGCCGCCGCGTATGCATCTTCATCCATCCGATGATCCCGGCCAGCGCGGAGCCGTTCGCCGAGTACGTGCTCGGGCCGATCATCGGCTTCCCGTTCGACACGACGCTCGCGGTGGCGCGGCTCTGCTACGCCGGCGTCTTTCGCGAGCTGCCGAACATCCGCTGGGTGCTCGGTCATCTGGGCGGCGCCGTGCCGTATCTCATGGAGCGTATGGATAACGGCTGGCGCGACTTCGCAGAGTGCCGCGTCAACATCGACGAGCTGCCGAGCGTGTACCTGAAGCGCCTGTACTACGACACCGTGTCGTTCAGTGGCCCGTCATTGCGTCTCACTCGCGAGCTGGTCGGCGCCGATCACATGGTCATGGGCAGCGACTACCCGCATCTCCTCGGCTCGATCGACCGCGCGGTGTCGAGCATCGAATCGCTCGACATCCCGGCGGCGGACAAAGACCGCATCTTCAGCGGCACCGCACGCGACATCCTCAACAATGTCTGAGGTGGCACGCCACGTGCGCCTGTTCTCCCTGCGATCAACAGAGGTTCTCCCCCGCGATGACAGGGGGTTCGCCCCATGCGATCAGCAGGGGGGTTGCAGGGGGTTCGCCCCCTGCGATGACAGGAGGGTGACCCGTGGACGAACACAAAGCCGAGCGTCTCGAGGACGAGCGTGATGAGGAACAGGAAGAGGGCCTCGCCGCGCATCGGCGCGGCTCCGAGGCTGCGCCCAGCGATAAGCCTGAGGGGACGGCGCCGCATCCGCAGGACGTGAACGAGATCGCCGAGAAGTAGCTAAGGCGCGAGCTCGAAGATGATCTCGCCGTCCACTACTTGCCCGGTCCGGTGGAAGCCCAGCTTCTCGTGAACGCGTAGCGACGGCACATTGTCGGGCGTGGTGGAGGAGATGAAACGATGCACGCCGTGCTCGGCACGCGCCCAATCCATCAGCCGCCGCGCGGTCTCGGTCGCGTAGCCCTTGCGGCGATGCTCGGCGAACACCGTCCATCCCAGCTCGGCGGCGTCGGCCGCCTCGACGTCGTTGATGCCGGGCGGTCCGTGGAAGTTCACGAAGCCGATCATCACTCGGTCGTCACGACGGACCATGGCGCGGACCGACCACGGCGAACGCGTCGGGTCGGCGGCGAGCTGCATGCGGCGGATCTCGAGCACCTCCGCGGCCGCGGCGTTGGGGAAATCCGCTGGGACCGTGTAATCGACGAGCTCGCGCGCTCTGGTCGCGTTGCCATCGACGAACGCATCGAGGACCACGAGCGGCATGACGATGAGGTCGAGCCGCTCGCTGCGGACGATGTCCGCCGCCGTCAGGAGCGCTTGGACACCGCTCGGTCGTAGATGTCGTCCGCGAGCCGAAGCGGCCGCCCCGATCCGCCATGCCGCTCCATGCTGAGCTCGGCCAGGACGGCGAGCGCGATCTCCGCCGGCGTCCGGCCGCCGAGGTCGAGACCGATCGGCGCGTGCACGGCGCGGATGCGCTCCTCGGAGATGCCTTCGTCGCGGAGCATCTTCGCGATGAGGATCGTCTTGCGCTTCGACCCGAGGAGGCCGACGTAGCGTGCGCCGGTCTTCACCGCTTCGCGCAGGCAGTGGGCGTCGAGCTTGTGCCCGCGCGTCGCGATCACGATGAAGCTGTTCCAGCCGATCGGCATCGTCCGCAGCGCCTCGGCCATGTCCATGCGCACGACGTCGATACCGGGTCCGAAGCGCTCGCGCGACGAGAACTCGGGACGGTCGTCGATCACGGTGACGTCGTACTCGAGCTGTGCGCCCATCTTCGCGATCGCGAGACCGACGTGTCCTCCGCCGGCGATCACCAGGCGCGGCTTCGTGACGATCGGCTCGATGAGCAGCTCATGCGCCGCGTCGAGCGCGACCGTGCGGGGCGTCGCCTGCCGCAGAGCGTCGAGCGCCGCTTCGGTCGCGCGCGCGTCGAGCGTGCCGTCGCCGAGCGATCCACCGGTGGCGCCGTCGGTCTCCACGAAGAGCTTGCCGCTCGGCTGGAAGTCCTTGCCGTCGCGGCGGAGCAGCGTCGCGAGCGCGACGGGCTTTCCTCCCGATGAAGCAGCGAGCACATCGCCGAGCAGATCGCGACCGCCGAGGAGGAGCGCGCGCTCACCGGGTTCGATGGAGATCCACATGGTCCCGCCGCAGACGAGGCCCGTGTCCCAAGCGAGATCTTCGGTGAGCTCGTATTCACGCAGTGACGTGTCGCCGGTCTCGAGGACGCGCTTGGCTTCCTCGAACGCGTCGCCCTCGACACAGCCACCGCCGAGCGTTCCGGTGAGGCGTCCCAGGTCATCGACGAGAAGCTTCGCGCCCACGACCTGCGGCGTGCTGCCGATGGTGCGAACGACGGTGCAGACCGCGAAGCGCCGCCCCTCGCGCTCCAGCTCGGCCATCCGCGCGTAGATCGTCCTCACGCGTTCATCTTAGGGTCGAGGCTCACCCCGGCGTGACCACTGGTCGCTGTGCGGCGGCGCGGCGCCGGTTTTGCGCAAACACCCGTCAGCGCGCCGAAAGTGCGCGATCCGCCCGGCACTTTTGCGCAATGTCGTGTTCAAAGCCGCTGACGCGCGCGGTCCGTCCGCGGACGTCCGTTACACGACCAGGCCAGCCACTTGCACCGTCATAGGGCCTCCGCAATCGCTTGCGTACTTTCACCCCGCTGTTACGCTCATGCGCGCCGTCCATCCAAGCGCCATTGATTGCAGGGGGTGAATGTCTGTGACGGATACGGGAGGGACTACGTCAGATCCAGTAGCGGAGCCCGACACGAGTCAAGAGAAGCCAGCACTTTCAGTCACGCGACGCAACTTCCTCATCGGAGCAGGGGCAGGCGCAGCCGCAGCCGGGGTCGTTCTCGGTGGCGCGGTCGTCGCGAACAAAGCGCTCAATCCGGAGACCACCACCACCACCACCACGACAACGGGTGTTGGTGCGGTCCCCGCGACGATGCGCCGTGTGTCACTCGATATCGACAACGTGAAGTACGACCTCGTTGTCGATAACCGCGAGAGCCTCTGGGAGACGATGAACTTCCAGCTCGGCCTCTCCAACTCGAACCTCGGATGCGACCGCGCGCAGTGCGGCGCATGCGCGGTGCTCGTCGACGGCAAGGCCGTCAACGGCTGCACCGTCCTCAGCGCTCGTCTCGGTCGCGGTCAGAAGATCGGCACGGTCGCCGGACTTCCAAAGGGACCCGGCGTTTCCGGCCTACACCCCGTGCAGCGCGCGTTCTGGCTCGACGGTGGATTCCAGTGCGGCATCTGCACGCGCGGATTCATCATGTCGACGGTCCAGCTCCTCGGCGCGAACCCGAAGCCGAACACAGCGCAGATCGCGGAGGCGCTCTCCGGCAACATCTGCCGCTGCGGCGAGTACGCGAAGATCTTCACCTCGGTCAACGTCGCGGCAGCTGAGCTGCGCGGCGAGCAGGTGACGCACCTCGCGTCACCCATCATCGTCAACGCGGCCGGTGTGAAGGAAGCCGCGCCGAGCGCGGCCGGAACATCGAAGGAGTTCCAGTTCGCGGTCCCGATGGGCACCATCGAGGACTTCGAGCCATTCGAGCAGTCGCTCAAGAAGCGCGAAGGCATCTTGGCCGTGAGCGGCAGCGAGCGAGCCGTCACCGTCAAGTGGGACCCGGCAAAGCTGGACGAGGCCAAGGTCCGCGACATCCTCAAAGACCTCGGTCACGCGGTCCGGTAGGAGGGGATAAAGATGGCTCAAATCGAAGCTGTACGCGTCGCGCAGGATGCCGCATACGCGGCGAGCCTCAGCGACTCTGACTGGTACGCGCTCGCAATGGATCCAGCCTGGCAGGAGATGGTCGCCGAGCAGTCCGAGCTCGTCGCCGGCGTTATCGCCAAGTACGGGAACAAGATCCCCGGTGCCACCGGCGGCTCGACGCCGGCCGAGATCCCGGCGAACTTCCAGTTCAAGGTCCTCGGGCAGGACATCGCCCGCATCCAGGGATACGGGATCGTCACCAACCAGGGCACATATACGGAGAACCTGCGGCAGCCGGGCATGCTCTTCATGAAGACGCTGCGCAGCCGCTACCCGCACGCGAAGATCAAGTCGATCGACACGACGGAAGCGGAGAAGATCCCCGGCGTACGCAAGATCCTCCACCGCAACAACCTGCCGGAGGAGTACAAGGACGTCTTCCTCGGATCGGCACTGCCGACGCGCTTCATCTTCAGTGAAGAGGTCTTCGAGGTCGGCGCTCCGATCGCCGTGATCGCCGCGGACAGCGAGCACATCGGCGACGTCGCCCTCCGCGCGATCAAGGTCGAGTACGAAGTGCTCCCCGCGGCCCTGGACATGATGGAGGCGATGAAGTCATCGACCCCCAAGCAGTTCCAGAGCAACCTCGATGGCACGACCATCGCCGTCACCGCACCGCTCGTTCGTGGCAACCCGAACGCCAGCGCCGAGGTCGTCGTCGACAACGTGTCGAACAAGTCGACCGAGCAGCACCTCGCTCTCGAGATGACCAACTCGCTGTCCTACTGGGACGGCGACAAGCTCAACATGACCTACACCAACCAGCACGCGCACGGCACGCGGTCCGGCCTGGCGCAGGCGCTCAAGCTCCCGCAGAACAAGGTGCGCGTCTCGCAGACCGGCTATCTCGGATCGGGTTACGGATACCGCAGCGGCATCGACCTCTCCGAGGTCCACGCCGCGCTGCTGTCGAAGCTCACCGGCCGCCCGATCAAGAACATGTACACCCGGTACGAGGATTTCGTCACCCGCACCCACCGCCCAGCCTTCCGCAACGAGATGAAGCTGGGTGTGAACCGGGATGGCACCCTCCAGTTCGGTCAGTTCAAGGTCATCGCCAACGTCGGCGCTCAGCGTGCCGGCGCGGCGAACGGCTCGTGGTACCACTTCGAGCACACCTACAACTTCCCGAACCTGCGGCTCGAGGCCGTCGACGTCATGACGAACAGCTACAAGTCAGGCCCGTACCGCTGCGTGAGCCACCCGAACGGCACGTTCGCCCTCGAGACGCTCATGGACAAGGCCGCCTACGCGATCAACATGGACCCGGTCGAGTTCCGTCTCAAGAACATCAATACGACCGGCAACCTCACGACGAAGCGTCCGTACAGCAACTCCGGCCTGCGTGAGGTCATCACGGGCGTCCGGGACGCCATCAACTGGAAGGCGCAGTGGCACGCTCCGAAGGCCAAGCAGGTCCGGCCCGGCGTCTACCACGGCATCGGTTTCGCGACACACGTCTGCAGTCACGGCGCCGGCAGCAACCCGTCGACGGGTCAGGTCATCATCAACAGCGACGGCAGCGTGCAGGCGGTCTCCGGTGTCACGGACATCGGCTCCGGCCAGCGCACGAACATGCTGATGATCGCCGCCGAGGCCCTCGGCGTTCCGCTCGACAAGATCACGATCACCCCGTACATCGACACCGAGAACACCACCGACAGCGGTGGCACCAACGGCAGCCGCATGACGAACACCGGCGGCCGCGGCATGTACGAGGCGGGCACCGACGCCCGCAACCAGGTACACGACTGGGCGGCCAAGGCATTCGTGTCGCGAGCCAAAGGCGAGAACCCGCCCCGGACCATCACCGTCACCAAGGACGACGTCGAGCTCAGGAACGGCGAGGTCTTCCTGAAGAGCGACGACAAGCAGAAGCTGACCCTCGCGCAGGTCGTCCAGTTCAAGGCCACGTCGATCATCGGTAGGTCCGATTACGTGCAGCCGACCAACTGGGAGCAAACGGCATTCGCGGCCGGCGCGGCCGAGGTCGAGGTCGACACGGTCACCGGCACCGTCAAGGTCACCAGGTTCGTCTCGGGCCACGATGTTGGAAAGGCGTTCAACCCGTTCTCGCTCCGCCAGCAGGTGGAGGGTGGCGTGGTCATGGCGATGGGCGCGGTCTTCACCGAAGAGCTCCTCATCGACAAAGCCACCGGGCTCCCGCTGAACCCCAACATGCTCGACTACCGTCCACAGTCGATCAAGGACGCGGTCCTGGCCGAAGTGGTCATCGTCGAGAAGCCCAAGGCGTACGGCACGTTCGGTGGACACGGCATGGGCGAGCCGCCCATGGGTCCGCCGGCACCGGCCGTCGTCAACGCGGTCTACAACGCGGTCGGTGTGTGGGTGACGGACATGCCACTCACACGCGAGAAGCTGCTCGCCGCCCTCAAGGCGTCGAACTGAGCAGGGAGGAAGAAAAGTGAGAGGGTTCGAACTCTACGACGCAACGACCGTCCGTCAGGCGGTCGACCTGCTCCAGACGCATGCCGGTCGCAACGTCAAAGTTGTGGGCGGCGGGAGCGACTTGGTCGGCGGTGTGATGAAGGACTGGGTCCAAGGAAAGGGCATGCCCCTTCCGGAGGTCCTGATCGACATCACCACGATCAAGGACATCAACGGCATCAGGATGGACGGCGGCGGCACGACCATCGGCGCCGCGACGACGCTCACCGACATCATCGACAACAAAGACCTCGGAGCGAGGCTGCCGGTCCTTACGCAAGCGGCTCTGAGCGTGGCCTCGCCCCTGATCCGCAACTTCGGAACGCTCGGCGGCAACATCAACCAGCGGCCCCGCTGCTGGTTCTTCCGTGGTGAGGACTTCAACTGCTACAAGAAGGGTGGAGACTTCTGCTACGCCGTGACCGGTGACAACCGTTATCACGCGATCATCGGTGGCGAGCTCTGCTACATCGTTCACCCTTCGGACACCGCTACCGCGCTCCAGGCGCTCGGCGCGTCGGCGAAGATCGCGGGAACCGGCGGCGAGCGGACCGTCAACTTCGACGAGTACTTCACCGGACCGCGCGTGGACGTCCTCCGCGAGAACGTCCTCAAGCCGACCGAGTTCATGACCAGTGTCACCATCCCGAATCCGGCAGGCGGCACCAAGTTCGGATGGACGAAGCTCAAGGACCGTCAGGTCTACGACTTTGCGCTCGTCTCCGTGGCCGCCGTCTTCACCGTCGAGGGCGGCAACTGGAAGGAAGGGCGGATCTCGCTCGGTGGCGTCTCGCCCGTTCCGTACCGCGCCAAGGTCGTCGAGGACTTCCTCAAGGGCAAGGACATCAAGGCGACCGTCAAGCAGGCCGCCGCACAGATCCGGAACGTCGCGCGTCCGATGAGCCTCAACTCCTACAAGGTGGACCTCGCGCAGGGCCTCATCGAGCGGACGATCCTCGAGGCACTCGGCTAGTCGCTTTCGGTCATTAGCGTTCGTGGGGCGGCGACCGTATGGTCGCCGCCCCACTGTCTTCAGGCCCTGGCCCGGGTCTGCTCGCGCTGCCACTTGATCGTCTGCAGCGCCCACTTGTGCGACACGGCGTTGGCCGCGACGTAGCTGCCATCGGAGTGCAGCCACGAGCCACCGTCGGCGTCGGTGATGAGCCCGCCGGCCTGACTCAGAACCACGCCCGCCGCCGCGACGTCCCACGGCTGCGCGTCGATGTTCCAGTAGGCGTGCAGGCGCGCGGCGGCGACGTAGCAGAGAGCCAGCGCCGGCGAGCCGAGGATCACGTGGTGCAGCACCTCTTTGGAGACGATGCCAAAGGTCTGCAGCGCCTCACTCAGACGTGGACCGCCGTGCGGGAGGTCGCACGCGACCCACGCCTGCTCCCAGAATTCCGGGCCAAGGGCGACGGTAAGGACGTTGATGGGCTTTCCATTCAGGAGCGCCGCCTCGCCAAGTCGCGCCGAGAACATCTCGTCGCGGACCGGGTCGTACACCGCGCCGACGCGCAGCACACCGTTCACGCGGAGTGCCACCGAGACCGCGAAGAACGGTATGCTTTGCGCGAAATTCAGACTTCCGCAGATGGGATCGACGATCCACAGGCGCGCGGCGTCAACGGCCAGCGGCTCGTCCTCAGGCCCCTCCTCGGCGAGGATCGCGTCGCCGGGGCATTCCTTTTGGAGGACTGACACGATCTGCTCCTGGACTTCCAAAGTCGCTTCAGTGACCACGTCGCGCTGGCCCTTCCAGCGGAGGTACCCGGGCGTGCCGAGGCGCGCCACCGCGGTCCTGCCGCCCCGGAAGGCGGCCCTGGTGGCGATCTCGAGGGCCTTTTCGTCTTCCATGCGTTCGTACCTCCTGCGCGCGGCCTGGCTGCCGACGCTACCGACCGCGCTTTGAGCGGTCAAACCTCCAGCGACGAGGAGCGAACGCTCGTCCGCACCATCGTGTGCGCGTTCACCCAGGCCGAGCTGCCAACGCCGTGGCTGGCCATCTTCCACCGCTTCGAGCGTGTGATGGAGAAGGCCGGCCTGAGGGTACGCGTGCGGCTCTTCCCCATCGAAGCCCTACCGGAGACGTTCGAAGTCCTGGTCGTGCCGCCGGAGCTGGCAAAGGCTGGAGAGGCCGTCCAGGGAGACGCGCGACTGATCATCACGACACGGGCCGGTGCGCCCACCGCGGCCGCTCAGCTCTTGCGGGAGATCGAGCGCGGCGAGACGCTGTACGCGGAGAGGGTGCAGCCCGGCGAGCCAAAGATCATGACCCACCGCGGCAGCGACATCCTGTGACCCAGGATCTCTCCGCACGCCTGCATCGCGTCGAGCAGCAGATCCGCGCGTTCAGCAAGCTGCACGCGAGCGAGCTCCAGCTCATCCTCGACGAGCTCACCGATATCTCGAAACAGCTCGAAGACGAGAGGGCGGCCGCGAGCGCGTCCGCAGATCCGGAGGCTCACACGACCAAGGTGGATCCAGCCGACCCGGCGGCGTCGTCGCCAAAGCGGGCGAAGTGGCTCGCCGAGCAGGAGCGAAAGTCCGCACCCAGATCACGACGCGAGCTGCTCTTCGGGGAACGCGATGAGAAATAGCTGTCGATCGGACGCTGATCCCGCGGGCCACCTGGGCTAGTAGCGGAGCGAGGCGCGCACGCTTGCCGGTAGCAGAAGCGCCGAGCCATCGGGGGCCACGAGATAGATGTCGCGCTGATCGGACCCGACGACCGCGATCACGCGCGCCGGAGTCACTGTGCGCACTTGGCCACGATAGTCCGGTCCAACGCGCAGCTGGGTGCGCGAATGACGCGCGCTACGCGGTGCGACGCCTCCGGTAGAGCCAGACCGTGAGCTCGAGGCCGACGGCGAGGAGCGCGAGGACTCCGAGGACGACGAGCTCGGGCGTGACCTGGAAGGGAAGGACGGAGCTTGTCGGCGTTGTCGGCGTGCGCGTCACACCGAAGCCCGTCGGCACGGAGACCTTCTCCGCGAGCGCCGCCTTGCCGGCCGCATCGAGCGTCACGGCGTAGATCTCGAAGTTGCCGGTGCGTGGCGAGAAGAACAGGAGCTCGGTCCCGTCCTTGTTGAGCTCGAACGGACCCTGCGCCTGGATGTTCTGGGCGAGCTCGGTCCGCGCGACCGTGGTGTTGTTCGGGTCGACGATCCAGAGGTCCGTGTAGCTCTGACTGGCCGAGACCGTCTCCGTCACGTAGACGATCCGGCCGTCCCCGAGGAAGACCGGGAAGTGGCTCTTCTCGCCGGCGGGCGAGATCGGTACCGGCGCGCCGGACGTCATCGAGGCCAGGAGCAGCACGCGAGCGTTGTCGCCGTCGGAGAATGCCACGCGACTTCCGTCCGGCGACCAGCGCGCGGAATGGCAGGCGAAGGTGCACTGGTTGTTCGCCTCCGTCGCGAGCTCCTTCGTGACCGCGGCCGCCCGGCTCCCGTCCTTCGCGACCGTCCAGAGATCCATCGTGCCGAGGTTGTAGAGGAAGAACGCGATGGTCTGGCCATCAGGGCTGAAGCTCGGGAACTGCGCCGTCATGCCGAGCTTGGTGATCATCGTCCGGCTCTTCGAGGCGACATCGATCAACGCGATCTCGCGTCGAATTTCGCTGCCGGTATCCACGGCGATGGTCTTGCCGTCCGGACTCCAGTTCGGGTGGCGGTCGTCGTTCTCGTTTCCGCTCGTGATCTGACGGAGGTTGCTCCCGTCGGTGTTCATCACGTAGATGTGATACGGGCCGTCACGATTGCTCTGGAACGCGATGCTCTTACCGTCCGGGCTCCACGCCGGTCGCACGTTCGTCGCGGTGCTCGACGTGAGCTGGCGGATGGGCCCCGCCGCGACCGCGCTCGCGTGCGCAGTGACAAGCAGGATCGCCAAAGCGAGGTACAGCACGCGGAGCGCGTACATACGACTCATGGCTACGCCGTGCTCGAGGCGTCCGCCGGCCTGAACATCCGGACGCATTCGCGAGCGAGCAGGATCGCGAAGCCTGCGATCAACACGCCTCCTACGAGAAGCGATAACTGTGCCAGGATGCCTTCCTTCGCGGCGGTCTTGGCGACGAAGGCGCTGGTCACGAAAAAATAGGCGATAACCAGGTTGACCAGGCTCCAAACGAGTCCCAAAACGGCCGCCAGCGCCCTCATGAGTCGCTACCCCCGACCACGCCGGTGGCGGCAGATCCGCTCCGCTCGCCGCCGTGCCGCGCGGCCGAGCCCCCTGCGGCCGCCTGCAGCCAGCCGGGGTGCCGTAGCTGGGCGTAGCGCTGGTTGACCCAGGTCGTGGCAATGGAGCGCACCAGCGGCCAGCGCGGGAACGTGTACCGAAGGTGATCGAGCAGTTTGACCACGATCCCCACCATCGCCGCCACGTGGAGGGTCGACGCGACAAATAGAACAAGCCCCGGCACCGGAACGAGGTAGCGGACCGCCTTGACCAGGCCGGTGATCGTGATGAGCGCGAGCAGGACCGACCAGCTCGGGAACTCGACGACCTTCTCGTAGAACGTGAACTGCCCGGTCGGAGGCCTGGGCTGGCTCAGGTCGACGCGCAGGAGCCTGGCGTAGGGCGCGCGGATCCTCGGCGGCAGCTCGTACGCGAGCCCAAGCAGATGACGGCTCCACTGTCCACGCGAGATGAGCAGCGACCGGTCGCCGGTCATCCAGAGGTACGACATGAACGCCGCGACGGCAAAGAGGACGATCGCGGCGCCGATGTAGTGGACGCGATAGATGAGGTAGATCGGGATCGGCAGCTCCACGTCGAGGATGCCGCCCAGGTACTGCCAGATGCCGGTGGGCAACGCGAGGATGAAGCCGATCGTGAGGATGGCGTGACCGAACACCGTGCCGGGGCTCCACCGCCGGATCGCGCCATCCGACCGGACCTTCGGGCCGTAGGTCCTGGCCATGAGCAGGCCGGCGGC
>Ga0075421_100003421_pt1 | contig 18965 bp, 11 predicted proteins | sample SoiMetdeltSBSDD5_FD_75292 | JGI IMG/M metagenome (GOLD analysis project Ga0075421, IMG submission 75292) | Bulk soil microbial communities from a Populus tree surrounding site in Tennessee, USA - Soil MetaG P. deltoides SBSDD5 | ecosystem: Environmental > Terrestrial > Soil > Tree plantation... | reverse complement strand
GCCGCCTGTCCATCCGCGTAAGTCCGGTTCTCGTAGGACTCGAGAATCTGGATCTCATAGCGCCCCATGATTTCGACGCCGCTGTTGCCCCGGTCCTGCCCCCTACCTTCGGAAACCTTCACCGCCATCCATTCCACGTGCAACTGGCAGTCGCCGAACTTGGCTTTGGTCTGCAGCTTCCCCGTGCCCGGCGCGATCTCGAAGTAGCCGTCCTGAACTTTCCATTTCGCCTCAGTTGTTCCTCCACGGCTGACAGTCACCCATTGCGAGAGGTCCTTTCCGTCAAAGAGCTTGATAGCATCGGCGGGCGGAGGAGCGGGCGATAGCGGTCCAGGCGTCACCTTTTGTGGACGCGGCCTGGAGGAATCGTGCACCTTCCAAGGTTGTCCCGGGAGTTGCGGCGTGTCGGTGTACCCGTCGACAATGTTGCCCGCTTCCGGAGCCTGTTGCTGGCAAGATGCTGGTTGCTGAACCGCTATTCCTATCGCTAAAACAAAAAGTAGTGAGATTCGCATACGCAGTTTCCCTCTAGTCTGCTGTCGGAGGGTGCGTCGACACGCCGAAAAACTGTATCTCAACACAGGCAGTCGATCAATGTGCGGAAGGTAACTTTTCGCTCGACGCTTCTTAACGACGCAAGTTGCTGGTAAGAATATCCATTGATTGCCGGATCAATCACCGGCGCCGTGAATCAATCGCGTAAATGTCCGCGCTGAAGTAGCGAAGGGACACCACGGGAACATTGTCCAGGTCCAACCCCTGGTAGTCCAGTGTGTCGGCCGGGTCAAGGCCCCGGGAATCGGCAATCACTTCCAATCGCTGGTCCGAAATTGAGATGCGGCAGATGGGTTTGTCGTTCTCCAAGAACGCTTGAAAGAAAATATATTTGGAATCTCTGGACCAGACAGGATTATGTACACTCCGAGTTACTAGCGTGGTCCACTTCTTGGTAGCCGTGTCGTAAAGCATAAGGTTTCGCTGGTCGAGCGGCATTGCCGCGAAATAACGGCCATTCGGCGACCAGCGCGGACTGAATAATCCGGCCGATTCAGGCAACGTGGAAAGCGTCTTTGTCTCCAGGTTCGTTGTGTATATGGCCTTGGCTGTCGAATCTTCGCTCATATAGTCAGGTGGCCGTCCAAACACAATTGACCGGCCGTCCGGCGACCAGTTCGGATCCGCCTGGCTACTGGCTTCGTCGTGCACTATGAGAGAGCGTCCTCCGTTGGCCGAGATGACATAGATCTTCCACGGCGCGCCGGGTGCGATACCCATGAAGGCGATTTTAGAGCCGTCCGGAGACCAGCGCATCATATGCACTCGCATCGGAGGCGGAGTTAGCTGCAAGCGCTGGGTTCCATCTACGTTGCTGCGCCAGAGCGTTCCGTCCGTTGTGCTGATCCACGCTACGCGGCCGCTCTGGAGCGACAAGTCGTTTCGGCCGGCTATGGTGATGTTAGGAAGGTATGGCTCGAATTGGCGCAATTTCTGATCGAAGCGGAACAGTTGCCTGCGTTGATGAGTGCCGATCACAAAGATGCGATCTCCGGTGCGGGAAGGAGAAGGCGCCAAAAAATCCAGGGGGCCGGCCGTGATTTGCGAGGGTTCGGGTGAAGTTGGCCAGAGGCCCCCACTCTCCCGCCGCTCCCAGATGTTGCTCACCCCGTCTCGAGACGCTTGAAAAATGAAACTCTTCCCATCGGGGGTCCAGTTGCCGCAACACTCGGCAGTAGGAGTGTTCCAGCCGGAAAGCAGCGGGCGCAATTGTGTTCCATCGGCCGCAATTTCCCATAGCGAGGTGGCCCGACTCTTAGGATCGAGAACCGTAAAGCGGACACGCGATCCATCCGGTGCGTACCGAACCCAATATGCCCTTCCCGGCAGCGTCGCCAACTTAAAGTCCTCCCGACCGTCATTGTGAGTGACAAAAAGATTGCGGCCCGAGGCATAGAGAATTGAATCGCCATCGGGCCGCCAGACTGCGTCGTGCGCCAGACCACTGAGCACCTTGCTCGCGCCCCCTCCGGTCGAAGGCACGATCCAAAGGGGCTGTTCCAAATCGGACCAGGTCAAGCTCCGTATCAGCAGCTTGGAGCCGTCTGGTGAGATATCGGCTACGGTCGGCCGGTTTATTTCCGGAGGGGTGATAATTTGGTAAGTCTCGCCATTGGCGATAGACGCATAGGACAGAACGATCTTCCCATCCCGTAGTTCTGAAAAGTAGATTCGAACTCCATCCGTAGCGATACTGGGAAATCTCTCTAAGCTCATGTCGCCCGGGTAGACGCGATTCGACCAAGAGACTTTGCTCAGCCTTATCAACGAGGTTTGGCTGGGCTTGTGGGAAAGCCACATCCATCCGGAGAGTCCAAGCGCCAGCGCCGTCCCAATGACCGTCATCCTAAAGCGTAGGCTCTTCGGAGAATGCGCTCGTTTCTCCGCTGGTATCAGGGAGACAGCGGAGTCCGGTTCGCATTCTAGTGGCGCGGAGTGAATCGCATCGGGGGCCCGATTCGGCACGGCAGGCTCGCCCTCTCCTTGTTCCAGCTCCACAACGGGAGCAATGAAACGGTACCCTCGCCTTGCTAGCGTTTCAATATAGCGCGGAGTATCGGCCGAGTCGTCAAGAGCCTCACGGATCTTCCGCACCGCAGTGCCGAGGCTGTGATCAAAATCCACTATTGTTTCCGAGCCCCAAATGAACTGCCGTAGTTCATCACGGCTGACGATCTCCCCGGGTTTCAGTAGAAGAGCTGTCAGGAGTTTGAATGGCTGAGTCTGGAGTTTGATTCGGACGCCAAGCTTCCGCAGCTCGCCGCTCTGGAGGTCAGCTTCGAATGCTCCAAAGCGAACGCAAATGCGCTGTTGAAACGATTGTTCCGACATGATCCCACCGCGTATCATACATCAAAGACTTCAATGCCACGAGAGTTTGCGTTTTCCTCTCGTTCGGTGGGGGCAACCACGAGAGCTGCGCGATTTCGGGCTATCGTTTGGGCTGCGCTTTGGGCTCGCCGCCAGAGGCTGTGATTAGCTTGGTCAGAAGTTCCACGGCATTCTCTAGCCCCGCAACGCCCCGTGCGGCTCCGAGGGGCGTCCTACCGCTTGCATCGGCGGCATCGACGTCGGCTCCTTTGTCCGCCAGGAATTGGATGACCTTGCAGATCTCCGCCGGCGATGAATTCGATAACGGAGCCGACACAGCCGCATGCACCGCGGTTTGTTTGGTCTCGGTCAACGCTTTCAGATCAGGAGACAGTTCATAAGCGTATTGCACGACTTCGACGCGTCCGGAACCGGCAGCGGCCATCAGCAAAGTGGCCCCATCCTGAGCGCTCGGCGCAGGGTCGGCGCCAGCCGCAACTAACGCACGCATTATTTCCAGTCGATTTGCACGCGCCGCCAGCAAGAGCGGTGTCTGCTCGCCCACCAGGATGACCCGTCCCCTGCCGCCAGCCCCGCCTCGCCCGGTAGCGGCCGCCCCCTTATTACTTTTGACGTTGACATCCGCGCCCTTGGCGATCAGCTTCTTCACCAGATCCAAGTCGCCCGATTGAACGGCCATATGGAGCGGCGTGTATCCCGCCGGGTCTTTGGAAGCCAGGTTAGCGCCACTCGAAATCAGAACATCGGCTACATCGAGCTTTCCCGAAGACATCGCGACGAGGAGCGCATTCGTGCCTCCGGGAATGCGAACGTCCGGCTTGGCCCCGGCCGCCGCCAGCATCGAAACCGACTTCGCGTCGCCTTTGAATACCGCAAAAACCAGCGGCGTAAATCCGGCTTTTGACGCCAGATTCGGGTTGGCCGAAGCTTTCAGCAGAATTTCCACCGCCTCGGCATTCCCTTCGGCGGCAGCCCACATCAGCGCGTTCTGACCTTTACGCGTTTCCACGGAATCCGGCTTGGCACCGTGCTTGATGAGCATCGCGACGCTCTGCGGAGAGCCGAAGCGGGCGGCAATCATTAGCGCCGTCTCGCCGTTCCAGCGGGCGGCATTGGCGTCGGCGCCGGCCTGCAGGAGTTTCTCGACGATCCGGGCGTTTCCGTTGGCGCACGCAAGAGTGAGCGGTGTCTCACCGTACTCATCGGCAGTGACTTTCGCCCCCGCCTTCAGCAAAAGATCGACCATCCCTGCGTCATCGTGGTAGGCGGCCCAAGCCAAGGCGGTGGAACCATCCGGCAGCGCGGTGTTCACATCGGCGCGGGCGTTGATCAATGCCGCCACGGAATTTCGATTCCGCGCTTTGGCTGCTTCAACCACAGACGAATCTCCCGCCAGGCAAAGCGACGCGGCGACGAGAGCCGAGATGCCGGGAATTATGGCGCGATGCGACCTCACGCTAAAGTCCACAGAGCTGATCAAGCTTGCCCGTGCTGTCGCCCAAGGTATCGCCCGGGACGCCTACCTTGTCGAGCATTGTCAGCAGGAGATTGGTCATCGGAGTTCCCGCTTTTGACCGCAGGTGAAGTCCGCCGCGGACGCCAACAGACTTCCCGCCGAACATCGCCAGCGGCAGATCGTCATGATCGTGGGTGTTGCCGTCGCGGATGCCTGCCCCATACAGAAGCAAAGTGTGGTCGAGCAGCGTCCCGTCGCCATCGGCGGTTTCATCCATGCGCTTCAATAAATGGGCGAATACTTTCGCACGATGCTCTTCGATGATCTGCGCCTTGGCGATTTTAGTGGCGTCGTTCTGGTGATGAGTCACTACGTGACACCCTTCCGGAAGACCCAGCTCGGGGAAACTCCGGTTGGAGCCTTCACGGGCCAGCATAAAGGTGATCACGCGGGTCATGTCGGTCTGGAAAGCGATCACCATCAGGTCGCTCATCAGCTTCACGTGGTCCTCGAACAGATCCGGAATTCCTGCCGGGCGGTCCAGAATCGGCGCCTTTTTTGCCTTCTGCTCTTCCGCCTTCTGGATGCGGCGCTCAATATCTCGAATAGATTCGAGGTACTCATCGAGTTTGCTTTTGTCCCGGGTGCCGAGCGCCGGCTGGAGCCTGGCGACATCCGTCCTCACATAGTCGAGGATGCTGATATTTTCTTGCATTCGCTTGAGGCGCGCGGCGAAGTCGGTGGTTTCACCATCGCCGAACAGCCGTTCGAAAAGCGCTCGCGGACTGATCTCGACCGGGTTCGGAGTGGTTGGCCCCCGCCACGAAAGAGTATTGGTGTAGGCGCAGCTATAACCGGAATCGCAGCCACCGGCGAAGGACGGCTCCTCGATGCCGAGTTCGAGCGACCCGAATTGTGTCTGCGCGCCCAATTGCTTCGCGGCAATCTGGTCGGCCGAGACCGCGGCACGGATATCGGAGCCTTCGGTTTTCTTACAATGGACTCCCGTGAGCCAAGTGGCGCCTGCGCGCGCATGATCGCCGCCGCCGTCGCCCAGAGCGCGAGCGTTGACATGCGTCAAGTTACTCAAGACGACCATCTTGTCCCGGAAGGGCTCGAGAGGTCGCATGGTAGGCGTAATCTGGAAAGCCGCTCCTTCCGTCTGAGGCAGCCAGTCCTTTGGAATCATGCCGTTCGGAACATAGACAAATCCGAGGCGAATCGTGGACTTGGCGGTGGCCGCAAACGCGGGGACCATCGAATCCAGGAGCGGCAATCCCAATGCGGCCCCGGCGCCTCGCAGGAAGGTGCGGCGATTCAGGCTCTTTCTCGTGACGATCATGATTGTCCGGTTCTCCTCGTCTGAAACTGCGGGCTGTTCACAATGGAATGAATCAACGCAGGTATCGTAGCGTTCTGCTTGGAGGCTTCGCGCACAATGGAACGTAGGGCTGGACGGTCGTACGATTCCAGTCCCCTCCCCAGAGCGTAGGTCATCAGCTTCTCCGTCAAGGTCGAAACGAAGTCGTCCTCATTCTTGGTGAGAAGAAGCTTCGCCAACCCCGCCGGGCCGCGAAATTCGGATCCGTCGGGCAGCGTGCCGGATGCGTCAATGGAGGCATCATTCTCCTTGTCGCGCCACCCGCCAATACCGTTGTAATTCTCGAGTGCGAATCCGATGGGATCCATTTTAGCGTGGCAGGAGGCGCAAATCGGATTGACGCGGTGCTGTTCCATCGCCTCCCGAACAGACAATTGTTTATCGTTGCGGCGCAATTCGAGCGGGGGCACATCCGGCGGCGGAGCGGGGGGTGGGGCGCCGAGCAGGTTCTCGAGAATCCACTTGCCGCGCAGGACCACCGAGGTGCGGGTCGGGTAGGAAGTCACGGTTAGAATGCTTCCCTGCCCGAGCAGCCCGCCACGCATCGAGTCCGTTAGATCCACACGGCGGAACCGCGAGCCGCGCACGCCAGGAATCCCGTAGAATTCCGCGAGCCGTTCGTTCAGGAAAGTGTACTTGGCGCTCAGCAGCTCGGTAGCGGGACGGTTCTCCCGCAGGATTGAATCGAAAAATAACTCCGTCTCCAGGCGGAACGCCCGCCGCAGACTTTCGTCGAATTCGGGGAATCGCTCCACATCGGGTTTGTGCTGCTCGAGGTTGCGGAGTAAAAGCCATTGTCCGGAAAAATTGCTCACCAGCGCCTGCGATTTCGGATCGGCAAGCATTCGGGTGACCTGTCGTTCCACAACCGTCCGGTCCTTCAGCTTTCCCTGCTCGGCCAGGGTCAGGAGCTCATCGTCCGGAATGCTCGACCATAGGAAGAAGGATAGCCGCGACGCCAATTCGAAATCATTGATCCGATGCGCTTTGTTCGGCGCCGCCCCGGCCGGATTGCGCTCTACCCGAAACAAGAATTCAGGAGATACCAGAATCGCGCGCAACGCCATCTCAATGCCCTGATCAAAGCTTGCATCCTCGCGGCCGCGCTTGTAGAAAGCGAACAGGGGCTTGATATCGGCTCCCGTGACAGGACGGCGAAACGCGCGACGGGTCAGCGTCGCAAGAATCTTGCTGGCGCACGGGTCCTCGTCTTTAGGGGCTGCGGGTGTGCAGACGAACAACCTGCGCCGGCTGGGTGAATCGCCGGGGCCGGTGATATTGTATGGACCCGCGATCGATAGCTCGTTGATCTCCCGGCCTCGCTGTCCCTCCGGAACATCGTATAGCTTCAGGCGCGCGCCATCGAGTCGCAGGTCCAGATGGGTAGTGTTCGCAGGCGCAGCGCCGCGTCCGCCGCCGCCTCCCCGGCCAACTCCTGGAACGACCTCCGCCAGAGCATCGGAGCGCATGAATGTCAGGCCGACATGGCGCACACCGGCCTTAACGGGCACGCGGAGTTCGAGTACCTGCCCCACCGGGGGGGCCGTTTCCGTAAAGCCGCCGTTGATCAACGCCATTTTGATTTTGAATACATACTCGGCATCCACGGGGAACGTGTACCGGAAAGAGAAACCGCCGACGGAGTCGAAAGGAAGATCTTCGCTGATGCGGTCATTGCGGCCTGCTCGCTGGCCCCGCGCTCCAGTGCGAACTTCGCGCAGACCGTTAAACGAGTCAATGACAGGTTTGACGTCCGTATTGCCAACGGCTAGGCGGGCGACGGTGCGGGCCACCGAGACGTATCGTTCAACCAGAACGGGAGACAAAGACAGCACGTCGGCGATGTTGTCAAATCCGTATCCAGTGTCGTCCGCGGGCAGATTGGCGCCCGGCTTAACATCGAGCCCAAGCAGGTCCCGGATGGCGTTGCTGTATTCAGTCCGGTTCAGCCGGTGGATCGTGGGCCTACCGGGATTCGGGTTGGCAGCCGCAGCCCGGTCAAGCTCGCTTTCGAGGGAAGCGGTAAAAACCTTCAGAGCATCCGCCGAAGGACGGGGCAGGCCTACCGGCGGCATTTCGTTGGCCTTCAGCTTGCGCAGCACCTTTTCCCAGCTACCGGCATCGCCGGCGACATTCGCCGAATCCAGCCTTTCCATGGACAGGTTTGCCGTTTTAGCCCTGTCATTGTGGCACCCCAAACAGTATTGCTTAACTAAACCGGCGCGCGAAGCGGCCACCGGCTCCTGCAGCCAAGCACCCGCCAGTGTCGTCATCGAAAGGAGCATCACTGGCACAGCCAAAATCTGCCGACGACGGAGCGTGGAAACCGGACTCGCAACCGGGGTCTGCTTCTCGAGAAATGCTCCCATATCTTTCGAGTCAATTATCTGTTACACATGCGACATTCTCCAGCCATAGTGAGTGGTTTCTGGTTAAAATCTTGTTCACCTGATAAAACACTGAAACATATGGGTTTGCCATCTGTCATCGCCGGGATATGAACAAGCCCGATGGGGCATAGTTCCCCTAGAGCGGCGATTGGATCGAGTAAATGTTTGCCGTCAGATACTGTATGGACACGATCAGCCCATCGCTGGGGGATAGGCCGACGAACCTGCAGGTGTCCGGTTGGAGGTGGTGAAAGTCGGCAATCTTTTCCAGGCGCCGCGTAGCCACGGAGATCTGATACAGCGGATCTCCCTCCACTCGGGCGCGAAAATAGATGTGCTTTCCATCACGAGACCATTCAGGATGGTCGAAATTTCCGCTGCTCAGGACAGTCCACTTCGAGGACCGTGTATCAAAGAGACTTAGATTGGTTTGATCGAGGCTGATTGCCGCGATATATCTTCCGTCTGGAGACCAGCGAGGGCTAAACAAACCAATCGATCCGGGTAATTGGCGGACACTCTTCGATTGACGATCGACTATCTCGATTACCTTTTGAGTGGAGTCATCGCCACCGTATTCCGGCGGCCGTCCGAAGGCGAGTGATTTCCCATCGGGCGACCAACTCGGATCCAGCTGGTTACGCTGGTCACCTAGCAGCAACTCCGGGCGGCCGCCATCGGCTGAAATGAGATAAATGCGATAGTGCTTATTCAACTGCCTCCCGGCGAAGGCCAAGGTGCGCCCGTCCGGCGACCAGCGGACGCCCGAGATACGCATTGGGGGAGAGGTTAGCTGAAGCCGTTGGGTCCCATCGAAACGGCTTCTCCAGAGCGACCCGTCGGCGGTGCTGAGCCAGGCTACCCACTGACCATCTTTGGAGATGTTGATCCGGCGCGCGTTGAGAGCGGGGAGGTAGGACGCGATTCTTTGGGATTTGACATCCACCACTGAAAGCTCATTCCTATTGTGGGCTCCGATCACAAGAATACGGCCGCTGTTACCGACCGGAATGGGCGCCGAATAATGTAACGGACCGTCCGTAATCTGGATTGGGTTTACAGAAGCTGCGAACGGCGTCATAGAACGGGATTCTCTGAGCGCCCAAACGTTGCTTGCGCCTCCCTTGGAGGATTCGAAAATAAATTGCTTGCCGTCGTCGGTCCAGGAACCACAACATTCCGAACTGTCGTTTACCTTCTTCGGCAACACAAGGCGAAGGTTTTCGCCCTCGGATGAAACCTCCCACAACGAGGTGGCGCGGGTCGACGAGTCTACAACGGTGAAGCGAATGCGCGAGCCGTCGGGCGAGTGGCGGATCCAGAACGCGCGTCCGGAAAGACTCACCAGCTTGCGCACTGTCTGGCCATTCTCGCGGATGACCCGAAGATCGCGACCCAAAGCGCAAATGATCGATTGCCCATTCGGCGTCCAGGCGGCGTCATGAGCCAGCACGTCAGGTATCCTGTGCGCCGACCCTCCAGTGGATGGGATGATCCAGAGGGGCTGTTCGGTCTCAGACCAAATGAGATTGCGAATCAAAAGTTTGGAGCCGTCTTTCGATACATCAGCCACTATCGGTCTGGGAATTTCCAACGGAGTGACAATCGGCTGCACCTCGCCGCCGGCGACCGATGCGCTGGCAAGCGAGATCCGCCCGTTCATCAATTGAGAGAAGTAGACCCGTACTCCGTCTGTTACAAGGCCGGGGAACCTCTCCAATCGGGCCTCGCCCGGGTAGACACGGTCTGACCAAGTAATCTGGTTGAATCGGACGTTGGGCGCCGCCGGTGATCGACTCCACCCCAAGACTATTGCTAATGCCGCCGTCAGTTGAATCGCAGCCACTGTCGCCCAAAAAGGGATGCGGCGCGCAAAAGACGCGCGGTTCCTGATGTGAGGTTCCGGAGCGCGCGACGAAACAGAGAGCAAGGCCACGTCGGTGACCGGCGCAGGAGCAGCCGGAGATGACGGCGCAGCAACAACTGCAGGCAGAGGATCCGATGTGTCAACACCGGTAAGAGGTGCGATAAATCGAAACCCGCGCCTGGCAAGAGTTTCGATATACCGTGGGCTGTCAGCCGAATCGTTGAGAGCCTCTCTGATCTTGTTTATCGCTGTGCCTAGACCATGATCAAAGTCGACGGTGGTTTCATCGCCCCAAACCCTGCTCCGCAACTCTTCTCTCGTGACGATCTCGCCGGGGCGGTCCAACAACGCCGCCAGCACCCTGAAGGGCTGTCCCTGAAGCTTTATCCTGACGCCGAACTTGCGTAGCTCGGCTGTCTTGAGATCGGCTTCAAATGCTCCAAAGCGAATCCGGCCTTGGGGGCTGGTGGGATGATCGATCACTTGTTAGCAATTCTAGCACCTGATCTCGGCTTGACGATTGTCTATAAACGACGTGTCCTACTGCGTTTGCCCAATGATTACAAATTTAAGTATCGAAGATTGAAATCCCGCTCGATGCCCCTGCATAATTCCTCAGGCAACATTATTTGAGTTGACGCACCCTAAGAACTATTGTGCCCCAACAGAAAGAGACCACGATGAATGGCCGGTTTCCGCGAAGGCATTTTTTCTTTGGCGCGCTCGCCGCCACCGTACCCGTGGGTGGATTCGGCAGCACCCTATCGCTCAAGAGGCTAGGGTACAAATCCCCTAACGAGAAACTCAACGTCGCAGCAATCGGCGCGGGCGGCAGGGCGGCGCAGGACATTGGGGGCGTCGCGCCGACCGAGAACATGGTTGCCTTCGCGGACCCCGACGCCAAAAGCGCCGAAACAACGTTCAATCGGTATGAGAAAGCAGCGAAATATCCTGACTTCCGGCGCATGCTGGACAAAGAAAAAGATATCGACGCTGTGATCATCGCGACACCGGACCACATGCACGCCATGCAGGCTATGTGGGCGATGGAGCGCGGGAAGCATGTGTACGTCGAGAAGCCGCTCACACGAACCGTTAGCGAAGCGCGCATGTTGACCGAGGCCGCCGCAAAGTATAAGGTCGCGACTCAGATGGGCAACCAAGGCTACTCGAACGAAGGAGCGCGAATCGCGGCGGAAATCGTCTGGTCGGGTGAGATAGGCGCCGTGACCGAGGTGCATGCCTGGACCAATCGCCCGGTCTGGCCGCAGGGTCTAATCACAATGCCGGCCGCTGACACTACCCCGTCCACGCTCGATTGGGACCTTTGGCTGGGCATCGCCAACGACCGCCCCTATATCTCAGGGGGCCCGAACTATTCCAACAACGGACGCTATGGGTTTTATAATCCATTCAACTGGCGCGGCTTCTTCGACTTCGGCTGCGGTGCCTTGGGCGATATGGCCTGCCATGTTCTCGGCGCTCCAAATATGGCGCTGAACCTGACGGCGCCGACCAGCGTGGAGTGCCTCAAGAAAGATGGCGTAAGCCCGTTTCAGTTCCCCAAAAAATCGATAACGCGGTTCGACTTCCCGGCCCGTGGCTCAATGCCGCCGGTGAAGGTGTTCTGGTATGACGCGATGACCGAGGCGGCGTACCGTCCGAAAGATCTTCCGGCGGGCGAACCGCTGATCGGCGGCGCGGGATCCTTCGGAGCCAGAGGAGTTGCGTCAAGCGGACCGGGAGGGCCGGTTGACGCGCCAGGCGCAATACCGGCTGGCGGAGTTTCTGGTATCCCGGCGCCTCCGGGAGGAGTTCCGGGCGCGGCAACCGGCGGCGGCGCCGGCCGGGTTGGCGGAGGAAATGCCAGTCAGACGAACGGAGCCGTTTTCATCGGTGAAAAGGGCATCCTGACGACCGATACTTACGGAGGCAACGTTCGTCTGCTACCTCTAGAGCGAATGACGAGCTATCGTTTGCCGCCGCAGTCACTGACGCGATCGCCGGGGCACTACCGCGATTGGATTCGAGCCTGCAAAGGCGGCGATCCGGCGTGTTCCAACTTCAGCGTGGCGGGGCCGTTTACCGAATGGGTCCTGCTCGGCGTTGTGGCGGTGCGCGTGGAGGGCGCGTTGGAATGGGACAGCTCCAAGATGAAGTTCACCAACAGCGCTGAAGCCAATCGCTACCTGAAACCCGAAGTTCGAAAGGGTTGGAGTATTCGCTAGGTTGAGAAATTGGAGCAGTCTAGTTCCGGCCCGCAGTTCGTCGGATCTGGTCTAACAATTGCCCCTTCAGGCCGAAGACCGGATTGAATTCGGCGGCCCTCTCTAAAACCCGTATGGTCAAAATATTCATCGCTTTTGAGCTGTAGAAACTTGCGATGATGAACAGTCGCATGAAAAACAACAAATGGGCACGCCTCCTGGCGTATGTAACGGGGCCGGTAAACCATCAATTGCTGCTGCGGAATGAGTACCTGGCTGCGGAGAACCGTATCCTGCGAGCACATCTGCCGACCCGGTTGCGACTGTCAGACCCACAGAGGTCTACCCTGGCCGAAATTGGCAAGCGACTGGGCCGCAAAGCTCTAGAACAAGTCGCCTGCGTCGCCAAACCGGATACGATCCTTGCGTTGTACCGCAGGCTCGTGGCCCAGAAGTTCGACGGTTCCAGGCAACGCTCGTATCCGGGTCGGCCGGCGGTTCAACACGAGATCGTGGAACTGGTAGTTCAGATGGCGAGAGAGAACCCCAGCTGGGGTTACGATCGAATTGTCGGAGCTTTGGCCAACCTCGGTCACGTTGTTTCGGATCAGACGATAGGTAACATCCTTCGCCGTCACGGCATTGCGCCGGCGCCAAAGCGCAGCCAGAACACAAACTGGAAGGACTTCATCGCTTCGCATCTGGCAGTCCTTGCTGGCGTCGATTTCTTCACGGTCGAAGTGCTCACGTGGCGAGGCTTGGCCACGTACTACGTCTTGTTCTTCCTTCACCTTGAGAGTCGGCGTGTGAGCCTAGCCGGTATCACCCGACATCCGACGGAGAGTTGGATGGAGCAAATGGCGCGCAATGGGATCGATCAAGCGTCCGGACATCTACGGCAACATCGATATCTTCTGCATGATCGTGATACGAAGTTCTGCGCTTCGTTCCGTGCAATACTTGCAACCGGAAACGTGAAGTGTCTCGCGCTCCCGCCGCGAAGCCCCAATCTGAACGCATTCGTCGAACGCTGGGTGCGATCTGCGAAGCAGGAGTGCCTCTCAAGACTAATCCTGTTCGGGGAGGGCTCACTGCGGCGAGCGATGACTGAGTTCCTGGAACATTACCACGCGGAACGCAATCACCAGGGCAAAGGCAATTTGCTCCTGTTTCCAGAGACGCGTCAGGCGGGCCGTGGGTCCGCAGTCCAAAGTCGGCAACGTCTCGGTGGTCTGCTGAACTACTACATCCGCGCCGCATGATTTTTTTTGACCATACGAGGTTTGTGACCGCAACTCCAATTCCATTTGGTATCTCATTGACCCGCGTTTTGAAAGTTGGAATCCGGAGATCTTGGCCATGATCTACAATCTCACTTGGCAAGCGTTTACATTGCTTGTTCAAATCACCCCAAACCCCTTGACTAGGGACCGCTTAGCAAATAGACTTAACGCAATCGCCCTGTCAAGTAATTCAGGGGGGGCACTTTACCAAGGAGAGTGGGATGCGCCAAGTCTCGCAGATAGCGCTTACATCTATTTTCGCCGTATGCTTGATTAGCGTCGGCGCCATGCAGGTGACAGCACAGTTCACCAGCAGCGTTGAAGGGACCGTGACCGACACAACCGGCGCGGTGGTTGCAAACGCGACGATAACGCTGGTAAACGTCGAAACAGGAATTACAACGACGACGGCATCGTCCAGTACCGGATACTTCCGTTTTCCGTCGCTATCCTCGGCTGGATTTAAGCTGACCGCCGCGGCGGCAGGTTTCAAAACGGCCGAGATTAGCGAGTTTCGCGTCACGGTTGGAGAGACCAAGACATTCAACCTCGCACTGGAAGTTGGCGCGCAGGCAACGATTGTGAACGTGACGACCGAGGCGGCCTTGATCGAAACAGCGGAAGGCCGAGTATCTGCCGTGATTGAGGCGCAGAAACTCGCCGACCTGCCGATGGTTGGACGCAACTTCTATTCCCTCGTCGTTCTGACGCCCGGAGTAACGGGGTTACCGACAGGGGGAACCCAAGCCTACTCGCAAAGCACCGTGGACGTCTTTGTCCCCGAGTACGGCGTGAACATGAACGCGGGCGGTACCCGGTCCGAGCAGAATCGTTTCTCTCTCGACTCGGGCAGCGTAACGTCAATGGTCCGGGGCGGCGTTGTGAACGTGACCCCCAATTCCGAGTCCATTCAGGAACTTCGAATTGCTGTGAACAACTTCTCCTCCGAATTTGGAGCCGGCGCAGGCGCCGGAGTTACGGCTATTAGCAAATCCGGCTCAAATGGTATTCATGGAGCGGCGAGTTGGTTTCATACGAATAACAAGCTTACGGCCCGGAATGTATTCAGCAATTCGGTACCAGTGTTCCGCCGCAATGAAGGGGTAGGCGCAATCGGCGGCCCGATCGTCAAGAACAAGACCTTTTACTTCGCCTCCGTCGATATTTTGCGGTCCGGTGTCGCGACCAACAACCTTCAACGCACAGTCACACCGGAGTTTTTAAGCCTGCAACAGCAGCTAAAACCCAACAACATTTCGACCAGGCTCCTCAAAGATTTTCCGGCCGATGTCATACCCGATCGGAACTTCCAGACCGCCGGCTCGATACTCGGTCAAAACTGTGCGAGTCTTCCTTCGCCTTCGACACCAATTGTTACGCCGATCGGCTCGATACCTTGTAACTTCAATGTGACGGGCGAAGGAGTATTCACCGTGACACCGCCGCGCGATGGCTTCCAGTGGAACTGGCGCATCGATCACCAGATCAAGGACTCCGATCGCCTGTTCCTGAGCTTCTACAAGAACGACGCGAAGACGGGCGGCAACGCGGTTCGTCCCGCGTTTCGGCCGCAAGGCGACACGTACACGATGTTCGTCAATCTCAATTGGACCCACACTTTTTCGCCAAACCTTCTCAACGAAGCAGCCGGATCGTTTCTTCGGGTATATGGCATCGGCCGCTGCGAAAATTGCGAGATCCCAAGTATTTCGGTCAGCGGTAATGGACTCACGGGCTTCGGCAACGGAGGTCCCACGGTCTTTGTGCAAAACAACTATCAATGGCGGGATGTCCTGTCGTGGAATCACGGGGGCCACAGCTTCAAAACCGGGTTCGAGCTCCAGAAGTGGCAAAGTAATTTCGACCCCACAAAAGGATACCAGCGACCCAACTACACGTTTCAGAATATGTTGGACTTCGCGAACGACGATCCTCAGAGTCAAGGCAACATCGGATTCAACCCAGTTAACGGCTCGCCTTACGTAGCGGCTGTTTCGGAGAGGCAGCAAATCACGAGCTTCTTTGTCCAGGACAATTGGAAGGTCCGGCCAAACCTGTCCCTGACGCTCGGCCTGCGATGGGAAAACTTTGGCGTCGTCACACAGCCGACCGGCATGACCAACGTCGTTTTTCAAAGCGGATCGGACTTTAGGAGCCGGATTGCCGACGGCAAGAACGAGCTCGTCGAACAGATCTTCACAAATCCGGATCGCAACAACTTTGCACCGCGCTTCAGCTTCGCCTGGGATCCCATGAACACCGGCAAGCTGTCGATCCGCGGCGGCGCAGGAATGTTCTATGACATTGTGACTACTCAGCTGTATGGGGGATCGCATTTCAATCCTCCAATCTGGGCGTTCGCAACCGCGGATAAGAACACGCCTCCGTTCATCCCGCTGTTCGGCCTTGGCAAGAGCGGTGAAGAGCCTTATGGCTTCCCTCGTCCGCCGGCGATCACAACCGGGCTGAACTCAAGGAACGGACTTCAATCCGGATTAGTCGACATCACCTGGATCGATCCTTCCATGCGGAGCTCCTACAGCCATAACTTCTTCTTCGGCGTACAGTACAGCCCCGTCCAGGACTGGGTGCTCGAGGGCAACTATGTTGGGACGTCAGGTCATAAGCTCTATGCGAAGTTCAACGTGAACCGCGTAAATGGAGATTTACTCGACGGAAGACTGGATCGCATCAACCCAAGCTTCCGCAATATCAACTACGCGCATGCCCCGTTTACCTCGTCCTATCACGGCGCAAACTTCTCTGTTAAGAAACGGTTCGGCGGAGGTACGAGCTTCGATGCCGCCTATACGATCGGCAAGTCGCTCGACTATATAAGCGGTTTCACAGCGGGTCAGCCTGTAGACATTAACAACTGGAGCCGCGCGCGTGGCCTGGCGGACTTCCACGTAGGCCAGAAACTTGCCATGAGCATCGTGTGGCACTCACCAGCCCTCTCGACGGCGCCGCAAATGCTCAGAGCGGTCGCCGGAGGCTGGCAAGTCGGTTCGGTCACAATTCTGCAAAGCGGAAGTCCATTCTCGGTTAGCTGCAATACCGCGTTCCGGGCGGTCACTACCAGTGGCCAGATTACCGGCAACACGGGTTGCGACTACAATGCCGACGGAACCAACTTCGACGTCCCGCATGCGCCAACGTTCGGGACCCTCGGGGACCTGAACCGTTCCGACTACATCACCGGCATCTTCCGAGCGGCAGACTTTCCGGTTCCGGGATTGGGGCAGCAAGGCAACCTGGGCCGGAATACGTTCTTCGGACCGGGCTACGCCAATACAGACCTTTCGCTGATGAAGAACTTCAAGACAGGCGAAAGATTCAACACCCAGTTTCGCGCTGAAGCTTTCAACCTTTTCAATCGGGTAAATCTGCTTCAGCCGGCAAGCAATTTACCGGATGCAAACTTCGGAAGGTCGACGACCTCTCGTCCGGGTCGCGGGCTTCAGTTCGGAATCCGTATATCGTTCTAATCTCAGAATCAGCGGACGGGCTCCGTTTCAGGGTCCGTCCGCTGCCCGCTTTCACTGATTCCCTCGAATTATGCCAAGCAGTCCCCGTTGCATGAACTGAGCTGGATCGTCGGCCTTCGCCTTACTAACCTTGGCAAACAGCTCGGCGGCCCGCTCTGTATAACCCTTACTGCGATATGCCTGGGCCAGCTGATAGGTAGCGGTGATATTCTCCGGTTCAATCTCCAAAGCTTTCTCGAGTTCCGTCACGGCCCGATCCGTCTGGCCGTGTTTAAGTAGCAACCTACCCAGCAGTGCCCTCGACTGCGGCATCCCTGGGTTTGAACGGATCGATCTTTCCAGCGCCGCAATTGCTTCTTTGTCTTGATCTGTGTCCAACCGGGTCAGAGCTTCCGCTAACAGCCAGTTAGCCATGTGGTCTCCCGGTTTCTGGCTGGTTCGATGTCGAAGCGCCTCCACTGCTTCACTGATGCGATCCATGCGCAGCAGTAGCAGGCCTTGAGCGATATGCGCTAGCGGCTCGTCCGGAGCCAATTGCAGCGCCATCTTAAACTCCTTGTCAGCTTCGTCCAGGCGGCTGAGTAAGGCGAATACCACACCGCGTTGCACTCGAAGCCGGGGAGAGCCCGGAATTCGCTGCGCGCTTATGTCCGCAATCTCCTCGCTCAGCTTGTAGTTCTCATGATTCACACAAAGCGCGATGAGGTTCAAATACGCTGCTTCGTCTTTAGGGTCGAGCTTCGTGGCCTTACGCAAAGCCTCGTATGCTTCTTCGGTCTGGCCGGCGCCTTCATAGGCCTGCGCCAGCAGATTGTACATCTCGGCGGTGGGTACCACGCGCTCACCCACGCGGATCGCTTCGCCAAACTGCCTGGTCTTGATGTACGCGAGTGTCAGGTTGAAGTCGATCTTGTAGGTGTCGGGGGCACCCGTCCGGGCTTTCTCAAAGTGCTGAATGGCTGGTTCATATTGCGCTAACTTAACGAGCGAAACCCCGGCTTCGAAGTGACTGGCTGCGTATCGGCTTGATGCGAGAGGATCGCGGAGGTGCATCCCGCCGCTCTGATCATAGTGATGTATAGCCACGGAACTGGAGCCGCTCGCGAACGCAACATGGCCGAGTCCCAAATGTATCGCAGGGTCTGTTGGCGCAAGCTTCAGAGCTTGTTCGAAATGCAGCTTCGCGTCGTTGAGACGGCCCAATTCCAGCTCATTCACCGCAAGGTTCTTCAAGGCTGGCACGAAGGCCGGATTCAGTTCCAGTACACGTCGAAGATGTAGATTGGCTGCATCTCTTTTTCCCGCGCTTGCAAGGGCGATCGCGAGCAGATTCCGCGCGCGAAGGTCGGCCGGTTTTTCGGCTAGTATCCGTTCGAGGATGGGCACGGCCAACTCGAAATCGCCCTTCCGGACGAGCGACATGGCGTCCTCATAGGTAGCCGCGAATAAAAGCAGCCCGATCAGAAAGATTTGTGCCACGCTATGTGTATTATAGCCAGGGCAAGAGATTTCAAGCCTGTTGCAATCGAGCTTTGGAGCGCGCTTGAGTGTGCCGTCACAAAAGTGCGCTGTAGTCGTGGTTGATTTCATTGTCGGCACACTGGCTACGCCAGGGAGGAAACCGATGACTTGTATCGCGCTCATCTATTTAGCAGTACTGGCTCTGATCGTGCCGCGACCAGCTTGCGCTCAGGCGATGAAGAAGACACTGGTTGCTGTGTTCGCCCACGCGGACGATGAGGGGCCGGTTGACCCGATTATGTCGTCGCGGGTTTGGACGCGAGTCCAATCAATGGGTGGATCTCCGCACAGCACCCGCAGTCGGCGGTCTTTGGGTAACCGTTGGTTCACGGATCGAATCGTGGCGTACAACCCGTGATAAGGGGCCACAGGGATGCCGCCGGGCCCACCAGGCACGCCTAAGGTGAAAGCGATGGAGAAGGTGAGGATTTTGATTGCTGCCGTCTTTGCGCCCATACTCGTGATTTAGCTACCGTTTACGCGGTC
>Ga0075421_100003420_pt1 | contig 18966 bp, 20 predicted proteins | sample SoiMetdeltSBSDD5_FD_75292 | JGI IMG/M metagenome (GOLD analysis project Ga0075421, IMG submission 75292) | Bulk soil microbial communities from a Populus tree surrounding site in Tennessee, USA - Soil MetaG P. deltoides SBSDD5 | ecosystem: Environmental > Terrestrial > Soil > Tree plantation... | reverse complement strand
TTTGCCGTACTCGCTGCCCTCTCATTAGTGGCTTGTGCTACCCAGCCGGTGACCGTCGAGAAAGCGTTAGCAGTGCCGTTCAGCCGAATTCTGGCACCGCGGTGGTTGTCGCAAGCCCCTTATACGGGGAGCCTTGTCGTGAAGCGTGACAGCGGCTTTATGGGCTCGGCCTGCAACGTTAGAGTTTTCATCGATGCCGTACCGGTTGCAGATCTCGCACCATCCGAAAAGGTGGAGCTATTCGTTACCCCGGGTGAACATATTGTCGGCGCTGCTTCCACCGGTGTCTTTTGCGGCGGCGGCGCTTCCGAAGCGGCCGTTGTTATTACTCCCGAGCGGCAAAAAATTCTGCGCATCGCCAGCGGTCAGAGCGGTGACCTTCACCTCCAGCCTAGTGCGTTTTAGACTGTTTGCCGGCTTTTTCGACGGCACCTTGTGGCAAAAGGAAAGTGGTCATCTATGCGGCGATCCACCATGTACCCCAGGGCGGTCATGCGTGGGGTCCCGTTTATCTTCTCATTCGTGCGCCGCTTCAGCTCATTATGTTTCTCTGGGTTTATTGTTTCACGATAAGGATACCCAAGCTCGCGTCGCGCGGTGATTGAGTTTCCAAGGAACCTCACCTTTCTTTGGCGGGCGCAGTGTCGCGTATTTCCCGCGCTATCATTTGTCGTGCTATCATAAAAGACACTATGACGAGTCGATTGCTTGAAAATCTCAACATTGCGGCGTTGGATCTCATGCCCTCGCCCGAGGAGATTCATGCTCGGGTGCCAACATCGGATAAGGCCGCTGATACGGTTTTTGAGGGGCGTGAGACCATCAAGCGCATTCTCGATCGAAAGGATCCGCGGTTATTCATCGTCGCCGGGCCGTGTTCGGTTCACGATGCAATTGCCGGTTACGACTATGCTCAACGTTTGAAAAAGCTCGCCGACGAGGTGCGCGATACACTGTTCCTGATCATGCGGATCTATTTTGAAAAGCCGCGCACGTCGGTGGGTTGGAAAGGTTTCATCAACGACCCGCGCATGGACGACTCGTTTCACATAGAAGAAGGCATGGAGAAAGCCCGCGCATTTCTTTTACGGGTGACCGAGCTTGGCCTGCCGGCTGCGACCGAAGCGCTCGATCCGATCGGGCCGCAGTACCTCGGTGATCTTGTTTCCTGGACGGCGATCGGCGCGCGCACTTCGGAATCGCAGACACACCGGGAAATGGCTTCGGGTCTCTCGACGCCGGTGGGCTTTAAAAACGCCACCGATGGCAACACGGAAGTCGCCATTAACGGCGTCAAATCGGCGGCGCGGCCGCATAGTTTTCTCGGCATAAACGAACAGGGGCGTTCGTCGATCGTGCGCACGCGCGGCAACGCCTACGGGCACCTCGTGTTGCGTGGCGGCGACCGGCCCAATTATGACACGGTCAGTATTTCCATGGCCGAGCGCGCGCTCGCCAAAGCTGAATTTGCGCCGAACATCGTGGTCGACTGTTCGCACGCGAATTCTTTCAAAGACCACAACCTGCAGAGTCTGGTGATGTCGGACTGTGTGCACCAGATCCGGCAAGGCAACCGGTCGATTGTCGGCATGATGCTCGAAAGCAATATCGAGGGCGGCAACCAACCGATCCCGGCCGATCTCTCCAAGCTCAAATACGGTTGCTCGGTGACCGATCCGTGTATCGACTGGCCGAGCACCGAGACTGCCATCCGAAAAGCGAGAGAACAGCTCAAAGATGTTTTGCCGCAGCGCGGCAAAGGCCAGACCGCTCCTGGATAGCTCCGTTACGTACCTTTTGAGTGGATACGTGGTTGGCTGAAGAAAAAGTAGGCCGGTCGACGACGACAGCGGGCGCCGTTTGAGAAGTAAGCGCCCCATGGGCGGCCTGGCATATTGGAGCGCCGATGAGCAAGGGTGCAAGGAATCCGCTGCCCTGCGCTCGCCGCCGCGTTTTTGTTGGATTGTGCCGCAGCTACCACTGGACGCCATGCATCATGAATGAACCCATCAAGCCCAATGCCAAGGTGCTGTTTCGCGTGCCGAATCAGGACGGAACAGCCGAAGTTGAAACGCTGTGGGCGACGTCGCTTGGCGACGATAAGTACAAACTCGACAATTCACCGTTCTATGCCTACTCTGTTTCGTGGCAAGACGTCGTCTATGCGCCTTTCAACACGGAGGAAGGGTTTCCTACATTCGAGCGGGTGCTGTCCAAATCGGGGAATCGAACTATCCGCGTCCTTTTCGAGTCTTCAGTCGAAGCCGGGAATGAATCTGACCAAATGATGAAGGGCTTGGTTGCCCTTGGCTGCGACTACGAAGGTGCAAGCACACAATACATTTCGGTGAACATTCCGCCTGACGTGAAGCTGGAAAGCGTTCGGCAATACCTGATTCGCTGCAATGCCACCTGGGAGCACGCCGACCCTAGCTATGCCGAGCTCTTTCCAGATGACGCGTAATTGCGCATCGAGGCAGGCACTTTGCCATCGGCGTCGGCGCTCGTACGTGCGGGGTCATGGATCACGTTCGCGGTGATTGCCGAGCTCCCCAGGTTTTGCTTCCCGTTCGAAGATTGCCTTATCAATATTGTCATTGTCGTTGACCGACTCCATCGAAACCTCGTATATAGGCTCAAGCCTGTAAGATCCGTCTGGGGTTTCAATATGAAACTGAGCGGAAGTCGTCCTCGCCTATATTTTTTCATAGCCGTCGTGGTTGCAGTCGTCTGCGGAGGTGGCTGCGATGGCTTCGCCAATCCTTACCTTGCCAAGCCGGGCGAGCCGCTCGCCAAAGTCCGCATCGGCACGTGCGCCGTCACCGGCGGGTTCATTCATCTTTATGCCGCGCTCGATCATCGGCTCTTTGATAAGTACGGCGTCAACGCCGAGCACGTCGTTGTGCGCGGCGGCAGCGTGGCGATGGCCGCGTTGGCCGCCGACGAAATCAATTTTCTCTACTGCAACGCCGATGCGAATATCGTGCGCATTAGCGCCGGCGCGGATGGCAAGCTCGTGGCGTCGCCGCTGATCGGCTTGCCGTACGTCGTGCTCGCCCGCAAAGACATCAAGCGACCGGCCGATCTCAAAGGAAAAAGCATCGGCGTAACCCGTCCCGGCGACTTTCCGTACCGCTTGGCGAAAGAGTTTCTGAAAAAGTTCGGTCTGAGCGACAAGGAAGTCACTTTGGCGACGGTCGGCGGCACCCCGGCCGAGCGTTATACGGCGCTCGTGCAAGACGTCTTTCAGGCGACGCTGATTCAGCCGCCGCTTGACGCGCGCGGCAAGAAAGACGGCTTCAACGTCATCTATAATCTGAACGATCTCGGGTTTCCTTTTATTTACAGCTCGCTGTTCACCAACTCGCGAACATTTAAAGAGCGGCCCGCGGTGGTGCAGAAAGTTGTCGCGGCCCTCGCCGAGTCGGTCAATTTCGTCGAGCGGAATCCCGAGCCGGCGATGGCCTCGGTCGGTAAAATCTTGCGCCTCAAGGACGCGGATACCTTGCGTTCGGCTTATGATGCCTATGCGAAAAACCTGATCAATCGGCGTATGACCGTGCCGGCGAAAATGGTGGCGGAAACGCTTGAAATCGCGCGCGCGGACGGCGCGGTACTCAGGCGCAAGCCGAACGAGATCTTCGACAACACATTCGTCGATAATCTCGAGAAGAGCGGTTTTATGAAAGAGCTCTGGGGCGGTGCCGTGCCGGAAGATAGAAAGCGGCCGCAATGAAGGCCCGCGCTGATTTTTCGACGGTGCTCAGAGTCCCTCGGAGTCTATCGAAAAAACGAAATGGGCCGGTTTTGAGAGCATCGAGATTTTCCGTTCATCTCCCATGTCCGAATCCAAACGCATCTTAATGCTGAGCGTCTCCGCCGGCGCCGGGCATGGCCGCGCGGCGGAGGCGTTGCGCGCCGAGGCGCAAGCGCACTTTCCCGGCATTACCGCCAAACATATCGACGTGATGACGCTGGTGCCGCGCAGCTTTCGGGCGCTGTATGCCGAGTATTACATCAAGCTCGTCGAGCATCATCCCTCCGTCTGGGCGTACTTGTATCATGCCACGGACAAGATGCCGCGCGATGCGCTGTTCGCTAAGTTTCAACGCGCCATCGAGCGGCTCAACACGGGCAAGCTTCGGGACACGCTCGAGGAATTCGCTCCCGAACACATCATTTGCACGCACTTTCTTCCGGCGGAACTGTTAGCCCATGACATCAAACGAAAGCGAGCCGTGCCGCCGGTATGGGTGCAGGTCACCGACTTCGATTTGCATCGAATGTGGGTGCAGGCGGGCGTGCGCGGCTATTTCGCGGCCAGCGACGAGATCGCCTTTCGCATGGTACGGCGCGGCATTCCGAGCGGTAACGTTTGCGTCACCGGCATTCCCATCATGCCGGCGTTTTCCCAGAACCTGGATCGCGTCGAATGCGCCCGCGAGCTCGGTATCCAGCCGGACAAAGCCACACTGCTGCTCATGACCGGCGGCGCGGGCATCGCCGGCGGCGAACAGATGATCGAGCGACTGCTCGCGCTCTCCGGCGATTTCCAGATCATTGCGCTCGCCGGTAGAAACGACCAGCTTTTGGCGAACTATCGGCGACTCGCGGCGGCGAATGTGAACCGCCTTTTTCCTTTAGGCTTTACGACGACGATCGAGCGGATTATGGCTTGTGCGGATCTTGCCGTCACGAAGCCTGGCGGCTTGACGGTGTCGGAATGTCTCGCGGTAGGGCTGCCGATGCTCTTGATCTCGCCGATTCCCGGACAGGAAGAGCGCAACGCGGATTATCTGATGGAGCAGGGGGTTGCGGTAAAAGCTCATGATGCGGTAGCGCTCGAATACAAAATCGAGCGCCTCCTTCTTTCTCACGGCGATAAGCTCTCGCGAATGCGCGAGAACATGCGCGGCCTCGGCCGTCCCGACGCGGCGCGGGCCGTGTTGGATCACGTGCTGAGCGACGGACGATGAAGTTTCCTCGCTGGTCGCGCCCATGGTTGCTCGTCGCCTGGGTCGCTTTGCTGGGTTTTTTCTTTGCGCAGGTAGAAATACAGATCGAAGGAACGGCCGGTTGGGCTGCGGGTCTGCCGACCTGGCGAATTGAAAGCCACTGGCTGCTCGATTTATTTTGGAGCGGCCGGCCGATGACCGGTTATCACGCCTGGGTTTTTCCGTTTATCGCGCTGGTGTTTCATCTGTCGATATTTTTGCGCGGTCGCTGGTCGTGGCGCCTGGAGGGTCGTATCGTTGCCATGATCATGCTGTTTTGGGTCATCGAGGATGCTTTGTGGTTTGTCCTCAATCCGGCTTTCGGCTGGAGCAAGTTTTCAGCAGCGAATATTCCATGGCATAAACACTGGTGGCTGGGTTTGCCGGTGGATTACTGGATATCGACGGCCATCGGTATTGTCTTGTTCGCGTGGTCCTACGGCATCAACGTAAAACATTGGCTGAGGAAGCCAGAGACGACGCCATAGTCATTCGTAGGAATATTTTTCAGGGTTACTTTGACACTTTTCATCGGCTAGAATCCAAACAGTGATGATGGATATCCTATTGGAAGAGATTACCTCGGGGCTCCCCGAAGCGCGCCAGTTCTGGCGAATTTTCATCCGTCTTGTCTTGGCGATGGTTGTGGGTGCCGTCGTGGGCGTACAACGCGAACGCTCGGGTAAAGCGGCGGGTGTCAGAACTCATATGCTTGTGGCTCTAGGCGCGGCGCTTTTTGTCATTGGTCCTATGGAATTCGGCATGGTCGAAAGCGACTTGTCCCGGGTCATTCAAGGGCTGGTTACAGGTATAGGCTTTCTCGGCGCCGGCGCCATTCTCAAACTGCAAGACAAGCGCGAGATCGAAGGATTAACGACCGCCGCCGGAATCTGGATGACCGCCGCGATGGGGCTGGCGGCGGGCCTCGGTCGTTTCGGCTTGGCGCTCATTAGCGTAATTTTTGCCTGGTTTGTGCTCGCGGTTGTCAAAAAAACCGAACGCTGGCTGAATCGAGACATCCCGGGCAACAACGAAGAATCCGATCACTGAGCCAGTGTTAAGTCCGCTGTATTGGCGATTTGGATCGCCGCGTTCCCGATAATTAAAGCGCTCTGCTGCCTGCGTTTGTGAGCTAATTAGTAAAATAAACAGTCGCGACTTAAGCTAGTAACTTTGGCGAGTAAAATGCGATGAGCGATTTTACAATTCATCAACAGCTGCGCCTGGATACCCACTATCTCGGCAGATTAAAGCTCTGTCATCTTTTGCTGCACAAGAATGCGGTCATCCCCTGGTTTCTTCTGGTGCCGGAAACAGAGGTGGGCGATTTGCTCGACCTGCCAAATGAACTCCGCAGGACCTCTATGGAGGAGGCGGCGGTTATTTCCGCGTTTGTCAAGCAAACCTTTGGCTGCGCCAAAGTGAATTTTGCCAGCATCGGCAACGTCGTGCCGCAGCTTCATCTGCATATCGTTGGCCGAACTCCGACCGATCCCTGCTGGCCGGCGCCGGTCTGGGGAAACTTACGCGAGGCTCGTGAGTATTCCGCTGCGGAGGTTAGCCATATTATCGAGGCTTTGCAGCGTTACGCGCCCGTCGAATTTGTCGCGCGGAAATCAGGTTGAGGAAAATCAGACGCTTCGACCGTCAGAGCGCGAGAAAACTTCCGGATCTTTTTAGCGCGGGAAAACAATCGAGGCGGTGACGAAAACTTCAACCAAGGCGGCGAGCGCCAACAAGGGCACAATGACCGTGCAATAGAACTTGACCCCATGAGCAATCTCGGCGCGCAGCGGCGGTGCGGGTCGTCCGATGAGCTGCTTCATGGTTTGAGTGCCAAGCATCAGTCCGATACTGGTGCCGAGAAAAACCGCCGGCAATTCGAGAGCGCCATGCGGGAAAATGCTGAATACCGAGTGCCAGAGTCCGCGCGTTTGGAGGGAAAGCGAAAACGCCACTCCCAAGGCCACTCCGTTGGCAAGCAAAAAGATCGCCGGCAGGATGCCGAGCGCGGTTCCGAGCAGGATTGCCGCCAAAGTCTTGAGCGCGTTGTTGGCAAAGATCGCCGCGGCGAGCTTCCAGCGAGGCATTCCGCTGAACATTTTGACGAACTCGCCGAGTGTATTCGCAAAGTGGTCGGCCAGACCGGAAATGCGGTATACGATCACCAGCCCGACAACGACTCCTAGTGCGAACATTGCGAGACTTGTCATGAGATAAGGACGCAGCCGTTTCCAATAGGCGCGGAGTTCTTCGCGTGGCATGATCAGCATGTTGTAACCGCTCACGTTATCCTAACAAGATTTAGCTCGCGGGGATATGAACCCTGGTCGCTAGATTCGGTGAGGGCTGCTTGGAAAAAATTATCGATGTGATTATTGTAGCGCGAACGCTAATAAGATGACGGCTTCGGATGAAGCGGGTTCGAATAGACTGAAGACTTAAATAAAACAGCATCCTGGAGTTTCAATGAAGATCAAAACAATCCGCTCCCAAGTCGTGCGCCTGCCTCTCGATGAACCGTTGGCCGGAGGGCCGCCGTACGCTCGTTCGCATAATCAGTTTGTCATTCTTAGGCTTGAAACTGACGACGGTATTCGAGGCCTAGGCGTGAGTTTTTTCGGCGGGGCGCTCAGCGCGACGGTAAAGCATGCGATCGACCAGCTCGGCGAATTGATTATCGGCGATGACCCGCTGCGCATCGAGGCCGTGACGCAAAAGTTGCGCAGCGCGGGGGCGAGCGCCGGGCCCGGCGGAATCTTGACGCTGGCGGTTTCGGCCATCGACATGGCGCTCTGGGATATCAAGGGAAAGTTTCTCGGTCAGTCTCTTGCCGCCATGCTCGGCGGCTTGCGTGAGCGGGTGCCGACCTACGCCAGCGGCGCGCTGGTGCGCGCCTATCCGCTCGATCATCTGGAGAAAGCGGCGCGGTTATTGGTGGAAAAAGGCTTCAAGCAGATGAAGACGCAGCTGGCGCTTCCGGGTGATACGACGCCGGCGCGCGAGGCCGAGCACGCGCGCCGCATTCGTGCAGCGGTCGGTGCCGACGTCGATCTCATGTGCGATATCAATCAGCGCTGGTCCGCGCACCAGGCGATGGACATCGGCAAGCGCGTCGAGGAGGTCAATTTTTACTGGCTCGAGGATGTCACGGTTCATGACGATTACAGCGGACTTGCCCGGGTCGCCGACGCGCTGATCACGCCGCTGGCGGGCGGCGAGTGTTTATACGGTATCACGCCGTTTCGCCACATGATCGAGGCCCATTCGGTGGACATCGTCATGATCGATTTGATCCGGGTCGGCGGTATTTCCAATTGGATGAAAGTGGCGGCCATGGCCGAGGCGTTCAATCTTCCCGTGGTGAGCCACCTCTTGCCGGAGATTCATGTGCATCTCGTCGCGGCGGTGCCGAACGGGCTGACAGTGGAGTACATGCCCTGGTCGTTTCGCCTTTTCGAAGAAGTGCCCGTGCCGGTAAACGGCGAATTGGCGGTGCCGACGAAACCCGGGCTGGGTCTCGAATTCAGCCGCGATATCGATCGTTACGTGGTGGCAAAATAACGATGTGGCTGGGGAGGCCCTTATGGAAAAAGACTGGCGCAGCGAAGGCGTTAAGATCGTTCCGAGCGATAAGCTCGATACCAACACGCCGCAAACTCCCGGCATGACGCGCGCCGCGGCGATCACTCACGCGCGCGCGGGAGCGAGCAAGTTGTGGGCGGGGAGCGTGGAAATACACGCGAACGCCAAGACCGGGCCGCACCATCACGGCGAATTGGAGAGCGTCATCTACATCGTCAGCGGCAGGGCGCGCATGCGCTGGGGCGAGAAGCTGGAGTTCGTGGCCGAAGCGGGACCGGGCGATTTTATTTTCGTGCCGCCCTACGTGCCGCACCAGGAAATCAATGCCGCCGATCAGGCGCTGATTTGCGTCGTGGTGCGCAGCGGCCAGGAGCCGATCGTGGTCAATCTCGACATCGCGACGGCAGAACCACCGGAAGAAATTTTCTGGGTCGATCCCATACACAAATAATAAGGATGAACCGGTGAGGTCGAACGTGAATTACCGCATAAGATTAATGGCTGCGGCGGTTGTGCAAATCCTGGCGCTTTACTCGCTGGTGCTTCCCGGTAGCGCCGCGGAACACACTTTGATCCACGCCGGTTACGGCGGCATCGCCGGGTATCAGCTGCCCTTGTGGGTTAATAAAGAGGCGGGCATCAGCAGAAAGTACGGCATCGAGCTCGAAACGCTCTTGATCAGCGGCGGCTCTCTCAACATGCAGGCCTTGCTCGCCGGCAGCATTCAAATGAGTCAGAACTCGGCGTCCGCTGCAATCCAGTCTGCGTTGCGGGGCGCGCCCGTGGCTTTGGTCGCCACCCTCGAAAATCGCATGCCACTGCAAATCATTGCCCGGCCTGAGATCAAGACACCGCAGCAGCTGATCGGAAAAAAGATCGGCATTCTGCGCTTTGGCGGCTCCAACGACACGGGCGTTCAATGGGCGCTGCGCGCTTGGAAGATCGATCCGCGCCAGGTGACAATTCTCCAATCGGGGGCGACCAACGCGCGCATGACGGCGTTGACCTTAGGGAAATCGACGCGACGATTCTCTCGTATCCCGAAATTCACATTGCCCGTAAACGGGGCATGAACGTGCTGGCCGACATCGGCGAATTCAGCGCTTATCCCAATACGTCGCTGCTTTTTACCCGGTCATTCATAGAAAAGCAGAGACCGTTGGCGAAGAATCTGCTGCGCTCGCAGATCGAGGCGATTCACTATGTTCGCACGAATCGGGACGGCAGCATCAAGGCGCTAAAAAAATACTTGCGCGTCGATGACGTGGAGGCCGTCGCCGCGACGTATGATTTTTTCTCACACCGGCTGGAATCGATGCCGCGCCCGAATTTGGAAGGGCTCAGAAACATTCTGCGGGAAATGGACGCGCCGCAGCGAAATCCCCTGGAGTTTGTCGATACCACCCTGTTGGATGAAATCGAGAAGGAAGGGTTCGTCCAGAAACTTCGCTAAACGCGAACAAGCTATGCCTCAGTGAGAGAGTTGTAGGTTGCCTAAACCAATAGTTCAGAGACGGCGGGTCCGAGTTCAGCAATGACGCTTGGATGCCTGGAATTGATCTGGATCAAACGCGCTCATCGGGGAATGATGGACGCCGTATTATCGGCCAGGCTGAGCGCCGGCCAGGGGCTTTTCGGCAATGCCGATAGGGGCGGGACTCGACAAGTCACTCTGCTTGAGAAAGAGATTTGGGAAAAGCTTGTACGGGAGTTGCGCGGCCAGGCAGAGCCCATGGCGCGGCGGGCGAACCTGCTGGTGAGCGGTATTTCGCTGGCCGGTTCCCGCGGGCGGATATTACGCATCGGTGCAGCGCGACTGCAGATCGGCGGGGAAAACAAACCTTGCGAGCGAATGGATGAGGTCCTGCCCGGCCTGCAGGCGGCGATGTATGCCGATTGGCGCGGCGCGTTCGCGAAAGTGCTGTGCGATTGCGAGATCAAGATCGGCGATCCGGTGCAGTGGGACGGCGAATGACTTCGCTATCTGATGACGGCACATACCATGATCAAGCGACTGAGAAACGGCATTGACTTATTGGACGAACGCGAAGGCGCCGGGCGGAAGGCGGGCAAAGGCGATCGAATCGTCTACAATCTCAGGATTTTTCTGAACAAGGGCGACGAAGTTCCTTTGAACGAACGCCAAGCCGAGTATCTGCCGGAGGCGCTGATCAGGACGGCGGACGGCCACCGCTTTGTGGATCACGAAACGACGCTCGGGCGACGTCAAGCCGTCGCCGGCATCGAACACTCACTGACGGGCATGAAGCCGGGCGGGTATCGCAAGGTGCGGATAAGTCCTCATCTCGCCTATCGCGACCGAGGGCTTACCGACCTGATTCCACCCAACGCGGTGTTGATCGTCGAGTTGTGGTTGCGTCAATTGTTTTCCGCCTAAGGGCGCAACATGCTGGCGCCATTTTTCAACTGGCTTGTTTTCGGCATATTGTAATAAAATACTCGCGTTGGCTTCGCCAATGGTGTCCAACCATGGCTCAAATTTTCATAAGTTACGCAACCGAGGATCGCGAGCGAGCGCGGATGCTTGCAGCCGCGTTGGAAGGGCGCGGCTGGTCCATTTGGTGGGACCGCAAGATACCGCTCGGAAAATCTTACGATGAGGTCATCGAAAAGGCGCTGGCGCAAGCCCAATGCGTCATCGTGCTTTGGTCCGCGGTTTCCGTCGCATCCGAGTGGGTGCGCAACGAAGCATCTGAAGGTAAACGGCGCGACATCTTAGTGCCGGTGTTTCTCGATGCGGTGGACGCGCCGCTGGCGTTTCGCCTGTTGAACGGCGCGAATCTGGTCCAATGGCAGGCGAATGACGCGAATCACGAATTCGATAGGCTCGTGGAGCGCGTCACGGAACTACTCGGGCAGGGAGTTCCGGTAGCCACACCTGTGACTGCCAAGGCGACCCTTGCGTCGAATCAAACGACGAGAGAATTTGTTGCGAAGTTTTTTAAGTCGCGATTGGTTCGAGGCGGATTGGGCACGGCATTTGTCGCGGTATTCGCAGTCGCGTATGTCCTGAACACGCGTCAACCAGAGCCCAATAATGTAGATAATCCGCCCGGCGCGACTCCCAGCGCCCCGGAGCCGCCTGCATCGCCGGGCGGTTCTGATCTCGAAAAAAGTATCAAAGACTTGTCCAAGATCTTTGGCGGAGCGGTGCCGGCGACGTCGATGGCAAAAGGGTTCCACGTGCCGGATCTCGGGGTGCGCATTGCATACATCACTCAAGAGCAAAGTACTGCGACATTGGGCGCGCTGCCTCCCGGCGCCGTGGTTATGGAGGTGGAAAGCGGCCGGCCGGTAGCGCGGGCGGGAGTACACGTTGGTGATGTCGTGGTCGCGATCGCCGGTAAGAGGATCGCCAGCGAGGACGATTTGCGCCAGGCTATCTTCAAGATCGGCCCGGGCAAGACGGTGTACTCCTACCGGCGCGGCGAAGAGACCAAGACGGTGACGATCGAATGCGCCAAGTGCGAAGCCCAGTAGTTTCAAATCTCCGTTTCCGAAATACTTCCAACCGGAATGAAAAGCGGCAAACAGCGGCGGGCGGAAATCAGCGCAAAGCGAAAAAAGCGCGCCGCTAAACGACAGCCTAAGCCCCAATCGGCCGCGCCCGCGCCCTATCGCACGATTCCCGTGAATGAAGCGCTGCTCGCGCCGAACAACAGCTATGGCGCTCCGGATTTTGTCAGAAGGGGATACTACATCGATCTGTCATTTCGCTGCGTCGACTGCGGCACCCAGGAAATCTGGACCGGCACGCAACAAAAATGGTGGTACGAGGTTGCCAAGGGCTTCGCTTATTCGGCAGCCATTCGTTGCCGGTCGTGCCGGCGCAAGGAGCGGGAACGGCGCGACGAAGCGCGGCGGCTTCATCTTGAGGGCTTAGCGAAAAAGGCCGCGAGATGATGGGGTTGTTTCTTAAGGATCGTAATCTCACCTGAGCCATCTGTGTGCGACCGCACATTTTCAGTGAGCACTCGACTCGGAAAGAGTTGCGCATCGTGTTGCACCGGCGCTTTAAACCGCGATAGTATCCCCCGGTTCGGCATGAGCAAATTGAAATTGGGAAAGGAGAGATTCTATGGGGCTCTTGGACGGCATGCTTGGAAACGTATTGGGCGCGGCTCTCGGGAATAATCGTGGGCAGGCGCAATCACAAGATCCGCTGAGCTCGATTCTAGGCGGTTTGACCGGCGGTAGCGGTGCAACCAGCAGTGCCGGTGGCAATGTCTTACTCCAGCTTGCGCTTGCGATGTTGCAACAGAATGGCGGATTGGAAGGAGTCCTCGGCAAGTTTCGCCAGGCCGGCATGGGCGCGCAAGCCGATTCCTGGGTAAGCACCGGGCAGAACATGGATGTATCCTCCGATCAATTGCAACAGGTTTTCGGTTCCGGCGCTCTCAACGATATCGCGTCACAGCTGGGCATGTCGCAGAATCAGGCCGGGTCGGCGATGTCACAGATGCTGCCCGAGCTGATCAATCAACTGACGCCCCAGGGCCGGGTGACGAACGAGAGCCATGATTCCATTGCCGAAGCGTTGCAGTCGCTGAGCGCAAGCGCGGGGCGTTAGTATTGTCAAAATCGGCAGCGCTCCGCGGCTACAGTCTGACGCTTTATGTGATGCGAATTTGTTTTGTGCGGCCGGAGCTCAGGGTGTGAATAAAGATTCAACAGCCGGACCTCTCGTCGCGTTGATTTGCCTCACGGTCTTTGTTTCCGTGTTCATCATTTACACCGCGCAGTATTTGCCGAGCACCGTGGCCACGCATTTTGGCGCAGACAATCGCGCCAGCGGGTGGATGACGCGCCACGGCTATGTGCTTTTCATGTTGTCTTTTCTGATCGGTGTCCCGGCATTCATAAGTTTTGTCGTAGCTGTGTTGCCGCGCAGGTATCCCCGGTGGACAAACGTCCCTAATCGCGAATACTGGCTATCCGCGGCGCGCCGCGACGAGTCGCTGAGTTATCTGTTGGCGCACGGCATGCGGCTCGCCTGCTTGATGGTCATGATGATGCTCGGCACGCACTACACGATCTTCGTCGCCAATCGCTTGCAACCGCCGGCGTTGCCGGTAGGGATTTTCTCATCGACCCTGATTGGCTTTGCCGTGGCGTTGCTCTGGTGGATCGTAAGGTTGTACCGGAGATTTGCCAGGCCGCGATAATTGCCGCTGCGCATCAGCCAACGTTTTCACAGCATGAGTTAAGCGTGAAAATTCATCACGACAGCGTTCGGTGTCCCTGGGTGGATTTGACCAAAGCGGATTACGTCGAATACCACGATCACGAGTGGGGCGTGCCGGTGCACGACGATAATTTGATGTTCGAATTTTTGACGCTGGAAGGAGCGCAGGCCGGCCTCAGCTGGTACACCGTGCTGCGCAAACGCGATACCTACCGCCAGGCATTCGCCGGTTTCGATCCGGCAAAAGTGGCGCGCTATGGCCAACGACAAATCGCATCGCTGCTCAAAAACGCCGGCATCATTCGCAACCGCGCTAAGATTTCGGCGGCGATTAACAACGCGGGCAAGTTTCTCGACGTTCAGGAAGAATTCGGCTCATTTGATGCCTATGTCTGGCGCTTCGTCGGCGGCAAGCCGCGGGTTCATCGCTTGCGCACGCTGAAAGACTATCCCGCCACCAGCCCGGAGTCGGATGCTTTAAGCAAGGATCTCAAGCAGCGCGGCTTCAAGTTTGTCGGCTCGACGATCTGCTACGCGCATATGCAGGCGACCGGCATGGTCAATGACCACGTCATCGGCTGCTTTCGCCGGCAAGCCGTTATCGGCGGATACAAGAAGCGATCCAGCAGCAAAAACCGATGACAATAGCCTGGGATCGGCGCGCCTGGAAATGAGCGGAAACGAAGATTGGCCGTGCCGTCCATACCCTGGCGCTGCGACAGTTTATCTTGCCGGAAACGGGCGCAATCTGTTCCGTCGAGTTTCCCAAAGGCGCCGCAAAGCTGTCACGCCTTTGCGGTTGTCGGGGAAAAATATTCCAGGCGGCTGACCGCGACGTCCGAGACGAACATGACTCCGGTGTAGCGGTGGAAAAGAGGTTTGAGGCCCGCCAGGATCGGCTCGACTTTTTCCGGCGTGACGACGGTCATGAGCATGACGATGCTGTCCATTTCGTTGAACATCGGATGAGCGGTGTGAAATCCGTGGTGCCCTTTACCCGAAATGTTATGGATGATTGTATAACCCGTCGCCTTGTCGTCCAGCAGGTCGGTAGCGAATTTCAAATGCTCTCCCTGGATGATGATCCGGATCTCCTTCATCGGGTGCATCGTAAGGTCCGTCATAGCTTTCTCCTTTCAATCCCGTTCAATCTTAGGGGCCGAACAGTGACTTTTGACAGGCTTCCACCCGTGCCTCGGAACGTATCGATAACAAGACTCTTCTGCCGGCTCGATGGCGATGAGAAAGAGCCATTCGTTGTCGTACAGACGCTGCAGGTGGCGCTGGTTGCGTAGAATCCGGTCGATCCTTGCCATCGGCGCTTCGATCAAGGTCAGCAAGCGCATCGCCTCGTGATAGGGACGCGGACCGTTCATGACGGTCTGCCAGGCTAAGCCGGTACGCAGATCGCTTTGGGGACCCGACATGATGCCCAGGCGGCCCACGACATTGTGATAAACCTTACTGCCGCTGCCGTAGACGACTTGATCGACTGTCGAAAAATAATGCTCCATGTTGATCCACTGGCCGACGACCTGGGGACCGGTCATCACCACCTCAAGCAGCCGCCCGTCCGGATCTTCGCGATAGTCATACGAGTGGAGAAATACGCGTCCCTCCAACGCCAGCCCGCGGGTCAGGGCGCGGCGCCCGATTATAAAGGCGGCGTTACCGGACAGTCCCCATTCCGGCCGGACTTCGCTCCAGTCGGAGCTCCTGCGCAGAACCTCTCGTTTGGCTTTTGACGCGCGCCGCGGAACTGTGACTCCGGGAAAGCGCGCGCAGCGTTCTTGAGCGGTGCGAGCTCCCGCCCTTTCGAGGTCGTGGACGAGTTGCGCCAAATCCTTGCGGTGGGTCGGCGGCAGATCCTCGAGATCGAACAGCTCGACGTCGTCGGTGGCGGTGTTGTGCTGTCCGGCGATGAAGAAGGTATCCTGCGGAATTGTGATGCCGTTTTTGGCGAGTTGCTCGCGCACCAGCGATCGGTTGGCCATGATCGCCAGGACACGGGCGTTGGGTTTTCCTGAGTTGCCGCCGCAAGCGCCGCAGTCGAGGGCTGCCTCGAAGGGATTGTTCTCCGAGCGGCTGCCGTGTCCGCAAAAAAACACGAGGCGGGCGAAGTTGCGCACGAGGCCCATCATCCTGAGTGCGGTTTCTACGGTGAAGACCTGCTCGTTGAGCGTCAAGCCGGTGCGAGTGATGCGCTCCATGCGCGCGAAGGATGCGCCCTGGTTGATGCCGTAGTCGCGCCGGAGCCCTTCGACAAAGGCGGCTTCCTCCTCGGCGGAAAGCGCGGTGGAGCGGGCCTTCGGCGACGGTTCGGCTGCGCCTTCCTCATCGAGGGCGCGGCGGCGCAAAAATTCAAGGCGCTCCAGCGAAAGATTGAGATTGCGATCGCCGAACTTTTCCTGCAGCGCGCCGCGCGTGATAGCGCGCTGTTCGGAAGCGAGCATCTCCTCCACTTCTTCCCGCAACAGTTTGTCTACGGTCAGAGTGGTGGCCACGGGCGGAACAAGCTTATGGCGCAGCCATTCCACGGCGCCGCGATACCAGGCGGGACGCACAGTTTTGCCGACGAACGGCACGCTGTAGAACCAGCCGAGCGATTCCACCATGACATAGGGCGTGACGACGTTTTCCTTGAGATCATAGAGCAGCGTATGGCCCGCCTCGAGGAGCTTTTCTCTGCGCCGATGGCGAGAGAGCATGCCGCCGTGATAGGTTCGCGGAATCTCACGAACTAAATTTTTGCTCTTCATGATCACCGGAAACTGATCGGTTTCGTGACGGCTGCCGAGCGCCTGGTGGCGGATGAAAACGGCAAAGAAACCGGCAAAACCGAAGGTCTCGTAGTCTCCGACAGCTTCCAGATGGCGGCGGAAAGGCTCCGAGCGTACGTCGATGCAAAACACCGCTTGGGCCTGAGGACGGACTTTTACCTCGCTGTCGATCTCGCCTGGCGCGTCCGAGTGTGCGGACGGACTTTGATCCGAAGAAAATTCGCTCAACACGCCGATGCGGGAGCCCAATTTCTCCAGCAGTTGTTCCCGGTAGCCCGTTTCGAAAGCTTTGAGCCACACGGCGCCGTGGACGGATTCGGGAAAACCGTCGAGCCATTCGATTATTCGCAGCAGATCCTCGGCGGCGCTCTGGGGCAAGAGCGCGGGATCGATCTCCAGCGCTTGCGCCAGGGCGGATAACCTCCAAGCGGCTTTAAGAGGAATACGGTCGTTTGTTCCCGCGCCGGAAGGCTGATTTATCGGCACCTCTCCGCGCCGTTTTAGGTCCGCTGCAATGGCTTCTACACTACCGTCGATGCCGCGAGCGTTCCGGCAAGCGTGCTCAACCAGCTCGCGCTCGTACCAGAGTCGCGCCGCGAGATACTGCGACAAATCGATCGGGTAGGCGAGCTGCCATTCGTATTCGCTTTGGTCCGCGCGCCATTTGATGAAGCCGGCCCAGCCGGAGAGCGCCGCGAGATGAAGCGCAAGATAATCCTGTCGAGCCTCCGGATGGACGCCCAATGCTCCGAGAGTTTCGAGCAGTGCGTCTTCGGGATGGGACGGCATGAGGGCGAGTTTTTTCCGGCTGTTTTTGATCCCGCAAGGCGACCATTCCTGCTGCGCGAGAATTTTCCAGGCGGAGTAAAAGCCACCTTGCCGGCCGGGCATCGGCCACGTGGCATGGCCTTCGTCCAAAAAAGCTTCGCACCATTTGGTCATTTCGCGGTTGATCTGCTCGACAATCTGCGTGCCGAGAACGCGATCGCACCAGGCGGACAACAGCTCGCCTCTGCCGAGCACCGGTGCTGCTTCGGCACCGGGCAAAGCCGGCGGTGGCTTTAACGCTGGTGCAAGATGACCCGCCAGCGCCGCAAGTGCGGGATCGGGATGGCGCTCAAGCATAACGTCGAAGTTGTCGTGCGGCGGGGACGATATTCCATGCAGCAAGTGAGCACGCAGCACGTCGAAGTGGCCGACCTCGCGAGTTCCAAGCCGGACATGCTCGTCCGTGGCCTGGGGTTTCAAAGCGGCGTCGAGATGACGCGGCAGAATGCGCCCAAGACGGAAGTAGTCGCGAAAGATTTCATTGGGCAAATAGCCGTTGCCGCCCCGCGATTGCCGGGCGCGGCGGACCGCCTCTTCAAAGTGAAAATCTTCCAGCCCGTGCAGCGGGTTGTGATGCACGAAGGTGCGCATGGGCCAGAAGTACGCGATGATCTCGCTCGCGAGACGGATGAGCGCTCGGAGCTCCATCCGCTGGCTCTCGCTATAGTTTCCCCCGGCTACTTGGACCACAGCATCTTCTCCATGGTGATTCGATGACCGTTGAGGGATAGCCGCGATTCGAGCGTTTCGGGCGGCGCGGCGCCGAGGAGCGCCAGGATCACCAGTAAGAAAGCGAAGCCAGCAAGCTCGCCGGTGCGGAGATCTTCATAGCGCAAGTCGGGCCGGTGTGGCCCGAAGAGCAGCCGCTGCATCATCCTGAAGAGATACCAGGATGCCAAAAACCAAGCGATGAGGAGAGCGCTCAGCCCCCACGAGATCGCCTCGGCAGGCTGAAGCAGCATGGCGATATACGCGGAAAAGAGGCCGAATGGCGGCAGGCCGACGGCGGCCATGATGAGTAACGACACCATCGTGGCAAAGCGCGGCATGGGCCGCGCCAATCCATGCATCCGGTCGAGAGTGAGGTTGCCGCAACACCGCTGCGCGCGTTGCCAGGCCAACTGCAGGGCGAGGATGAGCAAAATTACCGCGGCGCCGTAAGCAATCGCCTCGACGGCAACGGTCCCCGCGCGGGCGAAATGCCACCAGAGCGCCGAAAAAAAGGCCAGGCCGGCATAGGCCAATAGCTGCGGCGCTGTCACTGCCGCCAGCGCTTTAAACGATCCATAGATCGCGCCGAAGACGGCGAGCGTGCTCACGGCACGAAGCGCCCCCGGAGGCAGTTCCGGCACGAGGTTCTTAAGCCCGTACGCTCCGGCCGCGGGCAGCAGCACGGCCAGCACCGCTGCAAGGTATTTCGGCGCCCGCGTGAGCGCGGCAACGTAGATTCCATGAAAGGGAAAAAGCGGCAGCAGGAGCGCTGCTATCAATAGCACGGCGATGTGCGGCGTCCGAGCATCCGTCATTTGCCCAGCCGAGATCAGGGCGGTGCCGACGGCGATCACGCCCGCCA
>Ga0075421_100003417_pt1 | contig 18968 bp, 15 predicted proteins | sample SoiMetdeltSBSDD5_FD_75292 | JGI IMG/M metagenome (GOLD analysis project Ga0075421, IMG submission 75292) | Bulk soil microbial communities from a Populus tree surrounding site in Tennessee, USA - Soil MetaG P. deltoides SBSDD5 | ecosystem: Environmental > Terrestrial > Soil > Tree plantation... | reverse complement strand
TTAACCAAGTCCCCGCGCAGTTTCTCCCCTGTCCGGAGGGTGATGACCACCGGCCGCGGGGCCTTCTGCTCATTTGCGTCCGCCCAGGCCCTGACTCCCAGGAGACACCCCAACAGCATCGCCATGGCAGAGAACGCGATTATTTTCATAGCCGCCTCCTTCGACCACAGAGTACACCCGGGCCTGACTTCCGGCAACGCCCCCGATCCGTGTGCATCCGTCGCACCCGTGGCATCCGTGTTCCCTCTGTCAGCGCGGCGGCGGGACCGGGATTCTGGCGACGCGCCCCCCGGGCCCCGACACCCACCCCGCCCCGGCGGCGCCGAAGCTCGTGCTGTAACTGTTCTCCCGATCGACGCCGACCCAGTCGGCCCCGCCGTTCATCGAATAGTCCGCACCGGAGGTCCCGACCGCGATGAGCGCCTGCGCCCCCCGGCCCCGCGCCCAGGCGACGCCCGACCTATAGCCTGCCGGGCGCGACTTCTCGAGCAGCCTCCAGGTGCGCCCCCCGTCATCAGTCACGGCCGCGTTCTTCTCCGCCGCCTCCGGCCGGCGGTAGTCGCCCCCAACGGCGACCCCGTGCCGCTCGTCCCTGAAGGCGACCGAGAAGATGCCTGCCGACTCGGCGCCGCTCGTGACCGGCGTCTCGGCCACCGACCAGGTCCGCCCCCGGTCGGTCGAGCGGAAGACGCGCGCCGCCGCGCCGCCCGTTCCGAACCAGACGTGACGCGCGCCCGAGGCGGCGATGCAGGTCCCGCTCGCGGCGAAGGCAGCCTCGCCGGGTAAGGCCGGGGGCATGCCCTCGGGGGGCGCCGGCGCCCAGGTCTTGCCCCCGTCGTCGGTCGCGAGGATGAGGAACCGTCCCCGCACCGGGTCGCCGAGGACAAGGCCGTGCTCGGCGTCCCAGAACGCCATGGCGTCGAGAAAGACGTCAGGGTCGGCGTTCTTGAATTGCAGCGTCCAGTTCTTCCCGCCGTCGGAGGTCTTGTAGATGCGCGAGGACTCGCCCCGGCCGATGCTCAGCAGGTAGGCGGTCTCGGCGCCGAAGGCCTCGACATCTCTGAAGTCGAGGCTCTCCGCGCCGGGTACCGCGCCGACTTGCCAGGTCGCCCCGCCGTCGACCGAGCGGACGAACGTGCCCCCGGTCCCGGATGCCCAGACGACGCTCTCGCCGACTGCACTCAGGCCGCGGAGGCCGGCCGTCGTGCCGGTCGACGGCTGGGGCCGCTGCGCGGCACCGGCAGTCAGCGCCGCGACTGCGGCCAGCATGCAAACATCTCTCAGCCTCATCTTCCCCCCTCCCGACAAATCCAAACGTTGCGCCTGGCGGGGCCAACCTTTACACCGCTGGCAAGTAGTGCATACTAAACCAAACTCTAGGGATCGGGACAGTCGCCCCACGCCGAGGAGGGATCATGAAGCGCCTTGAGGTCTATCAGGTCACTCTACTCTTAACCTTCTTCCTTGCTTCCTCGATCACCGCCCCGGCGCAGACGGCGCAGGTCACGGGGCGGATCAGTGACGCGAGCGGCGCGGTCGTGCCCGACGCGCGGGTCACCCTGACCAACCAGGCGAACGGATTCAGACGCGACACGGTGACCAACGAGGAAGGTTATTATACGGTGCCGCTGCTGCAGCCGGGGTCGTATGAGGTCAGCGTGCGCAAGGACGGCTACCGGCCGCTCCTGCGATCCGGCGTCGCCCTCAACGTCGAGCAGGTGGCGCGCCTCGACTTCGCGCTCGAAACCGGCGCGGTGACGGATACCATGACGATCACCAGCGACGCGCCGCTCCTCAACAGCGAAACTTCGTCGGTCGGGCAGGTGGTCGACAACAAGACCGTCGTCACGCTGCCGCTCAACGGGCGCAACTACTCGCAGCTCGCCGTGCTCGCGCCGGGCGCGACGCCCAACCCCGGGTCGCGCACCGCCGACGGCTTCAGCCTCAACGGCAACCGCCTCTTCCAGAACTCCTTCCAGGTGGACGGCGCGGACAACAACAATTACATCTTCGGCGTCGACACCAACTCGACGCAGGCGCTGCGCCCGTCGGTCGACGCGATCCAGGAGTTCAAGGTCGAGACCGCCAACTACAGCGCCGAATACGGGCGCGCCGCCGGGGGCGTCATCAGCGTGGCGATCAAGTCAGGGACGAACGATTTTCACGGCTCGGCCTTCGAGTTCCTCCGCAACGACGCGCTGGACGCCAGCAATTTCTTCGCCAACCGCAACAACCTGGGGAGACCGCCGCTGCGCTACAACCAGTTCGGGGGCACGATCGGCGGCCCCGTCTGGCGCGACCACACGTTCTTCTTCTTCAGCTACCAGGGGACGCGCGTCCGCCGCTCCGACACGGCGGTGGTCACCGTCCCGACGGCGGCGCAGAAGCTGGGCGTCTTCGGCAACGTCAACATCTACGACCCGACCGCCGTCGCTGCCGGCGCGCGGGCGCAGTTCCCCAACAACACGATTCCCGAAGCCCGCATGGACCCGGTCGGGCGGCGCCTCGCGGCCCTCTACCCCGACCCGAACCAGCCGGGCACGGTCAACAACTACGCGAGCATTCAACGGCAGACGGACAACGCGGACCAGTACGACGTGCGCGGCGACCATACCTTCGGCGACCGCGACAAAGTCTTCGTCCGGTTCAGCCGCTCCGACCGCGAGTCCGTGACCAGCCCCATCTTCGCCGCGCCCGGCAACGGCGGGGCCTTCGGCACCGCCCCGCTGCGCGTCGTGCCGCAGGCCTACTCCGTCGCGGGCGGCTACACGCGGGTCTTCTCGGCCTCCGCCGTCAACGAGCTGCGCCTCAACTACACGCAGAACGACTCCGACCAGCTCGCCCTGGCCGACCAACCGCTCTACGACCAGTTCGGCATCAACGGCGTGCCGCAGTTCGACGGGCTCACCGGGCTGCCGACCTTTAACGTGACGAACTACACCGGCCTCGGCGACCGCACTTTTGCGCCGAATCCGAAGCAGGCGAAGATGTACCAGATCAGCGACGGCTTCTCCCTCACCAGGGGCAGCCACAGCCTCAAGCTCGGCGGCGAGATCTGGCACCTGCGCGGCTTCGCCGGCACCTCGAACACGGCGCGCGGCAGCTTTACTTTCAACGGGCAATTCACCTCGCGCGTGCCGGGGCAGGGCACGGGCAACGCCGTCGCCGACTTGCTGCTCGGGCAGACGAGTACCGCGCAACTGACGACCCGGCAGGTCGTTCATATGCAGGGGAACAATTACGGCCTCTACTTCAACGATAACTGGAAAGTCTCGCCGACGCTGACGCTCAATCTGGGGCTGCGCTACGAGCTGACGACACGCTTCCGCGAGCGCGACAACCGGCACGCGAGCTTCGACCTCAACCCCGGCAGCCCGACTTACGGCACGGTCGTCCTCGCCCGTGACGGCGGTCACCGCGAGGAGACATTTTCCGACCTCGACAGGAATAACTTCGCGCCGCGCGTCGGCTTCGCCTGGCAGCTCGGCGGCGGGGCGGTGCTCCGCGGCGGCGGGGGGATCTTTTACGGGGGCTTCGGCTATTACGCGGTCGGCCAGACGACGGCCGCGAGCCCGCCTTTTTTCCTGAACATCACCTTCCCCTCCCCGTCCACCGCGGCGCAGTCGAATCTGGTGCTCGCGACCGGCTATCCGTCGGACGCGCTGAGCCCGACCCGCGTCGTCAATCCGGCGGTCGGCGCGCAGTTGTTCGACTACCCGTTCCCGACCGTTTACCAGGGCAACCTGAGCATCGAGCGCGAGCTCTTCGCCGGCGTCGTCGCCTCCGTGGCCTACGTCGGCAACTCGACGGTGCATTTGAACGGGCAGATCGACGTCAACGCGCCGATCCCCGGCGCCGGCGCGCTCAACCCGCGCCGCCCGTTCCCGGCCTTCGGCGCGATCAACCTTTTCTCGGGCTTCGCGCACTCATCGTACCACTCGCTCCAGGCGAAGGCCGAACGGCGGTTCCGCCAGGGCTTTTCGCTGCTCTCGTCCTACACCTGGAGCCATGGGCTGGACAACTCTCAGGACGCCGAGGACACGACCGTCGCCACGCTCCCGCAGAACCAGTTCAACACCGACGCGGAGAAAGCCTCGTCCGGCTACGACCTCCGGCACCGCTTCGTGACGAGCGCGATTTACGACCTGCCGTTCGGCAGAGATGGCAAGTGGCTCGGCGGCTCGGCGCTCACGCGGGCGATCTTCGGGGGGTTCCAACTCGGCGCCATCTTCGTCGCGCAGACGGGCCAGCCGGTCAACCCGAGCGTCGCGGGCAACCCGGCCAACACCACCAACCCGACGCGGCCCGACCGCCTCGCCGACGGCAACCTGGACCGCGGCCGCCGCACTGTCGACCGCTGGTTCGATCCGACGGCCTTCGCGCTGCCGGTCGCGTTCACCTACGGCAATTCGGGGCGTAACGTGCTGCGCGCCCCCGGGGTGGTCAACCTCGACCTGCTCGTCGGGCGAAACTTCAGGATCACGGAGCGCACCCGGCTGGAGTTTCGCGGCGAGTTTTACAATTTCACCAACTCGGCGCACTTCGGCAGGCCGAACGCCGTCATCGGCTCGCCGCAGGCCGGAACCATCAGCGCGACCTCGGTCCCGAACCGGCAGATTCAGCTCGGCCTGCGGCTTGCCTTCTGAGGCCTTGCCGGACGCGCGCGCTCACCGCTGCTCCGGCTCCGGCTCGGGCAGCGCGAAGCTCACGAGCACGGCCCCAGCCGCGAGCGCCACGTACTGCCGCCCGCCCACCGCATAGCTCATCGGCGAAGCATGGACGTCCGCGTTGGTGTTGAACCGCCAGAGTAACTTGCCGGCCTTCGAGTCAAACGCCATGAGGTTCCCGTCCCTCGCCGCCGCGAAGACCACACCGCCCGCCGTCGCCAGACAGCCCGCCGAGTAACTGCCCTGGTAGAATCGGTAATCCCACACCGTCTTGCCCGTCTCCGGGTCGAGCGCGCGGAGGCCGCCCCACTCGCGCTCGCCGGCGGGGAAGAATTTGCCGCCCCACCACGACTCCCCCGGCCGGTACTTCTCCTCCTTGTCGACGACGAAGATGTCGCCGCCCTCGCGGTAGGTGAAGATCAGCCAGCCCGTCGCCGGGTCGTAGGACGGGGCCTGCCAGTTCGTCCCGCCGACGAGCGACGGGTAGACCAGCACGCCGTCATGGCTCGGCTGCATCCCGGGGACGAGGATCGGTCGCCCGCTCTGGTCTAGGCCCTTCGCCCAGTTCTGCCGCACGAAGGGCGTGCCCGAGAGGAACTCGCCCGTGACGCGGTCGAGCACGTAGAAGAAGCCGTTGCGGTTGGCCTGCAGGAGCAGCTTGCGCGGGCGCCCCCGCCACGCGCGGTCAACGAGCACCGGCGCCTCGTTCGCGTCCCAGTCGTACACGTCATGCGGGGTGAATTGAAAATGCCAGCGCCGCTTCCCCGTCGCGGCTTCGAGCGCGACCACCGAACAGGTGAACAGGTTATCGCCCTTGCGCACCTCGCCGTTGAGGTCCGGCGACGGGTTGCCGACGCCCCAGTAGAGCAGGTCCAGCTCCGCGTCGTACGTCCCGGTCGTCCACGTCGCGCCGCCGCCCGTCTTCCAGCTCTCGCCCTCCCACGTCTCGTTGCCGAACTCGCCGGGGCCGGGGACCGTGTTGAAGCGCCAGAGTCGTCGCCCCGTGGCCGGGTCGTAGGCGTCAAGGAAGCCGCGCGCGGCGTTCTCGCCGCCGCCCATGCCGAAGATGACTCTGTCTTTGAGGGCGAGCGGGGCCATCGTCGAGAAGTAGCCGCGGCTGACTTCGGCCATCTTCACCTCCCACAGCCGGCGGCCCGTCTTCGCGTCGAGGGCCACGGCGTGGGCGTCGCCCGTCGCCAGGAAGAGCCGCCCGCCGAGCAGCGCGAGCCCGCGATTCGCCGTCCCCTCGCCGCTGTGCTTCGGGTCTTTGGCCTGGTACTTGTACTCCCAGAGCTGGCGGCCCGTCGCCGCGTCGATCGCGTAGGCGTAGCCCGACGCGCCCGTCGTGTACATAACGCCGTCGACCACCAGCGGCGTCGCCTGCAGCCCGCCCTTGCCGCCCGGCTGATGCATCCACGCCGCCTGCAGCGTCTTGACGTTCGCCGTGTTGATCTCTTTGAGCGCGGAGAAGTGGCGCCCCGAGTAGTCGCCCCAGTAGGTCGGCCAGTTGTGCGGCTCCTTCGCCGCATTGACGATGCGTTCGTAGGCCAGGCCGCCGTTGACGGCCGAGGCGGCGGCCTTCGCGCCGTCCGGCTCCCGGAGCGTCTTGAGGAAAGCCACGACGTCGTCGACCTCCGCCGCCGCAAGCTTCCCCTCGTAGCTCGGCATGAGCGACTTCTCGATGTACCTCACCGCGGCGAGGTCTCTCTTGCGGAAGAGGTGAAACTCCTCGTCCGCGCCGAAGAGCTGGATCGAGAAGGTGTCCTCATTGCGCCTCAGGCCGCGGACGACGCGCCCGCCCTTCGTCTCCACCTCGACCAGCTCGGAGAAGTAGCCGGGCTTGCTGCCCGGCGCGAGGAGCTGCTGGCGCAAGTCTTTGACCTTCCAGCCGCCGACGGCCGAAAGGTCCGGCGCGAGGCGGCTGCCGCGGCCGTTGACGCGGTGGCACTGGACGCAGCCCGCCTTGCCGTGGAAGAGACTCTCGCCGTTCGGGGCGTTGCCCGGGATCGGCTCGTTCTCGCCCGCGTTGAGCGAACGCAGGTAAGCCACGACGCGCCAGGTGTCGTCCGTGCTCAAGCCGAGGCCGGGCATTGGCGTCCCGGGGATGCCGTTCTTGACGACCCCGAAGAGCGCCGCGTCGTCGCCGCCGCGCTTGAACGACCCCTGGTTGAGCGCGGGGCCGCGACCGCCGCCGCCCCCGCCGCCGCTGCCGTGACAGGCCGCGCACGACTGCGCAAAGATGTCTTTGCCCGCCTTGACCGCCTCGGGGTCAGAGGCGAACGGGTTCTTCGCGCCCGGGTTGTCGTGCTGCTGCGCCCGCAAGTGAGAAGCGCGCGGCAGGAACATCAAACCGAGCGCCGCCGCGAGAGCGAAAAGAGTGACTATTCGCATGGCATGATCCACTTAGATGGGGACACCGGAAGAGAACACGGATTCTCTCATTCAGTCTCTCTGCCAGCAAGAGTCCAGTGATCAGGAGTCGGCGCCGAGTATAGCATAGCTGCTCAATCCGCTCTAAAACCACGCAAGATCGGGACACGAAGGGGGGATGGCCCACGGATGACACGAATCAGATCCGTGCCGATCCGCCCGATCCGTGTCATCCGTGGCCCGGTCTCTTAAGCCCCAGGCTTCCCACAAACAAAATTAATTTGTACGGGACGTCCGGGGCTTAGACGTTTCCACCTCGATGCTCGCGGCGGCAGTTGTGATTGTCGGCGTGACGGTGACGGCGGGCGGGACCGGGGAAGCCAAGAAACCGGACCCCGAGCGGCGGGACGGTAAGTGCGGTAAGATTTCAGGAACCATGATGACCAACATCGGCGCCATCGATGAGACCCACACGCTCGGCACCGTGACCGGCGACCTCGCGGGTGCTGTCAGCGCCACCATCGTCGAATTGACGCCCAGCTACGCGGTCGTCGTGCATAACTTCGTCACCGAGGCGGGCGACTCACTCCGCGCCCGGCCCGCGAGGGTTGATTTCGGTCCGCCCAATGCGGCGGGCCAGGTACTCGCTTCCGGCGAGATCATTTTCGCCGGCGGGACGGGCAAGTACACCGGCGCGACCGGGCAGGCCAAGGCCTTTGGCTCCGGAGATCTGGCCGCCGGCCAGACGGTCTTCAGATACAGCGGGGAGCTCTGTGCCGGCAAATAACGTCGCCCTTCTTGCGCCGGGCCGGAAGAGGACACGGATGCGACGTCGCGTTCGTGTCCTCTGATTCAGAAGTAACCCTCCTCTCGGGCCGCGCTCAGGGCTTGGTCAAGAAGCAAGCGTGCCTCCCCGGGTCGGCCCGCCGCCTCCGCCCGGACCGTCCCCTCCAAGAGGGATGTCAGCGCGTCCGGCAGGCGCTGCTGGGCAGGCGCCAGCAGAGCGCGCGCGAACTCGACCGCCTCGGAAGTTCGCCCCTCGGCGGCGGCCACGCCGATCAAGGGCCAGAGCGCCGCCCATTCAAAAGGCATCCTAATTGGCAGCCGGCGCGAGGCTTCGATCGCCGCCCGCCCGTTCCCCCAGACCCCGGCGAAATCGCCTTCGCGCCAAGCCAGCCATGCCAGATTGCTCGTCGCGTACGGGACATACTCCTCCATCTGACCCGCTTTCGCGATCTCCAGGCTCCGGGAGACATAGTCCCGCACTTCGCCCACCCGACCGCGCTTCCGGGAGGCCATCATGAGGTAGGTCAGGCAGCGCGATTGAACCGTGACGTCGCCGATCCTCTCCGCCAGCGCTAAAGCGGCCTGCAGCTGCTCCTCCGCCTGATCGAGCTCCCCCTTCCAAAGGTGGCTGAAACCGAGCCCGAATTGGGCGAAGGCGATGAGACTGAGGTCACCCGACTCGCGGGCGGCGGTCAGCGCGGCCCGGGCATGCGCGAGCGTCTCCTCCGACACCACGTAACGGTCGAGCCTATTAGCGACGAAGGCGAGGCCCTTAAAAAATTTGCAGCGCTGCGCCGGGGTCCCGTAGAGGTCGAGCGGAGGCCTGACCTTACTGACCAGGGCTGACAAGGCCGCCACCTCGGAGCGCACGTAGTAGAGCCAGATGCGGTCGACCTGTATTTGCAGCCACTCCCGCCACCACCCGGCGTCGGGCCCGGACGGCTCCCCCCCAGCCGACTCTCGGCCACGTCGAAGTACTCAAACGCCTCGTCGTGTCGTCGCTGGATGACCCAAGAATTGGCGGCCTTTCGATAGAGTCGTGATTGTGTCATCCGGTCATCGGGGATGACTCGGTCCAGGGCCCGCTGGTAGCTTTCTCTGGCCCCTTCATGGAGCCCCGTCAGTTCGAGCAGGTCGCCCACCTTCTCCTCGAGCTTGACGATCAGCGCCTCGCAGCCGGAGCAGCGACTGGCCAGCGACGCGCCACAGCTCAGACAGAATTTAGCTAAGCCGGGATTATGCGCCTAGCAACTCGGGCAGACGGCGCGCGGGGTGGCCGCAGTCAGTTCCTCCCGGCCGGCGCCCCCGCCCGCCCCGGATTTCGAAGTCGCCTGCCCGCCGCCCGGCGCGTCTTCGTGAGCGCCGCCCGACGCCGGCCGCCCGGAGCGCGACAGCCGAGACTGGAATTCCAAATCGCGCGACAGACCTCTTAAATCCTGAACCAGGTCTTCGGCGGTTTGGTAGCGCCGCCCCTTGTCTTTAGCCAGCGCCTTGATCACGATCCGGTCGAGCCCGGCGGGCACTTTCGGCGAATACGCTGACGGGGGCGGCGGCTCGGAATCGAGAATTGAGGCGATCACGTCGCTCGCCGTCTGGCCCGCGAATGGCACGTGACCGGCGATCATCTCGTAGCAAACGACACCCAGGCTGAAAATGTCGCTGCGCGCGTCCACGGCTAGGCCCCGCGCCTGCTCCGGCGACATGTAAGTCACCGTGCCCATAACCGTGCCTGGGTTGGTCAGGCTGTCAGGCTGCGTCGTGGCGTCAGGGACGCCGACCGGCCGCCGGCCCTCGGTGAGTTTGGCGAGGCCGAAGTCGAGGACCTTGACGTAGCCGTCGGGTCGGAGCATGACGTTCTCGGGCTTGATGTCGCGGTGGATGACCCCGGCCGCATGCGCCGCGGCGAGCGCGCCCGCCACCTGCGCGCCGGTCTCGAGCGCTTCGCGCGCTGACATCCCGGACGCTTTGAGCCGCTGGCGCAGCGTCTGCCCCTCGACGAACTCCGTGGCGATGAAGTGGAGCCCGTCGACGAGGCCGACCTCGTAGACGGTGACGATGTTCGGGTGGTTGAGCGCGGAGGCAGCGCGCGCTTCCTGCTCGAAGCGGCGCACCCGGCTTTCGTCCCGAGTGAATTCTTCCGGCAAGAGCTTGAGCGCGACCCGGCGCCCGAGTTGCGCGTCGCGGGCGAGGTAGATTTCGCCCATCCCGCCCCGGGCCAGCAGCGAGACCACCTCGTAGCGCCCCGTCCTCCGGCCCGCCGGCAGGGCAGCCCGGTCCTCAGCCAGCGCCCGGGCGACGACCTCGGCCGCCGGAGTCTCGATGAAATTCTCAGCCCGCGCCCGGAGCGCCAGCAGCGACTCCGCCTCGCGGCGCAACTCATCGTCCCCGGCGCAAGCCTCATCGAGGAAAGCCGTCCGGAGCCCCGACTCCAGTTGCAGGGCCGCATGACAGATCTCCCCGACTCGCCGGTAGCGCTCAGGCGTCATCTCTCCTCGTAGCCTCTGGCTAAGCGATGTAGCTCGGAGTAAACCAGGGGGCGAGATCCTCGAGGGCCGTCTGGGCGCCGTGGCCCCAGGCCGGGAGCAGTCGTGTGATTTCGTGTCTCGAGGGCAAAGGCCCGCCGGAGGGGTTGCACGGGCCGCTGGCGGGCACTGAATCCGTGCCCTATTCCGGAGCGCACGAATTCTAAGCGATCGCGGAGTAGGGATTCAAGAAAAAAGGACCTGGAGGCAGGGCCGGGATGGCCCGCGGATGAGACGGATTGTCACTGATCTGATCCGTGCCGATCCGCCTGACCCGTCTCATCCGCGGGCCATGCCTTAACTTTAGTGATCGCCCCCTCGATCCTCCGAGCGGACTTCGCCTTGAGACCGTCAAGCCTGGGCATCGGGGGCAGCCCGAGGCCGCGGAAGGCAGCACGTGCCTCGAGGAGCAGGCCCCATTCATTCAACGCCCCGGCGAGCAACCGCGCCTCGATCTCGGCGCGTGCCGCCGCCGCCTCCGGCCCCTCGGCCTTAGCCGTCCGGCGCAGTTCCTCGACGCGGTCGTCCGACTCGCGGTCGAGCATCGCGGCCGCGGGCCGCAGCGCCCGCCAGTCGGCAACACTTGCCGGGTCCTCGCCCACCTCCGGGTTGACCCAGGCCAGGAGCGCGCCGAGGTGCTCCTCCTCAGCCGGCGACTGCCCCGTGACCACGTGTGACCGGAGCAGGTCGAGCGCCACCGCGATGACCTGCTGCCCGGCGAACTTCTGCTCCGCCGCGAGCGCGCGGCACAGCCCGCCCAGCCGCCGGATCGTGCCGCTCGCCTGAGCATTCCGGCGATAGTGCTCGCCTAGCAGCCCGAGGAGCTTGAGCGCGGAGGCATGCGCCACCCAGACGCGCGGCAACTGCCCCCCGGCGAGCGACGAGGTGAGGTAGTCGTCGAGCGCCGCGGCGAAAGGCTCGAGCGCGTCGGCCTCGCAGTCGAGCGGATTCCACAGCGTGATCACCCGCGGCTCGCCCTCCGGGTCGCCGTAAGCAATTGCCTGGAGATGCTGCTCGGCGACGACCTGGATCGGGGCGACGGCGAAGACGCACGGCGGGTCGGGCGAGATCGCGCTCGTCGCGCGCGTCGGGAAGGCGCGCCCCTGCAATCTGGCGACGACGCGCGCGAAGACTTCGGAGTTCATCTTTCCCATTCCCGTCCTTCTCAGTTACCCTTGGCTGACTTGCGCGCCTCGTCGTCCTGGTACTCGACCTGTTTCCCCGACCGCGCCTCGACGACCGCGAGCGTCGTCCACACCATGTCCTTGCCCAGCTCGAAGACCGCCATCTGCACCTCCTTAGACGCGAGACTATGCCTGTGAGTTGCCAAGCACAGGTGATAATTTTTACGCGCCTTTTCTTAGCTGTCGCGGGGTTTGCTTGATGTTCGGCAAGCAGACGGCGAGGGAGCTGAGGGACTCTGGCTCGCTTCCCGGGTTCAAGACCCGGAGTCCCTCGGCCGGTGGGTGTTTTCACGCGGCAGTCGGGGAATTCCCCGCGGAAGAAGGCCACCCCCGCCGCGGTCGGCGATCGCACCGGGTCTGCGTTCAGGAAACTTAAACCCCTGTCTTTGTTAGGCGTACCGGCTGAATGTCTTCTCGCCGTCCCGGCGCCGCCCTTCTCTGACGCAGTCTCCTGCAGGCTGACAGGGCAACTCACGTGCCGGCTGATCGTCCCGGATTGCGGGGCTCACCCGCCGATCTGCGGAGCTCACGCGTGGGCTGCGCCAAGACGAGTTATCGAGCAGACTTCAGCGTCTGAGCGAAGTATCTGAGCGCTGTCCGGGTCTTGGTCTGCTGAGCCCCGGCCGGGTCCAGGCCGAGTTCGCGCAGATGGCTTTCGAAGGCTCGCCTCGCCTGCTCGGCCTCAGGAGGTGCGACCTTGATTGAAACCTCGACCAAATCCTCTCCGTCGGGAAGTCTCCACTCCTCGGATGCCAATTTGTAGCGAAATCCCTGATGTTCTGTTTTCCAGGAGAGCACTCTGATCGGACCGAGCGGCCTGAGCTTCTCGAAGTCCACGGGTTGCGGGGAAAACTCACTTAGAAGGCGTACTTGATCCCTCGAGAAGAGCTTGGAGATCGGGCGCTTACCTCGAGCCACCTCGTCAATTTCATCGCGCTTTTGCCTGAGCGTGAGAGAGGCGGAGCAGACGAGGCGACTACCGACGCTATCAGCCTCGATCTTGAAGCCTGCCACCCCGGACCAACTTGGAGAGATCTTCCCGGGTTCAACCAGGCGGATCTTGACAGTTGAGTCATCATCGTCGCCTTTGACCAGGCGGGCGCGAAGCACGACGCCGGAGTCGTACAAATCAAGTTCGACCGTATCGTAGAAATAGATGATCCGGACCTCCGCTGAGTCCTCGTCGAGTTCTAGCGCCCTGAGGCTCCGGAGCTCCTCACTCGGCCGGACCGTCACCTTGATTTCAACCCCCTCCACCCCTTCAATCGCAGGTGTGCCGGTCTTCTGTCGTGGTGTCTTACGATCACCTGACATAGGAAGTGCTCCTCCAAGGAAAATCCGGTGTCATTCCACCCGTCCGTGAATTTCGCTCATGGCGCCCCTTGTGTCAGCGAGGGAAGCCTGCCTTCGTCGCGGAAGGACCGCGCCGCCTCTGCGAATCCGGCCCACGCCGCCGCCGCGAACGAGGAGCCGACGCTGACTCGCCGGACACCGGCCGCGGCAAGGTCGGCGACACGCATACCCGGATCGAACAGCAGCACGTTCACCGGCTTGGGCGCGACGGCGGAAACGATCGCCCTGATCGCCGACAATTCCTTGACCCCTGGGGAGTAGAGACAGTCCGCGCCGGCGTCGGCGTAGGCGACCAACCGCCCGACAGTCTCCTCGAGACTGGATTTTCCGACGAGCAAACCTTCGGTACGCCCGACGAGCAAGACGTTCTGCCCGGACTGGTCGATCGCCTCCCGCGAAGCTTTAATTCGCTCGACGGCGAGCGGCAGCGGGTAAAGATCTCGCCCGGTACGATCCTCGATCGAAAGGCCGGCCACGCCGGTTTCCACTGCCAGGAGCACGTTGGCGGCGACGGCCTCCGGGCGGTCCGCGAAACCGGCTTCGAAATCCGCGTTGACGGGCAGCTCGGTCGCCCCGCACAAATCCCGCAAGTGGCTGAGGACCTCGTCGCGGGTGAGCCCGCCATCGGCCCGTCCTCTCGACCATGCGTACCCGGCGCTCGTCGAGGCGAGCGCCTGGAAACCGAGCGCTTCGAGGCGCCGGACGCCGCCAATGTCCCACGGGTTCGGGAGCAGGAAGCACCCCTCCTCATGGAGGGCGCGAAACGCGGCGCGTCTCGCTTGGACGTCAGCACTCATTCTTCTTTCTCCTTAACTGGCGCTTGAGCTAAGCCGCTTTGCGGAACGTGAGGTTGATTCGACGGCCGCCGACCAGAGGGTGATGATCTTCTTTGACCGTCATGACGCCGTGGTAGCGCAGTCTCGCTGGCCCGCCCCAGACCACGACGTCGCCATGTGTCACCTGCACGCGGATCGATTCCTCACCCCGCTTGAAGCCGCCGAACAAGAAGACCGCCGGGATCCCGAGCGAGACGGAGACGATCGGCTGGTCAAAATCTCGTTCGTCCTTGTCCCTGTGCAACGACAGCTTGCCCCCCGGCTCGTAATGGTTGATCAGGCAGGCATCGGGGACGAACTCCTTGAATCCGGCCGCGGCCGCCGCGTTCGTCGCGAGTCTGAGGAATACCTCCGGCATCCGCGGCCAGTTCCGGCCGCTTTCCGGATCGACGGCGTCGTAGCGGTACCCGGTCCGGTCCGACACCCACCCGAGCGGACCACAGTTGGTCATGGCCACGGACATGCGAAAGCCGCCCGGTGTGACCATGTGGCGCAACGGCGCTTCGGCAACCACCCTGTCCACGGCGGAGAGGAGCGCGGTTTCGATCGGCAGCGCGAACTTGCGCAGCAGCGTTGCGCCCGGGCCCAATGGCTCCCGGCATGATTCGGCACTGCCCGGGCTGTCTAATTGATTCATCGGGTACATCCGATGGAAACAATCTCTACTTCAACGGCACGGCGTGTTTCTTCAGGTATTCCTCGAGTGACGACGGCGACCGCCCGATGTAATGAAACGCCTCGGCGTATTCGAGCCCGTACTTGACCCCGAGCTCGCGGTCTCGTTTGAGCACGAACTCCCTGATGTACTCGCGATCGGCCGTCTCGTCATTGTCTCCCAGCAGGGGGAGACGCAGGTTGCGCGCGGCCAGTTCAGCCCGGAGGCGCGAGCCGCGATTGCCGGCAGGACCTTTCGCCCGGTTGGCGCGGTTGGCGGCGATCTTCTGGTCGACGGTCCCGGTGATCTCCACCACCCGGTTGACCGGGATGGTCGTCAGGTCGCGCCCGAAGTAGTACTTCTCCCGCACTGTCTGCAGCTGAAGTCCGGCTGCCAGGTGTTCGGGGTAATCGTGCTCCCGGCCCGCCATCCAGCAGGCGGCCTCGACGCAATGTGCCGTTACGTAATGGTCGGGGTTCTCCTCATCCCGGCTCCAGGGATCGTAACAAACGACTGTGTCCACCTTGAGGAGTCGAAAGAGAAAAATGAACCGCGCCTGCAACTCAGGCTGCGAGACGCCGCTCATGCGGTGGTTGCTATAATTCAGGTCGAAGACCCGCTCGAGCCCCAGCGCCCGCGCGACTTCTTTGTTGTCCCGTTCGTTGCCGAGCACGTGCTGGCCGATGCTTCCCCTTTCGCCAAAGCCGGGTTGGTCGCCCATATCGTCATTGGTGACGCGGATCAAATGGCCGGTGTATCCCTCCCGGATGAGCTTGGCCACTGTGCCGGCGGCAAAGAGCGGGACGTCATCGGAATGGGGCTGAATTACCGCCAGGACTTTGCCGGCGTGAGGCGTGCCCGCAAGTGGGCGCTCGATCACGACGCCGCCGGCAGTTGTCTCCTGAGCCAGGGCTTCCATCCCGGCTAACAACACCCCGCTTGCCGCTGCAATTTTCGTCATGAAGTCACGCCGTTTCATGATCATTCCTCCGAATCGGCTACGGATGACACGGATGCGACGGAGTTCCACGGATGAGCAGAGATGGCCGCGAACCTCCCGTCAGCGGTCTTGCCGGATGACCCACCACTTGGCAATTCTGATATGACTTACTTCATTCGGCAAGCGCCACCTCGCAAGTCGAGATATTCATGAGATTGCTTCACCTCAATTGACAACGATCTCTTTTCATTTCACGATCCTCCCGGCGGCATTTGAGTTGGGGAGTGACCAACCATCGTGACCAGACCTGCACAACCTGCGACGCGAGAGTGGTGGGATTATCAGTTGGCTCACTGCTGGGAGCAAAACGGAGGGCCTGCCCAGGCCAGTCACTTTATGGCGCGTCTGATTACCTCCCTCCCCGCTCCCGAGGCGGCCTTCCTCCGGGGAAACAGGACCACGATCCTTGACTGGGGGTGCGCCACGGGCGAGGGGGTGGCCTTGCTGGCCGGGGCCTTTTCCCTGAGCCGTGTCACTGGCATAGACATTGCGGAGTCGGCCGTCAAGGCTGCCCGCGCGCGCCACTCGCGCCATGAGTTCCTGGTCACAGACGGCGTGGCGATCCCGCGCCCGTTTGACGTCATTGTGACATCAAATGTCCTGGAGCACTTCGAGCGGCCGCTCGACACAGTCAGACAGCACCTCTCCTCCTGCCGCCTACTCTACCTCGCCCTCGTGCCCCTGCGCGAATACCCGCCGATCGAGGACCACCTGGTGACCTTCATCGAAAAGTCATTCCCCCAGTACCTGGGTGGATTTGTACGGCTTGTCGCGTGCCCGGTCGTGACTGACCCCGAGTTCTGGTCCGGGCAACAAGTCCTCGTCGCCTACGGCTCGCGCGAGTACTTACAACTACGCCCCGGCAGTGGCGGTCGCGAGGTCGACTCAAGCTCGGAGGCATACTTCAGGGCCCCGCCCGAGACGCAGGCGGCGTTAGAGGAACTCGCCACGCAAGAGGCCGAGGCCGAGACACGGCGCTGGGTAGCAGCCGAGCGCAAGCGGCAGGAATTGCGAGCCCGAGTGAAGAAATTACTCCGCCGACTGGCACCGCGCGGCAGCCTGCGCGACTTCCTTCTTGAGCATCTCATGAGAGCCTTGAAGCGTGAGCTTGCCCGCTTCCACCACTTCAAGGGGCAGTTCAAGGGGGTTTGAGCCCGCTCATGGTCTTTGAGTGTTAGATGCGCTCACCCGGCCGCGACGGCAAAGCCAGCCGCATCCACTCGTTGGTCGGCGCGGTCGCCCCGGCATCCTGGGCGCATTTAAGTCACTGCTCCGGGCTGCGAAGCAAAGGCTTTTTCGTGTACTGCGGGGGAAAGCATCGCATGGTGTCTGGCCAACAGTATTCTTCCAGTTTTGCCTGGCCCAGGCGACGACCGACGAGACGAACGTAGCCGAGGTACCTACCCGCATCGGCTTCCAGCGCCTTGATTTCGGTGGCATTGTCAGGACTGACCGCCCGCTGCCAGTCGAGCCAGAATTGCCAGCCATCCGGCATGGTGTCCGCCAGTTCCACGTCCATAATGCCTGTCCGTTCCCAGTGCCGCCGCCACCAGGCTGCCGAATGGGCGGCCCAGAAATCCTGGGTCCAGAACTCGCGAAGGTGATCGGGAAGTGGGCCCTCGATTTCGCGCACCAGCCCGGCCCCGGCGATGCCGACAGGGCCGCCCGGCTTGACGAACTGAGCCAGGTAGTTCAGGTACAGGTCGTCCGTCCCGTAATAATAGAAGGAGTCGATACAGACGATGGCATCGAAGAAGTCCTGGGCGAAGGGCAGCGACCGGGCATCGGCATGGAGCGGGAAGACGCCGTCCTCGACACCGACATCCCGGATGCGCTGAATGTTCTCCGAGGCGCTGAACCAGAGGTCGGTTGCCCAAACCTGCACCCCGAATTCTCGCCGCAGAAAGATCGACGATGATGCCCGCCCGCACCCGAGGTCCAGCACCCTCATGCCGGGCCGCAACTCCAATGCCGTCGTCAACCACTCGGTCAACCACAGGGAATTGGCCCCCCCGCTGGCGTTGGCCAGGAGCCAGGCCGGGTGGTACTGTGAAGAGCGGGGAAAGCGCTCGGAAACTAGCCGATGGTCTGGGGGCATGTGTTTCTCCCTTGCCGAACAATCGCCTGGTTGTCGCCCCACGGTGAGATCACCCGGCCGCTCGCCGGGCTCAGGTGCCATGTCGAAACGATCAGGCAGCCCTCATTGTGACCTCGCACTTGGAGATGCTTTTATGCCAAATCTGCAGGCAAGTCAATCCAAGTGAATTGTCGTCGCTGTGCGGCCACGCAACACCTCCGTGCCCGAGGATAGATCGGGCCTTGGTCTGGGTGTCCATCAATTCGGGTGATGCTCAAACTATCTTGGTCGAATCCATGCTCATCGGAGGTCATCCATGATCATTGCCCTGGCGTCGCCTTGTATCGCCTCAGCCCTCGATGAGGGCTTAGACAAGATCAAGCGGTTCCTGTCCGAAGCTTCGGCCCAAGGCGCGGAGATCGTGTGTCTTCCGGAAGCCTATCTCCCAGGTCTGCGGGGACAGGATTTTGAAGTATTGCCCTTTGATCAGACACAGCAGGAACGGGCACTCCAGGCCGTGGCGCAGTGGGCACGAATGTATGCGGTAGCCACTATCCTCGGGATGGAACGGCTCACGGAGGCGGGCCGGCAGATTGCCGCCTTTGTCATTGACGCCCGGGGCCAGATTCAGGGATGCCAAACCAAGAACCAACTGGACCCGACCGAAGATCAGTTCTACGTGCCCGGAAATACCCGGCGACTCTTCGAAGTCAAAGGGATTAAGTTTGGAGTCGTGATTTGCCATGAGGGCTGGCGCTATCCCGAGACGGTGCGATGGGCGGCGGTGCGGGGCGCCAAAATCGTCTTTCATCCCCACCACACGGGGAGTGACCAAGAAGGTGTCCGTCTGACGCAGTGGGGCGCGGCCAGCGGGCCTTACTACGAGAAAGCGATGATGTGTCGCAGCATGGAGAACACGATCTACTTTGCCAGTGTCAATTATGCTTTGCGCTTTCAAGAATCGGCGACAAGTCTCATCGCCCCGTCAGGCGAGTGCCAGGCATACTTACCCTATGGGCAGGAAGGCGTACTGGTGCAGGCCATCAAGGTCGAGGAAGCAACCGGCTTGCTGGCCACTCGATACGCACCCGAGCGTTATCAAGAATTGACGTTGGAGTGAGCGCCCAAGACCGCCATTGACGAGGAGAGTGGTGCTCGGCGACCCCGCCCGCACCCCGTGGTCCGCCCCGCGTGCTTTCCCCTTGACATTCTACCCGAGCGGTCTGATACTCCGGTCGAACCTCTACCGGAGGCCCGATGACCAGAGGACAGCGCGACCAGCTCGACCTGCTCCGGGGGACGCCTGACAGGTTCATCCTGCGGAGCCTGCACTTCGGCCTGCGCCACGGCCACTCCATGGCCCACACGATCCGGTTGACCTCCGGCGACGCGCTCCGGGTCGACCTCGGCTCGCTCTACCCGTCACTGCGGCGACTGGAGCGTAGGGGCTGGGTCGCGGCCGACCGGGGCACGTCGGAGCACAACCGCCGCGCGCGTTCCTACCGCCTGACACGGGCC
>Ga0075421_100003416_pt1 | contig 18970 bp, 14 predicted proteins | sample SoiMetdeltSBSDD5_FD_75292 | JGI IMG/M metagenome (GOLD analysis project Ga0075421, IMG submission 75292) | Bulk soil microbial communities from a Populus tree surrounding site in Tennessee, USA - Soil MetaG P. deltoides SBSDD5 | ecosystem: Environmental > Terrestrial > Soil > Tree plantation... | reverse complement strand
GAAGCGCTGATCCACCTGGCCCGCATCGCCTGGCTCGAGGGCAGGCGAGCAGAAGTCGACACCCTGATCCGCCGGGTGCGCGCCGCCATTCCAGGACCCGAGGTGGTCGAGTCCCGGGCGTTCCGCACCTTTGCGTTGGGTGACCGGCCCGGCCAGAAGCGGATCACCCAGCTGATTCTGGCTGATCCCGGGAAGGTGCCGCCGGTTACCGCCCTCGAGGTGGCCGTCATCGCCGACGACCTGGACGGCAGCGAACGATTCGGGCGCTGGCTCGCCACCGCCTCGCAGGCTCCGGACCTTCAGGGCTACGGACATCGGATGCTGGCCCAGGCCGCGCTCGCGCGAGGGCAGTTGCGTCGCGCAGCGACTGAGCTGGCGATTGCGGCCCGGCACGACTCGATACCCGCGCTGGAGCTGCGGTCGCTGTTCGCAGCTTTTTCATTCCTGCCACAGCCACACCGGGAAATCGTCGAAGCACGGGAAGCAGTCCGGCGATGGAACCCGAGCGCCGAGCCCGCCGGGCCGGCGGAACACAGCTCGGCCCACGCCGGTCTCCATCCGTTGCTGCGGCTCCACCGCCTCGGCCTCCTTGATACCCGGCTGGGTGACACGGTCTCCGCGCTGGGTGAGGCGCGCGCGCTGGATCTCGCCGCCGACACTTCGCTCAGCCGGCGACTGGCCCACACCCTGGCGCGGAGTATTCGGGCTCACGTGGCCGCGGCGGGTGGCCGCACCCGGGAAGCACTGGCAGACCTGGGCCGGGCCGGCTGGGAGGCTGCCGCGTCGGTCTTTGTGGCGGAAGCCTACGACCGGTATTTCCGGGGGGAGTTACTCCAGCGCGCGGGGCGGGACGACGAGGCGCTCGGCTGGTTTCACTCGATCGCGGAGCGGGCGGCATACGAGCTGGTGTACTTGGCGCCGGCGCATCTCAGACAGGCCGAGATTTACGATCGCCGCGGAAACCGCACCCAGGCGGCGCAGCACTACAGGAGGTTTATCGAGCTCTGGCGGGAAGCGGACCCGGAATTGCAACCGGTGGTGGACGAAGCTAGGACGAAGCTGGCAAGGTTGGGTGGGTAAAAATACGCCCGCCTTTCGGCGGGCCTTGAACATTTCATTTGGGCTGTCGCCCACCCGGCCCTTACGGGCCGGGCTCTCAAAAGCGGGCGCGGTCCTCCGGACCGCGGATGCTCCCCGGCCGTTGAAGCTCGTTCAACCTGACTTCATTGGCTCGAGGCTAACTGCCTTAGGAGTTCCCGCGGTCGCGACCTTCACTCTTTACACTTCACTTTTCACCCTTCCCTCTACTCGACCTACGCTCCCTTCTCAACGGGTAGCCGCACCGCATTCCCCCACTCGGTCCAGGATCCGTCGTAGTTCCGCACCTTGTCGAAGCCGAGGAGATAGGTCAGCGCAAACCAGGTGTGGGACGAGCGCTCGCCAATCCGGCAGTAGGCGATGGTCTCCGAGTCTCTGCGCAGCGCGTTGTCCTGCTCGTAGAGCTTCCTGAGCTCACTGGCCGGCCGGAAGGTGTGGGTGTCGGGATCGATCGCCTTGGCCCAGGGGATACTCTTCGCACCCGGGATGTGGCCCCCCCGGAGGCAACCCTCCTGCGGGTATTCGGGCATGTGAGTCTTCTCGCCTCGGAACTCCTCCGGGCTGCGGACGTCGACCAGCTGCCCCTTCTTCTTGAGGTGAGCCAGCACCTCGTCCCGGAACGCCCGGATCCGCTGGTCGTCCCGCTCCCCTACCGTGATGTTGCCTTCCGTATAGCGGGGCCTGTCGGTGCTCAGCGGCCGGCCCTCATCCACCCAGCGGAGCCTCCCGCCGTCCATGACCTTTACGTTGGTGATGCCGAAGAGCTGCAGCACCCAGAGCGCGTAGGTGGCCCACCAGTTGTTCTTGTCGCCATAGAACACGATCGTGGTGTCGTTACTGATCCCCTTGGAGCGAAGCAGCTTCTGCAGCCGCTCCCGATCTACGTAGTCGCGGACTACGGAATCGTTCAGATCGTTGGTCCAGTCGATCTTCACCGCGCCGGGGAGGTGCCCGGTGTCGTAGAGCAGGAGGTCTTCATTGGACTCGACCAGACGGACCTTGGGATCCTGCAGATGCTGGGCGACCCAATCGGTCGAGACCAGCACCTCGGGATGGGCGTAGCCCCGCTCCTCGATCGGGCTGACGGCCGGAACCGACTGCACTGTACTCATGACTCACTCTCCTTGTGAACGTACGCTCCCGTAAAAATACGACCGGCCGCGGACCTCGAGGGAGGCGCGGCCGGCGAATCGACTATGAACTGATTGCGCTAGCGCGCCGGCCGACCAGCCCCTCCCGGGGAGGTAACCTCGGTACAACAGCAGGGCGCGAACGCGATCGTGGGGTGGTTCATCGAAAGGGAAATTACGACTCGATCACTCGGGATGTCAATTACCGCGGAGCCGACGCCATTCCTCTCGCCAAATCGGAAGCAGGACGGTCAGGAGCGCCAGGTAGAGTAGCAGGGTGAGTCCGGCAGATTCGAGGTCCGTGCCAGGAAAGATCGCGCCGCTCACCGCCACACTCAGAGCGCACCAGGCGAGGGGCAGCAGCGTCCTGAGCACGAACCGGTCCGCATCCGGAAGCCCGGCCTCGCGGACATTGAGCCGGAGCACCTGCGCGGCAAAGATCAGGTGGCCGGCAAAGGTCGCTCCCGCCACCGCGCCGAGGGCTCCTCCGGTGGCGAGCGCGATCGCGGACAATCCGACCGTCAGCGTCAGCGCGATCAAGGCATATCCCGGAAGCTGGCGCTGTCGCCCAACCGCCACCGCGCCGACCGAGGCCAGATTCACCAGGCCCATCGCGGCACCTGCCAGGAGAAAGAGACGCGCCGGCACGATCGCCTCGACGTACTCCGGCATGGCGGCGGCGATCAGAGGCCCGAGCCCAACGCTCACCGCGCCCAGGATCGGCGGCAGGATTCGGGCAAAGGGAAGCAGGGTGCGCTCGAGATGACCCTGAATAGCGCTGACGGCTCCGGCGGACGAGGCCTGGCCATATACGTCGGCGAACACCACGGTACGGATCACCAATGCCAGCGCCGCCGCTCCCGCGGTAAGCGACCCGGCGAAGGCATAATGGCCCAGCATGGTCTGTCCGCCCCAGGACGCGACTACCCAGCGATCACCGGTCGAAAGCAGAATACCCACGCACATCGTGAGCACCACCGGAAGGCCGACCTTGAGCAGCCGCCACAGTGGTTCCAGGTGCAGGGCCGGACGAAACTCGAGCCAGTGGGTCGCGGCCGCGATGCCCAGGAGATTGGCCAGCGTGAGTCCTGCGAAGGCCCCGGGCAGTCCCCCGATCCAGGCGAGCGACACCGCGGCAAGGACATGCACCGCCGACGTGCCGGTCTCGAGCAGCGAATAGAGCCGGAGGTTGCCTCTCACCCGGGTGCACACCAGGGCGTAGCCATAGAGAGACTCCGCCAGGCTCGCCGCCGCAAAGCCGCGGAGCAGCAGCCGGTCCGAGGGGTCGGCTACCGCGAACGAGCCGGCGAACGCAATGCCCGAGATCCCGCCGGCGAGGAGGAGGACAAAGCCGAGCGCGGCGGCAGCGGGGCGATCGGCCGGTTCTTCGCCTCCGGCTGAACGGCGCTGCAGCAGCTCCAGCTCGAGCCCGCGATACACGCTGAGTCCCGCGAGCGCCGAGTATCGCATGGCCAGCCGAAGCAGGGCCCAGGTGCCGAATGCGGCGGGACCGAGCAGCACGGCAAGCAGTACCCCACGCACGCCGAGCAGGGCCTCGGTGGTGCCCCGGGAGACGGCATAGGCTGCCAGCCGGCGGAGCAGCCGGCCCTGTGGCCTGGCCCCGACTCTCGGCTGGGCCACCCCGATCGAGGTCGGGACACTCATGACGCGCGGATCTGGATCGGGAAGGGAGCGTGCAGAGCCCGGTACCAGCAGCGAATCCATCCCGGCAGCCGGAGCCGGGACACGACGCCAAGGACCAGGCTGGGCGCCACGCCGGCGATCGTGCGCACCGAGGCCACGTTCCTGGGATCGAGGATGATCCAGCTCCGGCGGAGACCGCGATCTCGTCCCTGGCGCAGTCCAGCGCTCAGCAAGGCTGAGGCGACCCCCTGCCGCCGCTCGCTCCGCCTGACCCGGAGCTGGTGGATGTAGACCGCGTCGGATGGAAGCGGCAGATCGTATCGCTCGTGCCGGCTCTCGATCGTGCTGGAGAACCAGGCGTAGCCCACCGCGCGACGGCGTTTCCAGGCCACCAGGCAGGTACGGCCGGCAGCCGCGGCCTGGTCGAACTGTTCCGCCCGGCGGCCTTGCATCATGTCACCCAGCAATGACCAGTCGGGACCGCTGAACCTGCGGATATCCACGTCGGAGGGCGGCGCCAACTCCGCCATCCGGGTGAGATCAGCCTCGATGAGAAACCGGCGCGAGATCATGCTATCCCGGCGAGCGACGCACCCAGGCTCAGCTCCGCCTCGCCAAAGAGCTCGGCGGCTTCCGCGCGGCTGGGCGCGAGGGCGATGATGCCGCAGCTTCCGAAGCTCAGGCACCCGGTCATATAGGGCAGAATCCCGGACTTTCGCTCCGGAGAATAGAGCAGTTGGGGCATCCGTTCCCGCAACTCGGCAAACGTCCCCACACCGGTTTGAATCGTCCCCGCTACGAATGCCGCTGCGGGGCCTATGCGCTCACGGACCGCCAGCGGGTAGGTCGCGCTGTTGACCCGGGGGTTCAGCTCCGCGAGGAATGCGCGGGGGTTGCCGTCCGGCGCGAGGTACTCCACAAAGTCGAATCCGGCGATGCCGGTGTAGCCCATGTCTCCCAACCATTCGCCGATTCGGCAGGCCCATCGCACCATGTTGCCGGTGCAGCGAGCGCCCGTCGGATACGCGTTTCCCCGATGAGTCAACTCCCGATCGAGCAGCTGATCGGTGATCCCGACGCATTCGGTCGAGCCGTCGGGAGAGATGTAAATCTGCACGTTGGGTGAGATCACCGGGTCCACCATTGCCTCAACCAGGTAGGTCCGGTTGGACCTGCCCCCGGCGAGCCGGGCCTCCAACGCGGCCAGGTCTCCGGCACCGCCATAGATGAAGGTAGCTGAGCCCGCTGCTCCCAGGGTCCCGCGGACGATGACTCGGCCGGTATGGCGACTCTGGCGCTCGAGAGCCGACCGAAGGACGGCCAGGTCCCTCTCCCGCGGCCGCTCGCCGGGCCCCAGTTCCACAACCTCTCCCCGAGCCACCGGCACGCCGAGCTCCAGCGCCTTGGCACGGATGTGTTCCTTGGAATCGGCGTAGGCCACCAGATCGGGATCTCCCCCGATCATCTGTATCAGCCTTCCGGTCCGTTCGCTCAAGGCTCGCCCCAGCTCGAACTGCCCCGCAGTGCTGAAGAACGGATGGAGCTGGGCCGTCCTCTGGAGCTGCATCCGGCCCTCCAGGAAGGCCAGCGCCTCCTCTGAGTCCAGCAGCCGCTCCCACAGCGGACCACTGCCGGACTGAAACCGGGAGGTGACGATGAGATTTGCCGGCGCGGGGCCGAGGCCAAGGTGTTCGAGGAACTCCAGGTAGTCCGGCTCGACCTCCTCGGGGACGCATACAAGGTCGTTGCGGTCCGCCAGAAGCAGCGCCCGTTCGGCATAGCGCTCCACGCCCGGATTCAACTCACTCAGCTCGGCCAGGTAGTCGATGGACGTCGCACAATGGACGAAGAGTCGGGAGCCGGTACCCGCCCCGAGGCTCTGAAGCAGCTGGCCCATGGGTTTGACTATGCCGGGTTGCTGGCTGAGACGGGCGGAACCAGGGAGCGAACCGCGCGGAATTTGCCGGTGGGCTCGAGAGGAATGTGGTCCAGCAGTTGGACGGCAAACTCGACGCCGGGGCCCAGGAGCGGCGACACCGCCCGCTCGACCTGCCGGACCTGCTCCGACACTCCGGCTTCGGTGGGAATGACGCGAAGGACGACGCGGTCCCGGCGCTCCTGCAGCAGCTGGTACTGGCGAATCCAGCTATCGCCCCCGGCGATGAAGGTGGTGAGGAGCTGATAGGGATGGATCACCCGGCCGTCGGGGAGAGTAAAGCAGTCGATCGCCCGGCCCTGAATGTGGCGAATGGTCGAGAACGGTTGTCCGCAGCGGCAGCGGTCCTCGCCCATGGTGATGATGTCGCCCAGGCGGTAGCGGATGAACGGCATGGCAAAGGCGTTGAGACTGGTTACCACCGCTTCGCCCTGCTCTCCCGGACGGGCCGGACGGCCGTCGCGCAAGACCTCGAGAATCACGCCGTCGTCGCAGGTGTGGAGCTCGCCGGTCTGGGCGCACTCCCAGGCCAGCAGAGGAAACTCGTGGCTGGAGTAGGTCTGCCGGACTGGAGCGCCGAAGGCCTCGGTCAGGCGCCGCTGCATGACCGAGGTCAATACCTCGCCGCCCACGATCAGGAGCCGGGGGTGGATCGCGGGATCAGCGTTCGAGGCCAGGTAGTCCGCCACCCGGCACAGGATGCCCGGCATGCCGGTGATGACATCGGGACGAAGCCCGCGCAGCTCCCGCGCGATCAGCTCAGGCTCCTGCAGCCCGTCCAGCCGGTAGGATCCGGCGACGCCCAGCGCCCGGAGCGTCCGTCCGATCAGCTTTCGATCGTTGGGGTCGCTGCGCCGAGCCACTCCAACGGCGACCCGGCGGTCGCCCAGGCCCAGCCCCATGGAAGCGAACGCCCGAAGCCGGAACAGATGGTTCCGCTTGTCCTCCAGCCAGGTGCGCCGGATGACGAACGGCTCGCCGGTCGCCCCGCTGGTGCGGGCGGTGAGCAGCCGGCTCGGGTCAACTCCAGAGTCCAGAACCTGCCCCGGCGGGAGCGGGCGCAGATCCTGTTTGGAGGTGATTGGAATCAGGTCGAGATCCACGACGCCGCGAACGTGCCGCGGGTGCAGCCGATGCCGGTCGAACAGCTTGCGGTAGTAAGGAACCCGCTCGTATGCGTGCACCAGCAGCCGGCGCAGCTCCGCGTCCCGGTGGGCAGCGAGCTTCTCTCGAGAACCCCAGATCATCCCGCCTCCGCTCCGTAGACTCCAGACCCCGCCGCGGGCACAGCCTGAAACCGGTTACGCACTTCGTCGCGCACCTCGGAATCGCGGACGCCCCGCGCCGCCTTCCGCAGGGTACCCGCGCACTGCATGAGGAACGGCACCGGATCCTTGCTGGACCAGACGGCATCCACCCAGGGCCCGGTGTAGCTCCGGATGAAATCCCGCCACTTCCAGTCGGGGCCTCGCTCCTCCACGGCGGTGTAGAGCAGGTCCGCGTGCATGTGGGTCCATACCCCGGACCAGCCGTTCGGAGCGGCGCTGACCTTCTCCCTGCGCACGTGCTCCCGCCAGGCGAGAAGTGGGTAGTTCACCCCGCAGCGGGTGGGGAGCGCGTTGATCAGGGGACAGCGCCCGTTGATCTCCATCAACCGATAGCGGCCATCCCGGGGATCGAGCTTGTACTCCACACTGGCGACCCCCCGCCATCCAATCCGCTGCAGCAAGGCGATCGTCCGTTCGCGCAGCTGGGGAAGGTGGGCCGGGGTCGCGGCCCGCCCCACCCCAAAGAATCGAGGAGCCTTGCGCAGCTTTCGGACGCCGAGTTCGGCCGCAGGTTGGCCGTGGCCGTCGAGATAGATGGTGTAGTTGTAGACCCGATCGTCGGGGCCGGGGACCAGGTCGAAGACCTCCGCGGGTATGCCCGCCTCTTCGACCCGTTCCACCGCGGCTATGAGCTCGAGCCGGTCGCGGACAACCAGGAGCTTCTTGCCCAGTACCTCCCAGAAGCGCGCGCTCTCGAGCGGTTTGACCACCAGGGGGAAGACCAGATCCAGCCGGGCCGCGGTGGCCCGCGTTGCGGGACCATAGGATGTCGGGACGTCGAGTCCCACCTCACGGGCCAATTGGTAGGTGATCGCCTTGTCGAGCACGCGCCGGACTATCTCCTCTTCCGGCACGGTCACCCGATAGGACCTCGAGAGCTGGTCCCGGTAGCGCGCCAGCGCAGCCAGGGCGTAGTCGTTGGTGGGGATCAGGGCCCAGTTGCGCCAGCGCGTGCGCTGGAAGGCGAGCAACTCGATCAACGCATCGGGGCGCCGGTTGAGGTAGTGAACCCGCTGGACCTCATGGGCGTAGCGGGAGTGCTGGGCGATGTCATGATCCGCGGTCAGTACCACGGCGGTTCGCACCCCCTCCCGGGCCAGGCCGCGGAGGGCACTGACGGCGTTGGCGTAGCCACCAATCACGACCGCCCCGGGAGAGCTCATGCGAGCGGCTCGACGACCCGGAACTTGGCCCGAGGTCCGGTGGGTAAACGATCCACGAACTGGACCTCGGCATCGAGGAAGGGAGCGACATCGCGGCGCAGTATGCTCTGGAGCTGCTGCGTGACCGCGGTCTGGTCCGCGGCTGAGTCCAGAATCGCGCGCACCCGCACCCGGGCCTGATCCAGCTGGCTCACCTGGTAGCGCACCACCCCGGGGATCCGCTCGATGGCGGAGGTGAGTGCGTAAGGAGAGATCCGGTGTCCATTCTGCATCACGAGGGTGTCCGCCTTCCTGCCGGTCACCACGCCCATCAACGGCATGGCGCAGCCGCACGAACAGGTCTCCGCCAGCAGGGTTCCGCGATCTCCGGTGCGGTAGCGCAGAAGCGGCATGGCACGGTTCACCAGCAGAGTCGCCACCAGATCACCCTCGCTGCCGGTCGGCAGAGTCTGGCCGGACTCGTCTACCGCCTCGAGATGCACCACGTCGGCGTTGAGATGCAGCTTACCCTGGGAACATTCCCAGGCGATCTCCTTGGTCTCCGAAGTGCCGTAGATGTCGTACACCGGAGCCCCATAGGCGCGCACCAGATTCTCCCGAGTGAGACTCTGGAGCAGCTCGCCGCTGGTGAACACCGCACGGATCGGAAGTTGTCGGCCTCGCTGCTGCAACAGCCGGCCGGCATCCAGCAGCGCGGAAGGGAGCCCGTACACCACGTTCGGAGCGAATGCTTCGAGTGCAGTCGCTACTGACGAGGCCGGCTCGAGTACGCTGATCCTGGCCCAGCGCCCGCCCCAGCCGATCACGGGCCGGGTGGACTGCATCACATCGAGTGTTGCGATCCGATCAGTAGGCCGCACGCCGCACGCAATCCTGGCCCGCAGCTTGATCAGATACTTGAGCCTGGCCCACGCGCGCGGCTCGTACCACACCCGGAACGGCTCGCCGGTGGATCCCGACGATGCAGAAGAGTGCCAGTCCGGATGGATTTTGCCGTCATCGAAAACTCGAGAACCGGCTCGGCGAAGCTCGAGCTTGGAGACCGGGGGGAGAGCCGCCAGCGCCCTATAGGGATCCCACTGCAGAATCGGATCCGCCCACTCGATGCCGGCAGACTGCAGCCGTCGCCCGTAGAACGGGTTGTTCCGGGCCACATGAAACAGCAGCCGGCTCAGCCGCCCACGGGCCACCTCCTGGATTGCTTCGGGCTGAGACCGGAGCGCCGCCAGCGTGGGCTGGGCATCGGCCGCCAGCCAGAAGCTCAGGGACGTGCTCATGCTCCAACCGTCTGTCGGGTGAGCAGTGCCGGCACCGGTAGCTGGCGCGTGACCCCTTTGTAGATGGCCAGGTAGCGCCTGGTTACCTGGGCCCATTGGAGTTTGGCCTCCGCCTTGGCCCGGTTGCGGATCCGCATTTCCTCCCGGAGCTCGGGATCCTCGGCCAGGTAGCGAATTGCCTGGGCCAAGGTCTGAGGACTACCGGGGGTCACCAGTAGTCCATTCACTCCGTGCTCGACCAGTTCCGGAATGCCCCCGACATTGCTCCCCACGATCGGGAGCCCGGACGCGAGGGCCTCGGCAAACACGTTTCCGAACGCCTCCGCGGAAGACGGCAGCGTAAAGAGGTCTGCCTCCCGGTAGCGGCGGGCCACGCCGGCCCGATCGAGCGATCCGGCAAAGTGGACCTCGTCTGCCACCCCGAGTCGCGCTGCCAAGTCCAGGAGAATTCGTTCGTCGGGACCCTTCCCCACGATCTCCAGCTGGTAGCGTCCCCGCTCGAGCAGCGCGAAGCCTCGGATGAGCTCGCCCAGGCCCTTTCGCTCCACCAACCGGGCGACGGCCAGACAGCGCACCGGAGCCTGTTCCGGCCGATCGCTCTGCTCTGCTGGATGAAAGAGCTTCAGGTCCACGCCGTTGGGTACCACGCTGTATACCAGACCGGGCGCAGTCTCACCGGTCAGTCGGCCCAGACTCTCACAGACCGCGATTACCCGGTCCGCCCGGCGCCAGATCCAGCGGGTCAAAGGCGCCAGGATCCGATGAAAGCATTGCACGGGAATGTTGCATGGATCGTATCCAGGAACGTCGGAGCCACGCAGCGACACGATCACCGGAACGCCACCGAGATTGATGAAGGGCAGCAGGGCACCGGTGGGGAGGGAGAAGAAAATGTGGACTGCATCGTAGCGGTGCAGTCGAAGCAGCCGGCGAACCACAGGAAGCGCACTGACCAGGTAGCTGGCGGCGCCCAGCAGGCCGGCCTGATGCACACCGATCCGGCAGCTCCGTACCCGGTAGAGCCGGAGGCCGCCCTGCTCGATCAACTCATCCCCTCGGTCAGTGGTTCGCCGCTCGGCGCGATCCCGGGCCGAGGAGGTCACCACGTCCACCTTCACTCCGCGATCCACCAGCCCCTGGGCCAGCGCCGCAGTCGCAACACCCGCCCCGCCACCCAGCGGGGGATACTCGTAGTTCAGGACCAGGATGCGCATCTCGAACTGCTCCCTCGGGAGAAGAGACGAGCCGTACCCTGCCCCTCCGCATCCGCGGCGGGCTACAAATCGGCTGTATCAGGGGTGCGAGGAAATGCGTGGCGTGGTAGGGGCAAGAGGCACGCCAGCCTCAGTACCCGAAAATCCGTGCTGCAGTTTTTGTCGCTCGCATGACAAGCTCTTGAGACTCCACCGTCTCGCCACACGAATGCGGCTCGTCGAGCCTGCCTCAGGATGTTGGTGTCGAGGGCGGCGGTGTGGCGGACCGGCTACAAGGCCGGAGAAGGGACCGGCGTCAAGGCCGGAGGGTGCTAGAGCTGGAAGAGGTAGCTGAGCTTGAGGAAGAAGCCATCTTCGGTTCGGCGGAGGCTGGACTGGCCCTGCTCGGTGGGGTCGACCAGAGTACTGCCGTAGCCCGCGAACAGTACCGTTCCCGGAGTCGGCTGGTAGGAGAACAGGAAGTCGCCCCGGAAGGCTCGGTTTCCGTATCGGGTGGTCCGGACGTAAGTGTTGGCGTCGGGATCGAAGATCAGGATGGGAGCGTTGGTGCGGGTGTCGTCCCGCAGGGTATCTCGCCGCTCGGTGGTGTACTCACCCACCAGCCGAAGGAAGATCGGGCGGGAGAGCTGGTACTCCAGCTTGAGCCGGGGACTGCGCCAGATGTTTACCGTGCTGCCATCGGAGCGCCGGCCCACGTACTGGATATGGTACTGTCCATTGAGCCGGAACTTGTCGGTGGGCCTCCAATCCAGTTCCAGATCCAGCCAGGTGATGTTTGCGCTGGCCCACTCGTAGAAGTTCTCGTCGTGTCCCCACAGAAAGAAAATGTTGCCGGAAAAGTGGGAAAACTCCGGAGTGTCGAGGGTCAGTACGTAGTCCAGGTTGGGAATGGTAGGCTGGCCGGTGAAGGGCACCGTATCCAGAGCGCCGCTTGCCGTGGGAACCTCCAGGGCATAGTCGGCGTACACGTCGGCAGGATAGCCGAAGGACTCCGTCAGAATCGAAGCCCCGAACAGCCACCCGCCCTTGAGCCGGGTGTTGGTGTTGAAGTGCAGCTTTTTGTCCTGGATTCCTTGGCCCTCGATGAAGCGGCTGTATTCCCAGGTACCGTCGAGGGCCACGTCGCCGGTGAAACTCTCGAGTAGGCCGCCCTGCTTGCCATACAGGGTAATGCTGTGGTCGAAGTTCGCCCGCACGACGCCGATTCGCTGAATGAATCCGCTTGCGCTCCGGAAATCGTCTCCAATTCCGCTGAAGGTGTATCGCATTCCCAGCGTTCGTCCGGTCCGCACGAAGCGACCGGACCAGAGTGGTCCGTTTATGGTGGCACCATTCCGCCGAGTTCGGCTGCCGGCCAGCTGCAGCTGCGCGCTATATATGCCCCCGAAGACCAGGCGGGAGTCGGCGCCGGCCACCCGGTTGTAGTCCGAACCTTCGACTTTGTCGGTGTAGACCAGCCCCACCCGGGATTGGGCCCCGATGTCCCGCTGCACCCGGAGCAGGTTGTAAACCGGGTTATCGCTGCCGGACAGGGAGCTCAATTTGTCATCCACCGCGCTCAGGACAGCGAGGTCGGTACCGAATGCCTTTCCGGTGAGCTTGGCTGCGGCGACAGGCTGCACGATGCGCCGGGTGTAGATCAGGTTATTGGGAGTGGTGAACTGCTCGATGCCGTCGAGGAAGAAGGGCCGTTTCTCCTCAAAGAACAGCTCGTTCCGGGGATCGAAGGCGAACTGCTGGGCATCGGACTCCACCTGGGAAAAATCCGGGTTAGCGGTGCCGTTGAGCGTCAGATTGTTGGTGACTCCCCACCGAACCGTGCCGCCCAGCTCGGGGCCTCCGCCGGCGTACTCCCATCCCGACGGACCCGAGGCGCCGATGGTTCTCGAAGTCAGAGAGGGAATGAAGTCGAGCACCACGCCCCGGCGGAGGTCGGTCAATCCCACCAGCCTGCCGGACTGCGCCAGAAATGAGGCGCGGGCCTGCCGGGCAGGGGTCCAGGAGTCCTCCCGCCCGGAATGCTGGACCCGGCGAAGGACATTGATACCCCAGCTCTGTTCCTCCTTGGCCTGAAAGCGGAGAGTCTTGAAGGGAATGCGGAGTTCGACCTCGAACCCGTACTCGGTGACCCGGCCCTTGGAGTCGAACACAAAGTCCGGACTCAGGTCGGCCCTCTCTCGCCTCTGCACGGCATTGTTGAACCCGTTGCCGCTGGTGGCCCCGGTCTCGACCAGGGCACCGTCTGCCTGAACGCCCAGAGCGTTGACCGCGAACAGGGTAGCCTGGCGGGCGTCGTTGAAGGTGCTGAGCAAAATCTGGATGTGATCGTCGGACGCTATCTTGTCCCGGTCGGCCAGGGTGGCGTGCACCGAGCCGTGGGCCTCGAAGGCACGAACGCCGAAGTAAATGGCAGTGGGGGAGTACCAGACCAGCACCTCGGTTGAGTCTGCCGCCGGTACTCCATCGGTAGGGGAGAATTGGGAGAAGCCGGCCAGCACCACCGCGCTTCCCCACACCGACTCGTCCAGCTTGCCATCGATCGCGGCATCGGCCTCCTGCCGGGGTAGCCGCACCTCTAACTGGCCCGACCTTCCGAGGTATCGGGCCGGAGGCTCGGGAGGATCTGTGGCAAGCAGGAGAACGAGGGGAAGCAACATACGATGTACTCGTTACGTCGGTCCCGGTGCGCCGGTTTCGGGTACCGGGTTCAGCGGCTGGCGGTGCGAGACAGACCGTCCGGTAACTCCGCCAGAACATAGGCCATCACCGCAAGCGCCGCCACGCACCGGGCCAGCTCGCCGGGATCGACCTTGTCCAGAGTGTCACCCTCACTGTGATGAAACCAGAAGTACCGGCTGCGGTCCACCTCCAGGCCGAGCCCGGGGACGCCGCGCTCGACCAATGGGGCGATGTCAGCTTCAGGCGACTGCGTCTCCCTGGTTACCAGGTTTGCTCCGATGGACTGGAGCAGCGCACCCACCTGCTGGAGCTGCTCCAGCGCGGCATCTTCCCCGCTGAACCGAAATCCGCGGGGGGTAAAGGTGCCGTTGTCCGACTCGATGGCAGCAACATGAGACGGGAGCTCTCCGGCATGCCGGTCTCGGTAGGCATCCGCTCCCCGGCCGCCGTTTTCCTCGTTGGTCCAGAGTACCACCCGCACCGTGCGGCGAGGCCGGAGATCGAGCTGATGGATGAGCCTCACTGCTTCCCAGGCGGCAACCGATCCTCCTCCATCGTCCATGGCTCCCTGACCCACGTCCCAGGAGTCGATGTGTCCCCCCAGCACCACCACCTCATCGGGACGCTCGCGCCCGACTACCTCGGCAACAACGTTGCGAGACTGGACGTCGGGGAGCGTTCGGGCGCTCATCTTGAGGGTGAGGACTACAAGCTCTCCCCGGTCCTGGAAGCGGTGGATCATCTCAGCGTCCTCGACCGTCAGTGCCGCGGCCGGAATCCGTGGCCCGCTGGGGTCGTACCGCACCGAACCGGTGTGAGGACTTCGGATTGAAAAGGGAGCTATCGAGCGGATCAGACAGGCGACAGCACCGACCCTCGCTGCCGCCGAGGCGCCCTCCACCCGATACCGGACCGTCTCGCGGTATGTAGTAAACGGTGCATCGAACAGCACAATCTTGCCCTTGGCTTCCGCCGCCCGGAGCTGCAGGTCCTCGAAGCTGCTCACCACGAGAACCGGAGCAGTAACGCCGGACGTGGGCGTAGCCACGCTGCCTCCCAGCCCGAGCATTGGCAGGCGAACCCGCCTCGGCTGGACCATGGTCGCCGACTCGGCCCCACGCACCCAGTGCGGTACTGTGACCGGCTCGCCTCGGACATTGGCCAGGCCGTCCGACTTCATCTCCCGCAGGATCCAGTCGATCGCCGCCTCCAGGCTGGCAGAACCGCTGAGCCGGGGACCAAAGGTGTCCACCAGTTTCCCCAGGCGAGCATGGGCTGCGCTGTCCCGGGTGGCGGTTGCGATCAGTCGGTCGGCAGCCGGTCTTAACCGGGAAACCACATCGCGGGAAGTGTCCTGTCCCGGGAGGCGGCACGGCAGCGCGATCAGAGCTGTTACGACGACGGCGGCGAGGACCAGGGGACGAATCATCACGGCTCCGGCTGCTGGGACATGGTTTTTCTCAACACCAACCTTAAGGACCTGCCGCTTATATTCCGATAGACCCATCTCGTGGTGGGTATTCCTTGACGTGGAGAAGCAATGCTGATGCGTGTCCTTATGTCCTGGGGAGTGGCGGCGCTCACCCTGAGCTCCGGCGCGCTGGCGCAGACCCGACCAGCCCAGGCGCGCGAGCCTGTGTCCAGCGGACGGCCGCTGAGTGCCTGGATTGCCGATCTCAAGGCACCGGCACCTCAGACCCGGAATGCCGCCGCTTACGAGATTGCCGGAATGGGTCCCGCTGCGGCTGCCGCCGTACCGGCCCTGATTGAAGCACTGGACGACCCGGCGGCCGCCGTCCGTTACCCCGTCACCGTGGCCCTGCTGGAAATCGGACCGGCCGCCAAGGCCGCGGTTCCTAAGCTCCAGCAGATGATGGAAGAGGAGATCAACGACGAAATTGCCGCGGGGGCCAAGCGGGCACTGAAGCACATCGATCCCGCTGCCGTCCCCACCCAGTAATGGCTAGGGGATGAGTAGCACCTTCCCCGTGGTGCCGCGGCCCTCCAAAGCGCGGTGGGCCTCCGCGGCCTGGGCCAGCGGGAAGGTCCGATCGATCCGCACCTTGAGCGCCCCAGCCATAACCCACTGAAACAGGTCACTCGCGCGCGCACCAAGCTCCTCTTTGGTGGCCGAATAGTGCGTCACCGTCGGGCGAGTCAGAAAGAGCGATCCCTTGCTGTTGAGTAGCTGGGGATCGACTGGCGGGACCGGGCCGCTGGACTGGCCGAACAGCACCAGCATTCCCCGCGGGGCGAGAGAGTTGAGACTGCCTTCAAAGGTGGTCTTTCCTACCGAGTCGTAGACCACCGATACCCCCCTGCCGCCGGTGGTCCGGCGAGCTTCACTCACAAAGTCCTGCTCGGTGTAGCGCACCACCTCGTGCGCGCCCGCTGCTCGGGCCAGCTCCGCTTTCGCGGGGGTAGAAACGGTACCGATGATCCGGGCGCCGCGGTCTCGAGCGATCTGGCACAGAAGCAGCCCCACGCCACCCGCAGCCGCGTGAATCAAGCACCAGTCCCCCGGCTTCAGCGGATAGGTCGAGGTCGCCAGGTAGTGTGCGGTGAGGCCCTGGAGCATCGCCGCGGCCGCCGTTCTGAGGTCGACCTTTTCCGGAAGCAGCACCAGCCGCTCGGCGGCAGCGCGCGCCAGCTCGGCGTAGGAGCCCAGCAGATTCACCGATGCCACCCGGTCGCCGGGGCGGAGTCCGGTTACGTCCGGTCCCACGCTGGCTACCGTCCCCGCACCCTCGGAGCCGGGCGTGAACGGAAGCTGGGAGGAGTACAGTCCCCGTCGATGGTAGATCTCGACGAAGTTCACCCCGATCGCCTCGAGCCGGACCACAGCCTCGCCCGGCCCGGGAATCGGATCGGGCACATCCTCCAGCTGCAGGACTTCAGGACCACCGGTGCGAGAGACCCGGATTGCTTTCATCGGCTAAAATCGACGGCCACGGTGTTCCCTCCGCTCACGACCACCCCCACGCGCTCGCCGGGCGAAGGGCGATACCGGCCGGACCGGAGCGCGGCGAAGGCTGCCGCTCCACCCGGCTCCGCCACTATTCGCAGACGATCCCACAGCGTGCCCTGGGCTTCACGAATCTCGTTGTCCGAGACCAGCAGCGCCCGGTCCAGGTAGCGCCGGAGCAGGGGAAACACGAGCTCACCCACCCGCCGAGGCGCGAGGGAATCCGCCGCAATCCCGCCTGCTTCCGCATCGACGGGACCCCCTGCTTCGAGGGCTCTGGTCAAGGTGGGAGACAGCGCCGGCTCAACTCCTATCAGTCGCACCGAGCCGGCATACCACGCAGCAATGCCGGCCATCAGCCCGCCGCCACCCACCGCCACCAGCACTGAGTCCAGATCGGGGGCCTGCTGCTGGAGCTCCAGACCCAGGGTCCCCTGGCCGCAGAGAGTCTCCAGCTGATCGAAGGCGTGAATTCGCATGGCGCCGGAGCCGGCGGCCCACTCTTCGCTTGCCGCGAGCGCGTCGGCATACCGATCGCCCCCGACGATCAACTCGGCCCCGTAGCCCCGGATCCGCTCGATCTTGGCGGGTGAGGAGATGGTGGGAACGAAGATGTGGGCTGGAACGCCAAGCCTCATGGCGGCGTAGGCCACAGCAGCTCCGTGATTTCCTCCCGAGGCGGCAGCCACGCCCACCTCGGGAACATCGCGCAGCAGCAGGTTGGTGAAGGCGCCCCGAGCCTTGAAGGAGCCGGCATGCTGGAACAGCTCGAGCTTGAAGGTGACGGTCACACCCGGCAGATCCAGATCCTGTCCGTCCACCACCACCGTCGGCGTGCGCCGGATATACGGGCGGATGATGGCCTCGGTGGCAGCGATGCGTCCGCGATCAATGGCCGTTGCGGTAGAGACCGCCATGCTCCTCACCCTGGTGATGGACTACTGCTGGACGAAGATATAGGCAATCGCATGAGCCGGGTGACCATTGGAAGTAGCAGGGTGAGGAGCAGTCCGGCCGACAGGCAGGAAATCACGAAAATGAGGAAGAAATCGGCCTGACCTCCGAACACCACGAACAACTCTCCCCGCTCGATCCGCTCGGCTCCGCCGGCCAGGTAACCTCCGATCAGATTCGCCACGAAGTTCGCCGTGAACCAGAGGCCCATCAGCATCGACGCCAGTCGAGCCGGCGCGGCCTTCCCGACAAAGGAGAAGCCCGCCGGGAGGAAGCACAACTCTCCCAGGGTGTAGCCGAAATAGAACGTGATCAGGTACCAGGGACTCACCCGAACCCCTCGATCGCTCGCGGCAGCTCCCAACACCATCACCCCGTAGGCCAGGCCCAGCAGCAGGAGACCGAGCGCCATCTTGGCCTGGGTACTGGGTGCCCTGGATCCGAGTCCCTGCCAGAGACTGGCCATGAGCGGGGCGAGTACCAGCACGAATAAAGGATTGATGGCCTGGAACCAGGGTGCCGGGATCTCTCCCGCTGGGACCAGGCCGGCCAACCATTCCGGCGCCCGCCGGTCGGTGCGCTGTGCGGCGAAGATGTTGAGTGAGGATCCAACCTGCTCGAATGCGAGCCAAAAGAAGACGACGAAAACCGTGATGATGCCCAGTGCGAGTATGCGCCGGCGCTCCTCCGGCGCGAGGCGAAGCCGTCCCGAGACTCTTTCGCTCACCTGAGTGCGGGGAGGCGGCAGTCCGACCTCGCGGAGTCGACTGTCCCTGGCCCAGAGATAGAACGCCAGGCCCAGCAGCATTCCCACTCCAGCGGCACCGAAACCGTAGCGCCACCCGAATCGGGGGTCGGCGGCAAACCAGGCGCACACCAGCGGCCCGAACAGGGCACCCAGGTTAATGCCCATGTAGTAGAGGGTGAAGCCGGAGTCCCGGCGGGGGTCGGCAGCCGGGTAAAGCTGGCCCACCATGGTGTACACGTTGGGCTTGAAGAATCCGGTCCCAATAATGATGAGCCCCAGCCCGACGTAGAGCCCCGCCGCTGGTCCGAGGGCCATCGTGAAATGGCCCAGGCAGATCACCAATGCACCAATTGCCAGCGACCGATTGGTGCCCAGGAACCGATCCGCCAGCCACCCACCGGCCACCGGAGTCAGATAGGCGAGGCCATTGACCCAGCCGTACAGCTCACTGGCCCGCTCCCGGGTCCACCCCAGTCCCGCTGCATTGTCGATGAGATAAAGGATGAGCAGGGCGCGCATCCCGTAGTACGCGAAGCGTTCCCAGAGCTCGGTGATGAACAACACCACCAGCCCAGGCGGATGCCGGTTTATCTGGAGACCTCGGCTTCGACCAGCGACTGCAGGAAGGAGCGAGCTGCCGGGACGCCGTCCACCCGGAACCGGGCCTGGGTCGGCCCTGGTCCGACCTTCACCGAAATTGCATCCGCGGGCAGCGCGGCAAAGAGATCCTCATCGGTGCGATCGTCACCTATGGCCAGGATCGCCGTGTTGGCCAGTCGCTCGGGGGAGAGGGGCGGTACAATCCGACCCTTGTGAATGCCGTAGGGCCGGATT
>Ga0075421_100003415_pt1 | contig 18971 bp, 19 predicted proteins | sample SoiMetdeltSBSDD5_FD_75292 | JGI IMG/M metagenome (GOLD analysis project Ga0075421, IMG submission 75292) | Bulk soil microbial communities from a Populus tree surrounding site in Tennessee, USA - Soil MetaG P. deltoides SBSDD5 | ecosystem: Environmental > Terrestrial > Soil > Tree plantation... | reverse complement strand
GGGACCACCGATTCCTGGGTTGAGGCACACGCGGCGGACGGCTGGCCCGCCCAATATGGCGACGCAGCCAACAGCAGCTACTCCCCGGTGGCCGGCGCCGACGCGTTGCGGCTGGAGTGGCGGCGCTCGGTCAAGGGTGACCTGGCCGCCCAGGTGGCGCTCGGCTCCGGCAGCTACCTGGCCATCAACGCGCAATCGGCGGGCGGGTGCTCGCTGATGGTGTGGGAGACCGACAACAAAGCTCGCCAACGCTGGTGCACCCGGCTGTTCCAGGGCGGCGGCCTATCCAGTCCCCTTTTCGATGGGTTCGACAACCTCTACATCGGCCAGCCCGGCGCGATGATGTCCTTCCCATCGACACAGTGGATCCGGTGGCGTCAGCCGGTGATCGGAATGCCCACCACGCCAAGGATTCTCGCCCCCGGTCAGCTGCTGGTGGTGACGCATCTCGGACAGGTACTGGTGTTCGACGCCCACAAGGGCACCGTCGTTGGCACGCTGGACCTGCTCACCGGCGTCAACCCGACCGACTCCACTCGGGGGCTGCCGGACTGCCAGCCGGCGCGGCGAGGTTGCCCGGTCGCCGCGGCACCGGCGTTCTCGTCGGCCACCGGCGTCATCGTCGTCAACCTGTGGGAACCGAACGCGGCCGCGCCGATCCTGGTCGGTCTTCGCTATCGCGCCGACCAGTCCCCGTCGCTCAGCCGCGAGTGGACGAGCGACGCGGTGGGCCAGGGGCCGATCTCCAGCCCGGTGCTGTCCGCCGACGGGTCGACGGTGTACGTCAACGGCCGCGACCAACATCTGTGGGCCCTCAACGCGGCGGACGGGAAGCCGAAATGGTCGGTGCCGCTGGACTATCTGGCGCAGACGCCGCCGTCGGTGTCGCCGGACGGCCTCATCGTGGCGGGCGGCGGACCCGGCGCCAAACTGATCGCGGTCCACGACGGCGGCGACAAGGGCGACGTGAAGTGGACCCGCGACGACGTCGCCCCGCTGTCCGGATCGAGCCGAGCAGGCGGCGGCGTTGCCTACACCGTCGTCAAGGACGGCGACAACGGTCAGGCGCTGCTGGTGTTCAACCCTGACGATGGCCGCACGGTCAACAGCTATCCCCTGCCGCAGGCGACGGGCTGGCCGGTCGGCGTATCGGTGGGTCACGACGGCCGCGTCGTCACCGCCACCAGCGACGGCCAGGTCTACGGCTTCGCGCCGGAGTAGCCGCTACGCCAGGAGCGCCGCGACGGTTGCGCGCGGCACCGATGCCTCGACAGGACCCGCGGACTCCCCGAACAGCTCCCCCTGGCCGAAGAAGAACAGCAGCGAGTCGTCTGTCAGCGCAAAGTTCTGGTACTTGGCCGGATCGAGCCCGACGCTGGGCGGGATGCCGTCGATCAACCCCTGCTGCTTCTGCAGGTACTGCTCGACGGCGGGGTAGATCACGTCAAGCGGCCTGGTGCCGGGCTTGAACAAGGTGTCGAACGTGATCGGCGCCTTCTCACCCAGGTCCCAGTTGAACGACTTGTACCAGGTCTGCGGGTGCACACCACCGACGTTCTGCCACATCGTGAGGACCACGCTCTGCGTGCCGCCGGTCGGCGAGCCCGAGCGGTATCCGGTTCCGCTCGCGTCGAGCTCGTACGGCAAGTTCCACGAACCCGGCATCCCCGAAACGTTGACGAAGCCGTCGCGGGTCTGGGTGAGATACGCCGTCAGCGCCTGCTGGTCGGGATAGTCGTTGGGGAAGGTCATATCGAATGTGTAGGTCCCGTTGGCCTTGTGCACCGTGCAGGTCCCATCGGCTCCGACGGCGCCACCCAAGTCAGCGCACGCCGACTGCGCCGCGACCGTCGATGTGCTGGTCGAGCAGGCCAGTACACCGGCCGCGAGAATCGCAGCCACCCGCAGAATGCGCATCGTTGGAATCCTCGAGAGCGGGCACCGGCTTCGGCGCCGGCGCAATAGGACCAGCGTACGTGGCCGGTTAGCGTGACGAACGACAAATGAATGCCGTTGCCCGGCTTGCCGCCCCGGATCCGATGCGGGCGATGACGACCGAGACGGGTTGTGATCCGCGCAGCCGCAGCCGTGCCCGCAGCACGTCGGGGTCGACGTCGACACCGCGAACCAAGATCTCGACGGCACCCACATGACGCGCCGAAAGCGCCTGGCGCAACCGGCGTTCGCTGTACGCCAGCTCTTCGAGAACTTCGAACCCCCGCACGTTCTCGGGTAACCGGTCGCCGGACAGGTAGGCGATGTCGGGGTCGAGCTGCCACAACCCGTGCCGGGCGGCGTAGTGCCGCACCAGGCCTGCGCGCACCACCGCGCCGTCCGGGTCGACGATCCACCGGCCCGCCGCTGCCACCGGACAATCGTCGGGATCGGCGTCGGTGATGTCTTCACCGGTGTCCAGCATCGTCGCCCTGCGGGTGACCTCAGTGAGGCCCGCCGACCACAGGCATGCCTCGCGCACGCTGCTCGCCAGCGAGGTGACCTCGACCTCCCCGCGGAATCCCAGCCGTGACAGCTCATCGAAATCGATTCCCGGAGCGCACTTTACGACGAGATCACGATCCTGGTACACGTCCAGCAGGGCGTCGAGTGGCGGCGTGTAGCCGCGAGGATCGAAGCGGCGCCGTCCCCTGCTACGCCGGGCCGGGTCGACGAGCACGACGGCGTCACGGGTGATCGGCCGCAGCGCGTCGGCGCGACACAGGTCGACCCCGGCGACGTTGTGGCGGGCCATCGCCAACCGGACTGGATCGACATCGCTGCCGACGAGGTAGGCGGCCGAATTGCGCAGCGCCGCAAGCTCGGTGCCGATCGAACACGTGGCGTCATGCACCGCGAGACCGGCCAGCCGCCGAGCCCGGTGCGCGGCTACCGGTTCGGCCGTAGCTTGCTGCAGCGCCTCGTCGGTGAACAGCCAATCCGAGGGCTCGGCGAACTTGGCTGCCGCCTTGCGCCGCAGCAGCGTCGTCTCCACCAGCACCGCGGCACGATCACCGAAACGGTCACGGGCAGAGGCGATATCGGCAACAAGCGACGAGTCGGTCAGCCCAAAGTCGTTGACCTCGCGCAAATCCCGCGCGCCCGCGTCGGATCGCAGGTAGGCAACGTCGCCGAGACCGAAGGCTACGACGGCTTAACCCCGGTCACCATCACGTTGTAGTACCAGCTCTTCGGCACCACACGGCGCCACAGGTTGTGGTCGACCCAGCTCAGCGTGATCCAGCTGTGGAAGGCGAATTTGGCGTAGCCCCAGCCCAACTTGCCGGGTGGCACGGCGGCTTCCAGGGTCCGCAGCGGCCAGCCGAGCATCGCCGCGGTGAACTCGGTGGTGGCGGTCGACACCTCGACGGCACCCGCGCTGCGGGCCATCCGCTCCAAATCGCCGGGGGCGAACGTGTGCAAGTCGACGATCGCCTCCAGCGCTGCCGCGCGCGAGGACTCGTCGAGCTCCGCCTGCGGCCGTCGCCAGCCACCCAGCCCTGGCAGCTTCGTCACGTTCGTCACCGCCCGCCACGTCAGCGTCGACAACGGGCGGGCATAGTTTTCACCTGCATTCGTCGGCTCACCGGCGAAGACGAATCGGCCGCCCGGCTTGAGCACCCGCACCACCTCGCGCAGCGACAGCTCGACGTCGGGGATGTGGTGCAGCACGGCGTGCCCGACGACGAGATCGAAGGTGTCGTCGTCATACGGGATGCCCTCGGCGTCGGCGACCCGGCCGTCGACGTCGAGGCCGAGGTTCTCGCCGTTGCGGGTGGCCACCTTGACCATGCCCGGCGACAGATCGGTCACCGAGCCGCGCCTGGCGACGCCGGCCTGGATCAGGTTGAGCAGGAAGAATCCACTGCCGCAGCCCAGCTCCAGCGCCCGGCCGTACGGCAGTTCGCGCAGCTCTTCGTCGGGGACGGTCGCGTCGAACAGGTTGCGGGCATAGTCCACGCACCGCTTGTCGTAGCTGATCGACCACTTCTCGTCGTAGCTCTCGGCTTCCCAGTCGTGATAGAGCACCTGGGCCAGCTTGGAGTCGTGGCGGGCCGCCTCTACCTCTTCCGCCGTGGCGTGCGGGTTGGGGACTGGAGCCGCCTGGTCGGCGACATCAGGAGGAGTGTCGGTTTCCTCAAAGCTCATAACAGGGCAGCCTAAACGGCGAAGGTCGCCTTGGCGGCAGCCAGTGCCTGCGGTGGATAGTCGAGGAACCGCCGCGCCCACGCCAGCGCGGCGTCGTACACGCCGTCGGGTGCCACCATCTCGTCGATCAGGCCCAGCGCCAGCGCCTCCTTGGCGTCGATGAACCGCCCGCTGAACACCAGGTCCTTGGCCTTGCTCTCGCCGGTCGTCCGTGCGAGGCGGTCCGTGCCGCCCTGTGGCACCCGGCCAGCCAGGATCTCCGTCGCGCCGAACTTCACGTTGTCGCCGGCCACCCGCCAGTCCGCGGCCAGCGCCACGTTCAACCCGCCGCCGAGCGTGTAGCCGGTGATGGCCGCGACGGTCGGCTTCGGGATGGCGGCCAACGCGTCGACGGCCTCCCGGCACACCCGCGCGGCGACGTCGGCTTCGTCGGCGTTCAGCGTGCTGAGCTCGGGCATATCGTCTCCGGCGGAGAAGATCTCGTGACCGCCGAACACGATGACCGCGGAAATGTCGTCGTGCTGACCGAGATCTGCTGCGGCAGAAACGATTTCGCGATACACCTGGCGGGTCAGCGCATTGGTCGGCGGTCGCGACAGCAGCAGCGTCGCGATGCCCGGCTGTTCATCGCTGGTGTGGACGGAGACGAACTCGTTCATGCAATCGGTGTGTCGGGGCCGTAGCCGTCGGGCGCGCGGCGATTGCGCGCGGCGTTGTAGCGGTCGCTGTTGAAGAACTCGATCTCCCAGTTGCCGGTGTCCTTGTTGGCGGCGAGATGCGGTTCGACGGCGACGATCTGACGTTCGACCGCAAGCACTTCCGCGACCGTGCGGCCGTTGAGCGAGTCCAGCTGCGTCCAGGTGGGAGGCAGCAGGAACGTCGTTCCGTCGGCGAATTCGTCGAGAGCTGCTTGTGGCGTGGTCCAGAACGCGCGATCGGTTTCGGTGTTGTCGCCGTCGGCGCGCTGACCTTCAGGCAGTGCCCCGACGAAGAAGTAGGTGTCGTAGCGGCGGGTGCGCTCCTCTTTCGGCGTCACCCAGTTCGCCCACGGCCGAAGCAGATCCGCGCGCAGCACCAGGTTCTCCTTGCGCAGAAACTCCCCGAACGACAACGACTTGTCCGCGAGCGCCAGCCGCGATTCGCGGTAGATCGATGCATCGCCGACGATGCCGTCCGGGTCGTCGGCGGGCCCGGCGAACAGCACACCGGACTCCTCGAAGGTCTCGCGGGCTGCAGCACACACCAACGCCTCGGCGAGACCCGGTTCGACGCCCAGCCGTTCGGCCCACCAATCGGGCTCTGGACCGAACCACGCGATATCGGCGTTGCGGTCGCGGTCGTCGACGCCTCCGCCGGGGAACACCATCACGCCCGCCACGAAATCCATTGCGGAGTGCCGGCGCATCAGGAACACCTTGATCCCGTTGGCGGTGTCGCGCACGAGCATCACAGTGGCCGCCGGCCGCGGCACCAATGGGTCTGTCATTCTCGCCTCCTGTGCGCCGCCCTTGTGCGGGTGCGACGGGCGAAGTAGCGCCCGTCGACGACGTCGAGGGCGATGGATTGCCCGAACGCCTTCGACAGGTTCTCGGCCGTCAACGTGTCCGACAGCAGACCCGAATCGACCACCTTGCCCTCCGACAGGATCAGGCAGTGGGAGAACCCGCGCGGAATCTCCTCGACGTGGTGGGTGACCAGCACGAGCGCCGGGGAGTCGGGATCGTTGGCGAGGTCCTCGAGCCGCGCCAGCAGTTCCTCGCGACCGCCGAGGTCCAGCCCGGCGGCGGGTTCGTCGAGCAGCAGCAGCTCGGGGTCGGTCATCATCGACCGGGCGATCAGCACCCGCTTGCGCTCGCCTTCGGAGAGCGTGCCGTAGCTCCGTTCGGCGAGGTGCTCGGCGCCGACGCTCTCGAGCATGTCGATGGCCTGGCTGTAGTCGACGTCCTCGTATTTCTCCCGCCAGCGACCCAGCACCGCGTAGCCGGCCGAAACGACCAGATCGCGGACGACTTCACCGTCGGGCACCCGCTGGGACAGCGCCGAGCTGGAGAGCCCCACACGCGAGCGCAGTTCGGACATGTCGACGCGGCCGAGCCGCTCGCCGAGCACGAACGCCGTGCCCGACGACGGGTGTTCCAGGGCGGCCGCAATGCGCAACAGCGACGTTTTTCCCGCGCCGTTCGGCCCGATCACCACCCAGCGTTCGTCGAGTTCGACCGACCAGGTGACGGGTCCGACCAGGGTCTGGCGACCGCGTCGCAGAGTGACTTTCGCGAAGTCGATCAGCAGGTCGGGGTCGGCTGCATCAAGTTCGGCGTCGGCCACCCGACCATCGTGCCGTACTCGACAGGTGTCGCTACCCGAGGCCCCATCCTCCGGCGCCGTTGACGATGACCCGGTCGGCCCTGCCGACCGTTCCAGCCACCAGATCTGCGTTGCGCTGATCGGTGGTCGCGACCCAGGCCCGCGCCTCATGTGGCGACTTGCCGAACTGGACGTGCCGCGCGACGAGACGCTCCACGCGCATGGTCTCCTCACTGGCGACGAACCACACGGCATCCATCGCCCGGCGGGCCCGTGCCCAGTGCGGATCGTCGAGCAGCAGGTAGTTGCCCTCGGTGACAACGAGGCGTGCCGACGGCATTACGACAAGCGCCGCGGCCAGCGGCTGTTCGAGCGTGCGGTCGAACCCCGGCACGTATACCGGCTCGTCGGCCTCGAGCCTCAGTCGCTCGAGCAGATGCGCGTAACCAAGCGCATCGAACGTGTCAGGGGCGCCCTTGCGGCCGCGCGCCCCGATGCGGTCGAGCTGGGCATCGGCCAGATGGAAGCCGTCCATCGGCACATGCGCGACCCAGTCGGCCCCCTTGGCCGCACGGACCCGCTCCAGCAACTCCTCGACCAGAGTCGATTTCCCGGCGCCCGGGCTGCCTGCGATGCCCAGGATCGCGCGCGATGTCTCACCGGCCAGCGCGATCGCATCGCGGGCCAGCAGATCCGTCATCGACATCTGCTGAGTTTCGGTCACTACGCGTGGCTGAGTTCGCCCGACTCGCGATTTCCGTCCAAATCGCTGGCTTCGGCGACGGAAGCCCAGCCACTGACCGCCAACACCCGCTGAGGCGTGAGGCGCAGGAACAGTTGCACCAGCGGGCCGATGCCGAATGCGTACAACACGGTGCCGACGCCCACCGTCCCGCCGAGGAGCCAGCCGACGGCCAGCACGGTCGCTTCGATCGACGTGCGCACCAGCCGCACCGAAAGTCCGGTGCGCACAACCAGTCCGGTCATCAGCCCGTCGCGCGGACCGGGGCCCAACGCGGCGCCGATGTAGAGGACAGTGCTGAACGCGTTGAGCACCACCGCGCTCACCATCATCGCGATACGCACCGGCAGCGACGTCGGGGTCGGCAATAGCCAGAGTCCGGCGTCGACTGTGATCGCGATGACGATGACGTTGGCGATCGTGCCGATGCCCGGCCGGTTCCGCAGCGGAATCCAGGCCAGTAGCACCGCGACGCCGACAACCGCGGACGCCACACCGATCGTCATGCCGGTGTGGCGGGCCAGTCCTTGGTGGAAGACGTCCCACGGGTCCAGGCCCAGCCCGGCGCGGACCATCACCGCCATCGAGAAGCCGTAGCCGCTCAGGCCGACGAGGAGTGCCAGCCCGCGCAGAGTGGCTTTACGCATGGTGTGGAAAGCGAATCCGGATCAGCTCTAATTCCCGGCGGACGCGTTCGGTGTCACGGTCGACGAATTCGGCGGGGATGGTGTCCGCCGGTTGGAATAACCGGGCCAGTGGCCGGGCCAGTTGGGATGTCCAATTCATGCTCATGACCCGATAATCCGGCCAACTGGCTTGCTCCTCAATAGCCAGTTGGCGCATACTGGCCTGCAAATGAGCATCGAAATGGGAGCCAGAACGCTCGACGTTGACCTTCTGGCCCGCGAGCTGGGCAACTGGCGCACGTCCAGTCACAGTGGCCCTGCGTACCAAGGGCTGGCCGACGGCATCCAGATGCTGATCATCGACGGGCGATTGCCCGTCGGCGCGCGGCTACCCAGCGAGCGGGCGCTCGCCGACACGCTGCGGGTCTCCCGCACCACGGTCACCGCTGCGTACACACAGCTGCGCGAGGACGGCTACCTCAACGCACGCCGCGGCGCGCGCAGTACCACCGCGCTGCCGGTCGCGCCGAGCGCGTCGCCCGCAGACGCCCCCGCGCGGGTCAACCTCGCCCACGCCGCGCTCTCGGCGCCTGCCGCCGTGCGGGACGCCTACATCGAGGCGACGCATGAGATGACGCCCTATCTGCACGACATCGGGATCGACCTCACCGGCCTGCCGCCGCTGCGTGAAGCGATCGCCGAAAGGTATTGCGCACGAGGGCTTCCCACTGATCCCGACGAGGTGATGGTCACCACGGGCGCGCTGCACGCCATCGGTTTGGTCCTGGCCGCATACGTCCAACCCGGTGACCGTGTGCTGGTCGAGCAACCCACCTATCACGGCGTGCTGTCGGCCATCACCGCCACCGGGGCCCGAGCGGTTCCGGTCGCCATGGCGCACCACGGCTGGGAACTCGACGCCGTCCAGGCGGCCATCAGGCAACTGGCCCCGAGCCTGGCGTACCTGATCCCCGACAACCAGAACCCGACCGGCCTGACCATGTCGACTTCGGACCGAAAACGGTTGGCGCAGATTATTTCTGACACTCGCACCCGCACCATCATCGACGAAACCATGGTGGACGTCTGGTTGGACGAACCGGTGCCGGCACCGACGGCGGCCGCCCTATCGACGCGGCGCGACCTCGTCATGAGTATCGGCTCGATGTCGAAGTCGTTCTGGGGCGGTCTGCGCATCGGCTGGATCCGCGCGGAGCGCGGCACGCTGGCGACCATCGCGGCGGTGCGCCCGTCGGTCGACATGGGCACGCCGATCCTCGAGCAACTCGTCGCCGCAAACCTCCTGCATCGCCCCGACGATGTCCTTCCCGAGCGCCGCGAACTTCTGCGCGCCCGCCGCGCCCTGCTGACATCGCTGCTGAGTCAACAGCTTCCGGACTTTCAGCCAGGCCCGGGATGTGGCGGGATGGCGCTGTGGGTTCAGCTGCCGTCGCCGATGAGTTCGGCGCTGTCAGCGGCCGCGTCGCGCCTCGGCCTGGATCTGCCGCCCGGTCCCCGCTTCGGCGTGGACGGCACGCTCGAACGATTCGTGCGCATTCCGTACACACTGCCCGACGACCAGCTGGCCGAGGCGGTCGAACTGCTGGCGCGGGCGTGGCGCACGGTCACCGGCGCGACGGCGGCCGAACCTTCCGCGGTGGTCGTTTAGCCTTTCATCAGTTCGGCGACGTGGGCACTGACCGAATCGGCAAGCCCCTGAAGGTCATAACCGCCTTCCAGCACCGCCACCAGACGGCCTTCGCAGTTCTTCTCGGCTGACTCCATCAATGCGCGTGTCACCCAAGCGAAATCGTCGGCCGTCATCTGCAACGAACCGAGCGGATCGCGCTCATGGGCATCGAAGCCGGCCGAGACGATGATGAGCTCCGGCCTGAACGTGTCAAGCGCGGGCAAGATTCGGTCCTCGAAGGCTTCACGAAGTTCGGCGCCGCCGTCACCGGCTGCAAGGGGCGAGTTGAAGATATTGCCCACACCCGTTTCGCGGACCGCGCCGGTGCCGGGGAACAACGGCATCTGATGCGTTGACGCGTAGAGCACACTCGGATCCGAGTAGAAGATCTCCTGCGTGCCGTTGCCGTGATGAACGTCGAAATCGACGATCGCGACCCGCTGCAGCCCGTGATTGCGTTGCGCATGACGCGCGCCGATGCTGATGTTGTTGAACAAGCAGAACCCCATCGCCCGTTCGGTCTCGGCGTGGTGGCCCGGCGGACGGCATGCGACGAAGGCGTTCTGCACTTCCCCGGTGAGCACCATATCGACCGCTCGCACGGTCGCACCGACACCGCGCAGCACGACCTCCCACGTCGACGGCTCCATCATGGTGTCGCCGCCGTCGAGATAGACATAACCGGCGTCCGGGCGAGCCTCTTCCAGCGCATCGACGTATCGGTTCGAATGCACGTACCGCGTTATATCGAGGTCGGCGAGCTCGGCCTCCTCGCGCACCAACGGATCGAACTCGGGCAGGCCGAGCACCGACTGCACCGCGCGGTAGCGGTCGGGCCGCTCCGGATGCCCGTGCACGGTTTGATGATTGGCGAAACTCGGATGGTGAAGCAGCAGCGTTGGCATGGCGGATGTCCCTCGTCGGATACTGTATGCAAAGCCTAGCCGATGCCCTGGACTCGCCCGGAAGGGCCTACACGTCATCGGGTATCTCGACCCGGCGCACCACCCCGTCGCGCGAATCGGCGGCCTCGATCTCGCCGCGGGTGATCCCGAGGATGAACAGCACGGTGTCCAGATACGGATGGTTCAGCGATGCGTCGGCCACTTCCCGCAGCGCGGGCTTGGCGTTGAACGCCACGCCCAGCCCCGCCGCGGCGAGCATGTCGATGTCGTTCGCGCCGTCACCGACTGCCACAGTCTGTTCCATCGGCACCCCGGCCTGGGCCGCAAAGTCTCGCAACGCCTTGGCTTTTCCGGCCCGATCGATGACGGGACCGATCACCCGGCCGGTCAGCCTGCCGTCGGCGATCTCGAGTTCGTTGGCGGCGACGTAGTCCATCTTGAGTTCGTGTGCGAGCGGGTCGATGACTTGGCGGAATCCGCCGGACACGATGCCGCAGTGATACCCGAGCCGGCGCAACGTGCGCAGCGTGGTGCGTGCGCCCGGTGTCAGCTCGATCTGTTCACCGACATCGTCGAGCACCTCGGCGGGCAGCCCTTCCAGCGTTGCGACCCTGCGGTGCAACGACTCGGCGAAGTCCAGTTCTCCACGCATCGCCGCCTCGGTGACCGCGGCGACGGCGGCCTCTGCCCCGGCGCGGGCGGCCAGCATCTCGATGACCTCACCCTGGATCAGGGTCGAATCGACGTCAAAGACGATGAGTCGCTTGGCCCGACGCGACAGGCTGTAATCCTCGAGCGCGATATCCACACCCTCGTCGACCGCGACCCGGGCCATCGCGGCCTGCAGCCGTTCGTACACCCCGTTCGGCGGCACCGACACCCGCAGCTCCAAACCCGTTACGGGGTAGTCGGATACGCCACGAATGGTATCGATGTTGACGCCGAGCGCCGCCACTTCCCTGGCCACCACGCCGAACGACTCCGCCGTGATCGGCCGGCCCAGCACGACGATCGTATGGGTGGACGGCTCACGCATCACCGGCAACGAATCGCTGCGCTCGATCGTCACCTCGAGGCCGACGCCGTGGATGGCGTCCTCCACCTCTCGGCGCAGCTCCGCACCACCGGCCACTTCAGGCGGGGCGGCCACCAGGACACCCAATGTCAGGCGGCCGCGGATGACGACCTGTTCGACGTTGAGGAGTTCGACCTTGTGCCGTGACAGCACCTCGAACAGGGCCGACGTCACACCCGGTTGATCGGGTCCGGTGACGGTGATCAGCACCGACACCTTCGGCATGCTCACCCCCGCGCGCCCCGATGGACCGTTAACTGGATTGGTCCACCGGCTCCGCGACGACTTCGTGGTGGCGGCCGACGTGCGCCTCGGCGCGCATGCGGTCCACCATGTGCGGGTAGTGCAGCTCGAATGCCGGCCGCTCCGAACGGATTCGGGGCAACTCGGTGAAGTTGTGCCGCGGCGGCGGGCAGCTGGTCGCCCACTCCAGCGAGTTGCCGTAGCCCCACGGGTCGTCGACCGTGACCGGCTCGCCGTAGCGCCAGCTCTTGAACACGTTCCACGTGAACGGCAGCGTCGAGATGCCGAGGATGAACGCCCCGATCGTCGACACGACGTTCAGCGTGGTGAACCCGTCGGTGGGCAGGTAGTCGGCGTAGCGGCGCGGCATGCCTTCGTCGCCCAGCCAGTGCTGCACCAGGAACGTGGTGTGGAAGCCGATGAACGTCAGCCAGAAATGCAGCTTGCCCAGCCGCTCGTCGAGCAGCCGGCCCGTCATCTTCGGGAACCAGAAGTAGATGCCCGCGTAGGTCGCGAACACGATCGTGCCGAACAACACGTAATGGAAGTGCGCCACAACGAAATACGAGTCCGTGACGTGGAAGTCGATCGGCGGGCTGGCCAGCAGCACACCCGACAGACCGCCCAGCAGGAAGGTGACCAGGAAGCCCACCGAGAACAGCATCGGTGTCTCAAACGTCAACTGGCCCTTCCACATCGTGCCGATCCAGTTGAAGAACTTGATGCCGGTCGGCACCGCGATCAGGAAGGTCATGAAGGAGAAGAACGGCAGTAGCACCGCGCCCGTCGCGTACATGTGGTGCGCCCATACCGCGACCGACAGCGCGGCGATCGACAGCGTGGCGTAGATCAGCGTGGTGTAGCCGAAGATCGGCTTGCGGCTGAACACCGGGAAGATCTCGGTGACGATGCCGAAGAACGGCAGCGCGATGATGTACACCTCGGGGTGGCCGAAGAACCAGAACAGGTGCTGCCACAACAACACACCGCCGTTGGCCGGGTCGTAGATGTGCGCACCGAGGTGGCGGTCGGCGGCCAGACCGAACAGCGCGGCGGTCAGCAGCGGGAAGGCCAGCAGCACCAGAATCGACGTCACCAGGATGTTCCAGGTGAAGATCGGCATCCGGAACATTGTCATGCCGGGAGCGCGCATGCAGACCACGGTGGTGATCATGTTGACGCCGCCGAGGATGGTGCCGAGACCACCGACGGCCAGGCCCATGATCCACAGGTCACCGCCGGCGCCAGGCGAGTGGATCGCGTCGGTCAGCGGCGAGTAGGCGGTCCAGCCGAAGTCCGCGGCGCCGCCTGGGGTGATGAAGCCGGCGATCGCGATCGTCGCGCCGAACAGGAACAGCCAGAACGAGAACGCATTCAGCCGCGGGAACGCCACGTCGGGCGCACCAATCTGCAGCGGCAGGACCAGGTTGGCGAACCCGAACACGATCGGGGTCGCGTAGAACAGCAGCATCACTGTGCCGTGCATGGTGAACAGCTGGTTGAACTGCTCGTTGGACAGGAACTGCAGGCCGGGCAGCGCGAGCTCGGTGCGCATGAACAGCGCCATCAGCCCGCCGATGAAGAAGAAGATGAAGCAGGCGACGCAGTACATGATCCCGATCAGCTTGTGATCGGTGGTGGTCACCAGCTTGTAGACCAGGTTGCCCTTAGGACCGAGCCGGGCCGGGAATGGACGGCGAGCCTCGAGTTCTCCGATTGGGGGCGCTTCGGCTACCAACAGGTCCTCCAAACATCCAGTCGGGACATCCCCGCAGTCTTGTCCCGAATCCTATCTCTCGACGGGCCCGGTGTCGGCATGGGTCCTACAAACTGTCGTAAATACCCAGCGACGTCCCAGCCTGGCGGCCTGACCAGCGGCGAGCGGCCCGAATGTTACCGTCGGCGGCGTGCTGATCAGCGGGCGGCGGGCAGGCGTTGTTGCCGCCTCGACCGCCGTGATTGCCGCCGTCGTGATGACGCTCGCGAGCAGCTGCGGATCGCACGGGGAAAGCCCGGCGTCACCGGCAGGCCAGCAGTCGGTCATCACCAGCACCACCAAGATCGCCAGCGCCGGCGTGCTCGGCAATCAGCGCAGGCCGGACGAATCGTGCGCACCCGATCCCGCGGCGCTCGACCCGGGTCCGCCGGATCGGGAGGTTCGCCACGCGGCCGGTACCACCGTCGTGCGTGCCGACCCGCAGCGCATCGTGGTGCTGTCGGGTGACCAGCTGGACGCGCTCTGTGCGCTGGGGCTGCAGTCGCGCATCGTCGCGGCCGCCTTGCCCGACGGCTCGACCAGCCAGCCGTCGTATCTCGGCACCGTCGTGCACGACGTGCCCGGCGCAGGCTCGCGCAGTGAACCGGATCTGGCGGCGATCAAGGCCGCGACGCCCGACCTGATCCTGGGCTCCGCGGCGCTGACGCCTGATGCTTATCCGGAGCTGACCGCGATCGCGCCGACGGTGTTCACCGGTCCGCCCGGGGCGAAATGGGAGGACAACTTGCGCACGGTCGGCGCGGCGACCGGTCGGCTGGACGCCGCCAACGGCCTGATCGACGGGTTCGAAAAGGACGCCGACAAGACCGGCGCCGACAACGACGCCACCCACTTCCAGGCGTCGGTGGTACAGCTGACCGACACGACCATGAGGGTGTACGGGCCAGACACCTTCCCCGGCAGCGTGTTGGCCGCTGTGGGCGTGGATCGCCCTGCGGCACAACGGTTTATCGACAAGCCCTATGTCGAGATCGGAATCACCGACACCGACATGGAGAACTCCCCCGACTTCTCCATCGCCGACGGCGACATCGTCTACATCTCGTTCGCTTCGCCCGCGGCAAAGGATCGCGCGCCGACGGTGCTTACCAGCGATGCCTGGCGAAAGTTGTCGGCCAACCGCGACAACCGGGTGTTCGCCGTCAACAACGAGGTATGGCAGACCGGCGAGGGCATCGTCGCCGCGCGGGGCATGCTGGCCGACCTGAAGTGGGTCAACGCCCCGATCAACTAACGTCATCACCGTGATCCACGTCTTGAAGTCGACGTACCTGCAACCGCCCGACGTCGTCGAGCAGACCCGGCCCGCTCACCTGAAATTTCTGGAGGCCGAGATCGACGCGGGCCGCTTGCTGCTCGCCGGCCGTCAGGAAGACGGGTCCGGCGGCATGCTGATCACCGCCGACATGAGCGCGGAGGACGCACAGGACATCGTCGACCGAGACCCGTACACGCGCGCCGGCGTGGCTCACTACGACCGGCTCTCGTTCAACGGGGCATACCGCGCCCCAGGCCTTTAGGCTGCAATTCACAGCTCCAACCGGGAATGACGGCAGGCACCTGTGCCGTTAGTCCCGAGTGAGCCGCACCGTAGCGGCAAATCCAATCAGCTTCTTCGCTGACCTTGGTGGCGCATGCCATAAAGACGACAAAGAGGATCTATATGACGACGACCGTTTCCGCCTACGCTGCCACTTCGGCTACCGAGCCGCTGGCCAAGACCACGATCAACCGCCGCGACGTAGGCCCAAACGACGTCGCGTTCGACATTCACTTCGCGGGCATCTGTCACTCCGACATCCATACCGTCAAGGCTGAATGGGGCCAGCCGAACTATCCGGTGGTGCCCGGCCATGAAATCGCCGGCATCGTCACCGCGGTCGGCTCCGAGGTGACCAAGTACAAGGTCGGCGACCGCGTCGGTGTCGGCTGCTTCGTCGACTCCTGTCGCGAATGCGACAACTGCAAAGCCGGTCTTGAGCAGTACTGCACCGGCGGCGGCATGGTCGGCACCTACAACGCCTTCCTCAAGGACGGCGAGCCAACCTACGGCGGCTACAGCGGCGCGATCGTCGTCGACGAGAACTACGTACTGCGCATCCCCGACAGCCTCCCGCTGGACGCCGCCGCACCGCTGCTGTGCGCGGGCATCACGCTGTATTCGCCGCTGCGGCACTGGAATGCGGGTCCCGACAAGGAGGTTGCCATCATCGGCCTCGGGGGCCTCGGCCACATGGGCGTGAAGCTCGCCAAGGCGATGGGCGCCCACGTGACGGTGCTGAGCCAGTCGCTGAAGAAGATGGAGGACGGTCTGCGCCTGGGCGCCGACGAGTACTACGCGACCAGCGACCCTGACACCTTCTCCAAGCAGGCCGGCCACTTCGACCTCATCCTGAACACGGTGTCGGCCAACTTGAATATGGGCGATTACCTGAACCTGCTCGCAGTGGACGGCACGCTGGTCGAACTGGGCATCCCCGAGCATCCGATGGCCGTTCCTGCTTTCCCGCTCGCCGGTGGCCGCCGCAGCCTGTCCGGATCGATGATCGGCGGTATCGCCGAGACCCAGGAGATGCTGGACTTCTGCGCCGAGCACGACGTGCGCCCCGAAATCGAGGTCATCGCACCGGATTACATCAACGAGGCGTACGAGCGCGTGCTCGCAAGCGACGTGCGCTATCGCTTCGTCATCGACACGGAGTCACTGCGGTGACGACATCGACAGCAGCAGCGCTGTCCTTTTAAATCGCGGCGTCGTCAATGCCGGCCAGCGGCCACCCGGCCGCGGCCAGCTTGGCGGCGACCCGCTGGACGTTCTCCGGACCGGCGTCGTGATGCGAGACGTCCTTGATGAACGCGGCGATCTCGTCCTCACCAATCTCGCCATCAGCCAGGGCCGTCGAGCCGTCGGCGGTGATGTTGCGCACCACCTCTTTGATCTGGTCTTCCGTCAAAGGAGTGGCGCGCAGCAGCGCCAGCAGCGGCACCCGATCGGGGCCGGGCACACCTTCGGGATAGCCGGCGCGTAGCCAGTTCAGAATCGAGGCCAGAAGCGAGGTGGTGGTCACGACGCTCAGTGTCCTGGCTGCTTCGAACGGAAGCCACCATCGGGCGACACAGTTCCTCGGTCATTCACCGCTCGTTTGATTGTTAACGCCGTGTGTCCTCCGGTTGTCGAGTCGACCTAAGAGTGCGAGGCTCTCTGCGGACTGCGGCATCGCAGGCCCTTTACGCACTCCGATCCGAACCAGGAGGCCCGCGGTGACCACTGATTCCGCAGCCGTCGAACCCGCCACCGCACCGTCGGCCGGCCTGAAGAAGGGCGCCGTCGGCATCGTCGCGGTCATCTTCATGGCCGTGGCCAACGCCGCACCGATCACCGCGATGACCGGCAACGTGCCGATCGCGGTGGGCTTCGGCAACGGACTGGGCGCACCGGCAGGCTTCCTGTTCGCGACCATCGCGCTGACGCTCTTTGCGCTCGGCTATGTCGCGATGGCGAAGCACATCACCACCACTGGCGCGTTCTATGGCTTCATCTCGCACGGTCTCGGCCAGATCTGGGGTATGGCGAGCGGCCTGCTGGCGACGTTCGCCTATGTGATCTTCGAGGGTTCATTGATCGGCGGCTGCGCGTACTTCGCGAATGACGCGGTGAACACCATTGTGGGAGTGAACATCCCGTGGCTGGTGTTCGCGATCGGTGCGATCCTGATCATCGCGGCGTTGTGCCACTTCCACATCAGCCTGACTGCGGCGGTGCTCGGCGTCACCCTGGTGTCCGAGGTGCTCGTGCTGTTGGCCGTTGCGTTTTCGGTGATCGTCAAGGGCGGCGGGCCGGACGGGTTCATGCTGAACCAAACCGTGTTGCTGAACAACGCATTCGAGAGCCTGCCCGCGGGCGCGTTCGGCACGGCGGCCGCGGCCGGGTCGATGGCGATCGGATTGTTCTTCGCGTTCTGGTCGTGGGTCGGCTTCGAGACGACGGCCGTCTACGGCGAGGAGTCGCGCAACCCGAAGAAGATCATCCCCCGGGCGACGCTGATCGCGGTGATCGGGCTGGGCCTGTTCTACACATTCATCTCGGCGATGGTGCTGGCGGGCAACGGCGCAAAGACCTCGGTCGAGACGTCGATCAGCGCCTCGCCGCTTGACCTGTTCTTCGGGCTGGTGGAAGCCAACCTCGGCTCATTCCTGCTCGACGTGTACAAGATCCTGCTGGTCATCGGATCGTTCGCGTGCGCGCTGGCGTTCCACAACGCGGCGTCGCGCTACCTCTACGCGCTGGGCCGCGAAATCCCGTCTAGCGCCGTGCGTTCCACCGTCGGCGCGACTCACGCCAGGCATGGTTCGCCCCACATCGCTTCGGCGACACAGGCTGTGATCACGTTGGTGATTGTGCTGATGTTCGCGGGATTCACCGCGGTGCAGGTGCCCGACGCCAACGGTGTTCCGGTGGACACCCCCTCGCTGGTGCCCTACACGAACATCTATGGGCTGCTGGCGCTGATCGGCACGGCGGCAATCCTGCTCGTGCAGGCCATCTGCTCGGCGGCGGTGATCTCGTACTTCTGGGCGCGAAAGACCCACCCGGGCAACGTGATCACCACGCTGATCGCTCCGCTGATCGGCGGTGTGGCGATGTTGTACGTGGTGTGGCTGCTGTGGGACAACCGGGCATTCGCCGCGGGCTATGCGGCCAACTCGCTGGTGTTCAAGGCCGGCCCGTACATCATTCTGGCGGTCTTCGTCATCGGCCTGGCGTACGCCGTGTGGATGCGGTACGCCAAACCGGAGGCCTACGCCGAGATCGGCCGCACGGTCATCGAGGACTCGCACGAGCGGGCGGAGACCTCATAGCGCGAACAGACGCAGAGGGCCCCGACGCGCCGCGTGTTCGGGGCCTTTTGCGTCTTCTCACCGCCGCGCCGTGTCGCTAGATTACTAGCATGCTAGCCTGGTCCACGTGGGCGACGAGGACGTCAAGCAGTTCAACGTCTACCTGCCGGTCAGTTTGATCAGGCGGGTCAAACACCATGCGATCGAGACGGAATCCTCCCTCTCGGCGCTGGTGGCTGATGCGCTGCGGACGTACCTCGACACCCACGACAAGCAATCGACGAAGGAGAGCTGAATGGCGACCGAGGGCATCGAGGCTGTATTCCTGGAGACCCACAACTGGGGCAAGTCGGCGAAGTTCTTTCAGGGCCTCGGTTATGAGATCGAGTTCGCGACGGACCACAACTCGGGCCAACTGCGCCGCGGTGGCAGCCCCTACCTGTTCATCGCCGAGGTTCCCGAGACCGAGCCAACCCGACGGCATATCGTGCTGGGCGTGGCCGGTGCCGACGCGTTCGAACTCGATGGCTCCGTCGAAGTCGTCGACGAATGGGAGGACACCCATTGGGGCACAAGGCTGATGACGGTTCGCGACCCCGACGGCCGCGAGTGGAAGCTGCAGGCACC
>Ga0075421_100003414_pt1 | contig 18972 bp, 30 predicted proteins | sample SoiMetdeltSBSDD5_FD_75292 | JGI IMG/M metagenome (GOLD analysis project Ga0075421, IMG submission 75292) | Bulk soil microbial communities from a Populus tree surrounding site in Tennessee, USA - Soil MetaG P. deltoides SBSDD5 | ecosystem: Environmental > Terrestrial > Soil > Tree plantation... | reverse complement strand
GGGGGGTGGAGATGGTGATGCCGGGGGACAACGTGCAGATGACCATCGAGCTGATCACGCCGATCGCCATGGACGAGGGGCTGCGCTTTGCCATCCGCGAAGGGGGCCGGACGGTGGGCGCCGGGGTGGTAACGAAGATCTTGAAGTAGGCTCTAGACCAACAGGCAAACTATGGCACAGAGAATCAGGATCCGACTCAAAGCCTTCGACCACGTGGTCCTGGATCAGGCCGCGGCGGACATCGTGCGGACCGCGGAGAAGACCGGGGCCCAGGTGTCCGGGCCGATCCCGCTTCCGGTCAAGACCGAGCGCTGGACGGTGCTGCGGAGTCCTCACGTTGATAAGAAGAGCCGGGAGCAGTTCGAGCTGCGCACCCACAAGCGGCTGATGGACATCAACGACTCCCGCCCCCAGACGATGGACGCGCTGACCAAGCTCGACCTGCCGGCCGGCGTAGACGTCGAGATCAAGGTCGAGTAGCCATGAGCATCGGATTGATCGGCCGCAAGCTCGGCATGACTCGAGTGTTCGAGGAGGACGGCACCATGGTGCCGGTGACCGTCATCGAAGCGGGCCCGTGCCGGGTGGTCCAGGTGCGTGACGGTGGAATTCAGCTCGGGTTCGGGGCTCGCCGGGCGCAGCGCACCACCAAAGCCGAGCTGGGCCACGCCAAGAAAGCCGGGCTCGAGGCGGCCCCCCAGGTGCTCCGGAGCTTCACCGTAAATGGCGATGCTCCCGCACCTGGAGCCGAGGTGAAGGTAGACATCTTCGCCCCCGGCGAGCTGGTGAAGGTGACCGGTACCACGAAGGGCCGCGGTTTTCAGGGTGTAGTCCACCGCCATGGCTTCGGCGGGGGTCCGGCCACGCACGGAAATACCCGCCACCGGAAGCCGGGCTCGATCAGCCCCGGCACCGACCCGTCGAGGGTCATCAAGGGCAAGCGCATGCCGGGGCACATGGGTGCCGAACAGCACACTGAGGTCGGGCTGCGAGTGGTCCGAGTGGACGCCGAGCGCAATCTCCTCTTCGTGCGTGGCGCCATTCCGGGAGCCCGGAACGGGATCGTAACGGTTGCGAAGCAGGGAGGGGCAAGCCGCCATGATTGAAGCTCCTCACTACGCCTCTGACGGCGCCAAGCGGGGCACCAACTTCACGCTGCCGGCGGAGTACTTCGACGGGACCGTGAACGAGCCGGTGCTGCACCAGGCCGTGAAGGTGTACCTGAACAACCAGCGGCAGGGCACCCACATGACCAAGAGCCGGAGCTTTGTCTCCGGCGGCAACCAGAAGCCGTGGAAGCAGAAGGGCACCGGCCGGGCTCGGCAGGGCTCGATTCGGGCTCCGCACTGGCGCGGCGGTGGTGTCGTGTTCGGACCGACGCCACGCGAGTACCGCACCGACATTCCCCGGAAGGTCCGCCAGCTGGCCCGGAAGAGCGCGCTCAACGCCCGGGCGCGCGAAGGCGCGCTGCATGTGGTGGAGCGTCTCGCCTTCCGCACTCCGAAGACCGCGCAACTGACCGGGCTGCTGGGCAGCCTGGGTCTGGAGGGACGCAAGGCGCTGGTGCTGACGGCCGGGCACAACCCGAACGCCTATCTCAGTGGACGGAACCTCCCGACGGTGGAAGTGATGGCGTACCCGGAGGCGTCGGCCTACCACATCCTCTGGTCCGACGCGGTGGTCGTGGAGGAGGGCGCGCTGACCGGCGTGATGCCGGAGCCGTTGCCGGAGGAGACCGAGGCCGAGAAGGCGGAGAGACTGGCGGGGAAGCGGGGACGCGGCGAAGCCGTTGAGGCGGCAGCTCCCAAGAAGAAGGCCCCCAAGGCCAGGAAACCGGCGGCTAAAGCGAAGGCCGCAAAGAAGACAACCGCGAAGAAGGCGGCGAACAAGCCGGCCAAGAAGAAAGCTGCGCCGAAGAAGAAGGGGACCAAGTAATGCCAACCCTGCATCAGGTCGTGGTCCGGCCCGTGGTGACCGAGAAGAGCTCGGCCGCCTATCAAGCAAGGAAGGAATACGCCTTCGAGGTGCACCCTGAGGCCAACAAGTATCAGATCCGCGACGCGCTGCAGAAGTTATTCGGCGTCACGGTGACCGACGTGCGCACCATGCAGATGCGCCGGCACGAGGTCACCCGCGGTCGCACCCGGGGCACCACGGCGCGTTGGAAAAAGGCAATCGTCACGCTCAAGGAAGGCGACTCGATCGCCGTGTTCGAGGGCTGAGATGAGCATCAAGCAATTCCGTCCGATGACGCCGGCCACCCGGTTTCGCTCGGTCTCCGGGTTCGACGAGGTCACCCGCTCAACCCCGGAGAAGTCGCTGCTGGAGCCCAAGCGGGGGACCGGCGGCCGCAACAACCAGGGCCACCTGACCTCGCGGCACCGGGGCGGTGGGCACAAGCGGCAGTATCGCAAGATCGATTTCAAGCGCAACAAGTTTGGAATCCCGGGCAAAGTCGCGGAGATCGAGTACGACCCGAACCGGACCGCCCGCATTGCGCTGATCGTTTATGCCGATGGGGAGAAACGGTACATCCTGCACCCCAAGGGCTTGGCTCAGGGCGACACTGTCGTCTCCGGCCCGGGCTCCGACACCCGTACCGGCAACGCGGTTCCGCTGGGAGAGATCCCGCTCGGCACCAACGTGCACAACATCGAGCTCAAGATCGGGAAGGGCGGGCAGCTGGCTCGTACGGCGGGTTCCAGCGCCCAGGTTGTGGCCAAGGAGGGTGACTACGTCACCCTGCGACTGCGCTCCTCCGAGATGCGCCTGATCCACGGCCGCTGCCTGGCAACGGTGGGCGAAGTCGGAAACGCCGAGCACGAGCTCCTCTCGGTCGGTAAGGCGGGCAAGAGCCGGTGGCTGGGCAAGCGCCCCAAGGTGCGCGGCGTGGCCATGAATCCGGTGGATCACCCGCTCGGCGGGGGCGAAGGCAAGAGCTCCGGCGGCCGTCCCCCGACCTCTCCGTGGGGCAAGGTCGAGGGCAAGAAGACCCGGCATCGGAAGAAGTCCTCGACCAAGATGATCGTGCGGGGACGCAAGCGGGGTAGGGCGACGACGTAGTCGCTAGCTGCTGGTCACTAGTCACTAGTTCGCGGAATCAAGTTTAAGCGACTAGCGACTAGCGATAATGACTTGGAGAAAACATGGCGCGCAGTGTAAAGAAGGGCCCCTTCGTTCAGGAATCGTTGATGACCAAGGTGCAGGTCCTCAACAGCAAGAACGAGAAGCGGGTGGTCAAGACCTGGAGCCGGGCGAGCACCATTCTGCCGGAGTTCGTGGGCCACACGTTTGCGGTGCACAACGGGAACAAGTTCGTCCCGGTCTATGTCACCGAAAACATGGTGGGCCACAAGCTGGGCGAGTTTGCGCCCACCCGGCTCTTCCGCGGCCACAGCGGCAAGCTCGTGGCTGACAAGAAGGCCAAGCCGGAGTAGCCATGAGTGGCCATGCGATTCAGCGACTGGTGCGCCAGTCGCCCAGAAAGATGCGGCTCGTCATCGATCTCATCCGCGGCAAGGATGTGAACGAGGCGTACGCCATTCTGAAGTACAACAAGAAGCTCGCGGCCAAACAGATCGCCAAGACGCTGAAGTCGGCAGTGGCCAACGCGGAGCAGAAAGCGCTCAAGGAGAACGAGAGCTTCGACCCCGATGCCCTGTTCGTGAAGAAGGCCATCGTGAACGGGGGACAGCCGCTGAAGCGTTTTACCGCCGCGGCCCAGGGGCGAGCCACACCGATCCGGAAGCGGACGAGCCACGTGGAGATCCACGTGGATACCAAGGAGAGCGAGTAATGGGGCAGAAAACCCATCCAGTCGGACTCAGGCTGGGCATCGTGCGGCAGTCATCCTCTCGGTGGTTCGCCACCAAGGACATGCCGGCCCTGCTCAAAGAGGACGAACTGATCCGGAAGTACCTCAAGACCCGGCTGGGGCACGCAGCCATCTCCGAGGTCCACATCGAGCGGCGTCCGGGCAAGGTCACCATTACAGTGCACACCGGCCGGCCCGGTGTGGTCATCGGCAAGCGGGGCGCCGAAGTGGACAAGCTCCGGGACGAGCTGGCCCAGCTCACCGGGAAGGAAGCCGCCATCAACGTCGAAGAGATCAAACGGCCGGAGCTCTCCGCCCAGCTGGTCGCCGACAACATCGCCCACCAGCTCACCCAGCGGATCTCATTCCGCCGGGCCATGAAGCGGGCGGTGCAGAGCGCCATGCGCATGGGCGCCCAGGGCATCAAGGTGCGGGCAGCGGGCCGTCTGGGCGGCGCCGAGATCGCGCGGACCGAGGGATATCACGAGGGCCGGGTACCGCTCCATACCCTGAGGGCGGAGATCGACTACGCCACGAGCACCGCCAAGACCACCTACGGGACGATCGGTATCAAGGTGTGGATCTTCAAGGGCGAGGTCATCGAGGACATGTCCGGCCGGACGTACAGCACGGGGAACTAAGCAATGCTCGCGCCAAAGCGGATCAAGTTCCGCAAGCAGTTCAAGGGACGGACCAAAGGGATCGCTGCCCGGGGCAACACGGTGGCCTTCGGTGAGTTCGGCCTGATGAGCCTGGAGCCGGGCTGGATCACCAATCGCCAGATCGAAGCGTCGCGCGTGGCCATGACCCGCGAGATGAAGCGCGGCGGCAAGGTGTGGATCCGGATCTTCCCCGACAAGCCCATCACCAAGAAGCCGGCGGAGACCCGGATGGGGAAGGGCAAAGGAAATCCCGAAGGCTGGGTCGCAGTGGTCAAGCCGGGCCGGGTGCTGTTCGAGATCGAGGGCATCAGCCAGGATCTGGCCAAGAAGGCGTTGGCTCTTGCCTCGGCCAAGCTGCCGGTGAAAACCCGCTTCGTGAAGCGCGAGGAGGTCTGACAGTGAAGCCGAATGAATTGCGGGACATGTCGGTGGAGGATCTCCAGACTCGCCTTGGCGAGCTTACCGAAGAGCGGTTCCGGCTCCGGTTTCGCTCGGCCACCGAGTCGATCGAGAATCCGATGCGGTTCCGGGCGATCCGGCGGGATATTGCGCGGATCAAGACAATCTTGAAAGAGAAAGTCGCCAGTCACCAGTCCCCAGTCGCTGGCAGTGAGTGAGCAATACGCGATGGCGCTGCAGCAAGACTGACGACTGAGGTCTGGCGACTGACGACTGAAGGAAACCGACATGACCGAAGAGACGAAGACCCCGACCCGCACCCGGCGCAAGATCCGGCAGGGCATCGTGACCAGCGACAAGATGGAGAAGACGGTCACCGTGTCGCTGGTGCGCCGCTATGCCCACCCGGTCTACGGCAAGCAGGTCACCCGCACCAAGAAGGTGAAGGCGCGGAACGACCACGGGGCCAAGGCGGGCGACACGGTGCGAATCATGGAGACGCGGCCGCTGGCCAAGACGGTGTGCTGGCGGGTGACCGAAATAGTTGAGAGAGCCAAATAGAGTCAGAGGTCTAGAGTCCAGGGTCTTTGTCGACCCTTGACCCTCGACCCTAGACCCTCGACGAGGCAAACATGGTTCAACAAGAATCGATTCTCCGCATCGCCGACAACTCGGGTGCCCGCCGCGCGCTGGTGATCCGGGTGCTGGGCGGCAGCAAACGGCGCTATGCGGGCCTGGGCGACACTGTGGTGGTCGCGATCAAGGACGCGATCCCGACCGGCCAGGTCAAGAAGGGCGACGTGGCCAAGGCGGTCATCGTCCGGACCGCCAAGGAGACGCGGCGGAAGGACGGCTCCTACATCCGCTTCGACGAGAACGCGGCGGTGCTGATCAACGATGCGGGGGAGCCGCGGGCCACTCGCATCTTCGGTCCCGTGGCTCGAGAGCTCCGCGAGAAGCGGTACATGAAGATCGTATCACTGGCTCCGGAGGTGCTGTAGCATGAAGCCGCTCGTGTTCAAGAAGGCCAAGCGGGTCCGCCATCAGGCGCCGGCTCGCATGCGACTGCACATCACGAAGGGCGACACCGTCCAGGTCATCTCCGGGGAGGACAAGGGCAAGCGCGGCCGGGTGCTGCGGGTCCACCCCAAGACGGGCCGGGTGACCATTGAAGGTGTGAACGTGGTGAAGCGCCACCGCCGGGCGACTCAGACGGCCGAGGGTGGCATCGTCGAGTTCCCGGCGCCGATTCACCACTCCAAGGCAATGTTGATCGATCCCAAGAGCGGCGAGCCGACCCGGGTGCGGCGGCGGCGGGATGCGGATGGCACAGTCGAGCGGATCGCGCTCAAGTCGGAGCAGCCGATCCCGAGGAACCGGTAATGGCGGACGAGACGACCGAAGTCACAACGGGCGCAGAAGGGGAAGAAGGCGGGAAGCCGAAGGCTGCCAAGGGCCAGCCCCGGGGTGAGGCCAAGGGCAAAGGAGCCGGAGGAAAGGGTGGAGCCCAGCCGGCAGGGAAGGGGAAGGACAAGGGCGGTCTCGCGGTGGAGCACGCGCCCAAGGCCGCCGAGGGCAAGCCCCGGCTGCTCGACTACTACGAGAAGACGATCCGCTCGCGGTTGGCCAAGGAGTTCGGGCTCAGCAATCCGAACCAGGTACCGCGGCTGGTCAAGATCGTACTCAACGTGGGCATGGGCGACGCGGGGAAGAACCCCAAGCAGCTCGAGGCGGCAGTGGAGGAGTTGGGCCTGATCAGCGGCCAGAGAGCGGTGGTGACCCGGGCCAAGAAGGCGATCGCGAACTTCGGGCTCCGGGCAGGGATGCCGGTCGGCGCCACCGTGACACTGCGGGGAGCCCGGATGTACGAGTTCGTGGACCGCTTCATCAATCTCGCGGTGCCAAGAATCCGCGATTTCCGCGGACTGCCCAGCAGGAGCTTCGATGGCCGAGGCAACTACACCTTCGGGGTCAAGGAGCAGATGATTTTCCCGGAGATCGACTTCGATCGGGTGGAGAAGATCCACGGCATGGACATCACTCTGGTCACCTCCACCGATCGGGATGACCTGGCAATGGGGCTGCTGCGCGAGTTGGGATGGCCGTTCAGAGGAGAGACGCCGCAGCGTGTGGCGTGAGAGGGTCAAGAGTCCAGGGTCTAGGGTCAAGCCGACTCTAGACTCTAGACCCTAGACGATTTGACGAATTAGGAGAATCGATGGCTAAGACAGCATGGACTGAAAGAGCCAAACGCACGCCGAAGTTCAAGGTGCGCGGGGTGCGGCGCTGCCAGCGCTGTGGCCGGTCCCGCGCCGTACTGCGGAAGTTCGGTCTCTGCCGCATTTGTTTCCGTGAGCTCGCCTTGAAGGGGGAAATCCCAGGCGTGCGCAAGGCCAGCTGGTAAGGGGAACGAGAAGCATGAATCTGACCGATCCCATCGCGGATATGTTGACCCGGATCCGGAACGCCTGCTCGGCGGGTCACCGGCGCGTGGACATACCGGTGTCGAAGCTGAAGAGCGAAGTCGCCCGGCTGCTGCGGGACAATCACTACATCGCGGACTTCAAGATCCTCGATGACGGTGCCCACGGCGTGCTGCGACTCTATCTCAAGTATCACAACGAGGCCCCGGTCATTCGGGAGCTTCGCCGAGTTTCCACTCCCGGCCTTCGGCGCTATGTGAAGTGTCGCGAGCTGCCCCGGGTGAAGAATGGGCTCGGCATGGCCATCGTCTCCACTCCCCGCGGCCTGATGAGTGACCGCGAGGCGCGGAGTGCCAATCTGGGCGGCGAGCTGCTCGCCGTGGTCTGGTAGGAGGTTCGATGTCGCGGATTGGGAGAAAGCCGGTAACAGTCCCCAAGGGCGTCACGCTTCAGGTCCAGGGGAACTCCGTGGCGGTCAAGGGCCCGCGGGGCGAGCTGCGGCGTACCCTGCATCCTGAGATGCAGATCGCCTTCAGCAACGACCAGTTCACCGTGGCCCGCCCCAGCGAGGAGAAGCGGCACAAGGCGCTGCATGGGCTGACCCGCACCCTGGTGCAGAACATGGTCGACGGCGTGTCCAAGGGGTTCAGCAAGAGCCTGGAGATCCAGGGAGTAGGCTACAAGGCCGAGGCCAAGCCCTACGGCGTGAATCTGATTGTGGGCTATTCGCACCCGGTGAAGTACGAGGCGCCCAAGGGCATTAAGATCACGGTGGACAACAACACCATGGTCAAGATCGAAGGTGCCGACAAGGAGCTGGTCGGCCAGGTGGCGGCGGAGCTGCGGGCGGTGCGGCCGCCCGAGCCGTACAAGGGGAAGGGCATCCGCTACGTGGGCGAGCAGGTCCGGCGCAAGGCCGGCAAGACGGGAGCCAAGTAAGCATGCGCACCATTCACGGTCCCAAGACTCGAGCGCAGTTGCGCTACCGCCGCCACCTGCGGGTACGCCGGAAGGTGAGCGGCACGGCGGAGCGTCCCCGCCTGGTGGTGTACCGCTCGCTGAAGCACATCTACGCCCAGTTGGTGAACGACGAGCTCGGGGTCACTATGCTCGGCGTCAGCGATGCGACCGAAGGGTTACAGCCGGATGGCGCCGGCAAGGTGGGGCGGGCCAAAGGGACCGGCAAGCTCTTGGCCGAGAAGGCCAAGGCAGCGGGGATCGGCAGGGTAGTCTTCGATCGCGCAGGTTATCGTTACCATGGTCGCGTGCAAGCCGTCGCCGACGGCGCCCGCGAAGGGGGATTGGAGTTCTAGATGGCAGAGGAGACGAAAGGGGCACCGGAGCTCGAGGGCACATCACTGGAAGGTGCGCCTGCGCTGGATGCGCCTGCCGAAAGCCCGCCAGCAGCCGGGCGGCCCGCCGGGTCGGACCGCCCACGAGGCCGTGGTGGACGTGGGGGCGAACGGGGTGATCGTGGCGGACGCGGCGGACCCCGGCGGGACCGGGGCGACCGCGAGCGGACCAGCGATCACGTGGAGAACGTCATTGCCATCAACCGGGTGGCCAAAGTGGTCAAGGGTGGCCGGCGCTTCTCCTTCAATGCCCTGGTGGCAGTAGGCGACGGAAAGGGCAAGGTGGGCATCGCCACCGGTAAGGCGAACGAGGTGTCGGAGGCTGTCCGCAAGGCGGTCGATGCGGCCAAGCGCTCCATGATCGAACTGCCCCGCACCGGGTCAACGATTCCGCACGAAGTTGTCGGCGAGCACGGGGCGGGGCGAGTACTGCTCAAGCCCGCCGCAACGGGAACCGGTGTGATCGCTGGAGGGCCGGTCCGGGCGGTGCTGGAATGCGCTGGCATCACCGACATCCTGACCAAGAGTCTGGGATCGACCAACCCGCACAACATGGTACGGGCGACGATGCACGGTCTCGGCACGCTGGTCTCGGCCCGCCAGGTTGCCCGGGAGCGTGGCGTAGAACCGGATCAGATTGCCTACAAGCCGAGGCAGGAGGGCTGAGATGGGGCGTAATCCGGCGGTAGGTCGTCAGGGTCCGGCGCATCACGCCGCCGTCATACCCAGTGAAGAGGCCGCGAGCGCGCTCGCGATCAAACAGATCCGATCGGAGATCGGTCACCCCGAGACGATGCGGCGCACCTTGCGCGCGCTGGGCCTCCGGCATCATCAGCAGACGGTCCGGCTGCCCAATACCGCGTCCGTTCGGGGGATGTTGACCAAGGTGCGTCATCTCGTCGAGGTGATGCCGGCGCAGGAGAGCTGATGGCGGAGAAGAAGACCACCAAGAGCGGGGCGGCGAGGCCGCGGCGCAGCGGAGCAGGTAAGCGTACCGCTCGCGCACGGCGCTCGAGTCCCCCGGCGGCACCTCAGGAGCGGCGGTTGACCCTCTCGACCCTGTCGCCGGCCGAGGGCTCTACCCAGGCACGCAAACGGGTGGGGCGGGGTCCGGGGTCCGGCCTGGGGAAGACCTCCGGCAAGGGCCACAAGGGCCACAAGGCCAGGACCGGCGGAGCGACGAACCCCGGCTTCGAAGGCGGGCAGATGCCGATGTACCGCCGCCTCCCCAAGCGGGGGTTTACCAACCCGTTCCGAACGCCGGCCCAAGTGGTGAACCTGCTGGATCTCAAAAAGGTGACTGCAGCCGAGGTGAGCCCCGAAACGTTGTACTCGGCCGGTCTCATCGGGAAGCCGGACTCGCCGGTAAAGCTGCTGGGCACCGGAGACGCCGACCGGGCGTACACCGTCCGCGGCGTGGCCCTTTCCGCGCCGGCGCGCGCAAAGATCGAGGCGGCCGGCGGTAAGATCGAGGGGTAATGACCTCAGTCCGTCCCAACCTGGCCATGGACGAGGAGCTGAAGCGGAAGCTCCTGTTCACTCTGCTTGCTCTCGTCATTTACCGGGTTGGCGCCCACATCGCCGCGCCAGGGGTCAATGTCGCGGCCCTGGCAGACTTCATCCGCAACTCGGCCGCCGCCGGATTCTTCGGGCTGTACGACGCACTGGGCGGCGGACTCTCCCGGGCAACAGTGTTTGCCCTCGGGATCATGCCCTACATCTCGGCCTCGATCATCTTCCAGCTGGCCGGAGGTGTGGCGCCGTCCATCGGCAAGATGCAGAAGGACGAGGAGGGCAAGAAGAAGATCACCCAATGGACCCGGTATCTCACCGTGTTCATTTCGCTGTCGCAGGCCTACACCTTCGCCCTGTTCACCGAGTCCATTCCCGGCGCGGTCCCCGCGCCCGGTTTCTGGTCGCGGCTGATCATGGTGGTGACGCTCACCACCGGCGCCATCTTCGTCATGTGGTTGGGTGAACAGATCACCGAGCGCGGGATAGGCAACGGGATGAGCCTGCTCATCACGTTCTCCATCCTGGAGCGGCTCTGGCCGGGAACGCTGCAGTTGCTCCAGTTCATCCGGGGCAACGTGGTCACACCGATCGGAGCGGTGGTCTTCCTGGCCATCCTGGTGGGCGTGGTTGCGGCGGTGGTGGCCATGACCATCGCGGCGCGCCGAATTCCGATTCAAATTCCACGCAAGGTCATGGGGCGGGGCCGCATCAGGGAAGGCCAGAAGACCTTCATTCCGATCCGGCTGATCACCGCGGGCGTGATGCCGATCATCTTTGCCCAGACGATCATCATCGTCCCCGGCACGCTGGCAAGCTTCACCAAGAACCCGATCCTGACGGAAATCGCGAGCTTCTTCAATCCGGGCGATCTACCATACGATCTCACTTTCGCGGTGCTGATCCTGGTTTTCAGCTACTTCTACACCTCGATCATCTTCAACTCGGTGGACCTGGCAGAGAACCTGAAGAAGCAGGGGGCGTTCATTCCCGGGGTGAAGCCGGGAGCCAGCACGGCCGACTACATCGACTCGGTCCTGGCCCGGGTGACGCTGCCCGGCGGCCTCTTCCTGGCTTTCATCGCGCTGGTCCCGATCCTGGTCTCGAAGTGGGTGGGAGTGCAGTCCCAGTTCGGCGGCACGTCGGTACTGATCGTGGTCGGGGTTCTGCTCGATACGATCGCCCAGGTGGAGCAGCATCGGACCCTCAGGAAGTACGACGGCTTCATGAAGACCGGCCGGGTCAAGTTCCGGGGCCGACAGCAGCGGTATATGTAGCAACAGCGTGAGCGGTGAGCGGTTAGCAGTGAGCGGGGCTGGCCCACGGGGTACCGTCGAGTCGCCCCGCTTACCGCTTACCGCTTACCGCTTACGCTTTCTTGGAGCGACATGGACATTCTACTGATGGGCCCGCCCGGCGCAGGCAAGGGTACTCAAGGCGCCATTCTGTCGGAGGAGCGCAGGCTGCCCAAGTTCGCCACCGGCGATCTGCTCCGGGATGCGGTCAAGCGAGGTACGCCGCTTGGGCAACGGGCCAAGGCCGTGATGGAAGCGGGTCATCTGGTCAGCGACGACATCATCATGGGTATCGTTCGGGAGGAGCTGGCGCGTTCCCAAGCCGCTAACGGCGTGATCTTCGACGGGGTGGTACGAACCGTCCCCCAGGCCGAGGGAGTCGAGCGGCTGCTGGGCGAGCGCGGCCGCCGGATGGATGCGGTGCTCTTTTTCGATGTGTCGGACGAAGAGATCCTGGCTCGGCTGGATAAACGGCGCACCCTCGAACAGCGGGCCGATGACGATCCGGCAGCGGTGGCCACGCGCCTCGCCGCCTACCGGCAGCAGACAGCACCCGTTCTGGACTGGTATGCCAAACGCAACCTGCTCCGGCGGATCCCGGCGGTCGGCTCAGTGGAGGAGATCGCCGGACGGGTCCGGAAGGCACTCGAGCGCTAGCATGGTGACGCTCAAGTCTCCTCGCGAAATCGATATCATGGGCCGGGCCGGGCGCATCGTGGCCGGGACTCTGGCGCGCATCCGCGAGATTCTCCGTCCCGGGATGAGCACCGAGGACTTGGACGCGGAGGCAGAGCGGTTCATCCGCAGCCACCCCGGCGCGGTTCCCTCATTCAAGGGGCTGTACGGCTTTCCGAAAACCTTGTGCACCTCGATCGACGAGGAGATCGTGCACGGAATTCCTTCACCCCGCCGGGTGCTGGAGGAGGGAAGCATCGTGAGCGTCGACGTTGGCGTCCAGGTCGAAGGGTTGCACGCCGACTCGGCCACCACTCTGGCGGTGGGCCAGGTCGCGCCGGAAACCGAGCGGCTCCTCCGGGTGACCCAGGAGTGCCTCGCGGCCGGGATCGCCCAGGCCCGTCTGGGCAATCATGTCGGAGACATTGGGCACGCGGTGCAGCGAGTGGCTGAAGGGGCCGGATACGGGGTGGTTCGCGAACTGGTGGGCCATGGTATCGGAACCCGGTTCCACGAGGAGCCTCAGGTTCCCAACTACGGCGCGCCCAAGCGGGGCCCTCGCCTGCTCGAGGGCATGACACTGGCTATCGAGCCCATGATCACGGTCGGCAGCCCGGTAACCAAGACGCTGGCCGACAAGTGGACCGTGGTCACTGCCGACGGCAGCCTCTCCGCTCACTTCGAGCACACCGTGGTGATCACCGCCAACGGGCCGCGAATTCTCACCACCAGCTCCTGACCGCTCCGTCTAGCCCACCCGTTCGTCCAGCAGCTGCCGGACCCGAATCTCAGAGGCCTCCACTCGATCGAGGGTAACGACCGCCGACTCGACCAGTGGCCGGGTCTCCTCGGGACGTCCAATCAGCTTGAGATTGCCGCGAATGCTCCAGTAGGAGCTGCGGCAGGCGGCGGCAGCCAGAAAGTTGGCGGTGGCTGCGTCGCCGATCGCGGTGGCCACTCCCGAGCCTGTCATAGCCTCGGCGAGACTCGCTACCTCCGCGGCCTGATCCAGCAGCTCGAGCTGTACCCGTGCGGCTTCGAGCAGGGCCGCTCGCCGGGCGGCATCGCGCGCAGTTCGCTCGAACTCCGATTCCTGGGGCAGCCTGAGCGCATCCATATATTCGGCGATCACCACCGCATCCTGCCGGGCCAGGTCGAGGAGCTCTGTTCGAAGCACCTCCGCGCGGAGCAGCGTCTCCTCGGCATAGCGATGCACAGCCGCGTACTTCTCGCGACGCATGGTCAGACCGGCAACCATGGCTACCAGGGCCGCCGCCAGGGCCGATCCCAGCGCGGCTACCGCACCGCCGGCAGGTGTGGCTGTGGCGGCTGCAACCGCATCCGACCATTCATGGACGGTGCTGTCTCCGGTCAGCGTGTCGAGATCGTCCATTCAGCATCCGTGCTCAGGGTCTTCAGCAGCCAGTCATGGATTGCGGGGTTCCCGGCGACGACACCGCCGTGCTCAATCCCGAGGTCGCGGCCGTTAAAGTCAGTGACCAGGCCACCCGCCTCCCGGATGAGGAGCATCCCGGCGGCGATGTCCCAGGCCGAGAGCCGCAGCTCCCAGAATCCCTCGAACCTACCGGCTGCTACGTCAGCCAGGTCCAGGGCGGCCGCACCAGGCCGCCGAATACCGCTGGTGCCGGCGGCCACCGCACTAAACTGTCTCTGGTATATGTCGAGCTGAGACAGATCCCGAAAGGGAAATCCGGTTGCCACCAGCGCGTACTCTGGATCCTCGATCGCCGACACCTGAATTCTGCGATCGCCCAGCCAGGCTCCTCCGCCGCGAAGCGCCGAATAGGTCTCGTTCCGGGGGACGTGATGTACAATGGCCGCTTCCATGACACCGTCGATTGCCGCGGCGATGGACACGGCATAACAAGGATAGTCGTGGAGGAAGTTGGTCGTTCCATCGAGGGGATCCACGATCCAGACCAGTCCCTCCGTGATCAGATCGGGACTCAGCTCCTCCCCGATGATGTGCCCTCCTGCGCCGCTTTGCTTAAGCAGCTCGGCAATGATCCGCTCCGCCTGCCGGTCGACCTCGGTGACGAAGTCCCGACTGCCTTTAAGCGACCAGCCGGCCGGACTGCCCGGCCGCTGCACGCTTCGGAGATACCGCCCCGCTGCTTCGGCCGCGAGCCGGGCCCGAGTGAGTAAGTCTAAGGAAGACACTGGATTGTCTGCCCACCCCAGGAAGGGTAAGTTGCCCCCATGCCCCGCATATTCTCCGGAATTCAACCCTCGGGCGAGCTGCACATCGGCAACTGGCTCGGGGCGGTACAGAACTGGGTCAATCTGCAGCGCAACTACGAGTCGCTCATTTGTGTGGTGGACCTTCACGCCATCACGGGCAAATACGACCACGAGTCATTGGCACAGCGCACTCGGGAGATGGCGGTCGGGCTGCTCGCCGCCGGGATCGATCCCGACCAGGCGACGCTGTTCGTTCAGTCTCACGTGCCCCAGCACACCGAGCTGCAGTGGCTATTGAATACGGTGACCCCGCTCGGCGAGCTCGAGCGGATGACGCAGTTCAAAGATAAAGCGCAGCGGTTCGAGAGCGTTCCGGCTGGGCTCCTGAACTATCCGATTCTCATGGCGGCGGACATCCTGCTGTACCGGGCGGACCTGGTTCCTGTGGGAGAGGACCAGATCCAGCACCTGGAGCTCACCCGCGAGGTGGCCCGGAAATGGAACGCAGAGTTCGGGCGGGGAGACGGGTACTTTCCCGAGCCGCAGCCCATCCTGAGCGAGGCCAAGCGAATCACCGGTCTGGACGGCCAGGCCAAAATGTCCAAGAGCCTGGGCAACACCATCGGCCTGCTGGATACCCCCGAAGAGATCTGGCAGAAGCTCAGGCCGGCGAAAACCGATCCCGCCCGCGTCACCCGGTATGATCCCGGCAATCCGGAGGTCTGCAATATTTATCACCTGCACCAGTACTTCTCCCCCCCGGAAACGGTTGCCCTGGTAGCGGAGAACTGCCGCGGGGCCAAGTGGGGTTGCCTCGACTGTAAGAGGGTATTGGCCGATAATATGATCGCCGCACTCAAGCCCATTCGAGAGCGGGCCCTGGAGCTCCAGGAGCAGTCCGAGCGGGTGGACGAGATCCTGGCGGACGGGGCATCCAAAGCCCGGCGGATGGCCGCCGAGACCGTCCGCGAGGTGCGGGACCGTATGGGTCTGCTCGCCCCTGCACCCGCGCTGTCTGGCCGGGCCCAACGCGAGCTGGATACCTGAGACCGTGGCCAAAGACTCCTCTACCGTGGCGGTCGGGTTGGAAAAGATTATCAAAGCGGCAGTTGAACGTGGCGCCTCGGACCTCCACATCAAGGCCGGGGACGTCTTTCGCGCCCGGATCAACGGCAAGCTGGTTCCGCTCACCAAGCAACGGCTCACCCCCGATCAGACCAAGTCCATCGCCCTCAAGCTCATGAGCAATGAGGAAGACCGCGCCCGGATCGACCGGCTGCGGGACTTCGATTGTTCCTGGGGCATGCCGGGGGTGGGGCGCTTTCGGGTCAACGTCCTGCGCCAGCGCTCCTCGTTCATGATCGTCATGCGGGTGATTCCCTTTGCGGTGCCCACCATCGAGTCGCTGGGTCTCCCCGACGTTCTGAAGCAGATCGCTGAATCGGAGCGGGGGCTGGTGCTGGTAAGCGGCGTCAGCGGAAGCGGAAAGAGCTCCACCGTGGCCGCCATGGTGCACCACATCAACCGCACCCTGCACAAGCATGTCGTCACCATCGAGAGTCCAATCGAGTACCTGCACCGGGACTTGAGCTGCTCGATCACCCAGCGCGAGGTCGGAGTGGATACCGATAGCCTGGCCATCGGTCTTCGTGCCGCTCTCCGGCAGGACCCTGACGTCGTGATCCTGGGCGACATGGCCGATGCGCCAACCATCGACACGTCCATGAAGGCGGCGGAGACCGGTCGCCTGGTGATCGGAACGGTCGCCAGCCCGGATGTCATCGCTACGGTCGAGCGGGTGGTCGGAACACTTCTTCCGGCGGAGCGCGATGTTGGACGGATGCGGTTCTCCGAAGCGGTCCGCGCGGTGATCTCGCAGCAGTTGCTGCCGAAGAAGGACGACGATGGCCGGATTGCTGCGGTCGAGGTTCTGATCGCGACACCGGCCATTCGGGAGTGCCTCAAGGATCCGGAGCGCATATCTCAGGTCAAGCAGATCATGGCAGAAGGCAGGAAAGATCTGGGGAGCCAGACGTTTGATCAGCATCTCGACGAACTGATCGAGGCCGGCCAGATCACCCCCGAGACCAGGCGGGCAGCCCTTGCCACGGCCGGCAACGCCTTCCCCGCCTCCCGGCGGAAGCGGGCAGCTTCATCCTGAGCGAAAGCCGATTCCTCTGGAGACCCTGCACGAGCTCACCCGCCAACTGCTCTCCGTTCCCCGAGAAGCCGGCACGCCGGACGCCGCCAAAGCGCGAGAGCTGATCGCAGATCACCTGCGCGGGCTCGGGTACACGATCGAGATACAGAGGTTTTTCTTTTCGCCGGCCAGTCTCCGCGCCTTTCCGATCTTTGGTGCCGGACTGGGGGGTCTGGCGGTCGTTCTGCTCCCGTTGCTGTACTCTCCCCAGGCGCCGCCCTGGGCCGCACTGGCTCTATGGGCCGCCGGTCTCGCCGCGTTACTGGTCCTGGTGAGCGGGGTGGGGCTCGGCTGGGTGGCGCTGGGTGAGTCGGCACGCGAGGATGCCAACCTCGTTGCGACCCGCGGCAGTGACCGCCCGCGTCGTTGGATTGTCGCGCACCTGGACTCCAAGGCGCAGGGTCACTCCATGGCAGGCCGGCTGATAGCCGTATGGGTCACGGTTCTTGCCGCTGCTGCGCTCTCCGTACTAACCATCGCTCGGCTGAACGCTCCAGTGGACGCTGTTTGGCTCGTTGCCGGCGCAACCTTGGCTCTGGCGGCTGGTTTTCTGGCGGGGAAGGGGCAGCTTCGAGGGCGCTCTCCCGGTGCTCGAGACAACGGCAGTGGGATAGTCGCGGCGCTCACCGCGGCCGAAGCCAGCAGCGATCCCAGCCTGGGCATTCTCATCACCGGAGCGGAAGAGTTCGGACTGGTCGGGGCCCGAGTCTTTGCCCACCTGCACAGCCCCGGACTCCAGGATATGGAGTTCGTAAACGTCGACACCGTGGATGAGGAGGGGACTCTTTCTCTAGTGAGCCACAACACCCGGGGTCAGCAACTGGCCGGCAAGCTCGAACCGGTGCTGGCCCAACTCGGCATGCCAGTCCGGAGCCGCCGCCTTCCGATCGGCATTTTCGTCGATAGCGCCCCGCTCGCGCGAGTCGCTTCCGCGATAACCATCGGTAGGCTCACCTGGAGAACGTTACAGCGCATCCATACGCCGGCTGACACGGCTGATGGCCTTTCGCTGGAAACGGCTCGGCGATTGGGGAAGGCTCTCGCATCGAATTGACCTTTGAACATGCGGGAGATAGGTTTGCCCGAGGACGCAGGAGCCCCGCCGAGGGGCTCTTTTGTTGTTTTCAGCCGGGGGCAAACATGTTCGATGGGCAGACGGCCTGCGTGGTGGTCGTCGGGGCACAGTGGGGCGACGAGGGCAAGGGCAAACTCGTCGATGTGCTGGCCGAGCGGGCCGACCTGGTGGTGCGCTACCAGGGAGGGGCCAATGCGGGTCATACCGTGGTCACCGGCGACAAGCAGTTCATCTTGCGGCAGATCCCCTCCGGCATCCTCCACCCCCGAGTCACCTGTCTGATCGGCAACGGCGTGGTCCTCGAGCCGGAAAATCTGTTCCACGAGCTGGACGGGCTGCACCAGCGCGAGATCGACACCTCGGGCCGACTCTATGTCTCGGATCGGGCCCATCTGGTCCTTCCCTATCACAAGCTGCTCGATGCGGCGAGCGAGAAGAGCCAAAAGCTGGGTACCACCGGGCGTGGCATCGGGCCGGCGTACGAGGACAAGTACGGGCGGCGCGGCATACGAGTGGTGGACTTGCGGCGGCTGGAGTGCGCCCGGGCCATCCTGACCGATCGGGTGGCCCGTGCCAACCAGCTGCTGGAGCTGATGGGGAGTAGCGAGCGGGCGAGTCTGGACGGCCATGTGCGCCTGCTGGAGCAGCTGGCGCCCCGGCTACTGCCTCTGGCCACCGACGCCGGCTTGTTGCTCCACCGGGCCATCAAGGAGGGGCGTCGCGTCCTGCTGGAGGGCGCCCAGGGCGCCCTCCTCGACGTGGATCACGGCACCTACCCCTACGTGACTTCCTCCAATACGACCGCCGGCGGTGCGGCGGTAGGCTCCGGAATCGGCCCCACCGCCATCGATGGGGTTCTCGGAGTGGTAAAGGCCTACACCACCCGGGTAGGCAACGGGCCGCTCCCCACCGAAGCGGAGAGTCCGTTCGGTGAACGGCTTCGGGAGCTGGGCGGCGAATTCGGAGCGGTGACTGGCCGGCCAAGACGGTGCGGGTGGTTCGACGCCACCGTGGTTCGCTATGCCGCCCGGGTGAATGGACTCACCGGTCTAGCGGTCACCAAGCTCGATGTGCTCGACTCCTTCGCCGAGATTCCGGTTGGTACCGAGTACCGTCTGCGGGGAGCGATCTGTGAGGAGATGCCGGCCGAAGTGGAGGCGCTGGGCCAGGTGGAGCCGGTGTACGAAATCCATCCCGGATGGCAGCAGCCGACCGGTGCTGCGCGCCGATTAGCCGACCTTCCTCCAGCTGCCCGGGCCTATCTGGACCGGCTGGAGACGCTGGTCGGGGTGCCGGTCCGGTATGTGAGCGTAGGCACCCGGCGGGACCAAATCATTGAGGTTTAGGAGGCGGGGAGGCTGGG
>Ga0075421_100003413_pt1 | contig 18973 bp, 20 predicted proteins | sample SoiMetdeltSBSDD5_FD_75292 | JGI IMG/M metagenome (GOLD analysis project Ga0075421, IMG submission 75292) | Bulk soil microbial communities from a Populus tree surrounding site in Tennessee, USA - Soil MetaG P. deltoides SBSDD5 | ecosystem: Environmental > Terrestrial > Soil > Tree plantation... | reverse complement strand
AACGACCGAAAGATTGTTTGCCGGCATCCCGACGATTTCTGCGATCGCGCCGCGTGAAGGCAGGTACCGGCGCAGGAGTTCGAGAATCGGGCCGCGATTTCGCAGGGCCGCGGGGGAGGAGAGCACGCGCAGGTGCCATAATGGTGGCGAAGGAAAAGTCATGACCCTCGCAACCATTCGAGCCTTGCTCCTGTTGCTCGCCGCGCTTGCGGCCGGATCTGCCGCGGCACAGGATTGGCCGACGAAACCGGTGAAGTTCATCGTGCCGTTCCCGCCGGGCGGCTCGGTCGATCCGCTCGCGCGGCTCGTCGCCGTCAAGCTGAGCGAGTCGCTGAAACAGCAGTTCATCGTCGAGAACAAGCCGGGCGCGTCGGGCTCCATCGGCGCCGCGCAAGTCGCCAAATCGCCCCCGGACGGCTATACGTTCCTGTTCGTGTTCGACACGCATGCGGTCAACCCGTCGCTGATCCCGAACCTGCCGTTCGACACGGCGAAGGATCTCGCGCCGGTCATGCTCATCGGCACGGCGCCGATGGCGATCGCCACGGCCGCCGGCAAGCCGTACCAGCACTTCGGCGACGTGATCGCAGCTGCGAAAGCCAAGCCCGATAGCGTGAGCTTCGGCTCGATCGGCAACGGCTCGCTCGGCCACTTGACGATGATCCTCGTGCAGCAGGCCGCGGGCATCAAGCTCGTGCACGTGCCGTACAAGGGTGGCGGGCCGATGACCACCGACGCGATCGGCGGGCAGACTGATCTCGCGATCGGCTCGGTCGCGGTGATCACGCCGCACGTCAAGGGCGGAAAGCTTCGCGCCATCGCCGTCACCGGCCAGCGGCGCTCGCACGCGCTGCCGGAGGTCATCACGCTTTCGGAGCAGGGGTTCCCGGGCTTTCTCGCGCTCGCGTGGTGGGGCGTGTTCGCGCCGGCCGGCATGCCGAAGCCGATCCTGGACAAGTTGCATGCGGAACTGGTCAAGGCGCTCAATCAGGCGGATGTGCGCAAGACGCTGACCGAAACCCTCGGCATGGACCTCGTCATCAGCACGCCGGACGCGTTGCAGAAGTTCCTGCTCGCCGAGATGGCGCGGTGGGGCAAGGTCGTCAAGGACCACAACATTCGTCCCGACTGATGCAGCGGACGCTGCTCTGCATCGTCCGCCACGGCGAGACCGCGTGGAACGCCGAGGGCCGCGTCCAGGGACAGCTCGACGTGCCGTTGAACCGGGTCGGAATTGCACAGGCGCGCGCCGTCGCCGCGGCGCTGCAAGGCGAGCATTTCAGCGCGATCTACTCGAGCGACCTGCAGCGCGTGACGCAGACCGCGGAGCCGACTGCCCGCATGCTCGGGCTGCCGGTACATCTCGATCCGCAGCTGCGCGAGCGTCACTACGGAATGTTCCAGACGCTGACCTATGCAGACGTAAAGAAGCTTCATCCGGAAGACTACGCGCGCTTCAAGTCGAAAGACCCGGACTATGACTTTCGCACCGGCGAAAGCCTGCGCGCGTTTTCGGCACGCTCGGTGGGCTGCCTGGCGGGCCTGGCGGCGCGCCATCCGGGCGAATCGATCCTGGTGTTCACGCATGGCGGCGTGCTCGAAATGGCGCGTCGCTTCGCGACCGGGGCGAGCCTCGACACGGTGCGTGAATTCGAGATCCCGAACTGCGGGCTCAACCGCATGGCGATCACCGGCAACGACTGGACCGTGCTCGGCTGGGCCGAGTGCGGTCACCTCGAAACTACGCTCGACGACCTGCGCGACTAGTTGCGGTCGAGCACTTCGCGCACCCGGCGCGCGAGGTCCGGTTGCGTGTACGGCTTCAGCAGCAGCTCGACGCCGGGGTCGAGCCGGCCGTGATGGACGATTGCGTTGCGCGCGTAGCCAGTCGTGAAGAGGATGCGGATCGACGGCCTCACCCGCAGCACCTCGTCGGCGAGCTGCCGCCCATTGAGGCCATTGGGCAGCCCGACGTCGGTGAACAGCAAATCGATCCTCGGCTCCTGTTCGAGACCTTGCAGCGCGGAGCGTGCATCCTGGGCCCCGAGCACGTGATAGCCGAGCTCTCTCAGCATCTCCATGGTGAAGCCGCGCAGGTCCTCGTCGTCCTCGACGACCAGGATCGTCTCGCGGCCGATGTCGCCGCGGGGCGGGCGCGCAGCGATCTCGACCTGCTGCGCGACGACGCCTTCCAGCTTCGGCAGATAGATCTTCACCGTGGTGCCCTGGCCGACTTCGCTGTAGATCTTCACATGCCCGCTCGACTGCCGGACGAACCCGTACACCTGTGAAAGCCCGAGGCCGGTTCCCTCCTGCTTCGTCGTGTAGAAGGGCTCGAACACGCTGCGCAACGCGCCGGCCGGAATCCCGCCGCCGGTATCGCTCAGGCAGATCACCACGTAATGGCCGGGCGTGACGTCCGGGTTTGCCGCTGCGTAGCGCTCGTCCAGGTAGCTGTTGGCGGTCTCGATCGTCAGCTTGCCGCCTCCCGGCATCGCGTCGCGCGCATTGATCGCGACGTTGAGCAGCGCGTTCTCAAGCTGGTTGCGATCGACCGACACCCACCACAACCCTCCGGCAAGGATCGACTCGACCGAAATGCCTTCACCGAGCGAGCGGCGCAGCAACTCGGCCATCCCGGCGACGAGCTTGTTCGGATCGAGCGGTTTCGGATCGAGCGGCTGGCGGCGCGCGAATGCGAGCAACCCCTGCGTCAGCGCGGCCGCGCGATCGGCGCCCCGGCGCGCCGCTTCGATGAAGCGCCCGACGTCCGAGTCGCCCGCGCGCAGCCGGCGGTCGACCATGTCGAGCGAGCCCTGGATCACCGTCAGCAGGTTGTTGAAGTCGTGCGCGATGCCGCCGGTCAGCTGCCCGATCCCCTCCATCTTTTGCGACTGGATCGACCTCGCCTGGGCCTGCTCGAGCTCCTGCTTCCGCTGCTGCTGCTCGGTAATGTCGCGCGTGACCTTCGCGAACCCGCGCAGGTTGCCCGCCGAATCGAACAGCGGACTGAGCACGACGTTCGCCCAGAACCGCGTACCGTCCTTGCGCACGCGGATCGATTCGGCTTCATATCTGCCTTCTCGGACCGCGGTCTCGAGCGCGCGCGCGGGTATCCCCGCGGCGCGGTCCTCCGGCGTAAAGAAGCTGGAAAAATTCTTCCCCAGGATCTCGTCCTGCCGGTATCCCTTGATCCGCTCGGCGCCGAGGTTCCAGGTCGTGATGCGGCCTTGCGGGTCCAGCATGTAGATGGCGTAGTCGGCCACGCCCGCGACGAGCTGGTGGAACTGCTCTTCGCTACGCCGGGTTGCTTCGGCGGCGTCCTGCATGGCACGGATTCCGCGCAGCAGCAGTGCGCTCCCGAGCACGGCGAGCGCTACCGCGAGCGCCGCCGCGGTGATCCCGACGCCCGATGCTTTCCAGTCTGCCTGAAAGCCCGCAAGCCAAATGAGCGCGACCACGGATACCAGCATCAGCAGCAGGCTGATCCGGACTGCAAGCGGCGTCGTGCGCTCGACCGGCACTGGGGAAGTTGCTGTAAGCACTTGCTAGGGAACGGTCTTTGGCAGTATACGTGCCTTAGATGTCCTCTGCTGCTGCGAAATCTGCCGGATGCTCGACGCGCGTGCTCGTCGTGGATGACGATGCCGGCATTCGCAACTTCCTGCGCATGTTGCTCGAACTCGAAGGCTACGAGGTCGCAACTGTCGGCAACGGGATCGAGGCGCTCGATGCGCAGAGGAAAAACCCGGCGGCAATCGTCGTGACCGACATCTTCATGCCGGATGGCGAAGGCATGGAGACGATCGTCCAGTTGCGCGAGGAGTTTCCGCAGGTACGGATCATCGTCATGTCGGGCGGCGGCGCCTACCGCGGAGCAGACTACCTGAAGCTCGCCCGCGAACTCGGCGCCGTGAGGGCGCTGAAGAAACCTTTCCCGCCACAGGAACTGCTCGACGCGATGCGCGAAGTCGCCGGCACGGCGCCGACCGCTTAGAGCAGTTCCTTCGGAATCCGCACCGGCATCGCAAGCACGATCTGCGCCATTCCCTTGCCGAGGGGATCGTTGCGCAGCGAAGCCATGCCGCCGCCGCCGAGCGCCTGCTCGAGCACGAAATTCAGCGCGTTGATTCCGGGTAGCGAGTAGCGGGTGACCTTGCCCTGCACGAGATGCCCCAGGTGCTCGCGCACCGCAGAGGCGGTGACCTGGCTGCGGATCCACGGCAGGTAGTCGGATTTTCTCGCGATGATTCCGACGTTCGAGTTGTCGCCCTTGTCCCCGCTGCGGCCGTGCGCAACGCGAATCAGCGGAACGGTCGCCGCATCGGCGGGCGGTTGCGGCCCGCTCGAGTCAGCATCGGCACCCGGGCGCAGCGGCGTGTCCTCGCCGTGAGGAATCGCGATTTCCTCCATCGTCGCGCCGATCGTGACGCGCGCAGCTGCCTCCGACTTCGGCAGCAGGAACGCAAACTGCTTGATTTGCGGCGATACGTTCGGGCGTCCTGCATTCAGGCTTCCGGTCGTTCCCGGTGACCACGAGGTTCCGGCCGGTGAGATCTCGCGCGCGAAGATTTCCAGCGCGGCCCTCTCCGAATGGGAGACCGCAAGCCGCATCACGGCTTCCTGCAGGTCCAGCGTGCGCGCATGCGGGCCGTAGACGGACGCGGTACCGAGCACCGACAGGTCGACCGCGCGGTAATCCGCGAGTCCGTGCTTGCGGAAGATCGCGCGTGTCCGCTCGAGGATCGCTTCGCCGGAGCGCCGCGCCTTCGCCGCCGCGTCGAACCCGGTGATCGTCAGCGTGCCGACCGCGCGGAAACCGTCGGCGTGCGTCGCGCTTACTTTATAGGTATCAGTGGGCGGCTTGCCGCGCGCGCCGGTCACGCGCACCCGGTCCTTTCCGGCACTTTCCATCCGAACTTGCGTGAAATCGCAGACCACGTCCGGCAGCACGTAGTTCGCCGGGTCGCCGATCTCATATAGAAGCTGCTCGGCGAGCGACGGCGGCGACACGATGCCGCCGGTTTGCTCCGCCTTCGTGACCACGAACGAGCCGTCCGCCGCGCATTCGAGCACCGGGTAGCCCATGTTGGCCCAATCCGGGACGTCCTTCCAGTCGGTGAAGAGGCCACCGGTTGCCTGGCACCCGCACTCGATCAGGTGGCCTGCCAGCGATCCGGCCGCAAGCCGGTCGTAGTCGTCTGCGCGCCAGCCGAACTCGTGGATCAGCGCGCCGAGCGTCACTGCGCTGTCGACGACGCGCCCGGTGACGACGACGTCTGCGCCCCGCTCGAGCGCGCGCGCGATCGGCAATGCACCGAAGTATGCGTTTGCGCTCAGCAGGCGCTCAGGCAGGGGCGCTCCGGTATAGAAGTCGGTCAGCCCGCGCTCGCGCAATCGCGGCAGGAGCGCGAGCACGTCATCGCCATCGACCACCGCGACCTTCAGCGAAACGCCAAGCTCGGCGGCGAGCCGCTCGAGCGCGCGCGCGCATGCGGCGGGATTCACGCCGCCGGCGTTCGCGATCAGCCGGATGCCCCGCGCGCGGCAATTCGCGAGGATCTCGCGCGCGACGACTTCGACGAAATCGGTCGCGTATCCGAGGTCGCGGTTCTTCGCGCGCGCCGCGGCGAGGATCGACATCGTCAGTTCGGCGAGATAGTCGAACACGATGTAGCGCATGCCGGGAACTTCGGCGAGCTGCGGCGCGCCCACGGAGCTGTCGCCCCAGAAGCCCGCTGCACCGCCGATTTTGACGATCGTATCGGACATGCGTTCTCGCCCCTTCTCAATGGTACCGGTAGTACAGCGGCCAGCGCGCGAGCGCTTCCAGCGTCGAGCGGCTCGAGCGATGGAGACGGTCGGCGCGCGAGCGCTTGAGTTCGCGGCGGGCGAGCTGCCGCGCGGCCGCGGCGCGTGGCCGCAGTCCGAGCTTGTAATAGAACCACCACGCCCCCGAATCGATGGCCTCGCGGTTGCCCGTGCCGAGCTGGTACGGGGCAATCCCGAACGTGCGCGACCCGAACACGTGCCGCAGCATCGCAAGCGTGCGCACGAAAAGCTGCGCGGCCTCTGCGCCCCGATACGTCGGGAAAGTATTGAACGCGATTTCCACGTGCGAACCCCGCACTTCGAGCTCCATGTAGCCGACCGGAACGCCGTTCCTGAGCGTCAAGGTGCCATAGGTGTCGGCGTGCGATTTGCGGCGCTCCTCGATCATGCCGACGAGCGCGAAAGAAAGCCCCGGCGTGTCTTCGACGATCCGCACCCGCGTCGGATCGCCATAGGCAAAAGCGTCCAGATCCCGGCTTCGGGTTGCCATCGTCGTGCGCCCGAGCTCCACGACGCGCGTCCCTTCGCGCGGCGCGACGCGGCGCACGCGCGCCGGCCGGCGGCGGATCTCGCTTTCGATGTCGGGCCGGGTACCGCCGAGCGGCGCGCGCTGCCAGCCAGGCGCCGCAGTCCCGTGCCACGCGAAAGTCCGGTTCGGCGTACCCTCGCCGGCGCGAAGCTCGAGCACCGGCTCGATCGCGTCGTAGAACGCCTCATGCGAGAACGATCCGCCGGGCATCCGCTCTACCAGCTGGATGAAGCAGACCGCATCCGACAGGCCGCGCGGCCGGATCCGGTCGAGCACGGCAAACCCCGAGCGCACGCCGAACAGTTTGCCGATCGCGCGGTCGGCCGCCCGGTCGAGCCGGTCCAGCGTGAGATGCCGCGGCCACTTGCGCGCCAGCCAGCACGCTGTCGGCCAGAAGAACGGAAAACGGATCGGCGTGCCCGCGATGCCGGTATTCTCGAGCGCATCGGCGTGACGGCGCAGGTCGGCGCGCCGGGCAAAAGCGCGCAGCAGGCGGCTTGCGCTCGCCAGTGTGCGCGCATCATCCGGATACGCGCGCACGAAGCACAGGATTTCATGCAGGCGCTCGACTTCCGCGGCGCTGCGCAGCTGCGTGCGCGCGAGCCGCTCCATCTGCATGCGCTTCTCGCGGCCGCTCGTCTGGTGAAACACGTTGCGCAGCTTCTCGAGCGCGCGCAACGGGTCTGGTCTCATCGGGCGCGAATCCTAGCAGGTGAGCGGGGGCTCCTGCATTGCCGCTACCTGCTCGTGCATCTCGAGGATCCGGTCCTGCCAGTAGCGCTGCGTTCCGAACCACGGAAATGCCGCCGGGAACGCGGGATCGTCCCAGCGGCGGCCGATCCATGCGGAGTAGTGCAGCAGGCGCAGCGTGCGCAGCGCTTCGATCAGCGCGAGCTCGTCGCGCTGGAGCTCGCGAAACTGCTCGTAGCCAGACACGAGGGCTCTCAGGCTTCGGTTGGCCGCCTCCGCCTCTCCGGGCAGCAGCATCCACAAGTCCTGGATCGCGGGACCGCTGCGCGCATCGTCCAGGTCGACGAAATGCGGCCCGGCGGGCGTCCACAGCACGTTGCCAGCGTGGCAATCGCCGTGCAGGCGGATCGCGCGAAAGCTCCCGGCGCGCTCGAAACAGTCGCGCGTCCCCCGCAACGCCAGGTCGACCACCGCGCGCCAGGCGTCCAGCAGATCCGGCGGGATCATTCCTGAATCCAGCAGCCAGCGCCGCGGCTCCTCGCCGAAGCTCTCGATATCAAGCGCGGGACGCTCGGCGAATTGCGCCAGGGCGCCGACCGCGTGAATGCGGCCGAGAAAGCGGCCGATCCATTCCAGCACGCTTTCGTCCTCGAGCTCGGGCGTCCTGCCGCCGCGGCGGGGATAGACGGAGAAGCGAAAATCGCGGAAGCGATGGAGCGTCGCGCCGTTCAGCAGCATCGGGGCAATCACGGGGACCTCGCGCTCGGCCAGCTCGAGTGCGAACGAATGCTCCTCGGCGAGCTGCGCGTCGGACCATCTGTGCGGCCGGTAGAACTTCGCCACTACGCTCGACTCGTCCTCGAGGCTCGCCTGGTAGACGCGGTTTTCGTAACTGTTCAGCGCGAGCAGGCGTCCGTCGCCGCGCAATCCGATCGACTCGAGCGCATCGAGCACTGCGTCGGGCGTGAGTCCGTCATAGGGCCGCGCGGTTGCCTTCATCCGCCCATTCTACGGAGGGCTTGACACGCAGTGCGCTCCGATTGATACTTAACCTTATGGTTAAGTATTCGGACAATGCGCTCGATGCCGTGTTCGCCGCGCTGGCGGACCGCACGCGGCGCCAGGTCCTCGAGTCGCTCTCGGGCGACAGCCTTGCCGTAAGCGAGCTTGCCGCGGCGCATGACATGTCGCTTCCCGGGTTCATGAAACACCTCCAGGTTCTGGAGAATGCCGGGCTGATTGCGCGGTCCAAGGAGGGGCGCGTCGTCAGCTGCGAGCTCTCGGCCGCGCCGCTGAAGCAGGCGGCCGCGTGGATGTCACGCTACGAGAAGTTCTGGCGCGAGAAGCTTGATTCGCTTGCGCGTTATCTGTATCAGCAACAGGAGCTGCAGCAATGGAGCCGACCACCCTCGCAGAAAAACCCTCCCTCACCCTCAACCGCAGCTATCCCGTCCCGCCGGAAAAGGTCTGGCGGGCGTGGACCGACCCGCAAGCGCTGAAGCGCTGGTGGGGCCCGGATGGCGACAACGCCGTCTCGGTCGCCGACCTGGACGTGCGCGAGGGCGGCAAGTTCCGGATCGTGTTCGGCGGCCCCGACGGCAAGGCGCACGAAGTGCAGGGGATCTACCGGGAAGTCGTGCCCAACCGCAAGCTGGTGTTCACCTGGAAGTGGCCGAACAGCACCCCGGAGCGCGAATCCGTGATCACGATCGAGCTTCGCGCGGCGGGCGGCGGCACGGAGTTCGTATTCCGGCAGGAGCAGTTCTTCGATGCGACGGTACGCGACAATCACCGCCGCGGCTGGACCGAGTCGTTCGTCAAGCTGGACAAATTTCTTAGAGGAGAAATGGACGCATGAGCTATGTAGACGGGTTTTTGGTTCCGGTGCCGAAGCGCAAGGCGCAGGCATACCTGCGCATGTCGCGCAAGGCCGGCAAGATCTGGCGCGAATACGGCGCGCTCGATTACGTCGAGTGCCTGGCCGATGACGTCAAGCCGGGAAAATGGACATCGTTTCCGCAGGCAGTGAAGCTGAAGGCAGGCGAGGCGGTCGTGTTTTCGTGGATCGTCTATAAATCGCGCAGGGATCGCGATCGCATCAACGCCAAGGTGATGAAGGACAAGCGCCTCGCGTCCATGATGGATCCGAAGAAATTGCCGTTCGACGGCAAGCGCATGATGTGGGGCGGCTTCAAGGTCATCGTCGATCTGTAGGCGAGCGTTTCGCGCGACCGGGCCCTCGCTCGTCTCGGGGGCTATGCGGCTCGCGGCGCTGAACGCTGTCCGTCCGCTCGCGGTCTACTAACGAATGCTCCAAAGAGGAGTTCTCCATGCAGGTTCAATCCTATTTGTTCTTCGATGGCCGGTGCGAGGAGGCGATCGAGTTCTACAAGAAGGCGCTCGGCGCAAAGGTCGACATGATGATGCGGTACAAGGACAGTCCCGAACCGCAGCCGCCCGGGCACAACGTGCCGGGCGACAAGGTGATGCATGCGAGCTTTCGCGTTGGCGACACGCTGGTCATGGCGTCCGACGGCAACAACACGGGCAAGCCGAGCTTCCAGGGCTTTTCGCTTGCGATTTCAGTGCCCGACGAGGCAAAGGCGAAGCAATGCTTCAACGCGCTCGCCGAAGGCGGCAAGGTCCAGATGCCGCTGGCGGAAACATTCTTCTCGCCGAGCTTCGGCATGCTGGCCGATCGCTTTGGCGTGGGGTGGATGGTGATGGCGCAGCCCAAGGAGGCGCGGACATGAGCCAGCTCCGACTCGAGAGGGCAGCGGCGTGAGCACTCGCACGGTTGAACACGGCACCTTTACGATCGAGCGCACGTTCGATCGTCCACCCGCACGGGTATTCGCCGCGTGGGCGGATCCGAAAGCCAAGGCCGTCTGGTTCGCAGGGCCGGCCGGCGAGTGGAAGCAGCAACTGCGCCAGATGGAATTCCGCGTCGGCGGCCGCGAGCGCGTCAAGGGAGAGTTCACAGGCGGTCGTGTGTCGGAATTCGACGCGAGCTACCACGACATCGTCACCAACCGCCGCATCGTCTACAGCTACTCGATGCAGGTCGACGAAAAGCGCATTTCGGTGTCGCTCGCGACCATAGAGTTCGAGCCGGCCGGCGGCGGCGGGACGCGGCTGATCCTCACGGAGCAGGGCGCCTACCTCGACGGCGGATTCGATGGCAACGCCGGGCGCGAGCAAGGCACGCGTGGGTTGATCGACAACCTGGAAAAGTATCTCGCCCATTCTTAGAAGGAGACGGTCATGGGAAGACCCGTGGTTCATTGGGAACTGATGTCGAAGGATCCGGCGAAGGTCGCGGATTTCTACGCCAAGATCTTCGACTGGAAGGTGCAGCACATGCCGGCGCTGAACTATCGCGTCGTCGATACCGGCGGCGAGGGCGGAATCAATGGCGGCATCCTGCAGCCCGAGCGCGAAGGGCCGTGGCCCGGCAACATGCTGTTCTACGTCCTCGTCGACGATCTCGCTGCGTACCGCAAGAAGGTCGTTGCCGGCGGCGGAACGATCCACGTCGAAGAGCAGAAGGTGCCGGGGATGGGCAAGCTTTCGCTCTTCACCGATCCCGAAGGCCGGATGATGGGACTCTGGAAGGCGAAAGCAAAGTGAAGAAGACCTACAGCGGAAGCTGTCACTGCCAGGCAGTGCGCTTCGAAACGGACATCGATCTCGCGGCGGGGACTTTCCGGTGCAATTGCTCGATCTGCTTCAAGTCGAGAGCGTGGCTCGCGTCAGCGCCGGCGAACGCGTTTCGCCTGCTCGCCGGCGAGCAGAGCCTGCGCGACTACCAGTTCGGCAAGAAGCGGATCCATCATTTCTTCTGCACGCAATGCGGCGTACGTCCGTTCTCGCGCGGAATCGACGGGAAGGGGCAGGAGTCCTACGCGATCCGCGTGAACTGCCTGGACGGTGTGGACGCCGCGGAGTTTGCAGAAGCTCCGGTCCGCTACTTCAACATGCGGCACGACGACTTCAAGCCGCCCGCGGAAACACGCCATCTCTAGAGCCGCCTGAAATGCTGTTTGAGGGAACTCCTGCCTCGACGGCGGGGATGACCCAGCCGCCCGGGGTCAATCGCATCGACAACCAGCAAGTGCTCGAGTTTCTGCGGCTCGTCGCGGAGCTGAAGCAGGTCGCAGAGTTGCTGGCGATCGGGCCGGCACGCCCCAGGTCATCCGGCAAGCCGCGCGCGAAGCGGTTGACCTCGGCCTGACGCCCTTCGCGGACCTCGTCGCCACTTCACGGCGCGTCGCCGGCACTGCCGGACGGCTCGCGAAGGTAGCGACTCTCGCCGGGTTCTTGCGCCGCCTCGCGCCCGAGGAAATCGAGATTGCCGTCGCGTATCTGTGCGGAGAGACGCTGCGCGGCAAGATCGGGATCGGATATGCAGCGCTGCGCGATTTAGCCAGGGCCCGGGACGCACCCGGTTCTTCATTGACGCTTGCCGACGTGGACGCAGCGCTGCGGCGGCTGGCGGCGACAAGCGGCAAGGGATCGGCACGCGCACGCGCGACGCAGCTCGATGCCCTTTTCACCCGCGCCAATGCCGACGAGCGCGGCTTCCTCGCCCGGCTGATCGTCGGCGAGCTGCGGCAGGGTGCGCTCGAAGGCGTGATGCTCGATGCCATCGCGGCTGCGGCGAACCTTCCGGCGGCAGACGTACGGCGTGCATCGATGCTCGCAGGCGGGCTTCCTTCGGTCGCGAAGGCGGCGCTCACGGAAGGCGGAGCAGGGCTCGATCGCTTCGCGGTACGTCTGATGCATCCGGTGCAGCCGATGCTTGCGTCGCCGGCCGAGGATGTAGCGAGCGCGCTCGCGGCGCTCGGCACCGCGTCTCTGGAATGGAAGGTCGACGGAGCACGAGTGCAAGTGCACAAGTCGGGCGACGACGTGCGGGTCTTTACACGCAGCCTGAACGACGTAAGCGCAGCAGTGCCGGAAATCATCGAAGCGATGCGCACGCTGCCCGCGCGTGAGCTGATTCTCGACGGTGAAACCATCGCGCTCGCTCCAGGCGGCGCGCCGCTGCCTTTCCAGGTGACGATGCGCCGCTTCGGCCGCAAGCTCGACGTCGCGCAGTTGCGCGCGGAACTGCCGCTTGCAGTGTTCTTCTTCGATTGCCTGCTGCTCGGCGGCGCGGATCTCCTGGCACGCCCGGCGCGCGAACGGTTCGAAGCGCTCGCGCAAGTGCTGCCTGCCGGGCTGGTGATCCCGCGTCTCGTCACCGGCAGCGTCGCGGAAGGCGAAGCGTTTCTTGCGCAGGCTCTCGCTGCCGGCCATGAAGGCCTCATGGCAAAGGCACTCGGCGCCCCGTACGAAGCCGGGCGGCGCGGCGCGGGCTGGCTGAAGATCAAGCAGGCGCAGACGCTCGATCTCGTAGTGCTCGCCGCAGAGTGGGGCAGCGGTCGCAGGGAGGGCTGGCTCTCCAATTTGCATCTGGGCGCGCGCGACCCGGCGACCGGCGGCTTCGTGATGCTCGGCAAGACGTTCAAGGGCCTGACCGACGCGACGCTCGAATGGCAGACCGCCGAGTTCCTGGCGCGCGAGACGGGCCGCGACGGGCACATCGTGTACGTGCGCCCGGAACTCGTCGCCGAGATCGCGTTCAACGACTTGCAGGCGAGCCCGCACTATCCCGGCGGCCTCGCGCTGCGCTTTGCGCGCCTGAAACGCTATCGTCCCGACAAGAGTGCGGCGGACGCGGACACGATCGACGCGGTGCGCGCGCACTATGCGGCGCAGGCTCGCGCGGTGGAGTAGGCGCGGTATCTCCCTGTCGGCATATGGCGACTTGGTGTCGGTGAATCTCCACAAATCGCGACGAAAACGTGCAATGAAGACGCCGTACGATCGCCTGCAGAAGAAAAGGGCTTTCTTGGTTCGACAGGCGTCTGGCATTGCACGATTCCTGGCGGCGATCGCTTTCGTCGCGGCCGCGGGATGCGCGACGACCTATTCGGTAGTGGACCAGGCGCGCGAGCACCTGCACGCCGGTCGCGGCGAGGAGGCGCTGGCGGTGCTCGAGGAGGCCAGGCGCCAGTCGCCGAACGACACGGGGCTGCGGGCCGAATATTTCCGCCAGCGCGATCTGCTGCTTGCCCAATGGACGGCGCAGGCTGAGGCATTGCGGCAGGCGACCCGATTTGAGCTCGCCGAAGATCTCTATCGCCGGATGCTCAAGTACGACCCGGCGAACCTTCGCGCGCAGGCCGGGCTTGCGCAGGTCGAGGTCGACCGGCGGCACCGCTCGCAGCTCGCCGCGGCGCAAAAGCTCGTCAACGAGGAAAGGTACCGCGAGGCGCAGGAAGCGCTGCGGCCGGTGCTGGCCGAGAACCCGCAGCAGCGCGACGCGCGCCGGTTGCAGCGGCTGGTCGAGGAAAAGACCGCGCGGCCGGCTGTCGCGACACCCCAGCTCAAGCCCAAGACGACCAAGCCGATCACGATCGAGCTGCGCGACGTGTCCCTCGCCACGGTGTTCGATCTCGTGACTCGCACGTACGGGATCAGCTTTGTGTTCGACAAGGAAGTGCGTGGGGACCAGCGGATCAACTTCAGCGTGCGCGACACCGTAGTCGAAGACATCATCAAGCTGCTGCTCGCGGCCAACCAGCTCGAGCAGAAGGTCGTCAACGAAGCCACCGTGCTGATCTTCCCGAACACGCCGGCGAAGCAGCGCGAGTACCAGGAGCTGGTGATCCGCAGCTTCTACCTGGTCAACGCGGACGTGAAGCAGACCGCGAACATGATTCGCTCGGTGCTGAAGACGCGCGACATCTTCATCGACGAGAAGCTCAACCTGCTGGTGATCCGCGATACGCCGAGCGCGGTGCGGCTGGCCGAGCGCCTCGTCGCCGCGCAGGACCTCGCCGAGCCGGAGGTGATGCTCGAGGTCGAGGTGCTCGAGATCGGCAGCACCCGCCTGATGGAGCTCGGGATGAAGTATCCGGAGTCGATCGCGTGGAGCCTGGTCGGAGCCGCAGGCATTCCAGGCACGATCACGCTGCCCGAGTGGCTGAATCGAAGCTCGTCGCTCGTGCAGCTGACGGTCACCAACCCGTTGTTCCTGCTCAGCCTCAAGCAGACCGACGGCAGCACGAGCGTGCTGGCCAATCCGCGCATCCGCGTCAAGAACCGGGAGAAGGCGCGCGTGCACATCGGCGACCGGGTGCCGGTCATCACCACGACGGCCGCCGCGACCGGTGGGTTCGTTTCCGAATCGATCAGCTATCTCGACGTCGGGCTGAAGCTCGAGGTCGAGCCGCAGATCTATCTCGAAGACGAGGTCGGAATCAAGGTCGGACTCGAAGTGAGCAACATCGCGAGCGTGGTGAAAGGCGCCGCGAACAATACGCTCGCCTACCAGATCGGCACGCGCAACGCGAGCACGACGCTGCGGCTGCGCGACGGCGAGACGCAGATCCTCGCCGGCCTGATCAGTGACGAAGACCGTCGCACTGCGAACCGGGTGCCCGGGATCGGGCAGTTGCCGGTCCTCGGACGGCTTTTCTCGTCGACGAGCGACAATGCAACGAAGACCGAGATCGTGCTGCTGATCACGCCGCGCCTGGTGCGCACGCTCGCGCGGCCCGACGCACGCACGGCCGAATTTGCCGCCGGTACCGAGCATTCGACGGGCGCCGGGTCGGCGGGCGTGACTTCCGCTCCCTTCACGCAGCCGCCCCCGCCCCCGCCCTCGGCCCCTGCAGCAGGCGGACCCGCGGCGCCTGCGTACGGCCAGCCGGACCCGCGCGAGCAGCCCGGACAGCCGGGACAGTCAGGCCAGCCTGGGCAGCCGGGCGCCCCGCAGGGACCGACGATGCTGCCGTTCGGCGGCGTGCAACCGGAACGGAGGCCTTAGCCCGAGCGCGCTATTCTCCCCGCGTGCCCAACGTCTTCGAACCTGCTGCCAGCGGCCGCTCCAAGTGCCGTGGCTGCTCGCTGGCGATCGCGCGCGGCGAGTTGCGATTCGGCGAGCGGTTGCCGAATCCGTTCGCCGACGGAGAGATGACGATCTGGTTTCATCCGCTCTGTGCCGCCTACAAGCGGCCGGAAGCGCTGCTCCAGGGCCTCGCCGAATCGAGCGACGCCGTTCCGGAGCGCGAGCGCCTCGAGCAAGCGGCCGCCAAGCAGCTCACGCAGCGGCGCCTGCCGCGGATCAGCGGAGCGGAGCGCGCGCCGAGCAGCCAGGCCAAGTGCCGCTCGTGCCGCGAGCCGATCGAGCGCGGCAACTGGCGAATCCGGCTGGTGTTCTACGAGGACGGGCAATTCGCGCCCGGCGGCTTCGTCCATCTCGATTGCCGCAGGAATTACTTCGAGACGGAGGACATTGCCGGGCCGCTGCTGCATTTCAGCGCCGGACTCAGCGACGCCGAACGCGAGGAGCTGCGCGCCGCCTGCGGGGGTTGATCGCGTTTCCGGCATTGCTGTATTATTCAGCTATGAACAAAAAGCGCGGCCGGTCGCGCCGCGCGCCCGTGCGCGATTCCGAGAACGTGATGTGGTCGCTGATCGAGGCGGCACGCGCGGTCGAGGCCGAGCTGGAGCAGGCGCTTTCCGAAGTGCAGCTGTCGGGCGCAAAGCTGGCCGCGCTGACCCATCTGGTCGAGGCGGGCGAGCCCGTGCCGCTGGGCGAGCTGGCCGACCAGTGCGCCTGCGTGCGCTCCAACATCACGCAACTCGTCGATCGCCTCGAGGCAGACCGACTCGTCCAGCGCATGGACGATCCGGCCGACCGGCGCAGCCTGCGTGCCGCGATTACGTCGCTGGGCCGCGAGCGCCAGGCCGCGGGCGCTCGCAAGGTGCAGGAAGTTCGCCGCCGGCTCGGCAAGGCGCTGGGCGAAATCGATGCGGCTGCGCTGAAGCGCGCCCTCGCGCAGCTTCGATAACTTTTTCGACGAAACCTACCTCTATGCACTCTTCGGTCAGCAAATCGTCCGCCTTGGCCGCACTTCTTGCGGCCGCGGCACTCGCGGGCTGCAGCCCATCGGGCGGGCAGGGGCAGGGCGGACACGGCGCGGCCGGCGGCGGAATGCCGCCAGCAGAGGTCAGCGTGATGACGGTCGCACCCGAGCCCCTGCCAGTGACCTTCCAGTATGTCGGCCAGACCGCGGGCTCGCGCGAAATCGAAGTGCGGGCGCGCGTGACTGGAATCCTTCTCACGCGCAACTTCAAGGAAGGCGGGCCGGTGAAGAAGGGCCAGTCGCTCTATGCGATCGACCCGGCGCCGTTCCAGGCGGTCGTGACGCGCGCCGACGCGGACGTGGCGGCGGCCGAAGCGCGGCGCGACCAGGCCGCGCGGAACGCCGCACGGATGAAGCCGCTCTACGCCGAAAAGGCGGTGAGCCAGAAGGAATACGACGATGCCGCGTCGGCCGAAGCAATCGCCGCCGCGGACGTCAAGGCGGCGCGCGCGCGATTGCAGGAGGCGCGGTTGAATCTCGAGTACACCCACGTCGAATCGCCTGCCTCGGGCATCGCCGGTCGGTCCATGCAATCCGAGGGAACACTCGTGTCGGGCCCGCAAGTGCTTCTGACGAGCGTCACGCAGATCGATCCGATGTGGGTCAATTTCGGCATCCCGGACAACGAACAGGCGCGCTTGCGCAAGGAAGTCGAGGCGGGGCGCCTGACGCTGCCGAAGAACGGCAGCGTGGAAGTCACCGTGCAGCTTGCCGATGGCACCGAATATCCGCGAACCGGCCGCCTCAACTTCTATGACGTGCGCATTACGCCGAACACCGGCACGCAGGAAGCGCGCGCCGAGTTGCCGAATCCGGACGGCGCGCTGCGCCCAGGCCAGTTCGTGCGCGTGATCCTGAAGGGTGCGACGCGGCCGAACGCGATCAAGGTTCCGCAGCGCGCGGTGCTCGAGGGCCCGCAGGGCAAGTTCGTCTACGTCGTCAACGACAAGAGCCAGGCCGAGGCGCGGCCGATCGAGGCGGGCGACTGGGCCGGCGACGCCTGGATCATCACTGCAGGACTGAAGGCGGGCGAGCGCGTGATTTTGGATGGCGTCATGAAGCTCGGCCCCGGAGCGCCGGTGAAAGTCGCAGACCCGAGCGCAACGCAGAAACCCGACGCCAAGCCGGCGGCGAAACCGGCCGCGCCGTCCGAAGCGAAGCAGGAGAAGAAGTAGGCCATGTTCTCGCGCTTTTTCATCGACCGGCCGATCTTCGCCGCGGTCCTTTCGATCTTCATCGTGCTCGCGGGCCTCGCCGCGATGCGCGTGTTGCCGATCGCGCAGTATCCCGAGATCGCCCCGCCGGTCGTCACGGTGCGCGCGATCTACCCGGGTGCCTCCGCCGAGGTGCTCGAGCAAACGGTCGCCGCGCCGCTCGAGAACCAGATCAACGGCGTCGAGAACATGATCTACATGGCTTCGACGTCCACGTCGCAGGGCGTCGTACAGATCCAGGTCACGTTCGATATCGGCACCGATGCCGACAAGGCGGCGCTGAACGTGAACAATCGCGTCAAGCAGGCGGAACCGCGCCTGCCGATCGAAGTGCGCCGCCAGGGCGTGACGGTGGAGAAGGGTTCCTCGTCGTTCCTGCAGGTGCTCGCGTTCTACTCGCCCGACGCGCGCCACGATGGCGTGTTCATCTCGAACTACGTGACGATGAACGTGCTCGATCTGCTGAAGCGCATTCCGGGCACGACCAACGTGCAGATCTTCGGCGCGAAGGACTACGCGATGCGGATCTGGGTGCAACCCGACCGCATGACGCAGCACCGCCTGACCGCGAGCGACCTGATCCGCGCGGTCAACGAGCAGAACGCGCAGTTCGCGGCAGGCAAGGTCGGCCAGGCGCCGGCGCCGACCGGCCAGGAGCTCGTCTACACGATCACGACGCGCGGGCGCTTCGCCGATCCGGCCGAGTTCGAGGAGATCATCGTGCGCTCGAACCCGGACGGCTCGGCGCTCAGGCTCAAGGACGTCGCGCGCGTCGAGCTCGCGTCGAGGGACTACGAGTTCATCGGCCGGATCAATGGGAAAGAGGCCACTCTCGTGGGCGTGTTCCTGCAGCCCGGCGCCAACGCGCTCGCGGTCGCGGGCGACGTGAAGCGCGCGGCGGCGGATATCGCGAAGCGCTTCCCGGCGGGGCTTACCTACTCGATTCCGTACGACACCACGCGCTTCGTCGAAGTGTCGATCAAGGAGGTCGTCGAGACGCTGCTGATCGCGATGCTGCTGGTGTTCGTGGTGGTGTACCTGTTCCTGCAGAGCTGGCGTGCCACGCTGATCCCGTTCGCGGCGGTGCCCGTTTCGCTGATCGGCACGTTCGCCGGGCTGATGGTGCTCGGCTACTCGATCAATACGCTGACGCTCTTCGGCATGGTGCTCGCGATCGGCATCGTGGTCGACGACGCGATCGTCGTGCTGGAAAACGTCGAGCGCATCATGCACGAGGAGGGGCTCGCGCCGCGCGAGGCGGCGATCCGCGCTATGCGCGAGGTCACGAGCCCGATCATCGCGATCGTGCTGGTGCTGTGCGCAGTGTTCGTTCCGATCGCTTTCCTCGGCGGGCTGACGGGCGAGCTCTATCGCCAGTTCGCCGTCACGATCTCGATGGCAGTCGTGATCTCCGGCATTGTCGCGTTGACGCTGACGCCCGCGTTGTGCGTGATCATGCTCAAGCAGCAGCAGCGCGACGCACGCGGATTCTTCGCATGGTTCAACCGCGTTTTTGGCCGCGCCACCGATCACTATGAGAGCGGCGTCGCGTGGATGATCCGCCGCGGCGGCATCGGACTCGTCCTCTTCGCGATCATGGTGGCGGCCGCCGCGTGGCTGTGGCGGATCACGCCGGGAAGCCTGGTGCCGGACGAGGACCAGGGCTTCTACATCGCGGCGGTCGTGCTGCCCGATGGGGCCACGCTCGAGCGCACCGACAAGGTCGT
>Ga0075421_100003412_pt1 | contig 18973 bp, 9 predicted proteins | sample SoiMetdeltSBSDD5_FD_75292 | JGI IMG/M metagenome (GOLD analysis project Ga0075421, IMG submission 75292) | Bulk soil microbial communities from a Populus tree surrounding site in Tennessee, USA - Soil MetaG P. deltoides SBSDD5 | ecosystem: Environmental > Terrestrial > Soil > Tree plantation... | reverse complement strand
TCGCGCGGTTGTCCGGCAAGGGCTACGCCGACTTCCTGCGGACAGAGGTCTTCCTGCCGCTGGGCCTGACCCGCGCCTCGGTGGACGTCGGGCCGGGGCTGGAGCCGTTCGCCGCCGCACGCTACGGGCCCGACGGCCTGCCGATCACCTTCTACGACTTCGACCACCCGGGCGGCTCGGCGGTCTACGCGAGCGCGCACGACCTGGTCCGGTTCGGGATGTTTCACCTCAAGGCACGCCTGCCCGACCAGAAGGCGATCCTCAGCGACGCAGGGATCGACGAGATGCAGCGGGCGACGGTCGAGACCGGCAAGGACCAGGGCTACGGGGTCGGCTGGGCGACGGCGCTCCACCCGGGCGGCCGCCGGAGCTTCTCGCACAGCGGCGGGATGGGCGGCGTGGCGACGCAGTTGCGCCTCTTCCCGGCGGAGAAGATCGCGATCGTCGTGCTCACCAATTCGAGCTCGCCGCTCCCCGGGCTGGTGGTCGAGGAGATCATCGCGACACTCATGCCCGGCGCCGAGCGGCGCCCGACCCCGCCGCCGCCTCCGGCCGCAGAGACGGCCTTCAAGCCGCCGAGTCAGCTGCTCGGGGCCTGGAAGGGAAGCCTGCACACTTACCGGGGCGAGATCCCGCTGACGCTCGAATTCAAGGAGTCGGGCGACGTCCATGCCCGGCTCGGGACGCAGCTCAAGACGCTCGTCAACCGGGCCGATTTCAAGGACGGCTATCTGACCGGGAGCTTCCTGGGCGATGTCGGGACCGAGGACGTCAACCGCCGCCCCTACACGCTCAGCCTCACGCTCAAACTGCGCGGCGACGCGCTCAACGGCGCGGTGACGGCGCTCTCGCTCCCGGGACAGCGTGTCGGCAACGCACTCTCCCACTGGGCCGAGTTGAAGAAACAGCCGTAAGGGCAGGGCTCGTCCCTGCCCGGAGTTCGCCAAGCGCCATGACTAAAACTATCGCCCGGCTGCTGCTCCTCGGCGGCCTCTTCTCGAGCTTTCTCCAGGGGCCGGCGCCCTACGATCTGCTGATCCGCAATGGGCGGGTCGTCGACGGGACGGGGGCGCCGTGGTACCGCGCCGACGTCGGGGTCCGGGGCGGGAAGATCGCGGCCATCGGGCGTCTCAGGGACGCCCAGGCCGCGCGCGCGATCGATGCCGCGGGGATGGTCGTCGCCCCCGGCTTCATCGACATGATGGGGCAGACCGTCGCCCCATTCCTCAAGGACCGCGACGCGGGACTCAACCTGCTGACGCAGGGGATCACGACGATCAACTGCGGCGAGGGCGGCTCGGACGCGCCGCTCGGCGAGGAGGCCGCGCGGCAGGCGGGCTGGCGGACCATGCGCGAGTTCTTCGCGCGGGTCGAGGCGCGCGGCATCCCGCTGAACATGGTCCAGACGGTCGGCCACACGCAGATCCGCGCGCTCGTCATCGGCCGCGAGGACAAGCGCGCGACCCCCGAACAACTGGAGCGGATGAAGGCGCTCGTGCGCGAGGCGATGGAGGCGGGCGCAATCGGCCTCTCGACATCGCTCATCTACCCGCCCGCGATCTACGCGCCCGAGGAGGAGATTCTCGAGCTGGCCAAAGTCGCGGGCGAGTCCGGCGGCCGCTACTATACGCACATGCGCAACGAGGGCGACCAGTTGCTCGAGGCGATCGACGAGGCGCTGCGCATCGGGAAGGGGGCTGGCACGCCGGTCCACATTTATCACCTCAAGACCGCGGGGCGCGGCAACTGGGGGAAGATGGACCTGGCGATCGCGCGGATCAGGGCGGCGCGCGCCGCGGGCCAGGAGGTCGGCGCCGACGTCTACCCGTACGTCAACAATGGCCTCGGCATCCGCGCCATGATCCACCCGCGCCACTCGGCCAAGGGGCCGGAGGATTTGCTGCGCCGGCTCGACGACCCGCAGGCGCGCGCCGAGATGCGCCGCGAGATGGAGACGGGGACGGGCTGGGAGAACTGGTTCGGGCACGTCGGGCACGACTGGGACCGGGTGATACTCGGGCGGATTCAGGACCCGGCCTACGCGCGCTACAACGGCAAGTCGCTCGGCGAGATCGCGCGCGCGGCCGGGAAGGACCCGTGGGACGTCTTCTTCGCGATTGCGCGCGCGGGGGCCTTCGCCATGCCGCAAAGCATGTCGGAGGCGAACAAGATCAAGGCCATGCGGCAAGACTTCGTCTCGTTCGACACCGACGCGGGGCCGGCGGGCGGCTCCGGCATCGCGAGCCACCCGCGCGCCTGGGGGGCCTTCCCGCGGGTGCTCGCGCGCTATGTCCGGGAGCTTGGCGCGCTGACGCTGGAGGAGGCGGTCCACCGCATGACGGCGGTCGCGGCCAACGAAGTCATGGCCTACGACCGCGGGCGGCTGGCTGTGGGGCAGGCCGCGGACGTGGTCATCTTCGACCCGGCGGCGGTCCGCGACCGGGCGACCTTCGGCGAGCCGGATTTACCGTCCGAAGGGATGCCTTACGTCATCGTCAACGGCGTGACGGTCCTCGAGCAGAGCAAGTACACCGGGGCCACGCCGGGGCGGGTGTTGCGCGGGCCAGGTTTTCGGTAAGGAGACTGGAGCAAGCTGATCCGTGTTCATCCGTCTAATCCGCGTCATCCGCGGGCCATCTCCCCTCACCAATTCGAGAGCCGCAACACGCGGTGATTATCGCTGTCCGAGATGTAGAGCGCGCCGGACGGGTGGACGAGGACGCCATGGGGCCGGTTCAACTGCGTTTTGAGCGGGTCGGCCGCGATGATCCGGTTCCCCTGCTCCCCGGTGCCCGCGACGACGACGCTCGCCCCGCTCTTCGGGTCATAGTGGCGGATCACGTGATTCTCCGAATCGGCGATGATCACGTTGTCGCGCTGGTCGACGCAGAGGTGTTTAGGCCCGTTGAGATCGACTCCGGGCCGGGGCGGGTCACTCGGGCCGATGAGGGTCCGGAGCTTGCCCTGCCGATCCAAGACGCGCAGCGCGTTGCCGCCCCGTTCCAGGATGTAGACGTTCCCCTGTGAATCGATGGCGGTCGCGCGGGGATCTACGAGCGGACTGCTCAGCCCGTCGCTCCCGTCAGCCGGAACGCCCGTCTGACCGTTGCCGGCGATGGTCGTCACGATCCCGGATTTCAAATCCAATAACCTCACCCGCCGGTTGCGCAGGTCGGTGAGGTAGAGCTTGTCGCCGGCCGGGTTGATGTCGATCGCGTAGAGTTGGTCGAATGTCGCCGCGGCGGCCTGCCCCCCGTCGCCCGAGTAACCGGGTTGGCCCGTGCCGGCGACGACGGTGGCGCGGCGGGATTTGAGGTCAATCTTCAGGGCGCGGTGGTTCATGGTGTCGGCGACGTACATCTGCTGGTCTCGGCTGATGACCAATCCATGCGGGTCGCGGAATTCGGGACGCCCTGCGGCGGCGTCGCCCGGACCCTTCGCTTCGCCCTCCCCCCCGACGAACAGGGTGATGATCCCGCTGGGGTCGACCTTCGTAATCCTTTGCCCTTTGTACTCACAGATGTACCAATTGCCCCGCTTGTCGAAGGCGACGCCGAACGGTTCGATGAGCTTCGCCCCCAGAGCCGGCCCACCGAGCGGGCCCTGGAAGCAGCCGGCGACACACTCGATCTTGACGGCCTGGTGTGCCGCAGGTGGGGCGAAGAGGCCCGAGGCCAGGATCAAGGGCACCGCCGCGATCAACCACGCGAGTCGGGACCCGGGAATGGCAGACATAGTCATTTTCACGCTCACCCCCTTTCCCAGTTCGGGAAACTGACGCCCCTCCGTCCGCGGGCGCTAGAGAGAGCCCTGCTGCTTACCCGCGCCTCCGTACTTGCTGAGGATCTGCTTCTGCCACTGAAAGAACTCGCCGAGCGGGTCGTCTTTCGCGCAGCCGAACAAGACGTAAGCGGAGCGTTCTTCGAAGTGGTCCCCGGGCCCGAGCTGGGTCGGCTCCCGGATGATGATCTGGCGAGACCAGTATTTCCCGTTGTCGGCCCCGTCGGAGATGCCGGTGGCCGCGTGGGCGCTCCTGGTGGCCTTGTAGTCGAGCATGACAAAGCCGTAGCCGTAGCCCCGGTCGAGGTTCAGAAACGCCAGCCACGGGGCGTCGGCGGCGATCGGCTCTTTTTCCAAGAGCGGCTGGCGCTCGTCGAAGGTGGTGAGGCGCCGCCGGCCGTCGCGCCCCGGCCAGGCCAGGTGGGTGAAGAACTGGTCCATGGTCATTTCGTTATTCCGAAGCAAGGTGACGACGAGGGTCCTCTCGACAGTCATGCGCGACCAGAACAGGAAGTACGGCACGCCCGCGAAAAAACGGTACTCGGCCTCGATCTTCACCTCCGGGTAATCGGCAAGGTAGCCTTCGCGGCGGTGGGTGTAAGTGTCACCCTGCCGCCCCTCCCGGAACTCTTGGACCGGATGCCAGGTGCCGATGCCCTTGTAGCCCGGAGCGCCCGCGCGCTGGAGGTTCGGCGCCCAGTGCATGCGGTTGCGGGTGCGGAGCAGAGTCACGCCGAACTTCTTATACGTCAGGGCGCGCAGACTCCCGCTGTCTTCTTCTTTGTCCTGGATGACGCGGCGCGAAAGGTCGGCGATGAAGTGCTCGTTCTCGATTCTCCGGCCTACGCGATCCGGCTTTTCGATGCGAAGTGTGTCAGCCCCGGACGCTGCGCCCAGGGCGACGAGAACTACCGCGACCCATCTCATGCTGTCCTCTCCTTCGCTACCGAACCTACTTGTCTACTTGCCGACCGCCGTCTTCAGGTCCGCGACCGTGACGAGGCGCCCGTGCAACGGGGCGATCCGATCCACGTCGAGGTTGAGCCGCAGGATGTTCTCGTAGAGGTTGACCGCCGCGGGGGCCGGGCTGGCCGGCGGCGGCGCGTTCGGGGCCGGCGGCGTGTAGACGTCCACCTCCACGAGCAGCCTCTCCTTTGGCAGGTAGGCCATGACGATCCCCGTGTTGTGCGGGTTGCCCTGGATGTGGTGGATCTCCAGAGTGCGCGCGCCGTCGGCGAGCGCGTGCTTGGCGCCGACCGCGAGGATTTTAGCCTTCCTCTTTTCGCGCCACTGGCGGTCGGGGTTGAGCGTGTGCGGGGCCTTGAAAGTCGCCTCGTAGAAGTCCTGATTGCTCTGGTGCGTGACGATCGTCGCGCCCTCGGCCACGTAGGTGCGCAATCCGCCGGAGTGGTCGAAGTGGTGGTGCGTATTGACCAGGTAGCGGATGGGTTTGGCCGGGTTGAGCTTCTTCACTTCGGCGATGACAGCGGTCGACCGCTCTTCGTTGAGCGGCGCTTCGATGACCGCGACATGATCGGCGAATTCCACGGCCACGCTGTGATGCGACCCGCCCGTCAGGTACCAGACGCCGTCGGCGAGCTTCTCCGAGGTCACCCGCACGGGAGGCGGCGTCGCCTGGCGTACCGAGTCCGGGACGGCGAGGTCGAGAGGAGCGCCGGCCTTCGCCTCCGTGACCGTCAAATCGGAGACCGGGAAGCCGCCCTGCTTCTGGACCATCGTCGTCGGGAATTTAAAGCCGCCGAAATCGCGATAGCCGCCATAGGTGGCCTCGACGTGCATGTCGCCGAGGACCGAGTTGTCCACCCACGACTCGACCTTCTCAACCAGGTGGTCGCGGGAAATCGTGCCGGTCACCCGGTGCTTGCTCGGCGTGGTGAAGGTCACTGTCATCACCTGGCCGCGTTTCACCGTCGCCTTGTGGGCCAGGGCGCCTTTCAGAAAGCCGTGTGGCGTCAGCCAGATCTGCAACTGGCGGTCGGCCGTGACGGCCGGCGAAGCGGGCGTGAGGTTGGCGCCGGCCTGCCCCCAGGCTTTATCGCCCGCAAGGAACTGCGTTGCCAACGCGCCCTGTGGGCCTACCCCTTCATTTCGTGTCGCCAACTTGTCGTAATCAACCGTTCGGGTAAAGCTCTTGACCTCGACCCGCGGCCAGGGCGAGGCGGGGCTCAGGCTCTGCCCGAGCGTGAAGACCGCCCCGCTACCGGAGTACTGGATGGACGTGACATCGCCCATATTCTTGATCGTCACTTCGAGAACGCTCTTGGCGTCCTGCGCGCCCGCCGCCACGCGGAGAGCGCAAGCGAGCGTCAGGGCGATGAGAATCTTACTGCGCATCGTTCTGCCTCCCTGGGTTATGGTCTGCCCGTCGCCTCAGAAGACCAGCTTCAGCGCGAACTGAATCTGGCGCGAGTCGATCTTGGTGCTCGTGATCACGCCGTAATTAGCCGTCCTCAGGTCCCTTCCGGGCGGGTTCCAGATTGGGTGGTTCGGGAGATTGAAGACCTCGGTCCTGAATTCGACATACCTCGACTCCGTGATGTTGAATTTCTTGTTGAGCGAGGCGTCGAAGCTGATGATCCCGGGCCCCGTGACCGAGTTGCGCGCGGTCGTGCCGTAACGGAAGGGCCCGCTGGCGGGGATCCGGTCGACATAAGCATCTGTGTTGAAGAAGCGCGTCCGGGTCTGTTGGTCACGCGGCAGATTCGGGTCGACGCCGGTCGAATCGGGGTAGCAGACTCCGCCGCCGTTCTGGATGTTGCCCGGGCCGCAGAGCACGGTGAAAGGGAACCCGTCCTGGAGCGTCAGAATCCCGCCGAGTTGCCACCCGCCGAGGACGAAGTCCGCCACGCCGCCGCCGCTCAAGAATTGTTTCCCGCGGCCGAAGGGCAGCTCCCAGAGCCACGACGAGGTCCAGCGCCGGCGGAAGTCGAATGCCGAGAGCCCGCGCTCGAGCTCGAGGTTGTAGTTATTGGACGGCGTCAGCGAGTCGCCGTCCGTGGTGCGCACCCCGCTGCCGTTGTCGATTGACTTGCCCCAGGCGAAAGAGCTGAGGAACGTCAGCCCGTGCGAGAAGCGCCGCTGGAGCTTGAGGTAAAGCGCGTGGTAGCTGGAATGGCTCGGCGCGCTCATGACCTGGAAGCTGCCGAACTTCGGGAACGGGCGGGCGAGGTTCGAGTTCGGCAACTGGCTCGGCTCCGGGTTGTTGTAGCTCATGAGGCGGCGCAGCTTGATCCCGGCGGAGCCGAAGTAGGTCGCCTCGACGGTCATGTCGTTGGTCAGCTCGCGCTGCAAACCGAATGACCACTGGGCCACGTAGGAGCTCCGCTCGTTGAACTGGTTGATCAGGATGAAGGTCGGGGCGCCGGTGCGCACGAACGGTTGTTCGAAGCTCAGGTTGGGGCGGAAGCTCTCGGCCGGCTCGTCACGGCGGATCGTGAACGGCGCGTTCCGGACGACGTCGAAGACGGCGTTGCCGATGTCGCGGACGTAGTAGATCCCGGCCCCGGCGCGCAGGACAGTCTTTGGGGTGAGCATCCAGGCGATCCCGACCCGGGGCGCGAAATCGTTGAGGTCGTTGACGTAGGCGCGGTCGCCGAAGCGCCCGTCGCGGACGTACTGGATGTCCGGCGCGAGGCGGAAGGCCGGGTCCCCCTCATACGGGTCGCCCGTGCCGGCTCGCACGTAGACCGGCTCCATCGAGTTGTCCCAGCGGAAATCGATGTTGACGATCGCGTCGTACTTGTCGCGGAACGGCTGGTCGTTCTCCCAGCGCAGCCCGTAGTTGACCGTCAGCTTCGGCGTCAGCTTCCAGCTGTCCTGGACGTAGAGCGCGAAGTAGTTCGAGCGGAAGTTGGCGATCGGGGCGCCGACCTGTGCCTCGGACCGATTGAAGTTGCCGAGCAGGAAGTCGGCCATGGCCGCGCCGCCGCGCCCGGCGACCGGCGCGAGCGGGTTCTGGGTGTAGCGCCCGTCGAAGGCGAAGCGCCCGCGCGTGACGACGCCGCCGATCTGGTTGTAGCGCACCCGGCGCACCTCGCCGCCGAACTTGTACGAGTGCTTGCCAACGGTCCAGGAGAAGTTATCGACGAGCTGGATCGTCGTGTCGTAATTGATGAACGGGGCGTCGCTCTCCTCCCCGAGGCCCGAGATCCCGGTGATGTTGATGTTCGGGACCCCCCAGTAGAGCGGGTTATCGCTCGGGATGTTGATGCCGAGCTCCTTGACGACGTTGACGTTGTTGGCCCGCGGCGAGATGTGGGCGTTGACCAGATAGCTCACCCCGAACCGGACGTCGTTGACCTTGTTCGGCCCGAAGGTGCGCGTGTTGGTGAGCACCCCCTGCCACACGTCGGTGTCGGTGTTGATCCCCATGTCCGGGATCGCGAAGGGGTCGTGGCCCAGCTCGGAGGAGTTGCTGTAGCGGAAGAACCAGCTCGACTTCGGGCTCTCGGTGAAGTCCACCCGGAAGGTGAACTGGTCGGCGTCGATCCGCCGGGCCTCATTATTGATGAAGTTGATGCCGCGCGACTCTTGCTGCGGCAACGGGAAAAAGTCGAGGAGCTTCTTCGAGACCGGGTGGATACGGCTCGCGGGGATGATGTTGCCCGGGAACGGCGTCGGCGCGCTGACGACGTTTCCGGCGGCGTCGAAGACGCGCGTCGCCGGGTCATAAATGATGCCGGGGCTGGCGGAGAAGTCGCCGCTGCGCTCGGCCGTCAGCGGCACCGTCGGCGTCTGGGTCAGCGCCTTGCGCTCGCGCAGCCCCTCCCAGTTGAAGAGGAAGAAGAGTCGGTCCCGGCCGTCGAAGAGCTTCGGGATGAAGACCGGCCCGTCCACGGTCAGGCCGTACTGGTTGCGCTTGAAGGGCGGGATCGGCCGGTCGGGGCGGTCGAAGTAGTTCTTGGCGTCGAGCGCCGAGTTGCGGATGAACTCGAAGAGCGTCGCGTGAAACTGATTCGTCCCCGATTTGGTCGAGACGTTGACCTGGGCGATGGCCCGCCCATACTCGGCGTCGAAGAGCCCCGACTCGACCTTGAACTCCCGGATCGCGTCGACCGACGGCAGCAGCATGTAGCTATTGAAGTTGAGGTCGGTGTTCTCGACCCCGTCGAGCGAGTAGTGGTTGTAATGGATGCGCTGCCCCGAGACGTTGAGCGCGAAGCTGTTGCGCTGCCCCCCCATGCGCTGTTTGCCCTGGCTCGAGGACGGCCCGTTGGTCGTCGCCCCGGGGATGAGCGAGGCGAGCTGGAGGTAGTTCCGGCCGTTGAGCGGCAGTTCGACGACGCTCCGGTTCTCAATCACGGTCCCGATCGAGGCGTTCTCGCTCTGGAGCACCGGCGCCCCGCCCGCGATCTCGACGATGTTGCTCAGCTCGCCGACCTCGAGATTGAGGTCGATCCGGTTCGAGCTGCCGACGAGGACCTCGATGTTCCGGCGCTCGATCGCGCGGAACCCGGCAGTCGCGGCCTTGAGGTGGTAGACGCCGGGCGGGAGGGCCGAGATCGCGTAGAGCCCCGAGTCGTTGGTCTTGACCTCCCGGACGGCATTGGTGGCCGGGTTCGTCAGCGTGATCACGACGCCGGGCACGACCGACCCGCTCGGGTCGGTGACGGATCCGCTGATCTCGCCGGAGGTTGTCTGGGCGTGCAGCGGGGAGAAAGGAGTGAGGAGCAGCAGGAAAGCAGCAGCGGCGCGAAAGAACATTGGGTAGCCTCCGTCATCGGTGAGAGTTGGAGAAATACGGCCGCGCCCGGGCGTGTACCCTGCAAGTGTTGGGGTCTGAAGGCTGAATTTCATGGGCGTCCAGGCGGGATTTGGGAATCACGCGCGAACCCGGGCGAGACGAGCGCCGAGGCCCACCGGATCTCAGTTTTCTGCGTATAGCCCGTCCCATGTTGACCCCCTCGGGCTACGGGACATGAACTCCCCTGATGGTTCGTTCTCTCGGCCCCCGGGGGGGCAATCAAGGTTGGCTAAGCCTATACTAACCTGCCCGCAGAGAGCAAGGGATGCTGCCGGACACCCGATGGAACGACGCCCTCGCTCGACGACCGATGAAACCTGCCGATGAAACCACCGCCGGCACGCAACTGGGTCGTCACCGAGTCTTTTCGGCTGACTGTCGAGTTTTCGATCTTGACCGCCGCCGCATCCCCCTGGTCGTCCCTGACGAGCATTGCCCGGTACTTACCGCCGCTGAGGAACGCGAGCGGAATCTTGACGGTTCTCGCGGCGGGACCGTTCATGATCGCCAGGAACCATGTGCCGCCAAGGCGGCGGGCGAAGGCAGCGATCTCGCCGATCTCACAGGCTGGCAGCGCGATTGTCTCATCCCAGACGCTAGGGACGCTCTTGATCATCTCCGCGGCGGGGTTCTCCAAAATGTTCTTCGGGTGTGCCCCGTAAACGAGCACCGGGGAAGTGAAGATCGCCGCGCTCGCGATCTGATGCGCCCAGGAGGTTTCACGGCGTCGCTCGCCGAAGTGAAGGGGCGTGTAATCGGCGTGGCCGGCCAACATCCGGGTGAAGGGAAGGGTCGTGTTGTGCTGCGCCCGCGTCTGCTGGCTTCGGTACTCCAGACCGCGAATCCCCTCGCGCGTCATCTCGTTCGGCCAGGTGCGCGATTCGCCGGCGGGCTTGCTGGCGCCGTGAAAATTGACCATCACCTCGGATTCCGCCGCCGCCTGAAGCAGGGCTTGATAGAGGTCAATAATCTCCTTGGCCTCATGGTCGAAAAAGTCGATCTTGGCGCCGACGCCGACCCCCCGACACAGCTTGAAAAACTTCTCGCGCGCCTCCGGGGCCCTCAGGTCCCGGCTATGTTTCCACAACCAGACCCCGACTTTCTGTTGCCCGGAGTAATCAACCAGCTCTCGCATCTGGCTCTCGTCCCACTTCTGCCAGAAGCCTTCGATGACGTTGTACTCGAAACCCAGTTGCCCGGCCAGCCGCGAAAACTGCCTCATCTCCTCGAGCGTATTCTCCCCGCCGTCGAGGTATTTCCACACGGCGCGACCGGGCTTGACCCACTCGGTGTTGATCCCCTGTGGGAAGTACTTCTTGTCCGGCGGCGACGAAAGGTTATGGATCAAGTCGCAGTTCACCAAGGCGTTCAGATCCTCGCCCGCCATGACAACTCTCCACGGGGTGGTGAGCGTCCCGGTAACCGCCGCCGGTCTGGCCAGGCGCTCGACGTCTCCGGCGTACCTCAGCCTGAAAGGGTAGCTCACTGGCTGAGCATGACCCAGGCGCGCCTGAAAACCGCGGCGGCCGTCAGCTTGCAATCCCATCCCGCTGTAATTGATTACTGCGGCTTCGGTGATCGCCGCGTATCCAACACCGTTCGGCAGCTTGATGGTCAAAGGCGGGGCGGCCCATTCGCCGTCTTTAACCTCCGCGATCTCTTTCCTGGTGTGGATGCCTTCGTAATGCCCCTCGAAGTCGTGGTACCAGACGGTACTCCCGGCCGGGACGATAAAGGCCGTGGCTTCGTCCGGGACTCTGGGTCTCCCGTCACCCGGAACCACACAGCGGAAAGCGACTCCGTCATTGAAGGCGCGTATTTCTATGGTGTAGCCGGTGTGGCTTTTCGCGTGCTTGATCGGAATCTTCGCGCCGTGGCAGTGGTTGACCGCCTCGGAGTGAACGCCGCGCCAGGGGTATGTTTCTTTGACGCGGTAGGTTTCCGCTTTACCGGCCTCGCTACCATGACCCAGGTCAACACTGTCGACGGTAATCCCTATCGGCGATGTCTCGATCACCGGCCTGTTCCTGAACGTCACCTGATAGCTCAACCGGGGCCGATCGCGCCACAGCAGCCGAAATTCTACGCGGCCGTCCGGGCTGGTAACTGTGACCCCGTCTGGCGCCAAGGGCGCGGGCGACCGGCGTGCCCCCGACAGGGCGGGCGCCGCCAGGGCGGCGGCGAGAAACCCGCGGCGGGAATAAGCTTGTTCCCGGCGGCCGGGGCTCCTACCCATGTGTCTTTCCTCCGCTAAGCTCCCCGGGCGTTATCTTCCTTTACTTGCAGACGAGCAGCCTGGCCGAACGCGGGGGCAAATCCTTGAGCATCAAACTGCCTTCGCGACGCCCCATCTCCTCGCCGCTCCAGAAATCGGTGACCCGGCTCGGGCGCGGGAGCGAAACCGAGATGGTCTGCGGCTTGTCGTCCCAGTTGAAGACGCAAACGACGCGCGCGTCCGGCAGGCTGACGACGCCGACGCGCAATGAGTCATCGGCGAAATCGGCGGCTTTGCCCGTCGGCGGCAACAGCTTCCCGAGCATGGCCAGCCGGTCCGGCGAAATCTTGGTCAGGTCGTCGCCCGAGAGCAGCATCCCGCCGCTGGCGTAAATCGCGGTCGCGTGGAACTGAAACTCGGCGGGCGGCAGATCGCCCATCAAGACAACCGCGTCGGGATCATTCCACCACAGGCGGCCGTTCTGCCAGTTGCGGTACAAATTCTGCCGCCCGGTGGTGGCGATGCGATCCCACGAGCGTTTGATGTCGTTCGAGCTGCGCGAGCCGTGGATCAGGCCGAGCGAAGGCCAGATCGGGTGGTTGCAGCCGAGGATGAAGCTCTCCCCCGCGCCGCCCAGGACGGCCCGCATGCCGCGCCGGTAGGCTTCGACCCGCGTCGCCCGCGGGTCGTGAAAACGCCCGCCGTGGATCGCGCCCCAGAAGTTGGCGTCGAGCTTGAAGTAGGTGCAGCCCCACTCGCGCCGCATCGTCTGAAAGACCATCTCCAGGTGACCCTGCGCCGCCGGGTGCGTGCCGTCGACTACGTACCAGGGCCCGCGCCGCCAGCCGCCGAAGGTGACGCGGTCCGAGCGTAGCGGCCGGCCTTCGGCGTCCGTGACGAACCAGTCGGGGTGCTGCCCGAAGAGGCGCGACGCTTCTTCCGCGATGAACGGGGCGACCCAGATGGCCGGCTCGAAGCCGCGCCGGCGAATCTCCCTGAGCACGCCCTGCACGTCCCCGCCGAAGGCCGCCCCCGTCTCCAACCAATCACCCATTGCCGGCTGATAGCCGTCATCGATTTGAATGTATTTCAGCCCGGGAGAGTGTTGGGCGATGAATTCGAGATTGGCGAGCACCTGCTCGGCCGTGACTCGCGGCCCGAAGCAGTACCAGGAGCACCAGCCGGTCGGCGGCGTCTTGGCGCGCAACGGGGGATGGTTTTCGGCCAGGCGCCCTGCCAGTTCTGCGAGCAGCTGCTCGCGGTCCGCCCCGGACCGGAAAGTGAACTCTTCCAAATCCCAGCTCTCGCCCGGCCGGAGTTCGAGGCCCTCAGTGTCAACGACGACCTGCAGCGACGTGTCGCGGAGGTAGAATTGCCCGGTGAAACGCCGGCAAGAGGTGAACCCGAGCAAGTAGTGGCCGCCCTCGGGCGGCGCCAGCCGGATCATGCCGTAGAGGCCGCGGGCACCCGCCGGCGCGGCTATTTTGTAGTGTTTGGCGTCGGTGTAATTGCCCAGGTCGAGCGGCTGGCCGAGCGTGCCGCCCGTCTGGCTGAGCATCTGAAAGCCTTCGCCGTAGAGGGCCGTGGCGGGAGGCAGCGAGAGCGCGAGGTCAAAGAGCACAACCTCTTTCACCCGTACCGCACTGCGCCCGCGGTTGGCCAGCCGCGGGCGGCAGAGCGGCCCCTCCCATGGCCGGGTCAGCTCCACTTGCCTGGCGCCCGCGGGGTCGCCGACCGGCACGACGGAGCCCGGGGCATCGACCACGGCTTGGAGGTCAAGACGTCTCACTCTCCGGTCTTGCGTCCGGCCGGCGCCGGGCATCATCGCGAGCAGCGGCGATGCCAGGGCGAGGCCGAGGACTTGGCGGCGCGTGACTTCTGTCGCGGTGGTCTTTGGTTCCATCTTGCGATAGTCAGGCACTTTTCATGTAACCTCGGCGGCCGGGGCGCCGACTCACTCAGAAAGTCAGCTTCAGCCCGAGCTGAATTTCTCTCGGCGTCAGGACCGTCGTGCTGATCCTGCCGAAGTTGTTATTCCCCAGGGTCGTGTTCGGGTTGCCGAAATGCGGGTTGTTGAAGGCGTTGAAGAACTCGGACCGGAACTCGATGGCCCGCTTCTCATCAATCGCGAATCTCTTGACGAGAGAGAGATCGAAGTTGACCACGCCGGGGCCGCGCACGTGACTCTTGCCGGAGTTGCCGAACTGGAATTGCGCGGGCGCGGCGAAACAGCCCGTGTCGAACCACCGCTCGGCGGTCTTGGGGAGGCCGACACTGGTGCAGGCGAGGTCGGCATAGTTATTGGTCGTCGTGTTCAACTGGGAGGCCGCGACCGTGACCACCAGCGGCGTGCCACTGCGGATGCCGGTGATCCCGTTGACCTGCCACCCGCCGAGGATGAAGTCAACGGCGCGCGGGATGTCGGACAGGAACTTCCGGTTTCTGCCGAAGGGAAGCTCGTAGAGATAGCTCGCCACAAAGACGTGCGGGACATCGGGCGCTTTCCCGGTTCCCAGGCCGCGATTCAGCGTGTCATCGTAAGGCCAGATGATACTCGTGTTGTCAATCGTCTTCGAGAAGGTGTAGGAGACCAGCGCCTGCAGCCCGGCCGAGAGACGCTTCGAGTACTTCAACTGTAAACCGTGATAGCTGGACGAGCCGTCGGAACCTCTTTCGGTGATGTTCTGGGTCCTCGGGAAAATGTTCGCGTAGGGTCGGCGTGGGTCGATCGCCCCGGGCCCCGGAGACGTTGGCACATTGATCGGTCGGTTGCGGAAAAGGTGATAACCGTGATTGCCGACGTAGGCAATTTCAGCGACGCCGGAGGAGAAGAGCTGCCGCTGGACGCTGAACTGCCACATGGCCACCGAATCCTGACGAAAATTCTTCGGCACGAGGAACAGAGAGAGACCGGCCGGCGGGTCGATGGTCGGCGTCAGCGGCTGAGCGACGAACCCCGGCAGGCCGTCCACGCTCAGACTGGCGAACGGCGTGAACCTGTCTGACGCGTTCAGGATGAATGTCTGGAAGAACGGGTAATTGCGCTCCAGCGTCCCGCCGGTGGCGCCGAAGTTGTCCGGGAAATAGCCGATCCCGAAAGAGCCGCGCAGGGCCGTCCTGCCGTCGTCAGGGCTGTAAGCGAAACCGATCCGCGGCCCGAAATTCTTCTTGTAAGTGTCCATGTTCGGCCCGCGATTGCCGTCACTGGCGAGCACGATTTTGCCGGTCGTGAGATCGGTGTTGCTCTGACGATTATGTCGCTCCCGCGGATGCGTGAAGAGGTCGTAGCGCAGGCCGAGGTTGAGCGTCAGCTTTCTCGTCACGCGCCAGTCGTCCTGCACGTAGAATCCGCCGAAGAACATCCTTACGGCGGGCCGCGTGTTGACAATACCCCTGCCGTAATTGTCCGGGTAACCCAGCAGGAAGCTCGCGAAAGCAGCCCCGCCCGCCCCGTTGAGGCTGGTGAAGTTGGTGTTGAAGACGAAAAAGCCCCTGGGATTTTGCTCCGGATTGGTGAGCGTTGATTCGATCCGCTTCAGGTCGGCCCCGAACTTAATCGTGTGAGATGACTTGACCCACGTGATGTTCTCGGTGAGCTGGTAGGTGTTGGAAAGACGAATCGCGTTGGTCCAGAGGGGGGACGAGGTTCGGGCAACGCTCGTAATATTGAAGTCCGCCACGCCCCTGGTCTCGGGAAATTCGGCCAGGTTCCCGTTCTTGATGCCGAGTTCGTTGTTCTTGTCCACGTTCGAATCGGTGCCGAAGTGGTTGGTGTTGAAACGGTTGAATCCGAAACGGAACTCATTGAGGAGTGTCGAAGTGAATGAGTATGAATGGCCAATGACCGCGTTGTGGTCGCGCGAACTCGAGTTGGTATCGCCGGTGCTGAGGAATGGGGCGTTAGTCACCCCGGTGCGCAACTCACGTCTCGCATACGATTCGCGGACGAACAAACGCCCCCACTTGGCAAACTGGTAATCCCCCCTGATGTCAACCTGGTCGAGATCTTGCTTCTGTGAGTTGACGTCGAGGTAGTTATTGGCCACGCCCTGACGATTAGGTAGGGGCCAGAGACTTAGCGCTTTGACCGCGACCGGATCCATCCGACTCGCCGGGATTTGGTTGCCGCCGAACGCCGCCCTTTGTCTTGGGTCGGCGCTCGAAAGCGGATCATAGATCGTGCCGAATCCTTCGCCGGCCAGAAAGCGACCTTCACGCATCGCCTGGGTCGGGACCGTGGCCGTAAAAGGCCGCCCGCCGCGCAGCCTCAGGCCCTGGTAGTCTCCGAAGAAGAAGGCCTTGTTCTTGATAATCGGGCCGCCGAAGGTCCCCCCGAACTGATGGGTCTTGAAAGGAGTCCTGCTGGCGGCAAAAAAGTCCCTGGCGTTGAGCGCCTCATTGCGGAGGTATTCGAACAATGAGCCGTGATACTCGTTGGTCCCCGAGCGCAGCGTCAGGTTGACCACGCCCCCGCCAAAGGCGCCGTACTCGGCGCTGGCGCTGTTAGTCTGGACCTTGAATTCCTCGATCGCCTCGATCGGCGGCGACATACTGATGAAAGCGTTCAGCGTCTCTTTATTTTCAATGCCATCCATGTAGTAAGTCGTGCCCGCCCACGGCAGCCCGTTAACGCTGGCGGAGGTCGGGCCGCGCGTGCCGGCCGTTGACGCGGCTTCCGGCGCCGCCCCGTGCCCGGCGGGGACCGCCCCCGGCACCAACTGGACCAACTGCGAGAAGATTCTCCCGTTGAGCGGCAGCGCCTGAATCTGACGCTGATCGACAATTTCGCCGAGGTCGGAAGTGGTGCTCTGAACCAGCGCCGCGGCGGCCTGGACTTCCACGGTCTCTTCGACCTTGCCGACTTCCATCGTGATATCGACCCGCGTGGTCTGGGCCACGTTGACCCCGACGTTGTTGACCACCGCCTGGCGGAACCCCGCGACCGCGACCGCGACCCGGTATGCGCCGGGCGGGAGCGACGGCGCGACGTAGTTCCCCTGGGCGTCCGTCGGGAGCTCCCAGGAGATGCCGGTGCTTTGATTGACAATTATAACTTTGGCGTTGGGAACGGTCGCCTGGTTGGAGTCATGCACTGTCCCGACAAGCCTGCCGGTGATGGCCTGCCCGTAAGCGCCCGGCGACAGCCAAAGCAAAACGAGTAGCCCGACGGCGGGGTGCGGCCGGGCAATGCCGGAGGCGAGAAGACGGATCGCGTGAAGCATAGTAACCTCCTTGAGATTCCGCCGAGGCCGCCCCGGCCCGATCGCGGGCTGAGGGCGCAATGGCGTCGAGACCGATACCTTTACTGGAGCTTGCCAGCCGACCAGAGAATGGCATTCCTAACCAGGCGGCGGTATTCGGGGTGCAGGTGCGCGCTCCGACCGTGCCCCAGCTGGATGTAGACCACCCGCGATTTCTCGTACGGGCTGACCCACGCCAGCGGCCGGTCGCTCCGCGGGTGGTCGGTCTGCAGCAGGGGCTTGACCCTCGGCGAGATCCACAGGCCCTTATAAGTCTCGTCCCAGATGCGGAAGGCCGGGACGCCGCGGGTGATCGGGTGTGCGCCCGCCGGGCGCACCTCGATCTCTTCGTCATGGCGGAAGGTGGTCGCCGGCAGCCCACCGGCCGGCTCGAAGAGCCACCGTCCGCCGGCGACCTCTTCGTACCACCAGGGCCAGTCGACGCTGTCGCAGATCGCGTGGTGCAGGATAACCACTCCCTTGCCGGCCTCGACGAATGCGCGCAGGTGCTGCCGCCGCTCCGGCTCCAGGCTCCTGATTGAGTCGTAGAGCACTAGCACGTCGGTCCGCTTGCGGAAGTCGCCCCGGAAGGCGTTCGGGTGCGGGTCGACGCGCGCGTCGAGGTCGTCATGACCCTCGAACACGGAATCGAACGAGGCGTCGTAATCGTGCCCGCCGGTGACGACCAGCACCCTGAGTGCGTCGCCCCGCTTCGCGGGCGGGCGCCAAGTGGTGTCTTGCGATGAGGCTGACTCCCCGATCGCGGAGGCTAACGCCAGCGCCATGAGCAGCCGACCAGCGACCGCGCAGTGAACTTCGCCAAATCCCGCGCTCTTTCTCGTGTTTCGCGGTCTCATTAATTCACCTCGATGCCACAGGCACTTAGAAAACGAACCGCACCCCGAATTGTAGTTGCCTTGGTGTCGTCCCGCCGGCCAGGGTGGTGACCCGCCCCGGATTCGCGTTGCTCAAATTGGTCCCCGACGGGACGTCGTAGTTCTGCACGTTAAAGACGTTGAAAGCTTCGAAGCGAAGCTGCAGGTTCCACCCCTCGCGGGGCAGCGGAAAGCTCTTGAACATCGAGGTGTCCATGTTGAAGACCGCCGGCCCCCGGAACGGGTTGCGCCCGAGATTGCCAAACCCGCTGGGCACTCCTAGCAGACCGGGGACCGTAAAAGCGCAGGGGTTGAACCAAGTGACGTCGGTGCGGACACGGTCGGCGGCGCGCCCGCCCTGCGAGATCGTCCTCTGGCAGCCGGGGTCCGGGTTGGCGGCCACCGGGCCGGCGACGAACGGGTCTGCGATCATGTTCGGCCGCCCGTAAGTGCCTGGGGCGTTAGGCGCCGTCCCCCTCAGGTTGGCGATGTCGCCGTTCACCTGCAGGTTATAGGGCTGCCCCGACCGTGCCTGCAGGATGTAGTTCAACTGCCAGTTGCCCAAGAACCACGACCCCGGCCCGCTCTGAAACCACCGCTTCCCACGCCCCGCCGGGAGCTCATAGACCGTGGCCCAGGAGACGAAGTGCGTGATGTCGTAGCCGGACACGCCGCGGGCCGTGCCTTGGTCGTAGTAGTTCTGGACCGTTGAGCCCCCTCCGGGGCCGTTCTCGACGTTGAAATAGCCGCTGCTCACGTCGATCGATTTCCCCCAGGTGTAGGAGAGCAGCGACTGCAGGCCGCCCGAGAACCGCCGCTGCAACCTGGCCTGGAGGGCGTTGTAGTTCGAGTAGCCGATGCTCTGCGTGTAGCTGATGTTTGCCGACACCCAGGGCATCGGCCGCAGCGCGTCAATCGCCGCCAGTTTGGCCGGGTCGCTGCCCGGCGCCGGCGAAGCCTGGCTGGCTGCGTTGGCAAAGCCGGTGTAGGGCAGCCGCCCGTTCTTGCTGCCCACGTAGGCCACGGAGAACGTCATGTCGGAGGTGAGCTCGCGTTGCACCTCGAGGTGCCACTGGTTCGAGTAGCCGTCCTTGAAGTC
>Ga0075421_100003411_pt1 | contig 18976 bp, 16 predicted proteins | sample SoiMetdeltSBSDD5_FD_75292 | JGI IMG/M metagenome (GOLD analysis project Ga0075421, IMG submission 75292) | Bulk soil microbial communities from a Populus tree surrounding site in Tennessee, USA - Soil MetaG P. deltoides SBSDD5 | ecosystem: Environmental > Terrestrial > Soil > Tree plantation... | reverse complement strand
TCGGCGCCTCGCGCAAGAGCTTCCTCAATCGGCTGTCCGGGGGTGGTGCACCCGTGGCCCAGCGGATGCCAGGCTCCGTCGCCGCGGCGCTCATGGGCGCTGCCCAGGGTATACACATCATGCGCGTCCACGACGTGGCGGCGATGCGGCAGGCCCTGGCGGTGTGGGAGGCCGCCCAGCGGGCGTGACGGAGGTGGGATGGGCCGCGGCCGGGGTCAAACCCGTCAAACCTGCCGAATGGGGTCAGACCCCCTCGCCTCGAACGTGGAAGCAGAACACTGAGCGGAGGGCGAGGGGTCTGACTCCACTTCCACTTAGCCGATAGATCTCGCCTCTGAGTTGTGCAATCTTCGGTCACCACTTTTGAAGTCCGGTTTCCCGTGGACGGCCGGCACTATGAGTTAAGGTCGCGTAGCCTTGCCTTTGCGCCGTCTTTGCTACCGGCGCGAGACGGGGCACAGTTGAGCACGGAAAAGATGGCACGAGCCGCAGCGGCTTTCACCACGGCTGACCTCATCGTTGACCCCAAGGCTTATCCATGGCGCGCACCTACTTCGGGACCGACGGCATCCGCGGTCTGGCCAACCGGCACCCCATGACCTCCGAGGTCGCCCTGAAGGTGGGCATGGCCGCCGGCAAGCTGTTCTCCAAGGACGACGGCCGGCTGCACCGGGTCGTGATCGGCAAGGACACGCGGCTCTCGGGCTACATGATCGAATCCGCCCTGATGTCGGGCTTCACCTCCGTCGGCATGGAGGTGTTCCTCCTGGGCCCGATGCCGACGCCGGCGGTGGCGATGCTGACGCGCTCGCTGAGGGCCGACCTCGGCGTGATGATCTCGGCCTCCCACAATGCCTACAAGGACAACGGCATCAAGCTGTTCGACCCGGAAGGCTACAAGCTCTCCGACGAGGCGGAGGCCGAGATCGAGGCGCTGATGGCGGCCGACAGCGCCAGCCTGCTGGTTTCCGCCGACCGCATCGGCCGCGCCCGGCGCATCGAGAGCGCGCGCGAGCGCTACGTGGAGTTCGTGAAGCGCACGCTGCCGCGGGAGATGCGCCTCAATGACCTCAGGGTGGTGATCGACTGTGCCAACGGCGCCGGCTACCAGGTAGCGCCGGCGGTGCTGTGGGAGCTGGGCGCGGAGGTTATCAAGATCGGCGTGGAGCCCGACGGCCTCAACATCAACGAGGCGTGCGGCACCACCGCCCCGGAGGCGCTGTGCGCCAAGGTGCGCGAGGTGCGCGCCGACATCGGTATCGCGCTCGACGGCGACGCCGACCGGGTGGTGATCGTGGACGAGAAGGGGCGCATCGTCGACGGCGACCAGATCATGGGCGTGATTGCCGAGAGCTGGCATCGCAACGGCAAGCTGGCAGCCGGAGGCGTCGTGGCCACGGTGATGTCCAACCTGGGGCTGGAGCGCTATCTTGCCGGGCTGGGGCTCAAGCTGGAGCGCACCCCGGTGGGCGACCGCTACGTGGTCGAGAACATGCGCAAGCACGGCTACAACGTGGGCGGGGAGCAGTCGGGCCATATCGTGCTCTCCGACTACACCACCACCGGTGACGGCCTGATCGCCGCGCTGCAGGTGCTGGCCGCGGTCGTCGGCACCGGCCTGCCGGTGAGCGAGGTGTGCACGCGCTTCGCGCCCGTGCCGCAGCTTCTGCAGAACGTGCGCTACGCCGATGGGGCGCCGCTGGAGCATGCCATGGTCAAGAGCGCCATCGACGCCGGCAAGGTCCGCCTCGGCCAGAGCGGCCGGCTGCTGGTGCGCCCCTCCGGCACCGAGCCCGTGATCCGGGTGATGGCCGAAGGCGACGATGAGGTGGTGGTGCGCCAGGTCGTGGGCGACATCGCCGAGGCCGTGCGCAGCGCGGCCCAGGGCGCAGGATAGGTGCGGGTTGCGCGGCGCTCGTGTAGATGTGCGCCATGCTCCCGCACGGCAATTCTGAGCGGCCGCGCCGGTCGCCCGCCATCTCCGGACGACCGGCCAAGCGCTCCTTCACCATTGGCGGCCACCGTACGTCGATCTCGCTGGAGAACGCGTTCTGGGATGCGCTCAAGGCGGCGGCCGCCGAGGAGGGCGTGCCGGTCTCGCGCCTGATCGCCCGCATCGATGCGGATCGCGCCGGCTGCGGCCTGTCGAGCGCCATCCGCGTATGGCTGCTGGCCCGGTTCCGCGGCGCATCATCCTGAAATGCCTGCACGCGCGGCAGGTGTGCCGTGTCCAGAACGATATTTTGGCGCGATGCGATCTTTGCAGAGCGCCCTCTTGCGAATAAGGTTTCGACGGGGTCATTACGCCCATTCGGCCTGGCGCGAGGATCAAGAGTTGTCGGATTTTGATTCCAGCAGGGTCGAGTTGATCGACCTTCGCTCCGATGTGGCGGACGCCGCGGAGCGCAGGCTGCTGTGCTACGACTTCTTTTCAAGCGTTTACAAGCATGCCTTTCCGAAGCTCGATCAGATCGAGACCCCCGACGTGTGGCTGCCTCTGATCAACCACGATCACCCGCCGCCCGCGCCAATTCTCCACCTCATCGTAGCGTGCAAGCCACCCCGCGCTGAGCGAGCGGGCGTTGTGGTGGGTGGGATCGTCATAGAATACTACCGCGGCAGCCGGGCTGCGTTGGCCACATACCTGGCCGTTGCGCCCCGGGAAAGGCGGGGCGGCCTGGGGCGGCGCCTGGTCGCCAGGGCGATCGACGCGGTTGCAGCAGACAATGGCGGTGCACGGCCGGTCGTATTCGCTGAGGTGGAACGACCCGAAGCGCAGCACAACGACCACGATCGTCGCTCCGCGCAAGCGCGCCTCTCCACGATCGCGGCCCTGGGCGGACGCAAGCTCGACCTTGAATACGTTCAACCCAGGCTCGGCGCTGGCCAGGAACCGGTCGAAGACCTCATGCTCGTTGTTCTTGCGCCCGGCGGCCAAGCCCCCGACAGCATTCCGCGAGCCACCGTCGAAGCTTTCATCAGTGAGTTCTTTGACTCGCTCGGGCAACGCGGAACGCAGGAATTAGAACGCGTAATCAAAAGCTTAGCGGCTGACAAAATTTCATTGGGGGAGTTCAATCAAGATGACCAATGCCATCGCCGACCCCGTCGCTGCCCATGAGTCGATCGCAGCCGCCGAGCACATCGCCTTGCGCTATTTCTTCGTTTCAGCAGCGAGGTGGAACACCAAGAGTGCGTCCGGCCTTCCGGCTGGGCTCGACGATGTGCACATCCAGATCGAGAGATCGCCGACCGCGGCAGCGTATGTCGACCCCCTCTCCTCGTTCTACGCGGACGTTACGATTCCTTTCACCACGAGACGACAGCTTCCCATCGTGGCGCTGACCGAGCCGACTCATAAGGCATCCGTGCATCCCCCCGTCGAGATCGAGATCCGGACGATCGAGACGGCTTGGGAAGGACGCAGAGTAACCGTCTCTCCAGTCAGGATTCCGGCCCTTTTCAAGGATGCCGTGACGTTCTTCGACAGCGGCCACGTGGTGTATGCACCGGCCTTCGTGCTGCAAAGCCCCTGGGCAACGGACGGCACATCGGCGTCAACCGCACAAGATACAATGGCGCAACACATATCCGCCCTCACAAGTCTCGTCAGCTCATCGGGCGTCAGTCATCATCGGAAACTGGACGGCATCAGGTCGAAAGTCCTGTTCAGATTTGAAGGCGAGGCGGACGGTCAGGACCTTCCGACCTTCATCAATGGCCGCCTTGCCTTTCTTTGCGACCAGATGAGCACGGCGAACGTTTTCGCGGATCTGATCGGGCCGGTCTTGAACTCGGCTGGAGGGAGCAAGCCGCACCGCGCCAAGGCTCCTTCCGGAATGCCAAACTTGGCGTGGAGCGACTTGCGGTCTGCATCGGTCGAGATCGTGGGCGCACGGCGGCACGACGACATCGTCGATTGGTGCAGGACCGCGAAAGCGGGCAAGATCGCCATTGGCGCCGGAGCGCGCGCGATAGCGGCCCTTGGCCAGAACGTTCTCGATGTGCACAACCAGGACGCGCACGAGGTAATGGACAGCCTTTCGCAAGCCGTTGTGTCCGACGAGAACGTCTTGCTGGTCCACCCGACGCTCGCCGTTCTCTACTCGCGTACATCGCGATCGTTCACCGAGATGTGCGGGGCAATTGGGGGGTGCCCCTACGTCATGCTTACCAATGTCGTTCTCGCCTACAACGAGTACCTGCTCGATCAAAACGCGCAATTGATCGATCAGATCAAGTTGTCGGTGCGGAACGCGAGATGGGTAGCTCCGCATGGCGGCGCAGGCGCCGAGGCCGCGCGACAGGGCCTTGCAGCGCGAGTTCAGCTGTTCGAAAATCAGGCGCTCCACGCCCTGCCGAATATCTTCCGCTACCCGGCCGAGCGGGCCATGTTCGAGGAGATCGTGGCACAGCGGGGCCTCCGTCAGCGGACCGAGGGATTCGAGCGCTTCACGCGAAGCCTCTACGAGCTTCGCAAGGACTCCAGCGACCTCGCCGAGCGCGAGGATACCTGGCGAACCAATCGACTGCTCTTGGCGTTGGCCGTCCTTCAACTGTGCGGATTGTTCGTGGCAGCCCTCGCCTTCGACAGCTTCAAGGGCGAGTCCCTCTCTGGGGCGTTGAACGCAACGCGTTGGGCGCTTTGGTGTGCGTTGGCTGCCTCTTTCGTGATTGGCATAGGCGTGGGAGCAAGCGCCTTCTGGCGGCGGCGGCGTCAGCAGTCGGCGGCGTAGCAATCCGGCGCCACCAGGAACAGGAGCAGTCTTGCCCTTAGGGGCAACAACGGCAATGCTCTCCCGTGACACCTTGGAAAACGGTCGGCGGCAGCGACCGGCGGGAAGGAAGCACGGGCATGGCAGGTGGCAAGGGCGATACGCCCGGCTTAGCGGCGAATCTCGATGCGGCGGAGCGGGCGCTGGCGCAATTCCGGGGCGCGCCGGTGCGCCATTTCACTGGCGGCGAGGCGGTCGTCAGCCGATCGGGAAGGACCTTCGAGACGCTGTGTCCCGTGGACAACTCGGTGCTGGCCAAGGTCGCGGCTGGCGATGCCGCCGACATCGGCGCCGCAGCGCAAGCCGCCGCCGCAGCCCTCCCCGCCTGGCGCGCCGTGCCGGGCGCCAAGCGGCGAGCGATCCTGCATGCGGTCGCCGACGCCATCGTCGCGCGGGCCGACGAGATCGCGCTGGTCGAGAGCATGGATACGGGACAGCCGATCCGCTACATGGCCAAGGCGGCGCTGCGCGGGGCGGAGAACTACCGCTTCTTCGCCGACCGCGCCCCCGGCGCCGGCGACGGCCTCGCCCTCCCCGACACCGACCACCTCAACTACACGCTGCGCCAGCCCATCGGCCCCGTCGGCATCATCACGCCGTGGAATACGCCGTTCATGCTCTCCACCTGGAAGATCGCGCCGGCGCTGGCCGCCGGCTGCACGGTGGTGCACAAGCCCGCCGAGTGGAGCCCGCTCACGGCCACGCTGCTCACCGAGATCATGGATGGGGTGATCCGCAAGCACGGGCTGCCGGGCGGCGTGGTCAACATGGTGCATGGGCTCGGCGAGGAGGCCGGCCGCGCGCTGACCGAGCATCCGCTGATCAAGGCTGTGGGCTTCGTCGGCGACAGCAGGACCGGCTCCGCCATCATGGCGCAGGGGGCGGCCACCCTGAAGCGCGTGCACTTCGAGCTGGGGGGCAAGAACCCCGTCATCGTGTTCGCCGATGCGGATCTCGACCGGGCGCTGGATGCCACCCTGTTCATGATCTACAGCCTCAACGGCGAGCGCTGCACGTCCTCGAGCCGCGCCCTGGTGCAGCGGTCTATTTACGACGGCTTCACAGCCAGGCTGGCCGAGCGTGTCAAGCGCATCAAGGTCGGCCATCCACTGGATCCGGCCACCGAGATCGGGCCGCTCATTCACCCGAGGCACGTCGACAAGGTGCTGAGCTTCCCGGCGTCGGCCGAGAAGGAAGGCGCGCGCATCGCCTGTGGCGGCGGGCGCGCCGTGGGCGGCGCGGGCAACTATGTGGAGCCCACGCTCTACCTCGACGCCAAGCCCGGCATGCGCATCGCCCAGGACGAGATCTTCGGCCCCGTGCTCACGGTGCTCCCCTTCGACGACGAGACGGAGGCCGTCCGCATCGCCAACGACGTGCGCTACGGCCTCACCGGCTATGTCTGGACCCGTGACGTGGCCCGCGCCCACCGCGTGGCGCGGGACCTGGAGGCCGGCATGATCTGGATCAACTCGGAGAACGTGCGCCACCTCCCCACGCCCTTCGGTGGCATGAAGGCCTCCGGCATCGGCCGCGACGGCGGCGACTACTCCTTCGACTTCTACATGGAGACGAAGAACGTGGCGGTGGCCTACGATACGCACAAGGTGCCCAGGATAGGCGGATGAAACGGGGTCAGACCCTGCGGGTCTGACCCCAGGCCGCTACGCCGCGATTTGCCGACCCGGAGATACTTGGACCAGTCGGTTGTGCCATGGGGTCAGACCCGCAGGGTCTGACCCCGGTGCGCAGAGGAAACGCAGATGCCGGTGCCCAAGCACATCTTCAACCCGCCGTTCAATATCGTGCGCTGCAGCCACGCGGTGCTGCGTGTCCGCGACCTGGAGGCGAGCCGGCGTTTCTACGAGGGCATCATCGGCCTGCAGGCTGAGGATGCGGACGGGGACGCGCTCTATCTCCGGGCCATGGAGGAGCGGAATCACCACTCTCTCGTGCTGAAGCGGGGCGCCGAGCCGGTCGCCGAGCGGCTGGGCTTCAAGGTGGGGAGCGAGGAGGACCTCGACCGCGCCTACGCCTACTTCAGGGAGCGCCAGCTGCCCGCCGACTTCGTCGAGGTGCCCTACCAGGGCCGCACCCTTCATGCCGCCGACGCCCAGGGCAACCCGCTGGAGCTCTATTTCAAGATGGAGAGCCGCGAGCGCATCCTGCAGCACTACGGCCGCTATACCGGCTGCCAGCCGCAGCGCATCGACCACTTCAACCTGTTCGTGCCCGACGTGCAGGCCGCGGCAGACTTCTACGCCGGCCTCGGCTTCCGCCTCACCGAGTACGCCGAGAGCGACGACGCCGAGCCCAGGATCGCCGCCGCCTGGCTGCACCGCAAGGGCGGCGTGCACGACATCGCCTTCACCAGCGGACGCGGCCCGCGGCTGCACCACTTTGCCTACTGGGTGCCGGGCGTCCTCAACGTTGTGCACCTGTGCGACGTGATGGCCTCCAGCGGCCACCTCGCCAACATGGAGCGCGGCCCGGGCCGGCATGGCATCGCCAACGCCTTCTTCCTCTACGTGCGCGACCCCGACGGCCACCGCTGCGAGCTCTACGCGTCGGACTATCTCACCGTCGATCCCGACTTCGAGCCGATCCGCTGGTCGCTGCGCGACCCGCGCCGTCAGACCCTGTGGGGCACACCCGCGCCCAGGAGCTGGTTCGAGGAGGGCAGCGTGTTTCCCCGCACGCCGGTGCTGCCGCCGGTGCACGACTTCAAGCCGATCGTGGCGGATTAGGTGTCAGCCGACCACCGGCTGGCGCCGACCCTCGACGACGAAATGGTGAGTGCCAACGGCCTTGGCGTGGCGAGGGAGGCGAGCCGCAGGTCTCCCTCTCCCCGCCGCCCTCGGGCCATTCACAGGGGCAACCTTGCCACAAGGGTCCCGAGGGCGTTGCGGGGTGAGGGGCAGCAAAGGGCTCCAACCCGGCGTTGATAGGTTGAGCCCTCGGCTGATGCTCCCTCGCGTCCCGCTCCACCTCCGAGCAGCACGCCTGTTTCGTTATCGAGGGTCGGCGCGCCGGTGAGCGGTTGAAAACGAAACGCACCAAGCTTGGGAAAAACCGAGTGTCTCGGCGGAGATGTCTATCGGCTGTGGCCGCAGCGCCACCACCTGCCACTTTGGAGCCACAAAGAACCGACAAATTGTCAAGCATAGAGTCTCGGTAGTCGTTACCGGTTTCGGCGGGCCGGCGGCGCACACGATCCAGGTACCGTCTCGACCTCGATGACGAGGTACAGCTCGGACGCCGAAAAGCGCTTCCGAGAGGGATTGGTTGTCGCTTGGTGAATGCGGGAAGCTTGAGACGGTCATGAGCGGGCGGATGGTCGAAAAGGGTCGCTGGCGAGCTGCCGTGCCTCGGATGCGCCGTCTGAGCCTCCGTGTCACATCCCTCACTGCAGCGGCACTGATCGCATGGACGGTGGGCGCCACCGCGCAGCAGATACCGGCGTCCTCGGCGCAGGCAGCCATCGAGCGCGGCCTGGGCGCCTACCAAGCGGGCTCACGCGAGGCGGCCCTCTCCGCCTTGAGCGAGGCCGCATCGCGGGGCGATCCGTCGGTCCGCTTCGCCGCCGAGTTCTATCTCGCCCGCATCTACGCCGAGAACATCGCCGCGGGCGCCGATCAGACCAAGGCGTTCGTGCTGTTCCGCAAACTGGCCGACGAGAATCTCGACATCGATCCGGAGACGAGCAAGCGCGCGCCCTTCGTGGCCAAGGCCCTGATCGCGCTCGCCGGCTATGTCCGCGTCGGCCTAACGGACATCGACCTGGCGCCCAATCCAAGCCGCGCCATGGACTACCTGCATCACGCGGCCGTGTTTTTCGGCGACCGCGACGCCCAGCTCGAGCTGGCGCGCATCTACCTGGGCGGCTCGTCCGGCGACGATGTGAGGCGCGGCCTGCACTACCTCGCGGCGTTGTCGGAGGAAGGCCACGCTCCGGCGCAGGCGCTGCTGGCCGAGCTGTTCTGGCGCGGACGCCACGTCAAGAAGGACGAGCGCCGCGCGCTGGCCCTGGTGACAATGGCGGCCGAGAGCGCCCCCTCGCACGAGCGCATTTGGATCGACGACACCTACGCCACCATCTTCTGCGCGACTGCCGAGCCCACGCGCGAGGAGGCCGGGCGCCTCGTCGCCCGCTGGCGCCGCATGATCACTCAGCCGTCCGCCGGTCCAGAGCCAGCCATGCGGGTAGGCGCCGCGCGCCCCCTGGTGCCTGAGCGGCAGTGCGCAAGCGGCGAGCAGGTGGCCCTCGGTCCCGCACCCAAGGCCCCGCCGCCGGCCGCCGCCCCCACCCAGCCTGGCAGCGTGGGCCTGTTGCACCCCGCCGCCCCTTCCACCGGCGCATCGGGTTTTCGCGCCGCAGGGTTCGTCGAGCCGGTGGCGAAGAAGTAGCTGCTCAACCGCCGGCATTCGATGCCGGACTCAACGGTCCGTCGTGCTGGGAGTGCGCCTTCTTCCTTCCGCGCCCGCGCTGCTTCGCCTAGGTTGGTGCGACGGACACCTCCACGCTGGATGAAGCTGCCGCGGAGCGCTCGCCTTGACCCTGATGCTGCTCTTCCTGGCCGTGGTGCTGGGCCTTGCCGTGCTGCCGCAGATGTGGGTGCGCCGCGTCATTGCCCGGCACTCGGTGGACCGGCCGGACTTTCCGGGCACCGGCGGCGAGTTCGCCCGCCACCTGCTCGACGAGATGCGGCTCGGCCACGTCAAGGTGGAGGAGACGCCGCTCGGCGACCACTACGATCCCGACGCCAAGGTCATCCGCCTCATGCCACAGCATTTCAAGGGCCGCTCGCTGGCAGCGCTGGTGATCGCCGCCCACGAGACCGGCCACGCCATGCAGGACGCCAGCGACTACGCCCCCCTCAAGGCGCGCACCGAGCTCGCCAGGCGGGCGATGTGGATGGAGCGGATCGGCGCGGTGGTGATGCTGGCGGCGCCCATCATGATGGTGCTGGCCAGGGGCGCGCACGTCCTGCTGATCGAGGTGGCCGCCGGCCTGATGCTTCTCGGCCTGTCGATCGTCATGCACGCCTACACGCTGCCGGTGGAGTTCGACGCCAGCTTCCGCCGTGCCCTGCCGGTGCTCAAGGCCGGCAACTACATTCCCGACCGGGACATGCCGGCCGCGCGCCAGATCCTGCGCGCCGCCGCCTTCACCTACGTCGCCGCAGCCGCCATGAGCCTGCTCGACGTGGCACGCTGGCTCAGGGTGCTGCGGCTTTAGTCCGTGGTCAGGCACCACGACCGCAGCTAGCGCCTGCATTCGCTCCGGCAGTGGCGATGTGCCTCTCCCGCAGCGCCGCACCGAGGGCGGCGAAGATGGCGGCCATGGCGAGCGATGCCATGAACCACGGCGCCCAGATGCTGTAGGCGGTGGCAATCAACAATGCGCCGGCCGCAAAGGTCGCCGCCAGATAGGGCTGCACATCCTCCGAAAGCCGCTTCAGCGACCGCAGCACGGTGAGCCCGAGGCCCAGCAGGATCAATGCGCCCACCGCGCCCGCCTCGTACCAGACCTGCAGGTAGGCGTTGTGACTGTGCAGGCTCGGCGAGAGCTGGAACCTGGTGCCGGGCGCCGTGGCCCCCTCTCTCTCCGCGGCCTCGCGCAGCACGCGGGCGCTGCCGATGCCTGCGCCGAGGAAAGGCGCATTGGGGATCTGCTCGGCGGTGGCGTGCCAGATCACGACCCGGTGGCGGGCGCTCAACGACAGCCACGAAGCACGATAGGCCTCGGCGCCGTACAGGAGGGATACGACCGGCACGACCAGCAGGATCGCGGCCACCCAGCCCGTCATCAGCAGCACCCTGCCGAGTTGCGGACGTAGCCGAAACAAGAGGAACGTCAGGCCCGCACCGACGAACGCCATCTGAGACGTGCCGTGCTCGGATGCCAGCACCGCCGCCGCGATCACAACGCCGGCGATGGCCGCCGGGACTTTCCACACCCGCAGCGGGCCAAGCCGGGCGGCGATCAGCGCGACGGGCCAGAGCATCAGTGTCAGCACGCCGATGCTGGCGTTGGGCAGATAGGACGCGAGCCGGAGCGCGTGTCCGCCATCCGTCGCGATGTGATTGGGATTGGGCTGCAAGGCCGGCACGAGACGGATCAGGAGGCGGCGCAGCAACTGATCGCTGAACACCTCGAAGCACAGCAGCGCGCCTGCCGCGGCCAGCCCCACAAGTGCGCCGAGCGCCATGGCGTTGACGGGCGGCGGCTCCAGATCGGGTAGCGTGCTCAAGACGATATGCAGGGTCGCCACCATGAGCAGAGCGAGCACGACCGCGTTGACCGCAGTGTCCGGGCTGAGCGACCAAGTGGCGTTGATCGCGAGGTAGGCCGCAGCAAGGCCGAGCGCCATCGTCGCCGGCCCCGGAGGATAGAGGGGCAGGCGCCTCCGCCGCGCCAAGAGCCAGGCGACCGGGGCGATCGTGCACAGCGGCAGCAGCACCGCGGCCGTCATGGGAAACATTGCCCAGAGCAGCACGCCCATCCCGGTCCAGGCTGCCGTTGCCAGCCGGACGGCCAGCTCGCCACGACCGGGGGCAGACCCCTCGTGCGCAACGTTGTGTCTCGATCGAGAGGTTGGAGGCAAGGGGTCGGCCCCCGGAGACGACCAAGCCACGCCGTCAGGCTCCGCGGCGCACTGCGGCGCTGCCGGCATCGAGACCTCGGGCCGCACGCCGGGCCACGGCCATCTCCGCCAGCGCCGCCCGGGTCTCCATGACAGGCGTCCAACGGAAGGTCTGGCGGAAATGTGCATCCGATACCTCCAGTGAGCCGTAGAGGCGGCGTGCAGCCGGCCCGATCAGCGGCATGCGCCTGGCGAGTCCAGCTCCACCTGCCCCCACCGCGAGCAAACGGCACGGCCGGCCGAGCGCCGCCCGCAAGGTCGCCACGATCTCCGTCGTGCTCAGCGCCGGGCCGTCGTGAACGTGAAACACGCCGGCCGCCGCGTCCGCGGGCGTGCGGACGATCGCAGCCAGCGCCCCGGCAAAGTTGTCGAGCGCCAGCAGGCTGCGGCGGTTGCTCAGTCCGCCCAGGGGCAGCGGCAGGGCCGTGTCGGCGAGCTTCAGCAGCCGCTGCACGCTGCCGCCCTTGTCGGGGCCGTACATGGCCGGATTGCGCACGATGGCAAGCCGCGTGGCGGAGCCGGCCAGCACCTTAGCCATGACCTGCTCCAGCCGCAGCTTGGCGCGGCCATAGAGGGTCGTGGCGCGCGAGGCGCACGCCTCAGTCAGCACCCGGCCATCGTCCTCGTCGCAGAGCGCCTTGATCGAGCTGACATGGATGAGGAGCGGCACCTCGGCCTGGCGCACCGCGACGGCAAGCCGATGGGAGGCCGAGATCAGCCGCTCGGCCTCCGCGGCGTCGGCGGCCAGTCGGGGCTCCTGCAGGGCCGCAAGCCCATCGGCGAGATGCACGACCACATCGACATCCGCCAGCCAGCGCCGAAGCCCGTCCGTGCAAGCCGGGTCGCCGTAGTGCCCCGTCAGCACCCGCGCCACGCCGGGCAGGCTCGTGGCCGTCCGCGACACCACGCTCACATCGATGGGGCCCCCGCGGCCCTGCAGCTGCCGGATGAGGGCCCGCCCGGCCGAGCCGGTACCGCCCAGGATGAGCGTGTGCATGGGGTGAGCCGAACCTCCCGCCTTCACGATAGGTCGCCGCATCATGCCCTACGCCGCTCCTGCAGCAAGCTCACGCCACGGAACGGCGGTGGACGACCCCTCGGCCCAGGGCGCATTTGCCTGTCACCCGGCGCGCCGGCGACACAGTTCGCTATCGTATAGGGGATAGCTTTGCATCGCTCGCGGGCCAGGGTGGCCGCGCAGCCGCAGCTGCGCACCCCTGCCGGCATCGACTTTCCCGGCTTCCCACCGCAGTATCACAGGCTCAAGTCAAGGCAGCCAACAGGACGTGGCACCGCGCGATCGAGGGCAGTCACGTCGCCAGGGGAGGTGAAACCATGCAAATACCGAGATCGCTTTCGCGACGTGCCGCTCTATGGCTTGGCCTCGGCATCGCCCTTGGCCTCGCCGCGCTCCCGGCGTTGGCGGCGGAGTTTCCGGCTCCCAAGGAGGGCCAGTGGACGGCGCGAGATTTCCGCTTTCACACCGGCGAGGTCATGCCCGAGCTGCGCCTCCACTACCGAACGGTCGGCGATCCCTCGGGACAGCCGGTGCTGATTCTGCACGGCACCACGGGCTCGGGCGCCAGCATGCTGTCGTCAGGGTTCGGCGGCGAGCTGTTCGGCTCCGGACAGGCGCTCGATGCGAGCAAGTATTTCATCATTCTGCCCGACAGCATCGGTCACGGGAAGTCGTCCAAGCCCTCGGACGGCCTGCGCGCCAAGTTCCCGAGGTACAACTACGACGACATGGTCGATGCGCAGCACCGGCTGGTCACGGAGGGGCTGGGCATCCGCCATCTGCGCCTGGTTCTGGGTAATTCCATGGGTGGCATGCACACATGGATCTGGGGCGTGAAGCACGCCAAGTTCATGGACGCGCTGGTGCCCATGGCCTCGCAACCCACCGAGATGTCGAGCCGCAACTGGATGATGCGGCGCCTGATCATTGATGCGATCCGCAACGATCCCGATTGGAAGGGCGGCAGCTACGACACCCAGCCGCGCGCCTTCCGCACCGCTGCCGTGTTCTTCGGCATCGCCACCAGCGGTGGCACGCTGGCGTACCAGAAGCTGGCACCGACGCGGGAGCTGGCCGACAAGATGCTCGACCAGCGGCTGGCGGCGCTGTCCAATGCCGATGCCAACGACTACCTCTACCAGTGGGACTCCTCGCGCGACTACAACCCCTCCCCGGGCCTGGAGCGCATCGAGGCCGCGCTGCTCGCCATCAACTCTGCCGACGACGAGCGCAACCCGCCCGAGACCGGCATCATGGAGCGCGAGATGAAGCGCGTGAAGGGCGGCCGCCTCTATCTCATTCCCCCCAGCGAGGACACGCGCGGCCACGGCACCACGGGGATGGCGAAGTTCTGGCAGCAGCAGCTGCGGGAGTTCCTGTCGAGCGTGCCGCGAAGGGCGATGTAGCCTAGAAGAGCTGCGACGTAGGTTGGGTCAAGCGAAGCGCAGACCCAACACCTTCAAGGCGATGCGCTCGCCATGTGTTGGGTCTTCGCTAACGCTCGACCCAACCTACAGTGCTGACCCCGTTTGGAGGAGTCATGCCAGCCCACAACGTGAACTGGGACGCCATCGACTGGGTGCGGGTGCGCCCCGGCATGGAGCGCAAGACCTTCGCGGGCGAGGGCGCCACGCTGGCGCTGTTCCGCATCCAGCCCGATCACGAGCGGCTGCCGCATTCCCACCACTACGAGCAGATCGTCTACATGCTGCGTGGCACGGCCAACTTCCACGTCGGCGAGGAGGTGCACTGCCTGACCGGCGGCTGCCTGCTGGTGATCCCGCCTCACGTCACCCACTACATCGACGTGCAGGGCGACGAGGAGGTGCTGGAGCTCGACGTGTTCACGCCGAAACGGCCGGAGTACGGCGGGTAGGTTGGTTGGGGTTGGGTCGAACGAAAGCGAAGACCCAACACCGTCCCGGCATCACGCGTCGAACGGTGTTGGGTCGCGCTGCGCCTCTGAGGCCTTCCAGAAAAACACAAACTCTGGCGTCGAACAGGTCGGCCATCTCCATCGCAAACACATGCCCGGCCTCGGGCACTGCTCAAAGACATGCCGATCAGACCGCCTCGACGATGGTCACGTTGGCCATGCCGCCACCCTCGCACATGGTCTGGAGGCCGTACTTGAGGCGCCGCGCCCTCAGCGCGTGTACCAGGGTGGCCATCAGCTTGGTGCCGGAGGCGCCCAGGGGATGGCCTAGCGCGATGGCGCCGCCGTTCACGTTCAGCCTGTCGGGGTCGGCGCCCAGCTCCCTCAGCCAGGCGAGCGGCACCGGGGCGAAGGCCTCGTTGACCTCGTAGAGGTCGATGTCGCCGATGGCCATGCCGACCCTGGCGAGCGCCCGCCGCGTGGCCGGGATCGGCTCCTCCAGCATGATGACCGGATCGCCTGCGGTGACCGTCATGTGGTGGATGCGGGCGATCGGCTTGAGCCCGTGCTGCTTGAGCGCCCGCTCGTTCACCACCAGCGCGCCCGAGGCGCCGTCGCAGATCTGGCTGGCGTTGGCGGCGGAGATGACGCCGCCCTCCTGCAGCAGCTTCACCGAGCCGATCCCTTCCAGGGTGGCGTCGTAGCGGATGCCCTCGTCGCGGACGTGCGGCCCGTCCTGCCCCTCGATGGCGAGCGGCACGATCTCGGCCGTAAATGCGCCGACCTCGGTGGCGTTGGCGGCAAGCTGGTGGCTGCGGAGCGCATAGCGGTCGAGTTCCTCGCGCTTGAAGCCGTACTTGTCGGCCATCATCTGGGCGCCGGTGAACTGGCTGAAGTCCTTCACCCCGAAGCGCTCCTGGATGCGCGCACTGAACGGGCCGGTGCCGATGCCCTCCTTGCGATGCAGGGCGAAGTTGGAGCCCATGGGCACGCGCGTCATGCTCTCCACGCCGCCGGCGATCACCACGTCCTGCGTGCCCGACATCACCGCCTGGGCCGCGAAGTGCAAAGCCTGTTGCGACGACCCGCATTGCCGGTCGATGGTCACGCCGGGCACCGAGTTGGGCAGCCTGGAGGCCATGACCACGTTGCGGGCCAGCGCGAAGGACTGCTCGCCGGCCTGGCTGACGCAACCGACGATCACGTCCTCCACCGCCGCAGGATCGATGCCCGTGCGCTCGACGAGCGCGTTCAGCACCTCCGCACCCATGTCGGCCGGGTGCCACCCGGCGAGCTTCCCGCCCCTGCGCCCACCTGCGGTGCGCACCGCATCCACGATGTAGGCTTCGGCCATAGGACTGCTCCCTCTCACTTCGCCTGCTTCACGAAGGTGTCGATGAAGGTCTTGGACAGGTCCACGTTCACGTCCTTGAACTCGGGGTCGAGCTGCTTGAGCGTGGCGTAGACGCTGTCCATGCCGTCCCTGGTCACCACGCCGGTGCGGGAATAGCTCGGCAGCGAGGCCTTCACCGCCGCCTCGTAGAGCGAGCGGTCGCCGAGCAGGTACTCCGGCGGCACCGTATCGGCCACCTCGGCGGGGCTCGCCTTGCCGAGCCATTGCAGGGCCGCGTAAAGCGCGTTGGTGAGACGCTGGGTGGTGACAGGGTTGGCGTCGGCGAACTCCTTCTTGAGATAGAGGACCGCCGCCGGGTTGGTGCCGCCGAACAGCGCCTTGGTGCCCTCCTCGGTGCGGGTGTCGATCAGCAGCTGGATGTCGCCATCGGCCTGAAGCTTCGAGATGACGGGGTCGAGATGCGAGATCGCGTCCACCTGTCCGTTCTTCACCGCCGCCACCGAGCTGGCGCCGCCGCCGATGCCGATGAAGGAGGCGTCGGTTGCCTTCAGGCCGGCTTTGGACATGGCATAGACGGCCGTCAGGTAGGTGGAGGAGCCAGGTGCCGTGACGCCGATCTTCAGCCCCTTGAAATCGGCCGGCGACTTGACCTTGTCGGCCAGCGCCTTGCGCACGGCGAGCACGATGGCGGGAAAGCGGCCCAGCTCGAGCACGGCGCGGATATCCTGGCCCTTGGCCTGCATGCGGATGGTATGCTCGTAGGCGCCCGTGACCACGTCCACCGAGCCGCCAACCAGCGCCTGCAGCGACTTGGCGCCGCCGCCGAAGTCGTTGATCTCGACATCGAGACCCTGCGCCTTGAAGAAGCCCTTGCGCTCAGCAATGGTGAGCGGGAGGTAGTAGAGCAGCGGCTTGCCGCCCACACCCAGCACCACCTTGGTCTTCTCCGGCGCCTGCGCCACGGCGGGCGCGGCCCACAGCCCGGCTACCAGGGCGCTGATGGCGACCGCCGCGGCAATCAGATAGTCCCTGCGCTTCATCGTTCGTTCCTTCCCCTCAGGAGAGAGGTCAGACCCCTCGCCTCTACCTCGGTGTTGATCTGATCGATGATGACGAGGGGGCTGACCCCCGCCCGGTTCAGCCACGCGCCGTCTCGGCCGTCTGCCCCGGCCGCCAGACCAGCAACCGCCTCTCGACCAGTGTTACAAGACTATCGACGATGATGACCACCGCCGCCAGGATCAGCATGCCGGAGAAGACTCCCGTCACATCGAACACGCCTTCGGCCTGCTGGATGGTGTAGCCGAGCCCGGCCGAGGAGCCCAGATACTCGCCCACCACGGCCCCGACCAGCGCGAATCCGACAGAGGTGTGCAGCGAGGAGAACATCCACGACAGCGCCGAGGGCCAATAGACGTGCCGCATCAGCTGGCGCTCGTTCATGCCCAGCATGCGCGCGTTGGAGAGCACGACGGGGCTCACCTCCTTCACCCCTTGGTAGACGTTGAAGAACACGATGAAGAACACCAGCGTCACGCCCAGCGCCACCTTGGACCAGATGCCGAGCCCGAACCACAAGGCGAAGATCGGCGCCAGCACCACGCGCGGCAGGGCGTTGATGGCCTTGACGTAGGGGTCGAACACGGCCGCCAGCAGCTCCTGGCGCGCGAACCAGAAGCCGATGACGATGCCGGCGCCTGCGCCGATCACGAAGGCCAGCAGAGCCTCCGTCAAGGTGATGAGCAGGTGGCGCCAGATCTCGCCCCCGGCGAGGTCGCGGGCGCAGCGCGCCAGCACGTCCCAGGGCGTCGAGAAGAAGAACTGCATCTTCCTGGGATCGCCGACGAGCGGCGTGGTGGTGAGCACGTGCCAGAAGGCAAGGCCGAGGACGGCCACCAGCACCTGGAGGGCGAGCAGACGCGTGCGGCTCATGCGTCCTTCCCCTCGCCCTGGTCGTAGGCCCGCTGCACCTCGACCTTCAGCGTGTTCCAGATCTCGCGGTGCAGGGCGTGGAAGCGCGGCTCGACGCGGATGTCGGCGATGTTGCGGGGGCGCGGCAGGTCGATGCGGAAGTCGCCGATGAGCCGCGAGGACGGGCCGGACGACATCACCACCACCCGGTCGGAGAGCGCGATGGCCTCCTCCAGGTCGTGGGTGACGAACATCAGCGCCTTGCGGTCCTGCTGCCAGAGGCTGAGCAGCAGGTCGCCCATGATGATGCGGGTCTGCGCGTCGAGGGGGCCGAAGGGCTCATCCATCAGCAGGATCTTTGGGCCACGCGCCAGGATCTGCGCCAGCCCCACGCGCTTCTTCTGGCCGCCGGACAGCTGGTGTGGATAGCGGTCGGCGAAGCTCCTCAAGCCGACCCGCCCCAGCAGCCCGCGCGCCGTATCCAGCGCCTGGCGCCGCGGCGTGCCGGCCACCTCCAGGCCGATGGCCACGTTGTCGATGGCTGTCTTCCAAGGCATCAGCGCGTCCTGCTGGAAGAGGTAGCCGGCCTCGGCGTTGAGGCCCTCCAGCGGCCGTCCCAGCACCTCGACCCGGCCCGACGACGGCTTGATCAGCCCGGCGGCAGCGTTGAGCAGGGTGGATTTGCCGCAGCCGGTGGGCCCGACGATGGAGACGAGCTCGCCCTCCGAGACCGAGAGCGTTGCCGGCGCCACAGCCTCGTAGCGGCCGCCGTCCTTGAGCTGGTAGGCGATCGACACCTCGCTCAAGTGCACGGCCACCCGCGACGCCGCGGCGCGCTCCGCCAGACGGGTCACCGCCTCCGGCATTCCTCCTCCCCATCCGGCCACCCACGGCGGCCTCGCTCGGGAAGAGGTAAAGGCATGCCGACACTGCGGGCAAGACCCTTTCCTGTCGCTGTGCTGCGACGGAAAAAGGGGTCAGACCCGTCGCCACTGACGGCGTGGCAGAGCGCGACCTTCGGCGCGAGGGGCCTGACCCCGCTGGATCCGACAGGCTTGTTCGCAGCGGGTTGTCAGCCGGATCGTATTCCGCAGCCTGCTAATCTCTTAACGGATTGCGTACCTAGACGTTGGCCAGCTCCAGCAGCAGGGCCGCATGGCAATTGTCGGGCTCGCCGGGACTGGGCAGAGGACACCAGCACGCCAGGCTCTTGCCACGCAGGGCCGGCAGCCCAGCCAGGACCTTCGCCCTCAGCGCCGTCAGCTCCTTGATCCTCGCATCCGGGATGCCCTCGCCGGCCAGGCTGCCGGTCAGCCACGCGCGGTGCAGCTCGACGGCCCTGTCGTGGCCGTGCTCCTCGATCGAGAACGGATTCCCGAACGGCGTGGTGCGGTC
>Ga0075421_100003410_pt1 | contig 18985 bp, 15 predicted proteins | sample SoiMetdeltSBSDD5_FD_75292 | JGI IMG/M metagenome (GOLD analysis project Ga0075421, IMG submission 75292) | Bulk soil microbial communities from a Populus tree surrounding site in Tennessee, USA - Soil MetaG P. deltoides SBSDD5 | ecosystem: Environmental > Terrestrial > Soil > Tree plantation... | reverse complement strand
TGACCTTCGCCTCCGCCGGATGCTCCTCCAACCAATACTGCAGGCCCTCGTTGATGATGTTCTCCACCACCGGACGCACCTCGGAGGAGACGAGCTTGTCCTTGGTCTGCGAGGAGAACTTCGGGTCCGGCACCTTGCAGGAAAGGACGGCGGTCAGCCCTTCGCGGCAGTCATCGCCGGTGAGCGCAACCCTCTCCTTCTGCGCCACGCCGGTTTTCTCGGCGTAACCGGTGACCTGACGCGTCAGCGCGCCGCGGAAGCCAGCGAGGTGAGTACCGCCGTCGCGCTGCGCAATGGTATTGGTGAAACAAAGCACGGCCTCGTGATAGCCGTCGTTCCACCACAGCGCGCATTCGATCGCGATGCCTTCGCGCTCGCCCTTGACCATGATCGGAGCGGGAACAAGCGGCGTCTTGTTGCGGTCGAGGTATTTGACAAAGGCCTCGACCCCGCCCTCGTAACGCAGCTCCTCGCGCTTCTCCACCGGATGGCGCATGTCGGAGAGGACGATCAGCACCCCCGAGTTGAGGAAGGCGAGCTCGCGCAGCCGGTGCTCCAGCGTCGCGAAATCGAACTCGGTCATGGTGAACGTTTTCGGGCTCGGCAGGAAAGTGACCTCGGTGCCGCGCTTGCCGTGCGCCGGGCCGACGACGGAGAGCGACTTGAGCGCCTCGCCGTCGCGAAATTCTATGAAATGCTCTTGCCCGTCGCGCCAGATCGTCAGCTTGAGCCAGCTCGATAGTGCATTGACGACCGAGACGCCGACGCCGTGGAGACCGCCGGAGACTTTGTAGGCATTCTGATCGAATTTGCCGCCGGCATGAAGCTGGGTCATGATGACCTCGGCGGCCGAGACGCCTTCGCCCTTGTGAATGTCGGTCGGGATGCCGCGGCCGTCGTCGCGCACCGTGCACGAGCCGTCCGGATTGAGCGTGACGACCACCTCCTTGGCGAAGCCCGCGAGCGCTTCGTCGATCGCGTTGTCGACGACCTCGTAGACCATGTGGTGGAGGCCGGAGCCGTCGTCGGTGTCGCCGATATACATGCCCGGCCGCTTGCGCACGGCGTCGAGGCCCTTGAGGACCTTGATCGAATCCGAATCGTATTCAGAAGCAAGGGAAGGGGTCTGGCGGGCGGGTTCGGCCATGGAATGTTTTTCGAATCAGTTTCGGAAGTGATGGGCTAAATCGGGCTTGGTTTGACACGAAAAGGCGACGCCGTACAGCCCAAAGTGATAGCCTGTAAGTAACTGTTTTTTATGAAATTTCAAGGCATGGCGCGGCGCAAAAAATGCCTGGAAAATGGCTCGATTGCGGCCGCCTGCGCCGCCTTATTTTGCTTCTCCGCGACGGCCGTTTTTCTCGCAATTTCCGCGCTAGCACAGCGAACCCGGCAGGCGCGAATTCGAGCCTCCGACACAGACCGGTCGTGTTGTGAGCCTTGATTGTTGTGCTTCCGGCTAGGCCGATCTTTTGTCCGGTCGCCAGCCCCCACTTGAACAGTTCAACGCAGCCACGAGGCGCAAGCAGCGCTAAGCGACGCTGACTACGATGTTGCCCATTGCCTTTCCGGACTCGACCGCTTCGTGCGCGGCCACGATGTCGCGAAGGTCGAACGTCTGCGCCACGTTATGGATGAACTCTCCGCGCTCGAGCATGCCGGTGATGTCGGCGGTCGCGCGCACACGCAGTTGCGGCGGCATCTGGTAAACCAGGAAAAATTTGAGTTCGATGCTGTTCTGAAGCAGGAATTGGAACGGTATCGAGGTCTCGGGTGCCCTGCTGCCGTAGATCGCGACCACGCTGTTGGGTGCAAGCACTGCGGGCAGGAGCCGTGCATTGGCGGCTAGATCGACTTCGATCGCTGCATTCACCCCACGTTTTCCAGTGAGTTCCATGACCCGCTCGCCGACGTTCTCGCGCCTGTAGTCGATGACGTGGTCGGCGCCGGCGCGCCGCGCGATTTCGGCCTTGGCGGGCGCACTGACGGTGGTAATGACGGTGGCCTTGCGTCTCTTCGCAAATTGAATGGCGTAATGGCCCACGGCCCCGGCGCCTCCGGCGACGAGCACGGTCGAGCCGTCCTCGGCGCCGGTGAGCACCACCGCCTGGTAGGCGGTATAGGCCGGAATGCCGAGGCACGCTCCGGCCTCCATGCTGACATGGGCGGGCAGCGGCACAGCCTGTTCCGAGGGCAGCACGATCCATTCGGCGGCGGTCCCGAAGGGGCGCCGCCACTGGCCGTTCCAAACCCAGACTCGCTCGCCCACACGCGATGGCGAAACGCCTTCGCCCACGCAGTCAATCTCGCCGGCGCCGTCGCTGTGCGGAATGACGCGGGGGAAAGCGATCCTGCGCGTCAGCCCGGCGCGGCTTTTGACGTCGGAAGGGTTGACGCCGGAGGTGGCGAGGCGCACCCGGACCTCACCCCGTTCCGGCTGCGGCGTCTCCAGTTCCGCGACCCGCAGTACGTTGCGGGCCGCTCCGTTCGTCTCGTAATAGGCAGCGCGCATGGCTGTTCGTTGGCCCCTCTGCGTCCTCTCCACGATACGCATGATGACACAGAACATGCGGCGCGACGATTACGCCCGCCGTCCGACCTGTCCCGGCAGGACGTCGAACACGTCAGCCTTGCCTTCGATGTCTGCGAAGGCGGCAGCATCGGCACCGGTTATCCAGGCTTGCGCGCCGAGGGCGTCTAGTTCCGCGTAGAGCGCGGACCGCCGCATGGGGTCGAGATGAGCGATAACCTCGTCCAGCAGCAGCACCGGCGCGAAGCCCGACATTTCTGCAAGGAGGCCCGCATGGGCCAGAATGAGGCCAATGAGCAGCGCCTTCTGTTCGCCAGTCGAGGCTTCGGCGGCGGCAATGTGCTTGTCCGCGTGAGTGACGAGGAGATCGGTAAGGTGCGGCCCTTCGAGCGTGCGGCCGGCGGCGGCGTCGCGCGCACGATTGGCTTTGAGCATCGCGCGATAGCGGTCCTCCACCTCGACGGCTGGCTCAAGCGGCACGAGCCATTCCATCCAGCCGTCAAGCGCCAGCGCGGCTGCGGGAAACGCCGAGGCAGGATGCTGGCGCGCCGCAAGGGCGGCTTGCAGCCGGCTGACTGTTTCCACCCGCAAGGCCGTCACCGCGACCGCAAGCTCGGCAGTCTCGTGCTCGACTGCATCGAGCCAGTGCGGATCCGGACGAGCGTCCTCGAGCAGTCGGTTGCGCGAGCGCAGCGCGCGTTCAAGCGCGTTGACGCGCGTCATATGCTCGGCATCGAGCGCCAGCGCGAGTCGATCGAGAAAGCGGCGACGCTCGGAGGCCGGGCCGTTGAACAATCCGTCCATGGCCGGTACGAGCCAGACGACGCGCAGATGGTCGGCAAACGCCGTTGCCGACGCGACCGGCTCGCGATCGATGCGGCATTTGCGCGTGACGGCCGCGTCCTCGCTCGCCGGCGGCTCTATGCCGGTGCCCAGCGTCGCCAAGCCCAGCGCACCTTCCACGTCCGCCGCCACTGCCCATGATCCGTCGCCCTCGGAAAAGGCGACGTCCCCGAGCACCGCGCGGCGCAGGCCGCGCCCCGGCGCGAGAAAAGAAATCGCCTCGATCAGATTGGTCTTGCCGGAGCCATTCGGCCCCACCAGGACCACCGGCCCCGCGGCGACCTCGATCTGCGCGGCGTGGTAGCTGCGGAAATTGCTGACGCTCAGGCGCCGGATGCGGGCAAAGGGCATATCAGTAATCAGTAAACAGCGACCGGAAAACAGCAAATCGGGTGCGGCGCCCGCGGGGCTAGCACCCGCTGCCGGATCTCTGGTTACTGATAATTGACCTCTGATCCGCGCTACACCCGCATCGGCATCAGCACGTACAGCGCGCCCTTGGTATCGCGGTCCTGGATCAGCGTGGGGGATCCCGGGTCGGCGAGCTTCAGCACCGCGGCTTCGCCTTCGAGCTGCGCCGCGATGTCGAGCAGATAGCGGGAATTGAAGCCGATATCGAGCGGCTCGGAGCCATATTCCACTTCGATCTCTTCAGTCGCGCTGCCCGAATCGGGGTTGGTCACGGACAGCATCAGCTTGCCGTTGCTCAGCGACAGCTTGACCGCGCGACCGCGCTCGCTCGACACGGTGGACACACGATCGACCGCCTGCTCGAACTCCTTTTTGTCGACAGTGAGCTCTTTGTCATTACCGAGAGGGATGACGCGCGCATAGTCCGGAAATGTGCCATCGATGAGCTTGGAGGTGAGCACCGTCTCCCCGAGTCTGAAACGGATTTTGCCCTGCGACAGCTCGACCGTGATTTCGGCTTCATTGTCCTCGATGAGGCGCTGCACCTCGGCCACGGTCTTGCGCGGGACGATGATGCCCGGCATGCCGTTGGCGCCGGGCGGCAGCGGCAGCTCGAACTGCGCGAGGCGATGCCCGTCCGTTGCGACCCCGCGCAGCGTCGCGGCCTTGGCGGTGCCGGCGGTGTGCAGATAAATGCCGTTGAGATAGTAGCGCGTCTCCTCGGTCGAAATCGCGAATTGGGTCTTGTCGATGAGACGCTTGAGATCGGCGGCCGCGAGCTTGAACGTGTGCGTCATCTCGCCCGCCGCAAGATCCGGAAAATCGCTCTCCGGCAGCGTCTGCAACGTAAAGCGGGAGCGTCCAGCGCGGATCGTGAGCACCGCGCGATCGCCGGACGCCTCAAGCACGATCTGCGCACCTTCCGGGAGCTTGCGCACGATCTCATAGAACATGTGGGCGGGGACGGTAGTGGCGCCACCAGGGCCCACCTCCGCGGAGATCGTTTCCGTGACCTCGACGTCGAGGTCGGTCGCTTTGAAGGCAAGCTTCGATTTCTCCGCCTTGATCAGCACGTTGGCGAGAATGGGAATGGTGTTGCGTCGCTCGACGACGCGATGGACGTGGCCAAGCGACCGCAACAGCGCTGCGCGTTCGACGGTGACTTTCATTGTTCGATCCGCCCGCTCGCGTGGAAAGTTTCGAAAGGGTAAGGAAGGTGGCGCGTACGCGTATTTTTCGCAAGGGCGAGGGCGACCGGCGTCGGCACTTACCAACGGATTTGGCGGCCTACCCGGGGGGGCGGACCGGCGCTGCAGATCGCGGGCGGGCGCTCGCTTGTCCCTAAGCCGCGTTGTCCTCGCAGCGGCCGTGCGGGTCCCGCTGACGGCAGTTACTCCTGCAATTGCCGCTTCAGCAGCTCGATCTCTTCGGCCAGCGCGGAGTCGGTATTCACGAGATTTTCGATCTTGCGCACGGCGTGCAGCACGGTCGTGTGATCACGTCCGCCGAACCGTCGCCCGATCTCCGGCAGCGAACGCAGCGTGAGGGTCTTGGCAAGATACATCGCCACCTGCCGCGGACGCACCACATTTGCCGTGCGCCGCGAGGATAGAAGATCCGCGCGGCTCACATTGTACTGTCGCGCGACCACCCGTTGGATGTCTTCGATTTTGACGCGCTTGGGCTCCTGCGGACGGACCAAGTCGCGCACCTCGCGCTCGGCCATTTCGAGCGTGACGGGCTGGCCGGTAAGTTTGCTGTGAGCGAGAAGACGATTGAGCGCACCTTCGAGGTCGCGACCGTTGTGGGTCACGGTCCTGGCGATGAACTCGACCACGGGAAGGGGAACGTCAAAGTCGGGATGATGCTGCCTGGCAGCCGCGGCGCGACATTTGAGAATTTCAAGCCGCAGCTCCTCGCCGAGCAATCCCATTTCAACGACGAGGCCGCCAGCGAGCCGCGAGCGCACGCGCTCGTCGAGGCTCTCGAGATCGGAGGGTGGCCGGTCGGCGGCGATCACGACCTGGCGGCCGGCGTCGATGAGTGCATTGAGCGTGTGACAGAACTCGGCGGAAGTCGATCGGCCTTGAAGGAATTGCAAGTCGTCGATGACCAGGACGTCGATGGTTCGCAGCGCCTCCTTGAACGCGATTGCATTCTGCGCCCGCAGCGCCGCCACGAAGCCGTACATGAATTTCTCGGCGGTGAGATACAGGACCTTGCGTTCGGCAGTCGCATTGCCCGCCCAAGCCAGCGATTGCAGCAGGTGCGTTTTGCCGAGCCCGACCCCGGCGTGAATGTAGAGCGGGTTGAACATGACCAGGTCGCCACGCCTGGCCTGGGCGACCTGCTTGGCCGCGGCATGCGCCAGCGTATTGGAGCGCCCGACCACGAAAGTCTCGAACGTGAGCCGCGGATCCAGCGGTGAGCCGCCAAGTGCCTCGTGCGCCGCCGCGAGCGGTCCCGCCCCATTGCGCGGCTGGGCGCCATTGAGCTTGATCTCTCGATTCTCCCGCAGGGGCGCAGGCGTATCCATCGGCTTGATTTTCGATTGCAAGGTACGGATGACCGCGGAGCGGACCGTAAGCTCGACGCGTGAAAAGTTCGGCTGCTCAGCCTGCCAGCAAGCCAGCACGCGCTCGGCATAATGCGATTGAATCCAGCTCTTGAGGAAGCGCGTGGGCACGGACAGCTTGACCGTGTCTCCTTCGCTGCCATCAAGCTCCATGCGGGCGAACCAACTCGCGTAGACGTCGTCACCGACTTCGGCGCGAAGACGATCCTTCACGCGGCTCCAGCGGTCCAGGTCCATGTGCGTCATTGCGTATCTCTGTTTGATCGGCGGCAAGCGATGGGACGCGGACGAAACGCGATACTTCAACGCGAAGTGGCACCACGCAGGAACGTTAGGAGGGAAGGGTGCCCCGGAGGCCCGCGGCCGTGGAGAGGAACCCTAGGAGACCGGCGGCGGGGCGGAGCGACTGTCTCAGTGCGGAGGTGGGGCCGGCCCGCGAGCCGCAATAACGAAATCAAACAAATGGCCGTAAGGTTGGCTGCCGCAAGCCATGTTGACCCTCGCTGTCGTCATGTCACCCCCTTTTTGACTGCCCATTCTCATGAGGGCTATCCAAGTGTTGATGTTTTTGACTTAATTTTTTGTCTGCTCGTTGTTTTGGACGCGACGCCATAAAACGCAACTATCTGCACTTAACCCAAGCACTCGCGAATTCGAAGCTGAGAACAACCAGGCACAACTCACCCGTCCTCATCTTCGATGAGCTAAACCACGACCTTTTACTGAGAGCCGCCGGTGGCCCAGCGGCGATCTGAAAATAGCACGCCGCAGTTACCCTGCAACGCCTGCAATAGCTGCAGCGCGCACAACTCGAGATCGGTTGCGGTTCACGCGTTGCGGGCTGCTGTGCGCAAGCTTGCCATAATATTTTGAATTGACTTGCGTATTCGAAGCGGGCGCGGCAGCGCGGCAAAGCCCGTGCAAGACTGGAATTTTGATTTCAAACGAGACGGCGCTTGTGTCGCAAAATGACAGAAATCGAAGTCCTCGCTTCCGCTTTCCCTTTAAGCCATTCTGCAAACAGTTATTTCTGTGAGCGAAAAGGCCGGGTAGCCCCCCGCGACGGCGGCGAGTCATGACCGCCCAAATTGTTCGTTCAATTATCGCGATTTTTTGTGACGCTTTTTAAACAACGAGCAGCAGATTTTCCGACAATCATGCATTGGCGCGCGCGGTCCGATTGAGCGACTGTCCGCGGCGATGTTCTCGGCGGCACGATCGGCGATTTAGTGCAAGCGCAGTCGCCTTGGATGTCCCGCCGCGCTAGGTGGCGAGCTTGGCCACCCTGTGCGCCAGGCGCGATACCTTGCGGCTTGCGGCATTGGGATGCACGATGCCTTTCTGCGCCGCGCGCATGATTACCGGCTCCGCTTCCTTAAGTGCCGCGAGTGCGGTGCTCCGGTCGCCGGCCGTGATCGCTTCCTCGACCCGGCGCAGGAAGTTGCGCATTTGCGAGCGGCGCGCTTTGTTGATCTCGGTGCGCCGCGCGATCTTGCGGGTCGCCTTGCGGGCCGAAGGGGTATTAGGCATGGCTACGCTCGTTCTGCAGGTGGCCGCTCCGGGTATGGTCGTGCGGCCCCGATGGCGCAAAAAGCAAGCGGCGGCGAGCATCTCGCCGCCACCGCGGCGCTTATAGTCGGCCCATCCCGGAGCGTCAACGGCACGGGATATCTAAACCGCGAACGATAGACCATGGTGCGCGATCCATCGGTTTGCGGCGAGGCCGGTTTCCAGGCGCGTCGATCGGGCGGCAAGCTTGCTCACCTCGCTTGGCCGGCCGCCGCGGCGATCTTGGACGGCTGCGAGGCAATGCCGCGCAGTTCGTCGTAGGCAGCCGCCACCTGCTCGCCTGCGGGAAAGGCGGTCAACGGCGGCTTGACCCGTGCCCAGGCCTTGTCGCCATGGATATGCGCAATGACTGCCTTAACTCCGGGGACCAACGGCTTGCCGTCGAAGAGCTTGCGGATGCTGACCGCGGCATCGAGCGCGCCCCCGTCGCCGCTGCGCCACGCGCGTGCGCAGAGGTCGGCGTTGAGATTGGCCGTGGCCGAGATGCAGCCGGCGAACACCCCCGAGCGGGCTTGCATCAGCACCGCTTCGGTCGAGGGAAACACGGCGAAGCGAGGAGAGATCGCCGCGACCTCGCGCGCATAGGCCATATCGCCCGAGGAGTCCTTGAGCCCGACGATGCGGGTACCGAAGTCGGCGATGAGGCGCTTGACCAGCGAGGGATGCCAGGGAAGCCCCGCCTGCGCCGGAAAGTGATAAAGATAAAGCGGGATTGGCCTTGCTGCCGTCGCGGCCACGATCGTCTCGACATAGGCAGACAGTCCCTCGTCCGGCACGCCTTTGTAGTAAAACGGCGGCAAGAGCAGCGCTCCGGCAAACCCGAGCTCGGCAGCGTGGCGTGTCAGCGCGACCGCATCGCCGATCGCGGCGGCGCCGGTGCCGACCATGAGGCGATCGAGCGGCAAGCCCGCTTCGCGGTAAGCGGTCATGAGACGCTTGCGTTGTTCGCACGTGAACGAGGTCGCCTCGCCGGTGGTGCCCAACACGTTCAACCCGTCACAGCCGTTGGCGAGCAGAAAACGCGCGAGTGCCACCGAGCGGGCACAATCCGGTTCCCCTTCCTTGTCCAGCGCGGTTGCAATGGCGGCGATCACGCCGCGAAGCTTCTCGCTCATATGGGCTCCTGTGGTCACCCGCTTACGTTGAAAGCCGCGAGCGCGGCCATATTGACGAGCTGGGCGTCGTTGGCCGAGAGCGGCACAATTTGCACCGACCGGTCGAGCCCAACCAGGATCGGGCCGATGACGGTGGCGCCGCCGAGTTCTTGCAGCAGCTTGGTCGAGATCGAGGCGGAATGGAATGCCGGCATGATCAGTACATTGGCCGGACCAGAGAGACGGCAGAACGGATAGGCCTCGCGCAACTCCATGTTGAGTGCGACGTCGGCTGCCATGTCCCCGTCGTATTCGAAGTCGACGCGGCGCTGGTCGAGGATGCGCACTGCCCCCTGCACGTGCGCCGAACGCTCGCCCGGCGGATGGCCAAAAGTCGAGAACGCCAGCAATGCGATGCGCGGCTCATAGCCAAAGCGGCGCGCCACGCCGGCGGCTTCGACCGCAATGTCGGCCAAAATCTCGGCATTGGGCATTTCGATCACCGCGGTGTCCGCCACCAGGACGGTGCGTCCGCGCGCCAGAATCAGCGACACACCCATCACGCGGTGGCCGGGCTTGGGATCGATGCAGCGGCGTATGTCGGCCAGGGCCACCGAAAAATTGCGTGTGACACCGGTCACCATGGCGTCGGCATCGCCGAGCGCGACCATGCATGCGGCGAAATGGTTGCGGTCCTGATTGACCAGGCGCTGCACGTCGCGCTGGAGAAAGCCATCGCGTTGGAGCCGCTCGTAGAGGTACGCGGCATAGGCCGCGTTGCGCTGCGACAGCCGCGCATTGATGATCTCGATGCCGCCGCCGAGTTCAATGCCGAGGGTGTGCGCGCTCTCGCGCACGCGGTCTTCGCGCCCCACGAGCAGGGCGGTCCCAAGCCCCTCGTTGACGAAGCTGGCCGCGGCGCGGATGACCTGCTCCTCTTCGCCTTCGGCGAAGACGACGCGTTGCGGGCGGCGCCGCAGCCGCTCGTGAACACGCTGGAGAATCCCTGCCACAGGATCGCGGCGCGATCGCAGTTGCGCCCGGTAGGCATCCATGTCGATGATGGGGCGCCGCGCGACGCCGCTATCCATGGCGGCGGCGGCAACGGCGGGCGGAACGAACGCGATGAGCCGCGGGTCGAAGGGGACCGGGATGATGTATTCACGCCCGTATTTCGGCCGGATCCCATAAGCGGCGGCGACCTCGTCGGGAACATCCTCACGTGCAAGCGCGGCAAGCGCTTTGGCCGCGGCGATCTTCATCTCCATATTGATGGCGGTCGCGCGCACGTCGAGCGCGCCGCGGAAGATGTAGGGAAAACCCAGCACGTTGTTGATCTGATTGGGGTAGTCGGAGCGTCCGGTGGCCATGATGGCGTCGTTGCGCACCTCCGCCACCTCCTCGGCGCTAATTTCCGGGTCGGGATTGGCCATGGCGAAGATGATGGGCTTTGGCGCCATCGATTTCACCATCTCTTTCGTCACCGCGCCTTTGACGGACAGTCCGAAGAGAACGTCGGCGCCCGCCAGCGCCTCGGCCAAGGTCCGGGCGGAGGTTTTCGCCGCATGCGCCGACTTCCATTGATTCATGCCCTCGGTGCGACCCTGATAGATCACGCCTTTGGTATCGCAGAGGACGATGTTGTTGGGTGTGAAGCCGATCGCCTTGAGCAGCTCGAGGCAGGCGATGCCGGCAGCGCCGGCGCCGTTACACACAAGCTTGGTCGACTTGATGTCGCGGTCGGTGAGATCAAGCGCATTGATCAAGCCGGCGGCGGCAATGATCGCGGTGCCGTGCTGGTCGTCGTGGAAGACGGGAATGTCGAGCAGCTCCTGCAGCCGCTGCTCGATGAGGAAGCATTCCGGGGCGCGAATATCCTCGAGGTTGATGCCGCCCCAGCTCTTGCCCAGCAGCTTGACGCAATTGACGATCTCGTCGGGATCTTCGGACGACACTTCCAGATCGATGGAATCGATATCGGCGAAGCGCTTGAACAGCACCGCCTTGCCTTCCATGACCGGCTTGGCGGCAAGCGCGCCGCGATTGCCGAGGCCGAGGATGGCCGTGCCATTGGTAATGACGGCGACGAAATTGCCCTTGGTTGTGTAGTCGAAGGCGCGGTCCTCGTGCTCGGCGATCGCCAACACGGGGATGGCGACGCCGGGTGAATACGCCAGCGACAGATCGCGCTGGGTCGCCATTGGCTTGGTGGCGACAACTTCGAGCTTGCCCGGCCGGCCCTGACTGTGGAACAGCAGCGCTTCCTGGTCGGTAAACGTCGGTCGTGTCCCGCGGCCATCCTTTTTCGAAGACATCTCAACCCCTTACAAAAGCCGTGATGGCCGGATGGTCGAGGGTAGCGGATCGAATGGGCTTCGCTCAAGGCAAGTCGCAAAACCCGAGCGCCGCCGCCGGCCCACCACCTTGGCGGCGCACGACCTTCCCCACTGGGCGGCAGCTGGCTGCAGCCGATTGAACGCCATGGGCGAGCAGGTTAATCGATAGAGGGGCGACGTATGTTTGCGCGTAAGATGCCATGATCCGCTTTGTTCTACGGTTTCTCGGTCTGTTGTCGCTCGCTCTGGGATTCATCTTCTTGGTCTACGACGGCACCAAGTCGATCGCGGACCAGACGGTGTATATCAGCAGTGTCGAAGCCACCTGGTCGAACGTCCACCAAACCTCGCTCGCATCGCTGCAGCCGGAGGTCGAGCGTCGCGCCGGGCCATGGGTCTGGCAAGGCTTGGTCAAACCCTACTTTCTCGATCAGCCGGTTTCGCTCGTGCTCGCCGTCATCGGCGCGATTTTGATCCTGCTCGGACGAAAGAAAAAGCCGCTGATCGGATACGCGCGAGATTAACGACAAAGGGACCGCGGCATTGGCGCCGCGGTCCCCATTGGTGTTGCCGACGGCGATTATTTCACCGTATCGGCACCGGCCTTGCACGCCACCCCGTCCTGGTCGCCGGTGGCGCCGCTGCAACCGATTGCGCCGATGAGTTTGCCGCCCTCGATGAGCGGGAACCCGCCGGTGGAGGCGACCAGCGTCGGATCGAGCGTGGCCAGGAAGGCGCCGGCCGGATTCTGCATGGCCGTGAAGAAGGCGCCAGAGGGCCGCCGGAAACGGGCCGCCGTACGCGCCTTACCCTGCGCGATGCCAATCGATGCCACCTGCGTCTGGTCCATCTTGTAGAAATAGACGAGATCGCCGTTCGGATCGACGACCGCGATCGCGAGTTTCCAATTGCGCGGCGACTTCTTTGCCTCCTCCACCGCGGCGGCAACGACTTTCGCGGCATGATCGGCGGTGATCGCCGGCCCGTATGGAATGTCGAACGGCATCTGATCGGGGACCGGCGCCGCAGGGGCAGGTGTCGGCGCTTGCGCCAGCGCCTGCCCGGCTACGGAAAGCGCCGCGCCGGCGCCAAGCAAAGTTACAACAAAACTACGCATGAATAGTCCCTCCCGTCATTGTCATCGCTGTCTGGCGCTGGATAGCGCTAGGGCAGATCGAGCATAAGGGTTTACAGGCACCGGCGAAACCAGGTCTGCGTGCGCCTCCGCGCCGTTCGCGATCACTGTCACGAGAGGTGATGCACAAGCGGGGTGCGCGAGGCAGGTGCGCATCGGCGACGCTGTATCTATATTGAGTCACCACCACCGGAGACGTCCCCATGCTGATGTTCAACAAGAAGCTCGAATTACCTTCGGCGGCCGAGGCGTTGCCTGGCCGCTCGACCCCGATTCCGACCGCGGCAGAGCATTTCATCTTTCGCCGGCCGCTCAAGGGGCCATATCCCCCGGGCTTGGAAACGGCAATGTTCGGGCTGGGCTGCTTTTGGGGCGCCGAGCGCAAATTCTGGGAATTGGGTGAAGGCATCCACATCACCGCAGTCGGCTATGCCGGCGGTCATACGCCCCATCCGACTTACGAGGAGGTTTGCTCCGGGCGCACCGGCCACAACGAGGTGGTGCTCGTGGTCTATGATCCGAAGAAGATATCCTATGAGCGGCTGCTCAAAACCTTCTGGGAGACCCACGATCCGACCCAGGGCATGCGCCAGGGCAACGACGTGGGCACGCAGTATCGCTCCGGCATCTACACATTCACCGCCGAGCAGCGCAGGGCTGCGGAGGCGTCGAAAGCGACGTACGGCAAGGAGCTCAAGGCACGGCGCTTCGATGCAATCACCACCGAAATCCTCGATGCGCCGCAATTCTATTTTGCCGAGGACTACCACCAGCAATATCTGGCGAAGAATCCCATGGGCTATTGCGGCCTCGGCGGCACAGGCGTGAGCTGTCCGATCGGCATTGCCGCGGCGCAGGCTTGACCCGCACCGTTGCGTGGCCGAGCGGAAAAATGGGGTCCGGCGGACGTAGTGTCCCCGGTCCGTCATGCGCGGGCAGAAGCGCGCCGAAGACGCGCGTAAACGCGCTTATGCCCGCGCATCCATCGAAAAAGCGCTTCATTCAAGGGGGATGGATTGCCGGGTCAAGGTCCGGCAATGACAGCGGCTGAGTTGGTGTGAACGGCCGTTTGTATCACTTCTTCAGGTGCTTCTTGAGAAAATCCGTGGCGCGTTGCCAGGCCGTTTTGGCGCTCGCTTCGTGGAAGCTGCCGCGCTCATCGCAATGGAAACCGTGTGCCGCGCCGGGGTAGACGTAGATGTCGGAATCGCCGCCGCGCTTGTTCTTGATTATTTCGACATCGGTCATCGGGATTGAGGCATCCTGGTCGCCGAAATGCATCTGCGTGGGCACCTTCGGCTTCTCGTCGGCGTTCTTGGCAATTTGTCCGCCATAATAACAGACCGCCGCCGAGAGGCCGTTGAGCTTGCAGGCCGAGAGGAAAGCGATCGTCCCTCCCATGCAGAAGCCCATGATGGCGACCGGTCCTTCCTTCTTGAGTTCGTCGATAGCGGCTTGCGTGTCGCGCAGCATCGCGCCCCAATCCGGGTTGGCGACGAATTTGCGCGCGTTGGCGATCTCGTCCGGCGTATAGCCGGATTCGAAGTTCTTGTGCTGACGGTCGAACAGCGCCGGCGCCAGCGCGGCGTAACCTTCACCGGCCAGCCGGTCGCAGACCGCGCGGATATGGTGATTGACGCCGAAGATTTCCTGGATGACGACGATGCCCCCCTTTGCGGGCCCCGACGGATCGGCACGATAGGCGCCTAACTGAAATTTGTCGGCGGACGTGAGCGAGAAGTGCTTACCCAAGACGAACCTCCTGTAAATGCTGTCGGCCGGGTCCAAAACCCGGCGCCGCACGGCGCAATTTCACGCTTTCGCCACGACAAAGCAACCGCCAGCGAGCGCGTCGTCGGCAATCGAGGAAAGCCGGGCCGCGCCTGCCGCCCTCAAGCGCGCAGCCCGAACGCCTCTGCAAGCAGTTCATAGGAGCGCCGGCGCGCCGCGTGGTCGTAGATCATGGTCGTGATCATCACTTCATCCGCTTTGGTCGCGGCAATCAGTTGCGACAATCGCTCCAGCACGGTCGCCTTCGTGCCGACGAGCAGGCGGCCGCGATTGCGCGCGATCAGTCCGCGTTCCGCCGGCGAATAAGGATAAGCGGTGGCCTCCTGCGGGCTCGCCAGCGGCAGGTATTCGCCGCGGCTGCGGCGCACGAAATTGAGATCGATGGTGGAGGCGAGGCGTTCCGCCTCGGCCTCGCTGTCGGCGCAAACGGCGGCACAGGCCAGAATGGCGTAGGGCCTCTCGCGCGCCGCCGATGGCTTGAAGCTCGCGCGATAGCTGAGCATCGCGGCGGCCGCGTCGTGATCGGCGAAATGATGCGCGAAGGAAAATCCCGCGCCTATCATGGCGGCGAGCTGCGCGCTGTATCCGCTCGATCCGAGCAGCCAGATCGGCGGCAGCGCGACGTCCTGCGGCATGGCGCGCACGGAACGGAACGGGTGGCCTTCCGGAAAGGCGTTGTTGTCGAACAGGAGCAGCTCCTGAAGCCGCTCGAGGAAGTCGTCGCCCGCATCCTGCCGTCGGCGCAGCGCATAGGACGTGACCGGATCCGTGCCCGGCGCGCGGCCAAGCCCGAGATCGATGCGCCCGGGAAAGAGCGCCTCGAGCACCTTGAAGCGCTCGGCCACCATGAGCGGTGCATGATTGGGCAGCATGACGCCGCCGGAGCCGACGCGGATGCGCTCGGTCGCCGCGGCGATCTGCCCGATCATGATGTCGGGCGCGGAGCTTGCGATCGAAGGCAGGTTATGATGCTCGGCGACCCAGTAGCGCGCGTAGCCGAGACGGTCGGCGAGCCGCGCGAGATCGAGCGAATTGCGCAGCGAAACGGCGCCGGAGGAACCTGCAGCGACCGGCGAGAGATCGAGGACGGAGAGGGGAACGGACGGTGCCGGCATACGCTCGTCAGAACGGCCAGGGGCGGCGCAAGCGCCAATCCTTTTTCCATCCCGTGAGCTGGCCGTTGCGAAACTGCAGCGCGAGGGCGGAATCGACCGGGTAGAAGCCGGGAATGCCCGGCGATCCATAGGCGAGGTAGATTTCCGAACTTCCTCGTGCGGAGTAATAGACGAGCGGTACTCCCAGCGCGATCGAAACCTGCTCAGGGGTCATGCCGAACGCAAGCGGGGCTGTGTTGGATTGGGGTCCGCAAAAGGCAGCCCAGCAGATCCAAAGCGTCGCACCGACGCGCTTGAGTGCCAATGCTCCTGCCTCCGCTGGGATCCGGCGCAACGCACGGCTGTTTGCCGCGCGTACCTCATCTTCGATCCGTTCCCGGAGCCCAGTCAAGCGTGTGCCGTTTGCGCAGATTTGTTCACGACGCCAACGCGCTCGCACAGTAACAGGCGATGGTTCACGCCGACACCATTGGCGCGGTCAGCTGGGCGTTCTCACTCCGCCGCGATCAGCTGCTCGGCCGGCTCTGGCAGTTCCTGGACTTGTGGGCGCGCGGACTTCGTTCCCCAGCAAATATACCAGGCGCCGAATACGAACTCCTCCATCGCGAAGTCGTCGGCGAGTGCGGCGAGATCTTTCCATGGCTTGATGAGCGGATTTCCGAGCATGGTGTGCTTCATCAACCAAAGGCCGAAGGGCAGAGCCAGCTTGCCGCCGGGGCCGGACGGAACCTTGCCGTCCATGATCACGATGCGCCCGCCCGGGCGCAGCTGTTTCAAGGCGTGGCGCAGCACCATGAGATGATGCGGCATAGTGTTGTAGGAAAGGCCGAACAGCACGCCGTCGAGCGGCTCCGGGGCGACATATTCGGCGGCGTCATTCCGCGCCAGCTCGACGTTGCTCCATTGCTGCCGTTCGCACAGCGCCTGCGCTTTTGCCAGCATGCCGTTCGACAGATCCACGCCGAAGATCCGTCCGCTCGGTCCGAGCGCCTGACGCAGGTATGGGAAATTCCGCCCGGTGCCACATCCGATTTCGAGCACGCGATCTCCGGGCCGCAGGGCCAGGCGTTGCGCCGCTCGTTTGCGGAAGTGGGGAGGAACGAAAAATAACCAGTCTATAAAACCGATAAGCCCAGCGATGCGGTCATAGCGCGCTGCGATGAACGCCCGTTCACAATCCGCCCATTGGTAAGTCACGCGTCGCCCCCGCTGGCAGGCGGCTGTTTTTGTCGTAACGCGTTGCCGCCGCCTTAGTTTCCGTCTTCCTCCCACGCCGCGTATCGTGGACATTGGCGCATCGAGCGTGCGGCCGGACAACTGCGAATGGTAGGCGGCATAAGGTCGCATAATTTACGAAGTCTTTATTCAGAGGGATGGATCGCGGGGGCACTTGGGTCGGTTTCGTCGGCTCGCGCATGTCCGCCGGCGCGCTGGCAAAACCGAAGGTTGACGAAGACAAAGCGGGCGGCTCCGGCCACTCAGAGCGGGCGCTCACTCATTCGCGGTCAGCTTTGCCTGTCGAGCATTGGTCTCGCGCCATAACAGGAACAGACCGGACGCGACCACGACGGCCGATCCGATCACGAGGGAGACGGTGGGAACGTCGCCCCAGATCGCGAATCCCAAAATGCTCGCCCAAATGAGGGAGAGATAGAAGAACGGAGCCACCGCGGACGCCGGCGCAAGGTGCAGCGCACGCGTCCACCAATACTGTCCCACCGCATTGGAGACGCCGTTGAACACGATCCACCCAGTGTCGATCAGCGTTGGGGAGGTCCACCCCAACGGCAACAGCAGCGCGAAGAGCCCGGTAAGCAGTGCCAGCTGATACAGGATCAACGTCTCCGCCGATTCAGTCGCTGTCATTCCGCGCACGGCCGCGGTGACGGAGCCGTAAAGGATGGCGTTCCCCAGCGCGAACAGCGCGCCGATCTGGAACGCTCCCGCCCCCGGATCGGTGACGATAATCACGCCGCAAAAGCCTACGAACAGCGCCAGCCAGCGCGCCAGCCCCACCGCCTCCTTGAGAAGCAGCGCCGAGATGAGCGTCGTGAACAGCGGCGAAGAGAAATTGATGGCGGTAGCGGCGGCGAGCGGCATCAGGCTGAATGCGATCAGCAGAAATGTCTGCGAGAAGCCCTGCGACACCGAGCGCATCACGTGATGGGGCAGGCGCCGCGTGCGAAACACAGCGAGGCCGGTCTGCGGCATGATGAAGAGCGCGCAGACCGCGAGCGCGACTGCTGTGCGGGTGAACAGCACCTCCCCGATCGGGTAGCTTTCCACCAGCCATTTCGAGACCGCGCTCGAGGCCGCAAACAGGACGGTGGCGCCGACCATGTAGAGAATGCCGAGCGGGACATGCTCCCGCCGCTGAGGCTTCGCTGACACGATCAGGCCGCTCGCTTCGCTCATCGATTTCGGGCGTTTGCCCGCAGCCATCCCTGGGAGCGCGTTCGGCAACAGCAGGACCGGTTCGCGAACGCCTGGACGCAGAACGCAGCGATCCGCGCGCGTGCCTTGACCGCGAGCTCGCCGCATGGGGGTTCGGCTCAAAACGCGGGCTGCGCAGTGCTGTTATGGCATGGCAATGGTGCGTCCCGGCATTCCGGGACGGCATGACGGGCAAGCCAATTTGGTCATTGCGTTGGCGCAGTCATTCTGCGTGCCGCACGCTTCGGCGTTACGGCGGCATCAGTAAGTCCCAACGACGTTGGCCTGGCGCGCCCGACAAGATTCGAACTTGTGACCTCTGCCTTCGGAGGGCAGCGCTCTATCCAGCTGAGCTACGGGCGCGCAAAGCAAGTCATTAGCCGAACGCTCTCGGCGCGGCAATGCGGGAGGGCGTGCGGCGCGGATCGTGCCCAGCGGTACGGTTCAATGCCGAGCGCCTTCCAAATGACAGACGAAGAGCCTGTTCTCGCGTCTGTGCCCGGGAGCCTCTTGCATCCCGTGGACGAACGGGAGCATGAAGGCAAGGTGTTCCGGCGATGCCGGATCCGGCCGAGGCGGACGCCGGTTTATCGGACCGCGTCGGCGCAGCCCAAGCCCGGGAGCATCCCATGCCGCAGACCGCTGAAACGCGCAGGCATCACTCTGCGCCGCAGCCCGAGGATGCCACGTTCAACTGGGAGGATCCGCTCGACCTCGAAAGCGAACTCACCGAGGAAGAGCGCATGGTGCGCGACACCGCGCGCGGCTATGCGCAGGACAAGCTCTTCCCGCGCGTGGTCGTGGACAACCGGGAGGAACGGTTCGAGCGCGGCATTGTCTCCGACATGGGCGCGCTCGGCCTGCTCGGCCCCACGGTCCCCGAAGACTACGGCGGTGCCGGGCTCGGTTATGTCGCCTATGGCCTGATCGCGCGCGAGATCGAGCGCGTCGATTCCGCCTACCGCTCGGCCATGTCGGTGCAGTCCTCGCTCGTCATGCACCCGATCTTCGCCTATGGCAGCGAAGCGCAGCGCAAGAAGTATTTGCCGAAGCTCGCCTCCGGCGAGATCGTCGGCTGCTTCGGCCTCACCGAACCGGATCACGGCTCCGACCCCGGCTCGATGGCGACCCGCGCGGACAAGGCCCCCGGCGG
>Ga0075421_100003406_pt1 | contig 18998 bp, 11 predicted proteins | sample SoiMetdeltSBSDD5_FD_75292 | JGI IMG/M metagenome (GOLD analysis project Ga0075421, IMG submission 75292) | Bulk soil microbial communities from a Populus tree surrounding site in Tennessee, USA - Soil MetaG P. deltoides SBSDD5 | ecosystem: Environmental > Terrestrial > Soil > Tree plantation... | reverse complement strand
CGGCACGATCAAGCAAACCGGCAACCTCTTTTCCCCAAGCCGCTTCCTGGAAAGGCCTGGTTTCGGCCGGCAAGTTACGGATGGAACGGGGTCTCGGGCGCGCCCGCGTGGAGAAGGCTGAGCTGTCCGCACGCGCCCTGGATGTCCTCGCCGCGGCTCCGGCGGATGGTGATATCGCCCGGATAGCTCCTGGCAAGCCAGCGCCTGAACGTGAGAAGCCGCTTCACGCTCGGCTTTTCGTAATCGGCGCCCGGGAAGGGGTTGAAGCCGATCAGGTTGATGCGCGACGGGACGTCATCGAGGAGCCTCGCCAGGTCCGTCGCATCGGCCTCGGAGTCGTTCACGCCCGGGAGCACGATGTACTCGAACGTCGCCTTTTTCCCGGTCGCGCGGACGTGGTCGCGCACGGCGTCGAGGACCTCCTCGAGCGGGAACTGCCTGTTGAGCGGGATGATCTCCTCGCGAAGGTCGTTCCGGGGCGCGTGCAGGGAGAGCGCGAGCTTCACCTGGGGGAACTCGCGGCCGAGCTCCCGGATCTTCTCGGGTATCCCCACGGTCGAGAGCGTGATGCGCCGGGCACCGAACGCGATCTGCTCCGGGCTCGTGAGGATCTCGAGCGATCGCGCGACCGGCTTCCAGTTGAGGAGCGGCTCGCCCATCCCCATGTAGACAATGTTCGTGGGGGGCCGGCCGGCGCTCCTCATGGCGAGCACCTGGTCCACGATCTCCGCCGCGTCGATCTGCCCCCGGAAGCCGCCGAAGCCCGTAGCGCAGAAGGTGCACTTGACCGGGCATCCCGCCTGGGTTGAGATGCAGTACGTGGTCCGCTCCGGCTCGGGAATGCTGACGCTCTCGAGGTGACCGCCGTCCTCGAGAGCCCACAGGTACTTCCGCGTTCCATCCGCGGAGACCTGCTCCGCCTTCCGGGATACCGGGTGCAGGACGAAGCGCGCTGCGAGCGCTTCCCGCACTCGACGCGGGAGGTCGCTCATGCCCTCGAACGAGGCAGGAGTTCGGGCATAGAGCCAGTCGCGGATCTGCCGCGCGCGGTAGGGATGCTCTCCCATCTCCTCGAGGAGGGGAACGAGCGCCGCGGAGAGCTCGTCCGAGGACAGTCCGAGGATCCTCGTTCTCGCGTCCTTCTCGACCACGCTCACCTTGCGCCGACGATGTGGGCCGCGCCGTCGAGCTGGAGAGGTCCGCGCGAGCCCTCCGGGTAGAAGGCCCTGCCGTTCACGAGCCACTTCCCCTCGCGGGGGAAGCTCTCGATCTGCGCGAATCCCACGGAGACCACCTCCTCTACGACGGTGACCCTGCGGCTCTTCTCGTCCTCTTCCTCGACGGAGTAGTAGTAGATGGTGGGGGTCCAGGACCTCGACACGGGGACGATGATCGGCTGACCGCGGAAGGTGAACGAGAAATTGCCGCTCCGCTCCTTGAATACGTACAGGCGCGCCTGGGGCATCCGGACATAGCTGTTCTCCCCCACGATGAACATGCTGTTCGAGTAGTCCACGCGATGCGTGTCGCGCACGCGGTAGATCTCCCGCCCGCCGGGGGCTATCTCGGGGATGATCGGCGGGAGCTGCCGATCGCTTTCCCGGGCCATCCAGTCGGCGGCATCCGGGGCGTCCTCCGGGTCGAGCTCGAAGAAGATGTTCACGCCGTGATAGGCGCCGGCCAGGTAGAGCGACGCGGGCTCGAAGCCGAAGATGCGCGGGGGCCGCTGCGTCTCGCCGTCCCCTTCCGGCCCGACCTCCTCGGTGACGCACCCGAGAAGGAGAGCGCAAGGGACCGCCGCCAGGGAAACGAAGCATCGTCCCGCGCCTCGCGGGACCCGGAAACATCGCAAGCTCATACGGGAAATCATACTCCCGGGGCGGAGAAGAGATATCACCGCAGAAGGAAACGAAAACCCTCGACGCGCGCTCGCGGCAGGCGTAAGCTTCCGCCCCCCGCCTGCCTGCCAGCCGGCCGCACCCGGCCTCGGTCCTCCCGAGGAACATCCATGAGCGCTCCACCCCCCGAGAGCTCGCTTGCGGACCTGCTCCGGCTCCACTCCGCCACCCTCTACGTGGAGGGGCTCGGCGAGCGCCTTCTCGCCGCTCACGGTAGCGCGCGCGCGGTTCTCTCCGCGGATCCCGAGATCCTCCTACGCGACGAGGGCATGACGCCTTCCTGTCTCGAGCGGCTCCTCTCGCCCGAACCGGCACGCATCGCCGCCGAGGAGGCCCGGCGGCTCGCTTCGGAGGGGATCTCCGTCCTCGAGCGGGGGACCCCCTCCTACCCGCGTCTGCTCGACGAGCTTCCGGGCATGCCTCTCGTCCTCGAGGTTCTCGGACGCCGTGACTTCTCGATCCGGGAGCCGTGCGTGGGCATCGTGGGCTCGCGCCGCCCATCGCTCTACGGGCTCCGCCAGGCCCGGCGCTTCGCCTCCGAGCTGGCAGGCCGGGGGATTGCCATCGTGAGCGGGCTCGCGAGGGGCATCGATGCCGAGGCGCACGCCGCCGCGCTCGACGCGGGCGGCTCCACGGTCGCCGTTCTCGGATCGGGAATCGCGCGCATCTACCCTCCGGGAAACGAACGGCTCGCCGCGCGCATGGCCGCCTCGGAGGGCTCCGCCATCGTGAGCGAGTTCCCGCTCCTCGCGGCGCCCCTGAGCTTCCACTTCCCCATGAGGAACCGCATCCTGAGCGGTCTCTCCGACGTGGTGCTTGTCATCGAGGCGGGCGAGCGGAGCGGAAGCCTCATCACCGCGCGGCATGCTCTCGAGCAGGGCCGGGGTGTCTACGCGCTCCCGGGCCGGGTGGACTCCCCCGAGGCCATCGGCTGCCTCGAGCTGCTCCGCGACGGGGCCGCGCCCGCTATCGAGCCGGATGACATCCTGCCGGGGTCGACCGGCCCGACCGGATCGCCGCGGGGCGGGTCCGGAAACGAGCCCTCCTCGCGAGACGAGATCGGGGGCCCCTACGGGACGCGTCTGGAGAGGCTCTTTGCCGAGGAGGATGCGTGGCATCCCGACCGGATCGCGGAAGCTCTCGGAGAGCCCGCCTCCCGGGTCCTCGCGGAGCTCGGACGGCTCGAGGTCTCGGGGAAGCTCGTGCGGGTCGAGGGGGGCCGCTACGCGCTCGCCTGAGATCGAGCAGACGGTTCGATAAACCTGCAAGCTCCTTCGACGACCCCCGAGCGGTCATCGTACTCTCGCTAAGCCGGCAGCTCTCGCGTGCATGGCGTTGGCGGCGGTTTCGCCGTGCTGGCCAGGAGGTCTTCAGGAAGCCCACGGCGGCCATGTCCTCTCCACCGGACACGAACACGTTACCGGAGACCCTCGAGGCCTCAGTCTCGGCGCCGCTCAAGGTCGTCGGGCGCTACCTCGTGGTCCGGAAACTCGGGAAGGGAGGCCTTGGCTCCGTATTCCTGGTCGAGGACACGCACAGGCAGGGCGAGAAGTTCGCCCTCAAGCGCGTGCGGACGGACACGCTCGGGAAGAAGGCCGCGGCGATCCTCAGGAACGAGTTCACGGCGCTCGCGAGCCTCGACCATCCCAACCTCGCTTGCGTGTTCGATTTCGGCGTGGAGCCGGAGACGGCGGATTACTTCTTCACATCCGAGTTCGTCGATGGCGTCACGCTGCTCAAGGCATGCGCGGACCTCGATCTCTCGCGCGCAGAGGATCTGGCCGTCTTCCTCGACCTCCTCGCCCAGGTGATCCGGGCCCTCGAGTACATCCACTCGCGCGGCCTGGTTCACGGCGACATCAAGCCCGAGAACATCCTCGTCACCGGGCTCTCCACGGCGGCGCCCCGGGTCAAGCTGATCGACTTCGGCCTGACCCGCCGGGAGAAGGAGTTCGGCGGAAAGAAGGTCCTGGGGACCACGTACTACATCGCGCCGGAGACGATCATAGGCGCCCAGGTCGACCGCCGCACGGACCTCTACTCGCTCGGAGCGGTCGTCTACCACCTCATCACGGGCAAGCCGCCGTTCCAGGCGAGCTCGCACGCGGCGATCCTGAAGAGCCATGTTGAGGAGATTCCTGCCCATCCCTCGGAGCAGCGGCCCCAGGTCCCGGTCGAGCTGGGGAACATCGTTCTCAAGCTCCTCGAGAAGCGACCGGTCGATCGATTCCAGGGGGCCCTTTCCGTCCTCCACGGCATGAACTCCGCGCTCGGGATCGATATCCCCCTCGAGACGCAAGAGACCGCGGCGAGCTACCTCTACTGCTCCCGCCTCGTGAGCCGCGATGGGGAGATCCAGACGCTCTACTCCGCCTTCCATTCGACCTGTCGGCCTGACGCCGCTGCCGTGGATGCCGACCTGAACATCCCGGAGCCTTCCGCTGCCCTGACTTCTCCGCAGGCCGATGGGCCCAGGAAGCTCTTCCTGATCCGCGGAGAGAAGGGGCTCGGGAAAAGAAGGCTCGCCCTCGAGCTGAAGAAGCTCGTACAGACCCAGGGCGCTCCCTGCATCTCCATCGAGTGCACGCGCAGCTCTCCCCGATCCCAGGACGATTTCCTCCAGCTCATGAAGGAGCTCGTCGCGATCGCCCGACTCGGAAACGAGAAGCCGAGCGTGCTTCGCCGAGTTGCGAGCCTGTTCAAGGACGATGGTTCCCTGGGGCCCTCCCTGAGCGAAGTCGAGGCCCTGTTCGATGATCTCTCGCTCTTCGTCCTCCGCCTGACACGCGCGCGGCCTCTCGCCATCCACCTTCACGACCTTCATCAGGGCGGCAAGCTGCTCCTGGCGTTCCTGCCGGCCCTCCTTGCGTGCCACGCGGAGAACAAGGTGCCGTCGAGCCGGCTCCTCCTCTCGGCGAGCGCGCTCGACAGGATCGATTGCGAGAGCACGGACCTCCACGAGCTGCTCCTGACGCCGCTCTTCCGGAAGGCGGTCCAGGAGATCTGCCTCGCCCGGCTCGATGCCGAGGGCGTGGAAAAGCTTCTCCAGTCCACCTTCGCGGGCAACGAGTTGCCGGCGTCGTTCGTGAAGCGTGTGTACGAGGAAAGCGACGGCAACCCCGGGGCCATCCGCGAGATCTGCAAGTTCTTCCTCGATCGGAGGGTTCTCCGGAGGACCCTGAGCGGCTGGACTGTGGAGTCGGACTTCGAGTCGGAGCCGATCCCCGGCCGTGTGCGGCTCGAGCTCGAGGAGCGCATCGAGGCGCTGCCCGAGGGGGCGTTGCGCCTTGCCCTGGCGTTCGCGGTGCTGGGGGACTCGACCCCTCTCGAGCTGGCGGCGAAGCTCGCTGAGGTTCCCCGCGAGAGCATCCTCGAATCCATGCAGTGCCTCTACAGGGGGAAGGTCCTCCGGGAGGACGGCTCCGCGAACCAGCTCAACGTGTATTCCTTTGTGCACGCGACGGCGCGCGACCTCCTCTACAACCGGATCGCCGAGGCCGATCAGAAGAGCTACCACGACAGGGCCGGCGCGCTCTGCGAGAGCTACTACCGGGGGCAGGGAAGGCAGAACCCCGAGAGGATCGCGGTCCATTACCTTCGGGCGGGGAACAAGCAGCACGGCATCCGCCACGGCATGGAGGCCGCGGAGACGCTCGGCCGCTCGCTCCGGCCGTGGAGGGCCCTCGCCATCTACTCGGAGGTGCTTCGCCTCGCCGAGAGCGAGGCGTCGCTCGCGCGCAGGGTGCGCTTCGAGATGGCGAGGCTCCAGAACTCCCTGGGCCGCCATGGCGAGGCTTTCGAGACCCTCCTCGGTCTCGATGCGCCGGGCGTCGAGGGCGGGATCCCGGCCCGGAGCCAGCTGCTCGCCGAGCTGGCCATGAGCGCGGTCCGGGTCGGGCGTATCCGGGATGCCGCCAAGTGCCTCGACAGGGCTTACGCCGTCGAGAGCGCCCAGGTCATCTCCGGCTGGATGGTCAACGTCCTCCTCGGCTTCGCCGATCTGCACTTCTCGCTGGGGAGACACGAGGAATGCCTTCGGTCCTGCGAGAAGATCCTCAAGGTCAGGAGCGAGGTCCACGACACGAAGCTCCTCTGCCGGCTCTACGCCTTCCTCGCGGAGAGCAGCTTCGCGCTGAATCGGAAGGAGGATGCGCTCCAGTACTGCCGGGAAGCGCTCCTCGTGGCGGACTCGCGCACGGACCTTGAGCTCTTCGAGGCGAGCCTCTTCTTCCTGGGTCTCTCCGCAAGGTACAAGGGGAAGCTCACCGCCGCCCTGAAGTGCTTCGAGCTCTGCGCGAACCTCCGGAAGAAGCGCGGCGTTGCCGGCGCGGAGGCGGAGGCTCTCCTCCAGATGGGCTCCATCGAGATCCTCCTCTGGCATGGGAAGCGAGCCGTGGAGAGGCTCGAGGCCGCCCTGTCGCTCTTCGAGAAGTGCAACGACTCGATCCGCGTCGTGGAGACCCTGAACCACCTCGCGGAAGCCCGTCGCATCCTCGGCGAATACGAGGACTCGCAGAAGGCTGCGACCGAGTCTCTCCGGAAGGGAAAGGCCATCGGATTGCGCGCCGAAGCCGAGCGCAGCTACATCGTGTGCGGAAAAGTCTGTGTGGATCGGGGTGATCTCGCGAGCGCGGGCAAGTACTTCTCCGAGGCGTTCGAGAAGTCGGGAGGCTCCGAGGTCGTGGCCTCTTGCCAGGACCCGCTGGGCGGCATGTTCTTCCAGCAGGGCGACTTCGTCGCGGCCCTCGAGGCCGTCTCGCGCGGACTCGACACGGCCAGGCAGTCGAGGAGCAAGATGCTCTCCGCGCAGTACCTCGAGGAGCGCTCGTTCGTCCATTGCTATCTGGGAAAGCACGAGGAGATGAAGCCCCTGCTCATCACGGTCTTCGACCTCGTGAAGCGGATGGACCTGCGTGTGCTGGAGGGAAGGGCCGATCTCCTGCAGGGAATGTTCCACACGCGCGAAGGCGCGTGGGACCAGGCGCGGAAATCGTTCGACTCCGCGCTCGAGATCCTGAAGGACGAAGGGAGCGAGAGGGACCTCCTCCTCCTCTACGTGGAAAAGGCGGAGATGCTCTTCCGCCTCGCCGAAGTCGAGGAGGCGTTCCTCTGCCTCGATGAGGCCTTCTACATTGCGAAGAAGCTGAACCTGCTCTACTGGAAGTGCCGTATTCAGCACGCGATGGGCTTCATGGAGTCGACGCTCGAAAAGGGCGATCTGCGCAAGGCGGAAGAAAGCTCGAGGATCGCGGAGAAGTACGCCGCGTACGGCGGCTACCCCGAGCTCTCCTGGCAGATACGCTGGCTGCTCGGGAACATCTCCATGAAGCGGCAGCGCCACGAGGAAGCGCTCGCCTTCTACAGGGAAGCGGAAAGAGAAAGGGGCGAGGTCCTGAATCGCATCCCGGACTCCTTCCGGCAGAGCTACATCGATGCGCGCAACGGCGCATCGCTCGATTCCGCTCTCGAGGAGGCGGTGAGGAAACGCGGCGCCTCGCAGCAGTCGGCGGAGCCGAAGAAGACCCCGGAGCGCTTCGGGCTCGAGGGCGCGAGCCCCGCCATGGCCGGGCTCTTCCAGAGCATGGATGCCATACCGGCGGATGTCCCCTGGGTCTGGATCTGCGGGCAGGATGGCTCCGGGAAGAGGGCGGTCGCCCTGGCGCTCCACAAGCGCCTCGCCTCGAGCGGGGGGAACTCCTGGTTCCTGGAGGGCTCGGATCTCAAGAAGAGCGCTCTCGCGGAGTACTTCCAGACCTTCGAGACCGAGCGGGAAAACGCGCGCCGCGACAGCCCCTGGTGGTACCCGGGAAAGCCGGAGGGCGGCGCTCCGGTCGCGCCCGTCCCGGAGGCTCGCGGCGGAGAGACTCCTCCTCAGGGCGCATCCTGCCCGCGGTACAGTCTGGTCCTCGCGGACGTCGACAAGCTGCCCCTCGATGCATGGAAGGCGCTTCTTCAAAAAGTGAAGGAGGAGCAAGCCGTCCCGGACGGCCTTCGCGTGATCGCGACGGCGGTGACGCAGGCCCCGGGTGACCTGGACACGTCGCTGGGGCCGGAAGGAGCCCCCGTCCTCCACGTGCCGCCCCTCTCGGCGAGGATGGAGGACCTGGAGACCCTCGTGACGAAGCTCGTGGCGGAGGCATCGGGCGGGAAGCCCCGCCCCCTGCTCCCGGATGCGCTCGAGATGCTCCGGGCGAGGGAATGGAAGGAGAACGTGCGCGAGCTCAAGGCGTTCGCGAGGGCTCTGGCCGTGGCCCTTCCCGAGGGAAGCGAGGTCATCACGAGCCAGGCCGTGGAGGTAGCGGCGAGGACGGCCCGGAAGGCCGACGCGCGGCCGCGGTGAGGCGCCTCTCCGACCCGATCGCGCCCTTCTGCGGGGCTTTTCGGGTCGCGGGTATCCCGAGGGGCCTGTAGAATTCCCGCCCGTCCGCCGCGCGGACGGCGACGTCCCACGAATGCATCCCCCTGGTGTAGATGCCCGATAGCCGTTTCCCGACCTCACCCGCCGCGGGCGAGCCGCCCCTCTCCCGCCCAGCCGATTTCCCGAAGCGCACCCACGTGAACGGCGCGCTCAGGCTCGGGGATGCGGGGAAGAAGGTGATCCTCAACGGCTGGGTCGAGAGCGTGCGGGATCACGGGGGTCTGAGGTTCCTCGACCTTCGCGATCGATACGGGATCACGCAGGTGGTCCTCGATCCTTCGCGGGCCTATTCGAGCGATCAGGAGAAGCTCCGTTCGGAGTTCGTGGTCGCAGTCGAAGGAGAGGTCCGCGCGAGGCCCGATGGCATGCGGAACCCGAAGATCGCGACGGGTGAGATCGAGGTGGCGGCCCACGACCTCATCACCCTCAACGAGTCGAGGGCGCTTCCCTTCGAGGTCTCGGACCCCGACGCCGAGCCGGGGGAAGAGATCCGCCTCGAGTACCGCTACCTGGACCTCAGGCGAAAGGCAATGCAGCGGAACCTCGCGACCCGAGCCGCGGTCGCGCATTCGATCCGGGATTACCTCGACGCCAGGGGGTTCCTCGACCTGGAAACGCCCTTCCTCACGAAGAGCACGCCGGAGGGCGCCCGCGACTTCCTCGTGCCGGCCCGGAACCATCCGGGGAAGTGCTTCGCCCTCCCGCAGTCCCCGCAGCTCTTCAAGCAGCTCTTCATGGTGAGCGGGTTCGATCGCTACTACCAGATCGTCAGGTGCCTGCGGGATGAGGACCTGCGCGCGGACCGGCAGCCCGAGTTCACCCAGCTCGACATCGAGATGTCCTTCATAGACGAGGAGGACATCTACGCTCTCATCGACGGGCTGCTCGCGCGGCTCTTCGAGGAGGTGCTGGGGGTCCGGCTCCCCCTTCCCATCCGCCGCATGCCGTACGCGACGGCCGTCGAGCGCTACGGTACGGATCGCCCCGACCTGCGCTTCGGCCTCGAGATCGCCGATGTCACCGAAGCGGCCTCCTCGCTCGACTTCCAGGTGTTCCGGACGGCTGCAGCGTCGGGGGGGCGTATCCGCGGCATCCGCGTGGAGAGAGCCGCCCTCTCGCCCAAGGACCTCTCTCGCAAGGACATCGACGAGTGCGAAGCGATCGTGAAGCGCTCCGGCGCCCGAGGGCTCGCCTGGCTCAAGCTCGATCCGGGGGCTCCCCGCGGCTCGTTCGCGAAGTTCCTCGGTGCGACGGGCGAGAAGAGCCTGCGGGACGCCTTCGCGGCCGCGGATGGGGATCTCCTCTTCCTCGTCGCGGACACCGCCCGGGTCGTGAGCGCCGCGCTCGGAGAGCTGCGGCTCCACCTGGGCAGGAAGCTCGGGCTCGTCGATGCGAAGAGGTACGAGCTCACCTGGGTCGTCGATTTCCCCCTCCTCGATTGGAGCGAGGAAGACAAGAAGTGGAACGCGTGCCACCATCCCTTCACGAGCCCGAAGCCGGAGGATATCCCCCGCCTGCGCTCGGACCCGGGGAAGGTGCGCGCCCGCGCTTACGACATCGTCCTCAACGGGATTGAGCTCGGCGGTGGGAGCATCCGTATCCACAGGGAGGACGTCCAGTCCGAGGTCTTCTCGATACTCTCGCTCGGGCCGGAGGAGGCCCGGAGCAAGTTCGGGTTCCTGCTCGATGCCCTCGCCTACGGCGCCCCGCCGCATGGCGGCATCGCTCTCGGGCTCGATCGGCTCATCATGCTGCTCGTGGGAGCCCCGTCGCTTCGAGATGTGATCGCCTTCCCGAAGACCGCCCGGGGGAACTGCCTCCTCACCGGCGCCCCGAGCGACGTCACGGCGGCCCAGCTCGGGGAGCTGGGGCTCGTGCTCACTCCCCAGCCTGCCCCGGGCGCTCCCCAGCCTGCCCCGGGGAGTGAAGGGACGGCAGCCCGCCCCGCCGCGTCCGACTCGCCCGGTTGATATGGATGGCGGCGCGCCGTGAGGTTTTTGTTTGACGTAAGTCGTTACGGGGCGATACTTCCGAGCGATAATCCATCCGCCGAGCGCCCGCTCCGTGGAGGCGGTCTCCGGCGCGGGGGCGCGCCTTCTTGGGTTCACGGTTCTTTAGTTCCCGGGCACGAGCTTCCGAAAATTACTGGGCGCGCCTGCGTTTCGCCGCGGGCTCGCAGGTTCATTCACCACGGCTTTTTCGAGAGGTGCATTCATTCCCCCGTTTCCAGGCAGACAGACGGATCGGACTCCGAAGGTCCCGCCCAAGGGACCTCGGGTCATAGAGCGACCCCGTCCCGGTCTCGTACGGCTGATCGACGAGAAGGGCGAGCAACTGGGGATCATGGAGATCGCCCAGGCACTGACCATCGCGGACGAGCGTGGGCTCGACCTGGTGGAGATGGCGGCCACGGCCCGGCCGCCCACGTGCAAGCTCATGGACTTCGGCAAGTTCAAGTACGAGCAGAAGAAGAAGAGCCATGGGCAAAAGAAGCACGTCTTCCGGCGAAAGGAGATCAAGCTCCGGCCGAAGACCGAGGAGCACGACTTCGTGGTCAAGGTGAACCACGCCAAGCGGTTCCTCGAGAAGGGGCACAAGGTGCTCGTCACGATGGTTTTCCGGGGAAGGGAAACCGTGCACCTCGAGCTCGGGAAGGACCTCCTGATCCGCTTTGCTAAGGCTCTCGAGGACTGCGCGAAGCTCGAGAAAGAGCCCTCGCGCGAGGGGCGGAACAAGATGGACATGATCCTGGTCGGTAGGTGATGTAGAGTACTGATCGACCTCTCATCCCCCTCCCGCACCCTCTCCCGCTCCCCCTCCCGATTGCCTTGGGGAAGATCTGAGGAGTCGGATGCGATCGAGGTCGAAACCAGCCGCTGAATGACGGGTTCCGGGCCTCATCGGACTCCGTAAGAGTCGGGAGAGGGAGCGGGAGCGCGAGGGGGAGCGGGGAAGAACGGGAGATCTAGCTTCCCTACGTCGAGTTTCCTGCTACAATCACCCCCTTTTCCAGGGCGCTCCCCATGCCAAAGCAGAAGACCAACAAGTCCATAGCCAAGCGGGTCAAGGTCACCAAGCGGGGCAAGATCCTTCGCGGCCGTCCCGGAAGGCGCCACCTCCTCTCGGTCAAGAAGGGGAAGCGGCGACGGCAGCTCCGGCGCGGCGCCGAGCTGGGGAAGGAAGAGGCCTTCCGGGTAAAGAAGCTCCTCGGCCTGGCCTGATCGAGAAAAGGTAGATTCATGCCACGAGCACGGAACGGGGTAGCCAGGCTGCGGAAGAAGCGCAGGCTCCTCAAGCGCGCGAAGGGATTCCGGGGAGGGCGAGGAAAGCTTCTCCGCACCGTCAAGGAGACCCTGATCCGGGGGGAAGCCTTCGCCACCCAGCATCGCCGGAAGAAGAAGGGCGACTGGCGGCGGCTCTGGATCCTGCGGATCAACGCGGCTTGCAAGGCCCGCGGGATCAACTACAGCCGCTTCGTCCAGGGCCTGAAGAAGGCGAACATAGAGCTCAACCGGAAGGTGCTCTCCGATCTCGCGGTGCGCGACACCTCCGGCTTCGACGAGCTCGTCTCCACGGCGAAGAAGCACCTCGAGCCGTAATACCTCGGCCGGTGTGCCCATGAAGGCGGAGAGCGAGGCCATCCTCCAGAGCCTCCGTGAGGCGATCGCCGCCGCCGTCACCGAGAGGGAGCTCGCCGAGGTCAAGTCCCGCTTCCTCGGGAAGAAGGGCGAGGTCACGTCGTTCCTCCGGGGGCTCGGCGCGCTGCCCTCCGAGGAGCGCCAGGCCGCCGGCAAGGCCGTGAACGAGCTCAAGCAGGCGGTGGAGGCCGCGATCGAGCGCGCCGTCCGCGAGCTGAAGGGGCGGGAGCTGGCCCGGAGACTCGAGGCGGAATGGGTGGACCCGACCCTCGATGCGGGCCGTCGCCCGGTGGGGAGCATTCATCCGACGACCCGCATCCAGTACGAGGTGGAAGACGTCTTCACGTCGATGGGGTTCCAGGTGCTCGACGGACCCCACGTGGAGACGGACTACTTCAACTTCGAGGCCCTGAACATCCCGGCGGACCACCCGGCGAGGGACATGCAGGACACGTTCTACCTCGAGGACGGGAACCTCCTCCGCACGCACACCTCTCCCATCCAGGTCCGCGGCATGCAGAGGCTCCGGCCTCCGCTCCAGATCATTGGGCCGGGAAAGGTGTTCCGGTGCGAGCGCATCGACGCGAGCCACGAGTCCTCGTTCCACCAGCTCGAGGGCATGATGGTGGACCGCGACATCAAGGTCGCGCACCTCATCTACTTCATGAAGACCCTCCTCTCCCGGATCTTCGGGCGGGAGGAGGAGGTGCGGCTGAGGCCGGGCTACTTCCCGTTCGTCGAGCCGGGGTTCGAGCTCGACATCCGATGCCTCCTCTGCGGCGGCAAGGGATGCTCCGTGTGCAAGGGCGTGGGGTGGGTGGAGCTGCTCCCCTGCGGGATGGTGCACCCGAACGTCCTCCGCGCGGGCGGCATCGATCCCTCCGCATACTCCGGATTCGCATTCGGGCTCGGGCTCGACCGGCTCGTCATGATGCGCTACGGCATCGAGGACATCCGCCACATCCATTCTGCGGACCTCAGGTTCCTCGAGCAATTCCGTTGAAAGCCTGCCCCTGAGCCATGCTCATCTCTCTCCCGTGGATCCGCGAGTTCTGCGCCTTCGAGACGGCCGAGACCGCGCTCGAGATCGGGGCGCGATTCTCCCTGCACACGGCCGAGGTCGAGACCGTGATCGAGAGCCGTCCGGATCTCGCCGCGGCGGTGGCGGCTCGCGTCCTCGAGGTCAGGCGCCACCCGGATGCCGATCGCCTGACCGTGGTGAGGATCGCGGCGGGGGAACACGGCGAGGCGGAGGTCGTCTGCGGGGCCCCGAACGTGCGCGAGGGTCTCATCGCGCCGTGGGCGCCTCCGGGGACGACGATTGGGGGCAAGGCGATCACCCGGGCCCCCGTGCGGGGAGTGCTCTCCTCGGGCATGCTCCTCTCCGAGAAGGAGCTGGGGGTGAGCGAGCAGGGCGCCGGCCTCTGGGAGCTCCCTCCGGGAGCGAAGCCGGGGGATCCGGTCTCGAGGCTCTTTCCCGATCTCGCCGGCGCGGCGCTCGAGGTCGACAACAAGTCGCTGACGCACAGGCCCGATCTCTGGGGCCATCACGGCGTCGCCCGGGAGTTCTCGGCGATCTACCGGGCTCCCCTCGCGCGGCTCGCAGTCGACGAGAGCCTCGCCCGGGCCCCGGGAGACCCCGGGATCCGAGTGACCGTGGAAGCGAGCGTCGGAGGCCGGGAAGGACTCTGCCGGCGATACTGCGGCCTCAGGATCGACGGCGTGCGCGTGGGCCCTTCACCGCCCGCGCTCGCGAGCCGGCTCCTCGCCGTGGGGGCGAGGCCGATCAACAACATCGTCGACGTGACCAACTACATCCTCTTCGAGCTGGGGCAGCCGCTTCACGCCTTCGATGCCGCGATGGTGGAGGGCGGGATCCGCGTGCGGAAGGCCGCCGCGGGGGAGTCCATCGGGCTCCTCGACGGGACGGCCGTTCCCCTCGAGGCCGAGGACCTCGTCATCGCGGATGCCCGGACGCCGCTCGCCCTGGCGGGCATCATGGGCGGCGCGCGCTCGGAGATCTCGGAGTCGACCGCGTCCATCTTCCTCGAGTCCGCGAACTTCGCGCCCGCCCGGGTGCGCCGCACTTCGGTCCGGGTCGGGAAGCGCACCGACTCCTCGCTCCGGTTCGAGAAGTCGCTCGATCCGGAGAATGCGAGGATCGGGATCCTCCGCGCCGCGAGGCGCATCCTGGACCTCTGCCCCGGCTCGCGCGTGACGGGGCCGCTCCAGGACGTGGGATACGAGCCCGCGAAGCCCATCGAGATCTCGACGTCGGCGGGCTTCATCACACGGCGCCTGGGGACCGAGATCGCACCGGCCGAGGTGAAGGGCAGCCTCGAGCGGCTGGGATTCGAGTGCACGGGTTCCGTGGATGAGGAGTGGACCGTGCGCGTGCCCTCGTGGAGGGCCACGAAGGACATCTCCCTTCGGGAGGACCTCGTCGAGGAGGTGGGGCGCACTCACGGCTATGGGCGCATCCAGCCCTTCCCTCCGTCGAGGTCCGTCGAGGCCCCTCCTCCCAACGAGCACCGGCGCCTCGAGAGGAGGGCGAAGGAGTTCCTGACCCTCCACGGCGGGCTCACCGAGGTCTACACGTACTCGATGGTGGGAGAGGCTCACTGCAGGTTCTTCGGGCTCGATCCGGAGACGCACCTCCGGCTCGTCAACCCGGTGAGCGAGGACATGGACAGGATGCGGCGGGAGATCACGCCCGTTCACCTCGAGAAGGCGCGGGAGAACCAGAGGTACAGACGCCGCTTCGGTTTCTTCGAGATGGGGCGGACCTACAGGAAACCGAAGGAGGCCCTTCGCTCGCGGGAGCTTCCCGACGAGCGGACCCGGTGCGCCGGGGTGCTCTCCTTCGAGGAGAAGCGCCCGGAGAACTTCTTCGAGGCGCGGAACATCGTCCTCGGACTCCTCCAGGACCTCAGGATCGCATCGCCCGGGGCCGCGCCCTGCGCGGGAACGCCGCCTCCCTGGGCGCATCCGGCGGTGTGCGCCGTCGTGCTCGCATCCGGGACGGAGCGAGGGTGGGTGTACAGAGTCCACCCGGAGTTCGAGTCGAGGCTCGAGCTCCGGGGCGATGTCATCGCCTTCGACCTCGACTTCGACGCGCTCCTCGAGAGCCCCCGGCGGCCCATCGAGTACCGCCCGCCCAGCCGCTACCCCGTGGTGCCGTTCGATGTCGCGGTCGTCGTCCCCGAGAGGACCACGTCGAAGGAGGTGCTCGACCTGCTCCGCGCGGCCGGAGGCGAGCTGCTCGTCTCCGTGGAGGTCTTCGACGTGTTCCGCTCGACCGCGCTCGGCGAGGGGAAGAAGTCGATGGCGTTCCACCTGATCTTCGGGTCGAGGGAGAGGACCCTCGAGGGGGGCGAGATCACCGCGCTCGAGACGCGCGTCATGGACGCGCTGCGCGCTCGCGGCTACACCCTGCGCGAGGGGTGAACCTGACGGTCCGCTTTTCCGCGAGACACCGTTCCCCATCCCGCTGGCGTCGTGATAGTATGCGCGCCTTGCGGTGGCCGTGAGGCGCCCCGTCGGCTCGAGGCCGCGCGGGCGGGCTGCTGGCAAGTGAAGTGAAGATAGAGACTCCGGCGTCAACCGGGGTCCAGGCGGGCCGGGAGATCGTGTCCTTGCCCCTGTTCGGAGGAGAGTAGCCGTGCGGGGTTTCCTGTTTTTCAGCGCTGCCGCCATCAGCGGCGGCCTCGCGTATTGGGGATTCGACACCTGGTCTTCGCGAAAGGCCGAGCACGTCTCCGCCGCGGCGAGCTCCGACGCGGAGGATTTCGGGCGCTCCGCCGACGGCGGCGACCTCGTCACGGAGTCGGGCGCCGTTCCGGAGAGCGCGGTTTCCGCCGGGGAGACCGCCCCGCCGGCGGCAGCCCTCAGGCCGGCGGCCGGCGCGCCCGTGCTCTCGCCCCGTCCGGTCTTCGTCGAGAGCCCTGCCGTTCCGGAGGCCTCGGTTCCGGATGCATCGGCGCCGTCCCTGCCCGCGAAGGACCCGGCGCTCGCGGAAGCTTCGGCCTTCGAAGAGGAACGAAGCCTCGCGAGAGCTCTCTACGAGACCGGCGACAGGGAAAGGGGCATCCGGAAGCTGGCCGAGATCTTCGCCCTGTCGAAGGACCGCCGGGGGATCGACCTGGGCCCGGAGGCATCGCGCCTCCTCGAGGGCGATTCGAGCTTCGAGCGGCGGCGGGAGTATGCGCAGTACCTGTTGGCCGTGGACAGGAGCGGGCGTTACTTCGATGAGCAGCGCGCGCGCACTGCGAAGAGCATTCAGACCTCCGAGAAGGATGCCGAATCCGCGTACCGGGCCTGGGACGACCTCACCCTGGCGTACGACATGGCCCGGGATCGTCCGCAGAAGCGTAAGGTCCTCGACTCCCTCGAGCCCTTCATCGCCCGCATGGTCTTCTCCGGACGCTACACGCCGATCCTGAAGAGCCACATGATCCAGGCCGGGGAGAGCCTGAGCGCGATCGCGAAACGCTTCAACACGACGACGGATGCGCTCTGTCGGCTCAACGGGCTCAAGTCCGACAGGATCCAGCCGCGGCAGCGGCTCCGGATCCTCGAGGGGAAGGCGAAGGTTTTCGTCGACAAGACCAACTTCCTCCTCTGGGTGCGGATCGATGGGAGGATCTTCCTCGAGTACCCCGTCGGGCTGGGGCGTGACAACGCCACGCCGGTGGGGAACTTCGTCATCAAGGTGCGCCAGAAGGACCCCACCTGGTGGCGGCCCGGCGAGGCGCCCATCCCCCCCGGAGACGCCCGGAACATCCTCGGCTCCCGCTGGCTCGGGTTCCAGGAGACGCAGAACTTCGCGGGGTTCGGGATCCACGGGACCGCCGACCCCGCCTCGCTGGGGAAGGAGTCCTCGGCCGGGTGCATCCGCGTTCGGAACGAGGACCTGGAGGTGCTCTTCGACTTCCTTTCCTACGGCACGGAAGTCGTGGTCCAGGGCTGATCGGGACGCCCTGGAGCAGGGCGGCGGAACTTTTCGCGCGGGCCGGAGTCCAGATTGGAAAAGGGTGACTCCGGCCCCGGGATCGGGAAGGCCGGGCACCCGGATCCCGTGACCCCGAGGAGCTTTCCATGACGAGCCCGCTCTGCGCCCGCGTTCCATTCGCCCTTCTGGCACTCCTGGCAGCGCCCGGCCCGGGGCTCCTGGCCGATGGGTTCATCTACATACCCCATCCGCCTCCCATCCTGGTCCCGGTCCCCGTGCCGGTCCATCCCATCCGTCCGAGGCCGCCGTTCCCGAGGCCGATCCGGCCGAGCTTCCCGCTCGAGGTGACCCGCCACAGGGTGGTCACGGAGATCGATGACACGGTGGCGAGGACGCGCGTGGAAGAGACCTTCCACAACGCGAACGACGCCCAGCTCGAGGGCGTGTACATGTTCCCGCTTCCTCCCGAGGCGGCGGTCGCGGGCTTCTCCATGAAGATCGGGGGAAAAGAAACGACGGGCGAGATCCTCGAGAAGGGCCGCGCCCGGGAGATCTACGAGAGCATCGTTCGCCAGGCGCGCGACCCCGGGCTCCTCGAGTACATGGACCGGGGCCTCTTCCGCGCGAGCGTGTTCCCGATACCCGCGCGGGGAAGCGTGGACGTGACCATCGAGTACTCGGAGACCCTCGCCAGAGAGGGCGGATCGGCGACCTACCGGTATCCGCTCGATACGGGCAAGTACTCGGCCGGCGACTACAAGGACGTCCTCATCGACATCCGGCTCCGCTCCTCGATCCCGCTGAGAGCCATCGGATGCCCCTCGCACGAGACCGCCGGGATCTCGAGGATCGGCGAGCGCGAGGCCCGCGTGTCCCTCGAGGCGAGGACGCTCCGCGCGGACAGGGACCTCGTCCTCACCTGGAACGTGAGCGAGGATGCGCTGGCGCCGTCCGTGATGGCGTACCGCGGGACGGATCCCGACGGGTACTTCCTCTTCACGGTCGCGCCCCGTCCGGACCCCGTGAAGGCCGCTCCGCCCAAGGACCTCATCTTCGTCCTCGACACCTCGGGGAGCATGGTGGGGGAGAAGATGGAGCAGGCGAAGAAGGCGCTTCGCCACGGGGTGTCCATCCTGAACCCCGGCGACCGCTTCAACATCATCGACTTCTCCACCGAGGCCCGCAGGTTCCGGGAGGGCCTGGTCGAGGCGACGGATGCGGAGAAGAAGATGGCCGTCGCGCACGTCGACGAGATGAAGGCGCGGGGAGGCACGAACGTCGAGGAGGCGATCCGCTTCGCCCTCTCCGACCTCCAGTCCCGCGACAGGCTGCAGATGGCCGTCTTCATCTCGGACGGGGAGCCGACCATAGGCGTCACGGCTCCCGCCGAGATCCTCCGCGCCCTCAAGGAGCGGAACACGGAGAAGCGCCGGGTGTTCGTCTTCGGGGTCGGCGAGGACCTGAATGCGAAGCTCCTCGATCTCATCGCGAAGGAGACACGGGGCGTTGCGAAGTACGTGTCCTCGAACGAGAACCTGGAGATCCCCCTTTCGAGCTTCTTCGACAAGATCGACTCGCCGGTCCTGACCGACCTCACGATCGAGTTCACGGGAAGCGGGATTTCCGATGTCTACCCGAAGCCTCTTCCCGACCTCTTCCGGGGTGAGCAGCTCGAGGTCTTCGGCCGGTACGCGGGAGACGGCCCCCGCCAGGTCGTCCTGCGCGGGAAGTACCTGGGCGAGGGGAGGGTCTTCGAGTTCCCGGTGAGCTTCATGCCCGGGCCGAACGCCTTCCTGCCGCGCCTCTGGGCCATGAGGAAGATCGGCTACCTCCTCGAGCAGATCCGGCTCGTGGGGGAAACCGCCGAGGTCAAGGACGAGGTGATCCGGCTCTCGAAGCGTCACGGGATCATCACGCCCTACACGTCGTACCTGATCCTGGAGGAGGACAGGCTCTCGCTCCGGGATCCTCCGGGTGCTCCGTCCCGTTTACGCTTCGCGGCTCGCGATGCGCTGTCAAGGCAGCCTGCAGCTACGTCGGCCCCGGCGACGGAGGCGCTGTCCGAGGCCGATACCGCGGCCGCGGCCGAGACC
>Ga0075421_100003405_pt1 | contig 18999 bp, 13 predicted proteins | sample SoiMetdeltSBSDD5_FD_75292 | JGI IMG/M metagenome (GOLD analysis project Ga0075421, IMG submission 75292) | Bulk soil microbial communities from a Populus tree surrounding site in Tennessee, USA - Soil MetaG P. deltoides SBSDD5 | ecosystem: Environmental > Terrestrial > Soil > Tree plantation... | reverse complement strand
CGGGCGAGCTGCTGGTAATCCCGCGAGATCTCGAGGTAGCGCGTTTTGAGCGTCAGCGCCTGGTCTTCCCAGTGCGAGAAGGGGTGCGTCCCGGCGGCGGCGATGAGGCTGCCCTCCTTTTCGGCGGCGACGATCATTTCGCGCCGCAGGCGGACGATCTCGGCGCGCGCCTCGGCGAGCGTCCGGCAGATGGGCGTGCCGATCTCGATCTGCGAGAGGTAGAGCTCGGACTGCGCCTGCTCGCCGACGGCCTGCTGCGCCCGCGGCAGGATGCGCCCGGCGCGCGACCGCAGCTGGCGCGTCTGCGGGTCGACGATCTGGTACTCTTCTTCGACCCCGATGGTGAATTCTTCGGGCGGCATGAGACTCTCCATTAAACCAAGGAAAATGGCCCACGGATGAGACGGATCGGACGGATCGGCACGGATTTCTGATCCGTGACCATCCGTTAAATCCGTGTCATCCGTGGGCTATTCCCCCGATCATGCGTGACGCGGGGAGCTTGCGCAAGACGGCCTTCGAATTCCTGGCCGTTTTCAGTGATAATCCTGCCTATGAGGAAAATAAGAATCAGCCCGGCGCTCCGGCTGCTCGTGCTCTGCGCCGCGCTCGCCGGGTGTCGGCAGGAGCCGCCGGCGCCGGCGCGCGAGCCCGACGTGCCCTTCGTGGTCACGCCGCAGGAGGTCGTCGACGAGATGCTCCGCTTGGCGGGGGTCACCCGGGACGACGTGGTCTACGACCTCGGCTGCGGCAACGGGCGGATCGTGGTCACCGCCGCGCAAAAATTCGGGGCGCGGGGGGTGGGCGTCGACATCGACCCGCAGCGCATTAAGGAGGCGAACGAGAACGCCCGCCTGGCGGGCGTCACTGGCCGCGTCACCTTTCGGCAGCAGGATTTGTTTGACGCCGACATCCGCGAGGCGACGGTCGTCACGCTCTACCTCCTGCCCGACGTCAACCTGAAGCTCCGCCCAAAGCTGCTCGCCGATCTCAAGCCGGGCACGCGTATCGTCTCGCACGCCTTCGACATGGGCGACTGGAAGCCGGACCGGACGGTCGGGCTGCGCGTCGCCGGGAGCGAGTTCACGATCTACTCCTGGGTCGTGCCGGGGCGGTGACCGCCGCCCCCTCGACACGCGCTTCAGTAATGAACCCGGTGAAAAGGAGAAAGGAGCGAACAATGATGCATTCACTAACAACCTTCTGACTCCCGACCATCCTGGCGCTGGCCATCACGCCGGCGCCCCAATCCCGAAAGAAGTCGCCGCCGGAGGAGATAACAGGGTGCGGGACGGCCGTCACTCCGGGGCAAGTCAAAGCCGAGTTGGCCCGCAAAATCAGCGCCGCGCTGGCGGCGGCTCCCCCGACGGACGACCCTATTTGCCAATGCCTCATAGGTTTGGGCGCGGGTGGGAACTATTTTAATACTTTTTGAGCGGTGTTTGAGGATTTCTGAAGCGCGCCCGGGATATTTTCCCCGTGTGAGATAAAGGGGCGCCGCGGGTGGAGGTCCGCAGAAAGGTTTCGCTGGATGATGGGGTTCTTCGGCAGATGACGCATGTCAGAGTGGGAGCGGAAACATAATTGCGCGGATGCGAAGTGACGGCCGGTCACACAGTCGACGTCGTTATTCGCCTCTGACTTGGTCATTACTAGCAGGAGAAGTAGAGATCACCATGAGGGCAATCATCCGCTCGGGTTTCCTGGGACTGGCTATCCCGCACCGCAAGGGCCTTATTACTGCGGCGTCGGTGCAGAGGCGGCTGGTGGGCGTCCTGTTGTCTCAGCTCTGGTCGCCGCAATCATCCTGGGGCCGCGCACGGCGGCGCACGCGGAGGACAAAGTGCCGCACTATGTGCCATTCGTTATACTCGGCGCTTCGCTCCTCTGGCTCGGTTGGTTTGGCTTCAACGCCGGCTCGGCGCTCAGTGCGGGCGGACTGGCCAGCCTCGCATTCGTGACCACCAACCTGTCGGCGGCGGCGGCAGTCGTAATCTGGGTGCTGATTGACATGGTCTTCAAGGAAAAGCCGACGGGGGTCGGCGCGGCCATCGCGGCGGCGGTCGGTTTGGTGGCGATTAGGCCCGCAGCCGGGTTTGTAAAGCCGATGGCGTCGATCGCCATCGGCAGCATCGCCGCGGCAGTCAGCTACGGGGCGATGCGATTGCTCGCGCGCACGCCGGTTGATGACACGCTCGGGAATTGGCTGAAGAGTCAAAGGATACCCGCGATGGACGGCGTTGATACGCAGGGTTTGACTCTTCCCGGTCCAGCATACAGAATGCGGCGTCATCAGGAGGGCGAGGCCCGATGACGCCGCCGCCGGCGGGCGAGATCACGCGATGGTTGCGCAACTGGGGCGAGGGTGACCAGGCGGCGCTCGACCGGCTCATGCCGGCGGTTTACCAGGAACTGCGCCGGGTTGCCCGGAGCTACCTCCGCAGCGAACGTCCCGACCACACGCTCCAGCCCACCGCGCTCATTCACGAGGCTTACCTGCGGCTTATCGCCCAGCAGTTCCCCGCGTGGCAGAGTCGGGCGCACTTCTACGGCATCGCCGCCCAGCTCATGCGTCAGATTCTGGTCGAGCACGCGCGCGCTCATCGCGCGGCCAAGCGCGGCGGCGGCGGCGAGAAGCTGTCGCTCGACGGGGGCGGGGGCTACTCGGTCGAGCGCGTGGCAGACTTGGTTGCGCTCGACGACGCGCTGACGGCGCTCGCCGCGCTCGACGAGCGCAAGTGCCGCGTCATCGAGCTACGCTTCTTCGGCGGCTTGAACGTCGAGGAGACAGCCGAAGCGCTCGGCATTTCGGTCGCCACGGTCGGCCGCGAGCTGCGCCTGGCGCGCGCCTGGCTCCACCGCGAGCTCGCCAACGCAGGGGGCTGACCCGTGCCCGTCTCACCCGTGTCCTCGGCCGACCATCCTGCCCGGTTGCTGTGACGTCTATGACCCCTGAACGGTGGCGACAGATTGAGGAACTCTTCCAGGCGGCGGCCGAGCGCGCGCCCGAGCTGCGCGCGGCTTTCCTGGACCAGGCCTGCGCCGATGATCACGCGCTACGGCGCGAGGTCGAATCATTGCTCTCCCATGAGGTCGAAGAGACTTTCATCCATGCCGCGATCGCAGGGACCGTCAGGTCGCTGCCAGCCGAGGCGGAGGAGTTGACCGTTGGCCGGCGGATCGGCGCCTATCAGGTGACGGGGCTGATCGGGGAAGGCGGGATGGGGGTGGTCTACCGCGCCGTCCGCGCCGATGATCAGTATCAACAGCAGGTCGCCCTCAAGCTGGTCAAGCGGGGCATGGCGACCGACTTTGTGCTCAGCCGGTTCCGGCACGAGCGGCAGATTCTGGCCAGCCTCGCGCACCCGCACATCGCGCGCCTGCTCGACGGCGGGACGACTGAGGAGGGTCTGCCCTATTTCGTCATGGAGCACATCGAAGGCGAGCCGATCACGCGCTACTGCGAGACCCATGAGCTCGCGCTCCCCGATCGGTTGCGGCTGTTCCGCGAGGTCTGCGCGGCCGTGCAGTACGCGCATCAGCAGCTGGTGGTGCACCGCGACCTGAAGCCCTCCAACATTCTGATCAACCGCGAGGGGGTGCCTAAGCTGCTCGACTTCGGCATCGCCAAGCTGCTCGATCCGGAGCTGGTCCCCGGGGCGGTGACGCAGGCGGCGACGGCGGTGGGGCTCATGACGCCGGAGTACGCGAGCCCGGAACAGGTGCGCGGGCTGGCGATCACGACGGCCAGCGACATCTACAGTCTGGGCGTGGTGCTCTATGAGGTCTTGACGGGCAGCCGGCCGCACCAGCGGCGCGATCAGAGCATCGGCGAGCTGGAGCGGGCGATCTGCGAGACGGAGCCGGAGAAGCCGAGCCTGGTAGTCAAGCGGGGGAGGGCAGCGGGGGGGAGGCTGAGCCGGCAACTGGCCGGGGACCTCGACAACATCGTGCTCACGGCGCTGCGCAAGGAGCCGGAGCGGCGCTACGCGTCGGTCGAGCAGCTCTCGGAGGACATCGGGCGGCACCAGGGAGGGCGGCCGGTGATCGCCCGGCGCGACACGGCGGGCTATCGCGCGAGGAAGTTCATCGGGCGGCACCGGGCGGGGGTGGCGGCGGCGGCATTAGTGGTGCTCAGCCTGATCGGGGGGCTGGCGGCGACGAGCTATCAGGCGCGGCGTGCGGGGCGGCGCTTCGGGCAGGTGCGCAAGCTGGCCAACACCTTCCTCTTCGATATTCACGACAAGATTCAGAATCTGCCGGGGTCGACCGAGGCGCGGGAACTGGTGGTCAAGACAGCGCTCGGGTATCTCGACAGCCTGGCGCGCGAAGCGGGCGATGATGTGGCGCTGCAGCAGGAGCTGGCCATGGCCTACATCAAAGTCGGGGACGTCCAGGGGAACCCTTTCGCCTCGAACCTCGGGCAGCCGGCGGCGGCGCTCGAGAGCTACCGCAAGGCGCTCGATCTCGCGCAGCGGCCGGCGGCGGCCGAGGCGCGAGATGTGAGAAGCCTGAGCACGCTGGCCAACGCGCATTACAAGGTCGGCGACCTCGAAGCCTATACCGGCGAGACCGCGCGCGCGATCGAGGACTTCCGCAAGGGCCTGGGCGTGGCCGCGCGCGTCAACGCGCACGAGCCCGGCAACCCGGACAACTATCGGCTCCTGACCGGCGGCTACAACCGTCTGGGCGACGCGCAGCTGAGGCAAGGTGAAGTCACCAGCGCGCTCGAGAGCTACCGCGAGGGGTTGAAGGTGGCCGGGCAGTGGGAGGCCGGGCAACCCGGCGAGCGGTCGCGGTTGGCTCTGGCGACGGGCTCGGTCCGAGTCGGCCACGTCATGCTCCGTCAAGGCGACCCTGCCGGCGCGCTGGAGAGCTACCGCCGGGCGCAGAAGGTTCGCGAGGAGCTGGTCGGGCAGCAGCCCAACAATATCACGTATCGGCGAGATTTGGGCGTGCTCTATCAATCCATGGCCCAGGCGTTCGGAGGTGAGGGGCGCATCAATCTCGGCGACAGGGCCCAGGCTCTCGCCCATGAGCGCAAGGCGCTGGGGCTCTTCGAGGAGTTGGCGGCGGCCGACCCGAAGAGCGCCCAGGCCCGTTCCGACTTGAGCATTGCTTATTCGAGGGTCGCCATCCTCCATCACGAGCTGGACCCGGCCCAGTCGGTGGAACTGCACCGCAAGGCACTGGCGCTCAACCGCGCCCTGCTCGAATCCGCCCCCGGCAGCATGGAATACCGCCGCAACCAGGCGCTCTACAATCACTGGATCGGCTACAGCCTGGTCTCCTTGCGCGACTGGGAGGGGGCGCTGCGCCATCTGGGCGAGGCCCGGGAGAGCTTGCAGGAGTTGGCCACGGCCGACCCCGCCCGCAGGCAGTTCCGCCAAGATCTGTGGCAGGTCAACGGCACCCTGGGCGATGCGTTGCTCGGCAAAGGCGACTGGGCCGGCGCCCGCGAGCACTACGAAAAGGCGTTAAGCATGGGCGAAACGCTGGTCGCGGCCAACCCCGCGGACGAGTCGTTCCGCCTCCAGCTCGCCGAAGATTACGAAGACCTCGGCAAGCTCAACGCGACGCTCGCCGCCCGCCCCGGCCTCTCTCGAGCCGAGCGCCGCGCGAGGTGGCAAGAGGCGCGCGACTGGTATCGGAGGAGTCTTGAGGTCTGGGACGACTGGGGCCGCCGCGCGCCCTCCGGCCCCCTCCCCTACGACACGAAGAAACGCGACCAGGCAGCGCGTGAGTTCGCCCGCTGCGAGTCCGCGCTCGCCCGCCTCGAATCCCGCAAATAGCCCCGGGCGCCCCGGCGGCGCTCTCGGAATGAACCACGGGGAGAGAGCAAGCCCAGGCTCGGCCCCGCTTGGTGTGCCCCGCCCCTCGTCTTTGCGCTGAAAAAAACATTCTCATCCGGTGATCGATTCGGGCGACCGATTTCGCCAGTCGGGGTGTGCGGCGATCGTCGCCGCGAGTGAGCGGAATAGATGACAAAGGAGATCAACCTATATGAGAGGGAGTAAGGCAACGAAACTGATATGGATGGTGAATCTGCTCGTCTTATTGGGCATGGCCATGAACCTGATGACCATTCCCAGTCGCGCCGTCGCTTCCGGCAAGGAGCCCGGCGGCCAGCAAGCGCAGGCTGAGGGCGACGCGCGCTACCGGTCAATCGACGACCGGTTTGCCGAGGTCGCCCAGATGGTCCCGAGCTTCGGCGGCTTTTTCATCGGCGCGGATAAAAGGCTTCATGTCTATCTGACGGATGCGGCGCAGGCGAAGGCGGCGGAGGCGGCGATCGTCACCGTCTTCGGCCGCGAGCGCATCCCCGAAGGCGGGATTCATGTACTGGAGGGCAAATACGGCTTCCTCGAGCTCAAGTCCTGGCACGACCGGCAGCGGTTCGTCACGCTCGCGCTGCCCGGGGTGGTCCGGGCCAGCATCCGGGAGTCGAGGAACCGGCTGGAGATCGGGGTCCAGGACGCGCTCGTCATCGGCCAGGTGGAAGAGCAGTTGGCCAAGCTCGGCATCCCGCGCGAGGCGGTCGAGATCGTCGTGACCAAACCCGTCGAGCTTCAGCAAACGCTACAGGACAAGGCGCGCCCGGTGAAGGGCGGCATTCAAATCTCGCGGTCGGGCGCGAATTGCACGCTCGGCTTCCTCGCCGTGCGTCAGGGCGTGGCGGGCTTTGTGACCAACTCGCACTGCACGAGCACGCAGGGCGGCGTCGAGAGCACGGTCTTCCACCAGGCGGACATCGTGGCCGGCGGCGTCAACCGCATCGGCGTCGAGTCAGTCGACCCGCAATACTTCACCGGCGGGGATTGCCCGGACGGGATGAAGTGCCGCTACAGCGACGCGGCCTTCGTGCGCCGCGACAGCTCGGCCAGCCAGGCCATCCCCCTGACCGAGGGAGACTTCGGGAAGATCGCCCTGACGACCTCGGGCTTAACGCTCAGTAACGACAACTTCGTCATCATGCAGGAGGTCCCCCTCCCCGTCGAAGGCGACTACCTCCATAAGGTCGGGAGAACAACGGGCGAGACCGCGGGCGAGGTGTGCGACACCTGCGTCGACATCCAACAGACGGGGACTAACTTTGTCATGCTCTGCCAGGATCGGGTCGAGGCCAGCTCCGGCCCGGGCGACAGTGGGTCGCCGGTCTATAGCATCGGCGCCAATCCGGTGCCCGGCGGCTCGCCGTACGCCTACCTCCAGGGCATCCTCTGGGGGGGCGACGGGGGCGTTTTCGCCTTCAGCAATCTGGCCAACGTCCAGCGCCAGGACGAGCTCGGGGCGCTCAAGACTCACCAGCTCGAAGGCGGGGCCAACAGCCCGCCGGAGGTCAAGATCACCACGCCGCTGAACGGCACATCGGTCCCCTTCGGCGGATTCGGGGGGGTGCAGTTCGAGGCCGACGTCGTCGACTACGAGAGCCATGACAACTTCATCCAGTTGAGGTGGAATTCGAATGTCGACGGGCTGATGGGCTTCGGCAAGCCGATCCAGTACAACTTCTCCAGCTCGGGCCCGAGAACCGTCACCGTCACCGCGACGGACGACGACGGCGGCGTTGATACCTTCGCGATCAACCTCACCGTCCAGAACAACACCCCGCCGGCGAGCGATATCGTCAAGCCGACCCCGGGCCAGGTCCTCTACCGGAACTTCCCTTACGTCTTCGAAGGGAGGGCCTGGGACTACGAGACCTTCCAGTGGCTCCCGTGCGGCTCACTGACCTGGACCAGCAGCAAGGCCGGCGACCCGTTCCCGAAGACCGGCTGCACTCCGCAGGTGACCTTCACGACGATCGGTTCGCGGACGATCACGCTGACGAGCATTGACCCCCACGGGCTGACCGACACCGACACCGTGACGGTCTACGTGGTCGAGCCGCCGGCCAACTCGCCGCCGCTGGTGGCCATCCTCAACCCGACTAACAACGTCAACCTCAACCCGGACGCGTGGGTCACGCTGAGGGGTAAAGTGGATGACCCGGACAACAAAAACCCGATCACCTACCAGTGGGTGATCAGAAAGTCCAACGGGGCCGAGATCGTCATCGGCTCGGGCACGGCCAACGACGGCCAGCAGTTCACCCTCTCGTGGAAGCCGTCGAACAACATCCCCTTCAATTGCGGCGGCGAGAGCGTGCGCATCTATCTGCGGGCCACGGACGCAGACGGTAGTCACGGTTCGACCTACGTGAACGCCGGCGTCGGCTACCCGCCTTGCTAACAGGGTGCTAAGAATCGAACGCTGCCGGGCGCGGATTCCGAAATCCGCGCCCTGTTTTTTTTCGCCCGGGTGTTAATCATGTCTGGCCGGGGAGCGTTTATGTCAACGGAAGACAAAATCAAGGAGGGGAAATTGCTCGCCACGGCCACACCTTTGAAACCTGTGCCCAGTCCGGCCGAGGAGCTGGAAAGCCTGTTCCGGGAACACCATGACCGGGTCTTTCGGGCGGCCTACCGGATCACGGGCAGCATCGTGGATGCCGAGGACGTCCTACAGACGGTCTTTCTCCGGCTGGCGCGGCGCCAGGAGGGCATCGACCTCCGGCCGAGCCCGGCGAGCTACCTCCACCGCGCCGCGGTCAACGCCGCGCTCGACCTGCTGCGCCAGCGCGCGCGGGCGAGCGCGGTGCCGCTCGACGAGGTCGCGCCGGAGCGGCTGGCGAGCCCGCAGGCAGGCCCCGAGTCGGCCGAGCGCGACCGCGAGCTGCGCGGTGCCCTGCGGCGGGCGGTGGCCGGGCTCGGCGAGCGGGCGGCAGAGCTCTTCACGCTCCGCTACTTCGAGGGCTACGAGAATCGCGAGATCGCCGCGCTGCTCGGCATGTCGCCGGTGGTCGTCGGCGTCCTGCTGCACCGCGCCCGGGCCCGCGTCCGGAAAGAGATCGGCGAGTTTTACGGAGGGTAATCATGAAACGCACTCATCAAGAGCTGGATCGGATGCTGGAGGACACGACGGCCGGGCTGCGGGCGGAGCGTCTCGACGGGGCGGTAGTCAAGGCGGCGGCCGACCGCGTCTGGGCGCGGATGGCGGGCGAGCAGGCGGCGGCCGAGGCCGGGATCGCGCCGGTCGAGCGGATTCGCAGCTGCGACGATTTTCGGGCGCTGATCCCCGCCTACCTGCACGGCTACTTGTCGGGCGCGCGCGCGCTGCTCCTCGAGGACCACACGCGCGAGTGTCTGCCGTGCCGCAAGGCGCTCAAGGAGGCGCGGGCCGCGGGGCGCGGGGCGCCGGCGGCGGCGCAGCCGGCCCGGGGCGGCGAGCAGGCGTGGGCAGGCCGGCGCTGGGCCATCGCCGCGGCGGTCGTCGTCGGCCTGGGGCTCATGGCGCTCCCCTGGGGGCAGCGCTTCTGGGGCTCGGTCGGGACGCTCCAGGCGGTCGTCCAGGCGGCCAACGGCCCGGTCTACCGCGTCGCCGAGGCGCGCACCCAGCGGCTCGCGCCCGGCGCCGAGATCGCGCGGGGCGAGCGCATCCGCACCGCCCGTGACGCGGGCGCGGTGGTCAGCCTGCCGGACGGCTCGCTCATCGAGATGAAGGAGCGCTCCGAGTTCTCGCTCACCGAGAACGCGCAGGGGACGACGATCCGGCTCGAGCGCGGGCAGATCATCGTCCAGGCGGCGAAGCAGCGCGGCCGTCAGCTCTACGTCGCCACCGACGACTGTCTGGTCGCGGTCAAGGGGACGATCTTTTCGGTCAACAGCGGGACCAAGGGCGCGCGCGTCTCGGTCGTCGAGGGCGAGGTTCAGGTCGACCACTCGGGCAAGCACGACGTCCTGAGGCCGGGCGACCAGGTGGCGACTCACCAGAGCCTCGACCGCGTCCCGGTGCGCGAGGAGATCTCCTGGAGCCGCGACGCGGCCCGCTACGCGCGCCTGCTCGCGGAGTCCGAAGTGGCGCGCCGGGCTCTCGACGAGGGAGTCGGGATGCCGGGCAGCCGCCACTCGACGCGCCTGCTCGACCTCATGCCCGAGGGTACGGTCCTCTACGCGGCGATCCCGAACCTGACCGGAACACTTGCCGAGGCCGACCGCCTGCTGCGGGAGCAGGTCGCGAAGAGCCCCGAGCTGCGCGCGTGGTACGACCAGGAGCTGGGCGCGGACGGCGGGATCGGACAATTCATCAAACAGATCGGCGAGTTCGGCCAGTACCTCGGCCCGGAGATCGCCATCGGCGCCCAGCGGGAGATGATCGCGCTCGCCGAGTTGAAGGACGCGGCCGGGCTCCGCGCCCGGATCGAGCAGAAGTTGGCGGAAGTGGCCGTGTCGGGCAAGGGCGAGTGGGCCGTGCAGATCATTGCGGACCCGCTCGCCGCCGCGCCGGGGAAGGAGGGCGATGAGCCCGACCGGCTCTGGGTCTGGATTCGCGGCGACCTGGCGGCGGCCTCGACCGACCTCGGTTACCTGCGGCAGGTCGCGACGACCCTCCAGGTTGGGGGCGTGAGCCGCTTCGCCGCGGGCGCCTTCCACTCGGCCCTCGCCGGGGTCTACCGCGAAGGCGCCGGGATGCTCATCGCCGCCGACCTCGAGAACCTGGTGCGCACGGCCAAGGCGGAGGTCGACGCCCGGGAGCAGTCGACGCTCGAGCAGCTCGGCCTGACGCACATGCGCCACTTCGTCGTCGAGCTCAAGGAAGTCAACGGCCGGCCGCAGAACCGCGCCGTCCTGACGACCGACGGGGCGCGGCGCGGGCCGGCCTCGTGGCTCGCCGCGCCGGGGCCGATGGGGGCGCTCGAGTTCATCTCGCCGGAGGCGACCGTCGTCGGCTCCTTCGTCGTCGCCGAGCCGACGGCGCTCGTCGACGACCTGCTCGCGACGCTCAAGACGGCGGACCCGGAGGGCTGGCAGCGGTTCAAGGACTTCGAGGCCGGGCATGGGGTCAACCTCCGCGACGACATCGCTGCGCCGCTCGGCGGCGAGTGCGCCTTCGCCGTCGACGGGCCGCTGCTCCCGACGCCGGCGTGGAAGGCAGTCTTCGAGGTCAACGACCCGGCGCGCCTGCAGCAGAGCCTCGAGCGCACCGTGGCGCAGCTCAATCAGTGGGCGGCCGGGGAGGGCAAGCCGGGGCTCGCCTGGGAGCAGGCGGAGGTCGACGGCAAGACCTACTACACGATCAAGGCTTCGCCGCCGCCGGAGCAGACCGGTCACCTTGGTCTCGAGGTGAGCTACGCCTACGCCTACGGCTACCTCGTCGCGGCGCCGACGCGGGCGCTGGTCGAGCGGGCGGTCCGCTACCGCGAGTCGGGATACACTTTGCTCACCTCGCCGCAGTTCCGGGCGACGCTGCCCGAGGACAAGCAGGCCAACTTCTCGGCGATGGTCTACCACAACATCGCGCCGACGGTCAGGCCGCTGGCGAGCGGGCTCGGCATGATCGTGGAGAACGCGCCGCGCGAGGGGCGCGCGGCGCTCGCGGCGCTCGCGACGGCGAAGCCGGCGCTGGCCTACGTCTACGCGCAGGGCGACCGGCTCGTCCTCTCGGCCAACACCGAGGACGGCCCGCTCGGCCTGACGCCCTCGACCTTGCTCGGCCTGCCCGGATCTTTCGGGCAGCTCTTGAAAGGCGCGACCAAGTAATTACCATCTCAAATTTCAGCTTTGAAGTTTGAGCTCTCATGGCGCCAATCGGCGGGAACCTCATCCCGCCGGTTGGCGTAAGCGTTTATGCGGTTCAAGCCATTGGATCAGGAGGCGACAAATGGGGAAGAGCGTGACGCTGATGTGGGCGGCTGGTCTGGCGCTGGCGGTCGCGGCGGGCGGCTGCCATCGGCGGGGCGAGCTGGTCGAGCGGGGCGGCAACCAGAATGATCTCGCGGCGACCGAGGAGGTGCGAGACAGCTACCAACTGGCGCCGGGCGCACAGGTTTCGGTCTCCGGGATCAACGGCGAGGTCAAGGTGGAGGCGGCCGAGGGCGAGCGCGCCGAGCTTTACATCGTCCGCTCGGCGCGGCAGCGCCGTGACCTCCAGCGCCGCCGGCTGACGATCGAGCACACGCCGGAGCGGCTCGAGGTGCGCTTCGAGCGGGAGCGGGCGAGCAGCTTCTTCGGCATCTTCGGCTCGCGCCCGCAGGAGCGCCAGACAGTGGTCCTCAAGGTGCCGCGCGGGGTGCAGTTCGCGGCCAAGGACGTCAACGGGCGCCTCGAGGTCGGCGAGATCGCCGGCGTGGTCCGTGTCGGGGGCGTCAACGGGCGCGTCGTCGTCTCGGGGGCGGCGGGCTCGGCGCGCGTCGAGAGCGTCAACGGGAACATCGAACTCGGTCTCGCCAAGCTTAATAACGAGGGGGTGAGCGTCAAGGGCGTCAACGGCAACGTCAAGCTCTGGTTCACGGGCGAGCTCAACGCCGACGTGCGGGTGCGCGGCATCAACGGGAGGATCGAGCCGGAGCTGCCGAACCTCAAGGTCGCGGGCGCGGCGCGGCGGGGGCGCCTCGAGGGGCGCGTCGGCGCGGGCGGAAGCCCGGTGGAGATCTCCGGCGTCAACGGCAACATCTTGCTGGCGCGGGCCGAGACGGGGGTGGCGGCGAAATGACGGACGCGGGCGGGGAGGCAGTCATCGAGCTCGACGATTTGCGCGTCGAGTTCGGCCGGCGGCGGATTCTCAAGGACCTGCGGGGCGCGTTCCACGGGCGGGCGATCGGGCTGCTCGGGCCGAACGGGGCGGGGAAGACGACGCTCATCCACACGCTGCTCGGCTTCCACGGCGCGGCCGCGGGCACGGCACGTATCTTCGGCCGCGACATCCGCAGCGAGGCGCGGGCGATCCGCACGCTCGTCGGCTACATGCCGGAGCGCGACTCGTTCATCGCCAACCAGACGTGCGTCCACTTCGTCCGGCTCATGGGCGAGCTCTCGGGGCTGCCGCCGGCCGCCTCGCTCGAGCGCGCGCACGAGGCCCTCTTCTACGTCGGCCTGGGCGAGGCGCGCTACCGCCGGCTCGGCACCTACTCGCTCGGCATGAAGCAGCTGGCCAAGCTTGCCCAGGCGATCGTCCACGGGCCGCGCCTGCTCTTTCTCGACGAGCCGACGAACGGCCTCGACCCGCCGGCGCGCCAGCGTATGCTCGAGCTGATCCGCGAGATCCGCGACGGCGGGCAGGCGCAGATCGTGCTCTCCTCGCACCTCTTGCGCGACGTCGAGGAGTGCTGCGACGAGATCCTCATCCTCAAGGACGGACGGATCGCCCACTACTGCAACCTCGAGGAGGAGCGCAAGGCGAACCGCAAGTTCCTCGAGCTCGAGACGCGCGGCGACCGCGAGTCGTTCGCCGAGGCTGCGGGCCGCCTGGGTTGCGAGTACGCCCTCGCGGGCGAGCAGCGGCTCAAGCTCGTCCTCCAGGACGGGGTCGAGGTCGGCGACCTTTACCGGCTGGCGGCCGAGCGCGCCGTGCAGATCCGCCGGCTCAACTACAAGCGCGACTCGCTCGAAGACATCTTCCTCAAGGCGATGGAGGACGGCGATGGCAGTCTATGAGCACACCTACCGCCCCTACGCGGGGCCGCTGACCCCGGCCTGGTCGCGCTTCCTGATCATCCCGCGCCACGCCTTCGGCGAGATTTTCCAGTCGAAGCTCTTCACCGGCCTCTTCGCCGTCTCCTTCGTCTGCCCGCTGATCATGGCGATCATCATCTACCTCCACCACAACTCGAACGCGCTGGCGCTGCTCAGCATCCGGTCGGCGGACGTGATCGCGATCAACAACTCCTTCTTCCGCGCCTTCGTCCTCATCCAGAGCAGCCTGGCCTTCGTCATGGCAGTGATCGTCGGGCCGGCGCTCGTCTCGCGCGACCTGACGAACAACGCGCTGCCGCTCTACCTCTCGCGCCCCTTCTCGCGGGCAGAGTATATCGGGGGTAAGATGGCGGTGCTCATCATCCTGCTCTCGGCGATCACCTGGATCCCGGGGCTGCTCCTCTTCGCCTTCCAGGGCTACCTCGAGGGCGGCGGCTGGGCCGGGGAGAACTTCTGGATCGCGCGGGCGGTCCTGGTGAGCAGTCTCGTCTGGGTCATCGTCCTGGCGCTGCTCGCGACGGCGCTCTCGGCCTGGATCAAGTGGCGGGTGGCGGCGAGCGCGGCGCTCTTCGCGGTCTTCATCATCCCCGGCGTCGTCGGCTCGATCGTCACGGAGCTCTTCCGCACCCCGTGGGGGAATTTGATCAACCTCACGGTGCTCATCCAGACGGTGGGCGACGCCCTCTTCCGGCAGTCGCTCCTCGACCTCGACCCGTGGATGGTCATGCCGGCCGGGGGCGCGTGGGCGGCGCTCCTCGTCTGGGGCGCGGGCTGCCTGCTGCTGCTCGCCCGCAAGGTGCGGGCCTACGAGGTAATCTCGTGAAGGACGACGCGCGCGAGAAGATGATCGTCTTCGAGGACGTCTCGAAGTTCTACGGCGAGATTCTCGGCGTCAACCGGGTCAACCTCGCGATCGCACCCGGGATCACGAGCCTGGTCGGGCCGAACGGCTCGGGGAAGACGACGCTCATGAACCTCATGACGGGGCTCATCCAGCCGACGCGCGGCCGGGTGAGCATCCTCGGCGTCTCGCCGCAGGACCCGCAGGAGCTCTTCCGCCACGTCGGCTACTGCGCGCAGTTCGACTCCTTCCCGAAGGGCCTCACCGGGTATGAGTTCGTCCGCTCCTTCCTCGCGGTCAACGGCCTCAGCCGGGGCGAGACCGAGAGACTCGCCTGGCGGGCGCTGGAGCGCGTCGACCTCGTGGAGGCAGCGCACCGCAAGGTGGCGGGCTACAGCAAGGGTATGCGGCAGCGCGTTCGGCTGGCGCAGGCGATCGCGCACGACCCGTCGGTCATGATCCTCGACGAGCCGCTCAACGGGCTCGACCCGATGGCCCGCGCCGAGACGATCCGGCTCTTCCGCCAGCTCGCCCGCGAGGGGCTGCACCTCGTCATCTCGAGCCACATCCTCCACGAGGTCGATATGATGTCGGACTGCGTGGTCCTGCTCAACTACGGCTACGTCGTCGCCGAGGGCGACGTCCGCGGCGTGCGCGACGAGATGGATGAGCACCCGCTCGAGATTCTCATCCGGTGCGACCGGCCGGCTCAGCTCGCCGCGCGCGTCTTCGCCGAGGACCACGTCGTCGAAGCGCGGCTGCACGAGGACCGGCGCGGGCTCTTCGTCAAGACGCGCGACGCCGACCACTTCTACCTGCTGCTCAACCGGGTCGTGCTTGAGGATGAGCTCCGGGTCGAGTCGGTGGCGCCGGTCGACGACGACCTGAGCGCGGTTTACCAGTACCTGATCGGAACCAACGGGGGGGGGAGCGGATGAGCGCGAGCGTCGAAGCAGGGGCGGCCGGGGCGGGCCTGGGGCGACTTTCTTGGGGGTTGTGGCGGCGGCAGATCCTGGCCATCCTGCGGCTCGAGGTGAAGAAGAACTTCTGGGGGCGGCGCGCGCTGCCCATCTACCTACTCGCCGCGGTCCCGGTCCTGCTCATGTTCGCGCTCACGGTGCTCGAGCCGGAGGCGGGGCGCGACATCGCGCGCGACTGGGGGCAGGCGAACGTGATCTTCGCCAACATCTACGAGGGGCTGATCCTGCGGACGGTGGTCTTCTTCGGCTGCGCCTGGATCTTCATGAACCTCTTCCGCGGCGAGCTCGTCGACAAGAGCCTGCACTACTACTTCCTGGCGGCGCTGAGGCGCGAGGTGCTCGTCGCCGGGAAGTACCTCTCGGGGCTCCTCACCTCGATCGTCCTCTTCTCGCTGACGACGGGCGGGGCGCTCTTCCTGCTCTACCTGGCGCGCGGCTACCCGGCCAACGCGGAGTACTTCTTCGAGGGCCCTGGGCTCGGGCAGGCGCTCGACTACCTCGGGGTGACGGCGCTCGCCTGCGTCGGCTACGGCGCGGCCTTCATGGTCATCGGCCTCTTCTTCCGCAACCCGATCATCCCGGCGCTCGTCGCCTACGGCTGGGAGTGGATCAATTTCCTGCTTCCGCCGGTGCTCAAGAAAATCAGCATCATCCACTATCTCCACTCGCTGACGCCGGTCCCCGTCCCCGAGGGGCCGTTCGCGCTCGTCGCCGAGCCGACACCCGCCTGGGTCGCGGTGCCGGGGCTGCTCCTCGTCACCGTCCTCGTCCTCGCCCTCGCCAGCGTGAGGATCCGCCGCATGGAAATCCGCTACGGCGGGGAGTAGAATCGTGCGCGTCTGATCCGTGATCATCCGCCTGATCCGTGTCATCTGTGGGCCATTCCGTATGGTGGAGGGAGCGCTATGTCGACAGGGCCGCGCCGTTCTTTTCTCAAGCAGTTCTCCCGGGGCCTGGCCGGGAGCCTCCTGGCATCGAGGATTTCGGCGGGGGAGCCCCAGACCTCGCTCAAAATCGTCAAGGTCGAGCCCTTCTTGTTGACGGGCGTTCGCGCCTACGGCCCGTGGCTTTTCGCACGGGTGGAGACGGCGGACGGCGTCGTCGGCTGGGGCGAGGGGACCAATTTCCCCGGCGTCCAGCCGATCGCCGCGGCGATCAAGAGTCTCAGCCCGGTCGTCATCGGCGAGAGCGCCTGGGACATCGAGAAGCTCTGGAACCGCATGTACCGGTTCCTCTACTACAACGGCATGGGCGGGGTGGTGCTGGCCGCCATCAGCGCGATCGACACGGCGCTCTACGACATCGTCGGGAAGAAGCTCGGGGTCCCGGTCTACCAGCTCCTCGGCGGCCAGGTCCATGAAAAACTGAGGATTTACGCCAACGGGTGGATTGAAGGCATTCCGCGGACCCCCGAGGCGATGGCGCGGCGCACGAAGGAGCTGGTGGCCAAAGGTTACACGGGCTGCAAGTTCGACCCCTTCAGCGCGACGCCGTTCAACCGCGAGGTGACGCAGCCGGACCTGCGGAGCGCGGTCGCCCAGGTGCGGGCCGTGCGCGAGGCCGGGGGGCCCGACTACGACATCGCCATCGACGTTCACGGCCGCTGGAACACCAAATCCACGATCGAGATCATTCGCGCGCTCGAGCCCTACCGCTTATTCTTTTACGAGGAGGCGGTGCCGCCGGAGAACGTCGCCGCCATGGCCGAGGTGCAGCGCTCGGTCAACGTCCCACTGGCGACGGGCGAGCGCATCTTCGGCCGGCACGGGTTCCGCGAGCTGCTCGAGCGGCAGGCGGTGCGCATCATCCAGCCGGACATCGCCCGCACCGGGGGCATCACCGAGTTCAAGAAGATCAGCGCCATGGCCGACACCTATTACGTCCCGGTGGCGCCCCACAACCCGAACGGGCCCGTCTGCACGATCGCTTCGATCCACGCCTGCTTCGCCATCCCGAATTTCCTCATCCTGGAATTCTTCGAGCCCGACGAGGAGGTCTTCCGCGAGATCGTCGCGGGCGGCCTGCGTGGGGACAAAGGGTCAATCTACCCGATCACCGCGCCGGGGCTGGGGGTCAACATCACCGATGACTTCCTGCGCAAGTATAGGTTTGACGAAGCCAAGACCAACGAGATGGAGATCCGGACGTTCGGCACGGTGAAATGAAGAGCGCGCGGGATTGAGACAGGGATTGGCCCACGGATGACACGGATCGGACGGATGTTCACGGATTTCTGATCCGTGGGCCATCGTCACTCGCGTCTGACCGGGCCGAGTGTTTCATCGAGCCAGGCATTGATCGGGGGCACGGAAATCTCGGGTGGGGGAATGTGTCCGCCGTCGTATAAAATGATGCGCTTCTGCCCGCGCAGGAGTCTTTGCAGCGGCTCGGCCTGGTATTTCAGCGGCAGGTTTTCGTCGTAGCGCCCCTGCAGAAGCAGCTTGGGCGCGCGAATCTGCGGGAGGAAATTGACCGGGTTGATCTCCGGGAGAACATGGGTGGAGGACTGACGCAATCCCGATCCGATCATGATTACCGAGCGGTAACGCGGCTCAACCGCCGGCAGGAGGAGTTTCCGACCGTCGCCGACGCTAGTTCCGTAGTAGGCAATCCGGTCGAGGTCCAGGTCGCGGCGCGTCGCTACGTAATCCAGACCGCGCCGCTCGTCGGCCGTCCAACTCAGAATCAGATCGCGGTACTCGATCGTCTCCTGCGCCGGCGGGGTGCGATCGGGCGGCCATTCACGCTCCGGGAAGCCCTGGAGCACGACGGCCAATACGGCGCGGCCCGATTTGATGAAGGGCGCCAGCGCCGCCTCGACCCGAACGGTCAAGGGTCTGAAGCCCCCGAAGACATCATCGCCGGGCATGAACTGAATCACCTGCCAGGGCGGCGGATAATGCTTCGGCAGGTAGAGGTAGGCGATGGCGCGCTCGCCTCCCGCGCCGACGTAAGTGATCTTCTCGCGCCGCCAGTCGTCGGTCTCTTTAGTCTCGACGATCTGCGCGTCGAGCGGCGGCTGCGCGTAGCGGTAATATTCCTGCCACGCGCGGAAGCGCGCATCGCTCACGGGCGTGTAGACGGGGAGTTCAGCCTCTGTGAGCAATGGCGTCGCGCCCTGATCGCCAGTCGCTCCGGGTTTGTTGAGCACGCAGCGGAAGCCCAGCTTGCCAGAGTTATAAGTGCCGGGGTAAGGCCCATAGTTGCCGAAGAGATAAGGCGGATCCTCCCATGAACCGCCCGCCACGATAAAGCCCTCTGAGAATTCGTTACGGAGCCACTCAGCGACATTCCCGGCCATGTGATAACAGCCATAAGGGCTCAGTCCGAACTCCAGACTGTCCACCGGCATGGTCCCGCGCCCATTGAAATTCGCGCGCCGCTCGATCGTTCCGGTGAACGGCCCCCAGGGCATCATATAATAGTTGGTCCCTCCAATCCCGCGGCTGCGCGCCGCCATCTCCCACTGAAAGGCCGTCGGCAATTCTTTGCCGCGGAACGCGGCGTAGGCGGCGGCCTCGTACCACGAGATGTCGGTCACCGGGTGTTCGGCCTTGCCTTCGGGGAAGTCCTGATTCGCCCAGCCGCGCGGCCCCGGCAAACTGGTGCGATCTTTGAATTCGCGGATCGCCTCTTCCCAGGCGACATCGCGCCCGCTCTTGACGAA
>Ga0075421_100003403_pt1 | contig 19005 bp, 12 predicted proteins | sample SoiMetdeltSBSDD5_FD_75292 | JGI IMG/M metagenome (GOLD analysis project Ga0075421, IMG submission 75292) | Bulk soil microbial communities from a Populus tree surrounding site in Tennessee, USA - Soil MetaG P. deltoides SBSDD5 | ecosystem: Environmental > Terrestrial > Soil > Tree plantation... | reverse complement strand
TCGGGGCGATCGGATTGGTCAACAGCATCCAGTGCGCACCAGCATCCGTCGTAATGAACAGGCCCGAGTCGCGGCCGCCGGCGACGATGATGTTCGGATTGATCGGATCGAAGGCGACCACCGAGGGCTGGGGATAACCGCCGAAGACCGCGCGAAATGTATCGGTCAATCCGGCCCTGTTCGCGAACAGGAAGGCGCTCAATCCGCCCGGGCCGAGGCCCTTGCCGGTCATCATGTCGTCGAGCGCGGAGGCGTGGGTCCACGTCCGTCCGCCGTCCGCCGAGGACATCATCCTGCCGGTCATGCCGAGAGTGGGGCATTGGTTGCCACACAGGTTCGAGACGTAGAGCCGGTTGGCATTGTTGCGATCCACCGCGACCAACCCAACTCCTCCCGGCAGCGGCGTCCCGATGAGGCCGTCGTCCAGGCGTCGCCAGTGCTGGCTCGGATCGACCCCGACATATCGGTACAACCGGCTTCCACCTGCCGACCAGTTGTTGCAGTGTCCACCCGCCTGCAGATAGAACACGGGTTCGCCTGATTCCGGATCCACCGACGAATTGATTCCACACAAGTGATCGGGAAACGGCGTCACTCCCAGTCGTGTCCACGCGAACGGGGCGCCCGACGCGAAGTTCGATGTGAAGACGCCCGCGCTTTCGTCGAGCCCTTCGATGGCTCCGTTCCCATCGATGTCGACGGCATCGGTCACGACGACGAACTCGAGCTGCCCCGCGCCGCCGGTGAAGCGAGCGATCTTCGGAGCCCAGCCAAAGTTCACGACTCGTCGCTCGATCAGGTGCTCCTCTTCGAAATTGCCCACCCAGACCGTGATGCCGTCCACGGAGCCGAAATCGGCGACGTGCAGTCCCTGCTGGTCGTTCCACACGTAATTCACGTCACCCGAGACGCGCGAGAACGAGTCGGCGGTGGGACCGTCGTGCCACGTCGGCGTCGTCCGCGCGTCCGCGGTGGCCCAGGAGCCGTCGTCTTGCGCGCCAAAGTGAATGGCGACCGCACCGTTCGCGAGGTTGGCGCCCGCCATGCCCCAGAGCCATAGAGCGTGCGGCGCTTTTGCCGGCTGTCGGAATTCCCTGGGGTTATGGCAGCCCCCGATATTGAGGGGGGAGGTGTCATTGATGAAGACGCCTCCATCGGACGCGTACAAGAGCGGGCAGGCGTCGACCGGCATCGTCGGATCGAAGATGAGATCGCCGGAGTCACCGTGCGCGCCGATGTGCTCGAGGATGGGCCCCTGGCCTGCGTAATGTGGCAGGAACGGATGGAGCCAGTGCGGTGGACCCTTCCAGAGGAGAGCGCCGTCCGTGGTCTGCGCCATCGGACATCGCGCCGTTGTCGCATTGGTCCCGGCCGGCGCCGGAGCCGGCGCGGGCGACACCGGCGTCACGCAGGGCGCGCGCCAGAGTCCTCCTTCGCCGTACCACAGGTCGAAGCGCCTGACGCCGTCCGAGGCCGAACGTTTGTTCGTGACGACGAACGTGAGGCGTTTGGTGGCGCGGGGAACGGGAGGGGTATCGACCAGCGCCGGGTACGGATTTCCCAGCGAGAACCACGTGGCGCCCGCATCATCCGATTCGTAGACGTGGTGCAGATTCGGGGGATATGGATCGACGCTCTCGTCAACCGGATCGGTGATGTCGTCGGTAATGAACAGGACGTACGGTTCGTCGGGCGACACGGCAATCGAGCAGCGTCCGGTCGTGTATCGTGGGTATGGCAGCGTGTTACGGGTCCAGGTGACGCCGCCATTCACGGAGCGCGCGTGGCCCTGGAGGCCACACACATCGACGATGCCCCGGCCCTGCGATCCGCCGGGCTGTACGACGACATCCCAGACATGGCTGCGTCCGCTGGCGAACGGGCCGGCGAACGGATTGACGAACGTCCACGTCGCGCCGGAATCGTGAGTGATCGCCAGCCCGCAACTGGTGCCGACGAAGACATGCTGCGGCGCGTCGGGGCGGATTGCGATTCCGTACCCGGACCATTGCCCCGGCGCCGGCTGCGGCAGGTCCGGTCCGTTGACACAGTTCAACCACGGAGGGCTGGCGCTGGATGGCGTCGCCGTGAGTGGATGGACCCACGTGGCGCCGGCGTCGTGGCTGACTTGAATGCCCGAGACCGGATTGACGCGCCCGTCGTAGAACGACGTCGCATACACGTTGTTCGGGTTCGCGGGATCCACCGCGACGTCCCACATTGCCTTGGGCACGTGGCCGGTCAACTCGAACCACGTGTCCCCGCCATCACTGCTCTTCCAGAGACCACCCCACTCCGTGGCGGCGTAGAACACCAGCCTCGAGCCGGACGCGGCGGCAAGTTTGTTGACACGTCCGCCGGCCGCAAACTCGCCCCATCCGCCGCTGCCCTGCTGGACGGCGTAGCGTCGTGAGTAATCCGGGCTGATGTCGGTAAAGGTCGCTTGCGCGGCGGCCGCGCGCGGCCAGGAGACCACCGTGATGATCAGCGCGAGACCGATCGCTGCTGCACGACCGCGGACCGTGGTTCGAGACTTCATATCGAATCGCCCCCTTGCACGATGCATTAGAGGGCGGGAGGCCGCGGGGCGTGAATACACGTGCGTGTAGCGATAGGGTGGCAAAATCGCCGTAGATCGCCGAGCGCGTACGCGTGCATGTAGTGGTGCGGGAGATATACTCTCCGGGCCGTGCGCGCGCTGATCCTTGTTTCCACGTGCGCTCTCCTCTCCTCGAGCCTGGTCGTCGCCGTCGTGGCCGAGCAACTGCCCGCGCGGACCTACACGACCACCGACGGCCTCACCGGCAACGTCGTCATGGGACTCGACGTCGATTCACGCCGATTCCTGTGGGTCTCGACGCGCGACGGACTGAGCCGGTTCGACGGCGTGCACTTCACCACCTACGGTGTGACCGATGGTTTGCCGACGGGAGTGGTGAACGGCATCCTGGAAACGCGTGCGGGCGTCTATTGGGTCGAGACCAACAAAGGCGCGTGCCGCTTCAATCCTCGCGGGCAGCGCGCGATCGAGACGAGAAGGCTCGAACCGTTGTTCGCGTGCCTCGACGTCGGACGCAGTTCGATCACCAATCGGGTCAATCTCTTCGTCGACGATCGCCACGGCGGCCTGTGGGCAGGCACTGACGGCGGGTTGTTTCAGCTGGAATCGCGCGACGGCCGGGACAGCTTTCAACCGGTCCGCCTGCCGTTCGTGCCGCCCGATCACACTGCAGGCTCGGTGCACACCGGGCTGGAGGACGCCGAAGGCAGCCTGTGGTTCGCCGCCGATTGGGGCGTGACCCGCCTGTTGCCGGATCGCCGGGCGGTCCTGTATCGCATCCGGATCTCCAGCTCGAACGAAGCGGCGACGGCGCTGGCGATCGATTCGGCGAAGCGGCTCTGGATCGGACATGCCGGCGGGGTGACCGTACTCGAGCCCGATCCCGCCGCGAGCTTTGGCGAACTCGAGGGACCCATTGAACGCATCCTCGCGCCGCCCGCCCGAACGATTCCTCCAGACCGGACGGGGACGAGATCCGCAGGCGGAACCGTCGTCGCGTGGTACACGCCGGCTGACGGCGTGCCTGCGGGCGGGATCAACACGCTGTTCACCGGGATCGATGGCTCGATGTGGATTGGCAGCAACACCGGTTTGTCGCGCCACCGCAACGGAGCCTTCAGCACCTACACCAGGGCGAATGGCCTGGCCGACGATCGCGTCAACGCGATGGTGATCGATGGCGCTGGAAACCTCTGGGTTGGTACGCAGACCGGCCTCACGAAAGTGACTCGCAACGGCCTCGTCACCTACGGCGCGGCAGACGGGCTCGGCCCGGGACCGGTCCACGGACTCGCCGAGGACGCCGCCGGCAACGTGTTTGCCGTCACGGGCGATCACCGCGTGAACCGGTTCGAGGATGGCCGGTTCACGTCGATTCGGCCACCGTTGCCGGCAGATGCGGCGGGCGTGTGGAGTACCGCTTACGGATATCTCACGCGGGCCGGCGAGTGGTGGATGATGACCACGACCGGGTTGTATCGATTCGCCAGAACCGCGCAGTTCGCGAAGCTCGCAGACCAGCGTCCCACGGTGTTCTCGAGCCGCCACGGCTTGCCGGATGACAACGTCGCGCGCGTCTTCGAAGATGCATCGGGCGACCTCTGGGTGGCGACGACGCCGGGCGGGATCGTGCGCTGGGATCGCGCGACCGATGCGTGGCGCACGTATTCGGAGGCTGACGGATTGCCGCCGCTCCGACAAGCCCTCAACCGCGCGAGCGCGTTCGCGCAGCACGGCGACGACATCTGGATCGGCTTCTACGAGGGCGGCGTGGCGCGATTCCGCCACGGGCGATTTCAGTCGTTCACCGGCGAGCAGGGCGTGCCGTACGGAAATGTCACGGCGCTGCACTTCGCCAAGGACGGCCGACTATGGGTCGGCACCGCGGAACGAGGCTTGAGCCGCGTCGATCATCCGGCCGTGGATCGGCCGGCGTTCAAGACAGTGCGGACGGCCGAAGCCCTGCCGATCAACATCAGGTGTGTGGCCGAGGACGCGTGGGGCCGCATCTACGCCGGCACGAGTCGCGGCGTGTACCGCATCGAGCCCGCGTCCGGTGCGGTGAAGCGCTTCACGTCGAGCGAAGGTCTCGCCTCGGATTTCGTCACGGCGGCCCATCGCGATCGTCAGGGGACGATCTGGTTCGGGACGTTCAACGGCGTCTCGCGCCTGGATCCCGCCCTCGACCCCCCCTCGGCACGCACGGGTCCGCCCCCAGACGTGCTCATCGCCGCCGTTCGCGTGGCTGGTGTACCGCTGTCGTTGTCGGAGCTCGGCGAGACTGCGCCGGCCGCGGTGACGCTCGGGCCCAGTCAGAATCACGTCGAGATCGACTTCTTCGGACTGAGCTTCGAGCCCGGCGCCGCCCTCAAGTACCAATATCGGCTCGAAGGATCCTCCGAGGATTGGAGCGCACCGAGCGAGCTGCGGACGGTCAGCTATGCCCGCCTGGCGCCGGGTTCGTATCGCTTCTCGGTTCGCGCGGTAGCAGCGGACGGGCGCGCCAGCGAGCGGCCGGCGGTGTTTGCCTTCACGGCGCTTCGCCCCATCTACGCGCGGTGGTGGTTCGTCACGCTCGCCGCGGCGCTGGTCGGGGTGGTGGCCGTCGCCATCTATCGACTGCGAGTGGCGCAACTGGTGCGCGTCGAACGTGTGCGCGCGCGGATCGCCACCGACCTGCACGACGATATCGGCGCGTCGTTGTCGCAGATCGCGATTCTCTCGGAGGTTGTCCGCCAGCGCCTCGGCGATCGGCAGAACGACGCGGTCGTCGGCGAGCCGCTGGCGCGCATTGCCGAGTCGTCGCGCGAGCTCGTCGATGCCATGGACGATATCGTGTGGGCCATCGCCCCGGAACGCGACTCGGTCAGCGATCTCGTCCAGCACATGCGGCGCTTCGCTGAGGACACGCTCGGCGCCAGCGACGTGGCGCTGAGCGTCGACATCGACGTGCCGTCTCCCGACGTGCGGCTCGGACCCGAAGTCCGGCGCGACGTGTTCCTCATCCTCAAGGAGAGCGTGACGAACGTCGCGAAGCACGCGGCAAGCGCGTCGGTCCACATTGCGTTCACCTGCGATCGACGGCGGCTCCGGCTCTCGGTTCGCGACGACGGGCGAGGGTTCGACCCGGCGATGGCGACCGAAGGTAACGGCCTGCGTAACATGCGCAAACGGGTGGCCGCTCTCGGGGGCCGGATCGACATCACCTCGTCTCCTCCTGGCGGGACCACCCTGACGCTCGAGCTGCCGCTGCGGCGGTCCCTGTAACTCGAGACTACACACGCCGGTAGTGACCGGCCCCTTGCCGTCGTCTATGCTTTGGGCCGGTGACCAGCGCACAGCCGGCCGAGATTACCGTCGTCAATATCGAGGACCAGCGCGAAATCCGCGAGGGTCTCGCGGTGCTCATCGACGCGACCGCCGGCTACCGCTGCGTCGGAAAATACCGGTCGATGGAAGAGGCGCTCGCGGGCATGGGATCGACGGCACCCGACGTGGCGCTCGTCGATCTCGGCTTGCCGGGCATGTCGGGGATCGACGGAATCCGGATTCTCAAAGAGCGGTATCCGAACCTTGCCGTCCTGGTGTTGACGGTCTACAACGACGACGCGCGGATCTTCGCCGCGGTGTGCGCGGGTGCGTGCGGCTACCTGCTGAAGAAGACGCCCCCGGCGCGGTTACTCGAAAGCCTGCGTGAGGCCGTGGAGGGCGGGTCGCCGATGTCGCCGGAAGTGGCGCGTCGCGTCATCACGCTGTTCCGCGAGATCCGCCCGCCCGCGAATGCCGACTACCAGTTGACGCCGCACGAAACGCGCCTGCTCAAGCTGCTCGTCGAGGGGCACAACTTCAAGAGCATCGCCAAGCAGCACGGCGTGACCAGCCACGCGATCTCCTTTCACATGCGGCATATCTACGAGAAGCTGCAGGTGCACTCGAAGTCGGAGGCGGTGGCCAAGGCGCTCAAGGATCGAATCGTCTCCTGACTTATCCGAGGGGCTTCGCCCCTTGGCACGCCTCCGCTGAAGCTTCGGCGGTGTCCGCCGTAGCCTTGGCGAAGGCGGAACTCCCCAACATCCGCCTTCGCTCGCGCGCTTCTTGGATTCGCGGCAGGTTGTGGAGATGGGCAAGGTGTAAACTGCGGCCATGCCCACCTACACGGTTCGGATCAACGGCCGGACACATGAGATAGCGGGCGAGCCGGGCGACAGCTTGCTATCCGTTCTCCGATACGAGCTGGACCTGACGGGATCCAAATTCGGCTGCGGTGAGGGCGCCTGCGGCGCCTGCACGGTGCTCGTCGACAATCAGGCAGCGCGCTCGTGCGTGACGCGCCTCGCCGCGGTTGCCGGCAAGGCGGTCACGACGATTGAAGGCCTGAGCGGCAATCCCAATCGGTTGCACCCCGTTCAGCAGGCGTTTCTCGATGCCGAAGCCTTCCAGTGCGGTTACTGCACGCCGGGGATGGTGATGGCCACGGTGAGCCTGCTGCGCACGAATCCCGCGCCGTCGGACGCAGACATCGCCCGCGTCATGGACCGCAACGTCTGCCGCTGCGGCACCTACCCGCGCATCGTCCAGGCGGTGAGAACCGCCGCCGAGCGGATGAAGAAGACCGAGAGTCTCGCCGAAGCGCATCGCGAAGGCGGACGGCGATGAATCGCGCGCCCGATACTGAGATCGAAGTCGAGCGATACGAGCTGGCCGAAACGGGCCGCTACCGCTTCGAGATCGAGCGCCGCGAGTTCATGCGCATCTTCGGGGTGATGGGCGGCGGGTTGCTGGTGCTGGCGTCGACGCCGGCCGCGCAGGAGTCGGGTCGCGGCGGACAACAGGCCGCCGCGAACGACGTGGCCGCGTGGGTACACATCGACGAGCAGGGCCGTATCACCGGCTATACAGGAAAAACCGAGATCGGCCAGAACATCCGGACGTCGCTGTCACAGGCGATCGCCGACGAGCTGCGCGTGCCGCTCGATCGCGTGTCGCTCGTGATGGCCGACACCGATCTGGTGCCCTACGACCAGGGCACGTTTGGATCGCAATCCACGCCGAGAATGGCGCCGCAGCTCGCGCGCGCGGCCGCGGCCGCTCGCGAGATGCTTCTGGACCGGGCAGCGGCGCAGTGGAACGTCGACCGGGCCACGCTTGCTGTCAAGGACGGCCAGATTGCCGGGCAGGGTCGCACGGCAGGGTTCGGCGAGATCACGAAGGGGCAGAAACTTGCCGGCGCCGTGCCGGCCGGCGTATCGCCCTCGCCAGTCGCGCAGTGGACCTTGCGGGGAACCGCCCGGAAGAAAGTCGACGGCGTCGCGTTCGTGACGGGCCGCCATCGCTTCACCCCCGACATCACGCGCCCCGGGATGCTGTACGGCGCCGTCATCCGGCCGGACGGGTATACCGGCACGCTGGAGTCGATGGCCGACAGCGCCGCGCGTGCGATCGCGGGCGTGACCGTGGTTCGCGATGGCGCATTCGCGGGCGTGGTTGCGCCCACCGAGCGGCTCGCGCGCAAAGCGGCATCGGCCGTCAAGGCGCAATGGCGCGTCCCCGCCGATCTTCCGTCATCGCAGACCGTCTACGCGCATCTCAAGAAAACCGGAACGCCAGGTGGCGGACGTGGTGGAGCGTCGACGATCGTGGGTGACGTTGCGGCGGCGCGCGCGACGGCAGCGCGGACGTTCGACGCCAGTTACAGAATTCCTTACATCGCGCACGTGCCGCTCGAGCCGCGATCCGCGGTCGCCGAATGGAGCGATGGCAAGCTGACGGTCTGGACCGGCACCCAGCGGCCCTTCGGCGTTCGAGCCGAGCTCGTCGACGCGTTCAGGATTCCCGAGGCGCAGGTGCGCGTCATCGTGCCGGACACCGGATCGGCGTACGGCGGGAAGCACACGGGCGAGTTCGCGGTCGAAGCGGCGCGACTGGCAAAAGCCGCCGGCAAGCCGGTGAAGCTGGTCTGGACGCGTGCCGAGGAGTTCAAGTTCGGCTACTTCAGGCCCGCGGGCGTGATCGAGGTGAAAGCCGCCGTCGACGGCGACGGCCGGATCACGGCGTGGGAATTCGACAACTGGAATTCGGGGCCGTCCGCGATTCAGACACCGTACGACATTCCCAGCCGGCGGATTCAATTCCATCAGTCGGAGTCGCCGCTGCGGCAGGGGTCGTACCGCGGCCTTGCGGCGACGGCCAACCACTACGCGCGCGAGATGCACATGGACGCGATCGCGCGCGCGCTCGGCGTCGACGCGGTGGCGTTCCGCCTCAAGCATCTCAAGGACGAACGGATGCGAAACGTGCTGACGGCCGCGGCCGAGAAGATCGGCTGGCCGAAGCCAACGTCCTCGGGCCGCGCGCTCGGCATCGCGTGCGGAACCGAGAAGGGCAGCTACGTGGCCACCGCCGCGGAGCTGTCGCGCGCGCCCAAAGGATTCACGGTCGAGCGAGTGGTGGTGGCGTTCGAATGCGGCGCGATTGTCAACCCGGACGGGCTGAACAATCAGGTCGAAGGCTCGATCGTTCAGGGGCTCGGGGGCGCGCTGTTCGAGGCGATCGAGTTCGCCAACGGTCAGCTGGCGAACGGATCGATGGCGCAATATCGCGTGCCGCGGTTCAAGGACATCCCGGCGATCGACATCGTGCTCCTCGATCGCCGGGATCTTCCCTCGGCCGGCGCCGGCGAAACGCCGATTGTCTGTGTCGCGCCGGCCATCGGATCCGCTGCCCGCAGCTTCGGCACCGTCGCAACCGAGTTGCCCGTGAAGCTCGTGTAGGCGGTGGACGCCGACGCCGGTCCCTTCGGGTTCATCGTCTGCCATCCGCATCATGCGCCCCGCCGCGCGGTCACCGGACTCGCAATGAACACCAGCGACTGACCGGTGTCTTATTACCTGACACAACTCTGAGATAATCAGGCCCGACCGGGAGTCAGCTCCGTCTATGCATACGATGCCGGAGTCGGTTCAACCAGCCTTGCGGCGGCTTGCGCGGCGCCTCGCCTTGGGTCTCTTCCTGGACATCTGGCCGGCGTGGGCGGTGGGCGGCCTTCTCGCCGCCGCGCTCGTTGCGCTCGTGTGCCGCCTGTTCGTTCCTGCCGCGTCGCCGGCGCTCCCGTGGCTCTGGCTGACGCCGGTGCTCGCGCTTCTGCCCGCCATCATCATCTACGTTCGGCGAGCCTACCGTCCCGCTGAGGTCGTCGCGGTAGCCGATTGGTTGAACGGCGGCCAGGGGACGCTGCTGGCGCTTCTCGAAACCAACGATGCGTCGTGGAGCAACTCCGCGCTCGCCGAGCGTGCCTCGACGTTCACGCTCCCGCGGCTCCGGCCGTGGCGCCGCCTTGCCGCGCTGCCTCCGGCACTGGTGTTCATGGCCACGGCGTTGTGGATTCCGCAGCGGATGCCCCGCGAGACGAACGCCATCCTCGCCGAGGAGATCGCCGGGAATCTCACCGCCACCGTGAACGAGCTCAAACAACAGCAGCTGATTACTCCTGAAGAAGAGAAGACGCTCGAAGAGGAGATCGAGCGGATCCGGAAGAGCGCGGAAGAGCGCGTCGACGCTTCGTCCTGGGAAGCGGCCGACTCGCTGCGAGACAAACTTGCCGCAGATGTGGCCGGCAAGCAGGATGCGATCAAATGGGCCGAAGAGACGCTTGCGCGCTACGCGGCAGCGGCTGAGGGTGGTCCGGGCGCCGATGACGCGGCGGCCGCGCCGGGCGCCGAACTGATGAAAGCGCTCGAACAACTTGCGAAACGCGGCATGCTTGCCGGCGCCTCGGATGACCTGCAACGGCTGGCCGCCGGCGGCAAGCTGCCGGCGGATGCGGCCTCGCTGCGAAATCTGATGGCGTCGCTCGCGAAGCATCTCGCCGACGCCAACGGCCGGATGGCGGGCGTCGGCAAACTCGGTAAAGCAGCCGGCCGGTTCGATCCGTCGCAATTCCCGCTCGAGTCGGGCGAGTCGGGAGTCGACGGCGACGGCAATCCGGGGAGGGGCGGCATCAATCGCGGCCGCGGCGACGCGGAGCTGACCTGGGGCAAGGAATCCCTGCCGCTCGATCGCTTCAAGTCGCACGCGCTGCCGCCAGGGGCCGCACGGAGTCCCGACGACTGGGCACCCGTCGTCGAATTGCCGGGGGCGCCCCGCGAATCGCCGGCGGCGAGCGTGGCGTCCGCCGCGAGACAGTACACCGCCGCGGCCGGACAGCGCGCGTGGCGCCGCTCGCTCGCGCCTCGCCACCAGAGCGCCGTCAAGAAGTACTTCGATAAATGAGCCGACTATGACCCAAGCCGATCATCAACTCATTTCACCCGAGCGCGTGGCCGCTGGCCAGGAGAAGGTCGGGCGCGTGGTCGGCGCCTTGCGCAGAGTGATCCTCGGCAAGGAACAGACGATAGACGAGGTCGTCGCGGCGCTCCTGGCGCGTGGTCACGTGCTGCTCGAAGGCCTGCCGGGATTGGGCAAGACCGAGCTGGTCAAGGCCCTGTCACGGCTGCTGTCGCTCGACTTCCGCCGCATCCAGTTCACGCCCGATCTGCTGCCGACCGACATCACCGGCAGCCACATCCTGCAAGAGCGGGACGGCCGCAAGGATTTTGTGTTTCACCCCGGCCCGGTCTTCACCAACGTGCTGTTGGCCGACGAGATCAATCGTGCGTCGCCCAAGACGCAGGCGGCCCTGCTCGAAGCGATGCAGGAGCATCGCGTGACGGCGTTCGGCGAAACGCGCCCGCTTCCCGATCCTTTCTTCGTGCTGGCGACGCAGAATCCGATCGAGCTCGAAGGCACCTACCCGCTGCCCGAGGCGCAGCTCGACCGCTTCATGTTCAAAGTGGACATCGCCGGTGTCGAACGGAGTGTGCTCGAGGAAATCCTCGCAACCCGCGTCCACGGCGAGCCGCCGCCGCTCGAACCTGTACTCAGCGCGAGCGACCTCCACGATCTCTTCGCGCTGGTCGATGCCGTGCACTTGCCGCGGGCGGTGGCCAACTACGTTGCGCGGCTCGTGGCCGCGTCGCATCCCGCGAGCGCCGAGGCGCCCGAAGCCGTCCGGACGTTCGTGAAGCACGGCTGCTCGCCGCGTGCCGCGATCGCGATCGGCGCCGCCGCGCGCGGGCTGGCGCTGCTGCGCGGCAAACCCCACGTGGGTTTCGACGAAGTCCGCCGCGTCGCTCCGCCCGCGATGGCGCACCGGATGGTGCTCGACTATGCGGCGCGCCTCGACGCGTGGGATGGCCGTCGGGTCGTCTCCGCGCTGCTCGACGCGATTCCCGAGATCGAACGCGGACTGCCCCAAACGCTCGAAGCGAGGTGAACGTTGGCATCGACTTCGCTCAGGGCGGGCTTGCTGGGGTCCATCCTGCTCCTGCTGTGCGCGACGGCGTCCGCCGCCGCCGTCGGGGAATACCGGACCGTCGAAATCGAATCGCTGCGGATTGAGATCGATTCGGAATGGGGCGCACGGACGACGCCCGGCTATGTTCCGATCCGCTTCGACATCACCAACCTCGGCGAGGCACGCGTCATCGACGTTGTCGGTCAAGGCTCGCGATTCGTGAGAACGTCGAGAGGCGGTAGCGGCAGCGGAAGCGTCATCCGGCAGTCCATCCGGCTCGCGAGAGGCGACCGGGTTCGCCTGACCATACCGGTGCCGGTATTCGCCACCAGCGAGAGCGTCCGCTTCGAGATTCAGGAAGGCGGCCGCACGCTCGAGCGCTTCAACTTCTCTGGTTTCCAGAGCAGCGTCGCCGCCGGCGACGCCTCCGCGCTGATCGTCGATCTCGGGACTCCGCTGGGCGCAAAGACGGCAGGATGGGCCCGGGAGATGACCGGGTCCGCTGTCGCGATATCGACGGTCCGGCCCATATCGCCCGCTGGCGGCGTTAGCCGTCCGCCGCTGGATTTCTTTCTCGCGCCGTCGAGGTTGCCGACGAATTGGCTCGGGTACACATCGTTGCGTGCGGTCCTGATCGGGCCACCCGAGTGGGAGCAGCTCAACGACGCGCAGAAGAACGCGCTGCTCACGTGGACCGCGTGCGGCGGCGATTTGTTCTTCGTCGACGGCGAACTGGCGACGCTTCTTCCCGGCTGGCCGAACCCGCCGGTGCCCGACGATCGCGCGCCTCGTGCCTATTTCTTCGGCCGGATCCACCGGCCAACGTCCGCGTCGGTCGGCACGATGGGGCTGAGGCAGGTTCTCATCGACGCGCAGAAGGTGCAGGACTCGAACCTGTCGCTGCCGGTGAACAGAGCGGCGGACTGGTCGGCGATCGCCGCACGAGGCTTCCGTCTGCCGATCCCGGGCGTCGAAGGCGTGCCGGCGCGCGCCTACGTGATGATCCTGCTCGTCTTCAGCTTCATCATCGGGCCGGTCAACTACTGGTTCCTCCGGCGCAGCCGGCGGCAGGTGCTGCTGGTGCTGACCGCGCCGCTCATCTCCTTGACGTTCATCGTGCTGCTGGCCGGCTATGTCGTCGCGGGGGAGGGGATCGGCGTGCGCGGCCGCGCCGCGACGTTCACGATGCTCGACGAGGTCCGGAAGCAGGCGGCCACGCGTGCCAGCACATCGCTGTATGCGGCGGGGATGACCCCGTCCGGCGGGCTGCGCCTTGCGCGGGATGCGGCGGTCATCCCGATCGGCGTTGACGGCACGGGCATCCGCGAGCGGTTCGTCCTGGACCTGACCGAGACGCAGCAGTTTTCGGCGGGCGTCATCCAGGCGCGCTCGCCCACCAATCTCGAGCAGATTGCATTCCGTCCCGCGCGCGAGCGACTGAGCTTCAGCGCCGAAGGCGGCGGCATGACCGTCGTCAATGGACTGGGCGCAACCGTCACCGCGCTGATCTATCGCGATGGCGATCGTCGCTACGCGTTGAACGCTCCGCTCGCCGCGGGCGCAAAGGCAGCGCTGACGGGCGCAACAGCGACGGCAGGCATCGTCGTGCCTCCCGGCTTGCCGCTGTCGGCCAGGTTCGTGCATCTCGTCGAGCATCAGCCAGCGGGTTCGTACCTCGCCGTCCTGGAGCGCTCGCCGTTCTGGGATCCCGGCGTGACTGGCGTGCTCGAGCGGGGCAGCTTCCACCTCGTGATCGGTTGGCCAGGGGGGCAGCCGTGAGCGACGCCATGTTGCAGCTCGACGGACTGGTCCGGCACTTCGACAACGTCCACGCCGTCGACCACGTCACGTTCAGCGTCGATCGCGGGAAGGTCCTCGGATTCATCGGTCCCAACGGCGCCGGCAAGACCACGACGATGCGGATTCTCGCGACGCTGGATACGCCGCAGGGCGGCGATGCGCGTATCGGCGGCTACTCGGTCGTCGATGATCCGGACAAGGTGCGGCGGATTACCGGCTTCATGCCCGATAGCGCCGGGGTCTACGCGCACACCACCGTGACCGAGTACCTCGATTTTTTCGCCCGCGCCTACAACTTGCGCGGCGCGGCGCGCCGCCAGGCGGTCGCGAGCATCATCGAGTTCATGGGCATCGGCGACTTGAAGGATCGCAACGTCGAGAGCCTCTCCAAGGGTCTGAAGCAGCGCGTCGCCCTCGGCCGCGCGCTCGTGCACGATCCGCAAGTCCTGATCCTCGACGAGCCGGCGGCCAACCTCGATCCGCGCGCGCGGATCGAGTTCCGGGCCTTGATTCGTGAGCTGGCCGCCGACGGCAAGACGATCCTTCTCAGCTCGCACATCCTGACCGAGCTGGCCGAGATGTGCGATCTCGTCACGGTGATCGAGAAGGGGCGGATTCTGGCGACAGGAACCGTGCAGGAGATCCTCGCCGGCGTGCGCCGCCACCGCATCTTGTCGCTGCGCATCGCCGGTGCCGCTGGACACCCCGACGTCAACCATGCCGACCTCGAGCGATTCCTGCTCGAGCAGCCCGGCGTGTTGAACGTTCACGAGGCCGGCGGGCGGACGCGGTTCGAGTTCGACGGTGACGATGACGCACAGGCGGCGTTGGTGAGCCGTCTCGTCGCCGCGGGTTTCCGCGTCGTCGAGTTCACCGCCCACGGCGCCGGCCTCGAGGATCTGTTCATCGAGATCACCAAGGGACAGGTGCAATGAGCAGGCGACGTGACTTCTTCGCCTGGCTCGAACGCGCGAGCGACTGGCTCAGCCCGATTGTCGTCAAGGAAGTGCGGCAGCTGACGAGCGGGCGGGAGTTCCACTACTCGTTCTCGATCAGCCTGATGCTCGGACTGGGTGTCGCGTTCTTCGGCGCCGCCGACGCGCTCACGGCCGAGGGGACGTCGGGGCGCTGGACGTTCGCCGCCTTGATGGCGTGTCTGGCGCTGTTCGGCCTGGTTGTGGTGCCGCTGAGCGCGTTCAACGCGCTGCGCACCGAGCGGCTCGAACACACATTGGAACTGATCACGCTGACGGCGCTGTCGCCGCGCCGCGTGGTGATCGGCAAGCTGCTCGCGCAGGGCGTGAAGCTGGCGACGCTCTTCGCCGGGCTCGCGCCGTTCATCGCGATGAGCTTCCTGCTGGGCGGCATCGACTTCGCCACAATTCTCGTGTGGATGCTGGTGCTGTTCTCGTGGTCGCTGTGGGCCTGCGCGGTGAGCCTGTTCGCTTCGTCTCTGTTCAAGACCCGTGCGATTTCGGGGCTCGTGTTCGGCGCCTTCGGAATGGTGCTGTTCCTGGCCGTCGTCGTCTTCGGCCTGCCGAGGGTGCTGTTCTTTGCGATGAGGGGCGGCGGGGTCGGCGGCGGCGGCGGCGTTGCTGCGGTTGGCGTCGGCGGCTCGATGTCGTGGTGGATGTTGGCGATGATCACGACGTTCTGCCTGGCGAGCATGATCAACCTGGTGTTCCTCGCTGAGAACCGCCTCTCGCTGCCGACCGAGAACCGTGTCACACCCCTGCGCGTGGGCTTTGCCGCCCAGTTCCTTCTGCTGGTCGCGTGGATGTTGTCGTTCATCGGCGAGCCGGCGCCGATCCGGTCGTCGGCGTCGGTGGCGCTTGGCGTCCTCGGCGGTTTGCATCTCGCGCTCGTGGCGATGTTCACGGTCACGGAGGATCTGATCCTGCCGAGGCGCGTCCTGAGGCGCATGCACACGTGGTCGCCGGTCCGGCACATGCTGGCGATCCTCAGTCCCGGCGGGGGCCGCGGCGCGGTCTACGTCATCGCGCAGATGGCGATCCTCCTCGTGGCCGCGCAGATCCTCAAACCGTCGACTGGTGGCTTGGGGTGGTTCGTGGCGGTCTGCGGGTACATCCTCTTTTTCACCGGCGTGCCGGTCGCGGCCTTTCGACTGGTCAGGCCGGCAGACGAGGCAGCGTTCTACCTTCGCGTCGCTATGCTGGTTTTGTTGCCGGTCGCAATGCTGCTTCCCGACATCCTTTATTACATGCTCTGGCGGCCGGACTCCTTCGACCTCAGCTTCGCGACGCGCCATCTGATCAGCCCCCGCACGCTGGCCAACTGGGACCTGGTGCCGAGGCACACGTTCGCGATCCCGGTAGCGATGGGGCTGATCGGCGTGGCCGCCTACAGCATCGTGATCGGCGCCGGCATGCGCATGACGGAGGAGTCAGCCGTCGAGCCGCGTGGTTCGGCGGCGCCGGCGAGGGAACCCGACAGTGCCGACGTCTATTGACTGGGCGGCGGTTCGGGGCGCCGCGCGATTCCGGCTGGCGCTGCCACGCACACCGATCGGCGGCCGGGTCGGGGATCGCCTCGGCGCCGGCACCGGCAGCTCGCTCGAATTCCAGGACTACCGTCCGTATGCGCCCGGGGACGATTTGCGCCATGTCGATTGGGCGGCCTACGCCCGATCCGAGGTCCTGGCGGTGCGGCTCTATCGCGAGGAAGTTGCGCCGCGCATCGACCTGGTCGTGGACGTCAGCCGCTCGATGGTGGTGACCGACGAGAAACGCCGCGCCTACGGCGAGCTCCTCGGCATGCTCGCGTGCGCCTGCGCGGCGACGGCGGGGGATTCGCGCATCATCACCAGTGCCGCCGGCGAACCGCAGCCTCTGCACGTGCCCGAAGATATCGAGCGGTTCCTCGAGTGCGGCGCCGGTCGCTCCGTACTCGAGGAGACGCATCTGCCAGTACGGCGCCGTTCGCTGCGCGTGGTCGTGAGTGATTTCCTCTTTCCGCACGATGCCGATGCGCTCGTCGGGAGGCTCGCGCGGGGGAGCGCGCTGCTGTCGATCGTTCAGCTCACGTCACGAGATGAGGCCGAACCGGTGGTCGAGGGCGGCCGCCGGCTGGTGGACGTCGAAGGCGGCGGCGCGCTGGATCTGGTGATCGACGACACTGCGATTCGCGACTACCGCGCACGATTCAGCCGGCTGCGGCTCGGCCTCTCCACTGGCGCCCGCCGCGTCGGCGCGCGGTTCGTTCACGTCATCGCCGACACTCCCCTTCGTGAAGCGGCGCGTGGACTCGCCGCGGCCGGCGTCCTCGAGGCCGCATGATCTTCGCGACGCCGATCGGCCTGCTGGCCCTGCTGGCCATCCCCGCTATCGTGGCGATTCATCTCTTTCGCCGGCGGTTTCCGGTTCGCCCGGTGGCCGGGCTGTTCCTCTGGCAGATCGGCCGGCAGATGCCGGAAGGCGGCGGCAAGCTCACGCGCCTGCCGATCACGACCAGCCTGATGCTCGAATGCCTCGCGGCGCTCGCGCTCGCGCTGATCCTGGCCGGCGCCCGCCTGGCGCCCGCGGCCGTCAGCCCGCACCTCGTCGCCCTGCTGGACGATTCCGCGTCGATGGCGGCGGTCAACGACAGAGGGGAGAGCGCGCGCAGCCGCGCCGTGCGCCGCGTGCTCGACGAGATCGATCGTCTCGGCAACCGCGCGCTCGTGACGATCGTCCAGAGCGGCCTTCGTCCGTCGGTGCTTGCCGGTCCCGCCGCTCCCGCAATCGAAGCGCGTCGCGCGCTGGAGGCGTGGAAGCCCGAAGCGCCGCATCACTCGCTCGCGCTCGGCTTGCGGGTGGCGCGTGAGCTGGCCGGCCGCACGAGCAGGCTGATGGTGATCACCGACGCGATGCCGAGCCCGGCGCCGGCCGATGGAGCGCTGTGGGTCTCGGTCGGGGAACCGCTCGCCAACGTTGGCATCATGGCCGCCGAGCGCACGCTCGACACGAGCGCGGGCAAGGGCACGGTCGCGCTGACGCTCGGCAACTTTTCCGACACGGCGGTGCGCAGGCGCGTGACGATATCCACGGGCGACCAGGAGCTGCTGACGCGCGCGCTCGACCTGCCGCCAGGAATCTCGTCGCTGATTCTCCCGCTGCCGCCAGGCCTTCCGCCGGTCCGCGTGGCCATCGACAACGATGCGCTGGCGCGCGACAACGAGGTGATCGTCGCAGAGCCGCACCCGCGCGTCGTGGGAGTCGCCACGCCGCTGGCGGAGGGGCGCGGCCGCCAGGCATTGCTGAAGGCGCTCGCGGCCGTCGCCGGCGTGACGCAACAACAGGATTCGCCGCATCTCGTGTTTGCCGACGCCGCGGAGCTCGATCGTCCGCCGGCGCCGGGCACGTGGCGCATCGGATTCGGCGGCGCGCCATCGTCGTGGCTCGCGAAGGGAGAACCCAGGGACTTCGTCGGTCCGTTCGTGCTGGAGAAGCGACACCCGCTGCTCCTCGGTGTGTCGCTGGGTGGCGTCGTGTGGTCGGGAGCGATGCCGCTCGTGGAAGCCGCTCGTCCGGTGGTTTCCGCCGGCGATCGGCTGCTCATCGGCATGCCTCCTCCAGGGAGAGCGGGGAGCGAGCCGGCATTTCTTTTCAATCTCGATCTCGAGCACACCAATCTCATTCGATCGCCCGATTGGCCGATTCTGATTTCGAATGTAGTCGAGATGCGTCGGCAGGCGCTCCCGGGGCCCGAACGCTGGAACTACCGCGTCGGTGAATGGGTGCGGGTACGGCTCGGCCGCGATCCGAAAGGGCCGCTGCGCATTCGCTGCGGCCCGGTCGAGCGCCCGCTGCTTGCCCCCCGTAGCCCCAAGGGCGAAGGAGGGCCGGCGAGCGGCGAGCTGGAATTCATCGCGCCGTCGCCGGGTGGATTGCTGCAGATCGTCGAGAAGGCCGACGGCGCCGACGTCGTGCTGTTCGAGCTGGGAGTCAATTTCCTCGACGAGTCCGAAGCCAACCTGCGCGATCGCGCGCGCGGCGAGGCCGGCGAGTTCGGCGACGTGACCGGGCTGCGCGCCGAAACCGGTCCGGCCTCCGACCCGTTGTTCTGGCTGCTGCTGACGATCGGCGGCGCCGCTCTGATCGCCAACTGGTGCCTGCTCGCGCCGGCGCGGGGACGGGCATGAGCTTCGTCTTATCCGAGGGGCTTCGCCCCTCGGACTCCCCTACACGCCCTCTCGCGCGCCGCTTCGCCGGCGCGCTCCGTTCGCGTGGCTCGCTCGCCATGCTCGCTCGCACCTTGGATCAAGCGGAAGATTATGTGCACAGCCTCTACAGCGACCACCCCTGACGATAGGTGT